>WNFK01165233.1_pt2 | contig 12953 bp, 7 predicted proteins | sample 5400281 | NCBI WGS metagenome assembly WNFK01 (sample SAMN13153350, study PRJNA577476) | soil metagenome | isolation source: 20 cm soil on Douglas fir-dominated hillslope | place: USA:California | collected 2013-09-17
GAGGTCCATCATGACAACCGAACACACACCAAACGGACTCATCGGCGCGTCGCCGAAGCGAGTCGAAGATCCGCCGCTGATCACCGGCAAAGGCTGTTACGTCGACGACATCAACTTAACCGGCATGCTCCACCTGGCGTTCCAGCGGAGCCCCTACCCGCACGCCAAAATTATTTCTATTGATACGAGCAGGGCCCAAGCTATGGCGGGAGTGGAAGCGGTAATCACCGGTAACGACTTGAGCGAGAAGCTCAACCTCGCGCCGTCACAGGTGCTGCCGAACATGAAGATTCCGCCGCATCCGGTGCTCGCGCGCGGCGCGGTGCACTGCGCCGGCGTACCGGTCGCTGCCGTCGTAGCGCGCACGCGAGCGCTAGCGCAGGACGCCGTCAACGCGATTGAAGTCGAATACGAAGCGCTGCCGAGTGTTTCGAATGCGGAAGACGCGCTCAAACCCGGCGCGCCGCTCGCGCGCGAAGAGCTCGACAGCAACGTCTGCTACACCATGACCAAGAACGGCGGCAACGTCGATAAGGCTTTCGCCGAGGCGGATCATGTTTTCACCATGCACATCGCGAGTCCGAGGCAGGTCGCCCTCGCCATGGAACCGCGCGGCATCGCCGTTAACCCGGACCCGTTCGGCAACGGCTTGACGGTCTGGCTTTCCACGCAGGGTCCCCATCGCGCGCGCGCCGAGATCGCCACCACACTCGGGTTTCCCGAGAACAAAATTCATTTGATCGCCCCGGATGTCGGCGGCGGGTTCGGCAGCAAAGGACCCGTTTACCGCGAAGATATCGTCGCCTGCTATCTCGCCTTGAAATTGCGCAAGCCGATCAAATGGGTCGCCACGCGTAGCGAAGATTTCATCACGACGATCCAAGGGCGCGACCAGGCGATGACATCGGAAATGGCGCTCAGAAAAGACGGCAAGATTCTCGGCCTCAAAGTGAAAGTCGTCGCCAATCTCGGCGCCTATCTGCACGCCAGCACCGCCGGACCGCCGCAGCGCATGCTCGGCATGGCCTGCGGCAGCTATCAGATCCAAGACTGCCACGTCGAGATCGTCTCGGTTTTCACCAACACTTGTCCGACCGGACCCTATCGCGGCGCCGGCCGGCCGGAGTCGGTCTTGAACATCGAGCGCTTACTCGACAAAGCCGCGGCCGTCCTGGGCATGGACCGCTTGGAAATCCGGCGAAAAAACTTCATCCAGCCGGAACAATTTCCTTACACCACGGGCACCGGCGTCGAGTACGATTCCGGCGATTTCGAGAAGCCCATGCGCGAAGCGCTCAAGATATCCGACTACGAAAATCTGCTGCGCCAACGCGATGACCGGCGTAAGCGCGGCGAGTTGGTCGGCGTCGGCTTTTCCACTTTCGTCGAGCCCAGCGGCGGCGCCGGTTTCGAGAGCGGCAGTGTGCGGCTGGAGCGCACCGGCGAAATTACCGTGCTCACCGGCTCGAGTTCCCACGGTCAGGGACACGAAACGTCGTGGGCGCAAATCGCCGCAGACCTGATGAAGACAACGATGGATCACGTGACGGTTCTCCACGGCGACACCCACGTGAGCCAGCAAGGCACCGGCACCTTCGGCAGCCGCAGCGCCGTTGTCGGAGGCGGCGCGCTCGCCATTGCGGCCGAGCGGGTGATCGAGAAAGGCAAACGCATTGCGGCGCATCTGGTCGAAGCGGCACCGGAAGACATGGTGCAAGCCGACGGCGGCTTCGCGGTCAAGGGCGTTCCCGACAAAAAGATCACCTGGCGCCAGATCGCCACAGCCGCTTATGGCGGCCGAGTTCCCAAAGGCATGGAAATCGGCCTGCAAGAAACTGCATTTTACGATCCCAAACGCGAAGCTTGGGGCTTCGGCACCCACATCGCGTCTGTCAGTATCGATCGCGACACGGGCAAAATGACCATCGAAAAGTTGGTTCTCGTCGACGACTGCGGCGTGGTGATCAACCCGATGATCGTTGAAGGACAGATTCACGGCGGCGTCGCTCAAGGTCTCGGCGAAGCGCAACGCGAACAAATGCTCTACAGCGAAGACGGTCAAGTGCAAACCGGCACGTTTATGAATTACGCGGTCATGCGCGCCGCCGACATGCCGCCGATGATTCTCGGCGAGACGATCACGCCTAATCCATTCAATCCGCTGGGCGTCAAAGGCGTCGGCGAATGCGGCACCAACGGCGCCCCGCCGGCCGTCGCCAATGCGGTGATGGACGCGCTCGCGCCGCTCGGCATCGATCATGTCGACATGCCGTACACGGCTCCCAAGCTGTGGACATTGATTCGAAAAGCCGAAAAGAAAAATTAGAGACCCGGAATTGGACAACAGACAAGGAAAGCAGAATTATGCCACGAGGGCTGCTGCACGGCGCAGCCCTCGTATCTTTTCCAGAGCGCTCTAAAAGCAATAATGCCGTTCCGAGCCTTTATAGTGACCGCTCGCCAGTATTTTTAAAACCTGCGCCTCGAATTCATAAATACGGCTCATTCCGAGCCCAAACTATTTCAGCTTCTTCATCGCCATAAAAAAGCGCCGGCGTTTAAGGCCCGATGGGACCTCTTGCGTCGAGTGCTTTTGCCCTCAAAGCACTCCTGTCTTTCGTAATATTTCTTATTTTTCATATAACCCACCGCCTTTCTCGCTGCTGTAGTTTGGGGATTCTCATGTTCCCATTTTCAGGACGTTCTAATTCCGGTTATCGATCCACAACGCCAGATAGCAATGGCACTGCGGTTGCTCATAAATCTTCCCCGCGTGGGGATTTAACGGACGGTCATGCATTGAATCAATTGGCATGACAAAAAGTTCGCTAATCTGACCGAAATTGTCGATTTTGTCTAAACTAGTTTCGTCCAAGATTCGAACGAGAAGTTCGCAGACCTGACAAAATTGATCGTGTCCCGGCGGCGATTTCTTGCTGTTTCTCGACTTAGGTGTGGGCCATGAGAAGACCAAAACGCAAGCTCAAATTAACTTCAACCAGTCAGCCAGCGTCGCGTAACCGCAAAGTGAATGGGGACGCGGCGCCTTATCGCTCGCTTTTTGATTCCGCGCTTAGCGTCGTCCAAACCGATCTCGCGGGGCGGATTCTCGACTGCAATCCGCGTCTTGCCAGCGCGCTGCTGGCCGGCCAAGAAGATCTTAAAATGCGTAAGTTTTCGAGCCTCGTTGGCGATCCATGGCTTGCGAAAGAAGAAGATGCGAGAGGAGAGGTCATTAAGAACGGCGTGACCGAAGAATACGAGATCGAGCTGAAGAAGACAGACGGCATCGTAGTTCCGGTTGTCGTCAAGAAATGGCTGCAAATCGATCGACACGGCGAGCCACAGGGCATCTGGATGGTGGTAAGAGATAACACGGATGAAAGGCAAAGCGACGATTCCGTATATCAGCACGCGATCGCGCTCTTGGAGAAGCAGCTACGTTATCAATCCGTTTTAGCCAATGCTCCCGTGGGTATTTTGACGATCAATAAATCGGCGCAGATCGACTCGACAAACCCGGCGATCGAAGAATTGTTGAGTTACAAGTCCGACGCATTAATCGGCAAGAAGCTTTCAGACTTCGTAACGAGCCCGATGGGACGGCCGATTCCAATTACGGCCGGACACGCCCAGACCGCCGTGGCCCGATGCCGCGACGGAAAAATCTTGCCCGTGCAAGTAACCTTCAGCGAGCTTCGAACCAAAGGCCAAGTGCTTCATACTTGCTTTCTTCGCGATATCGCCAGCGATCTCCAACTTCGCGAAGCGCTGCAAAGCGTGCAGGACAAGCTCGAGCTTCACGTGCGCGAGGGCAGCGAAGAAATCGCCCGCCTAAGCGATGCCCTGCAAACGGAGATCAGCGAGCGAACCTGGGCCCAGGAGCAATTTCAAGTTGCGGTGGAATCAGCTCCCAACGGGATTTTGATCGTCGATCAATCGGGAAATATCACGCTGGTCAACGCGTACCTGGAGCAGCTTTTTGGTTATACTCGGGAGGAGTTGATCGGGCAGCCGATCGACGTTTTGGTTCCCGAACGGCTGCGCAACAAATTTCCCAACCAGCGTGAAAATTTTTTCGCTAGTCCGCGCGTAAGATGGCTGGGCCGCCGCCAGGAATGGTACGGCTTGCGCAAGGACGGCTCTGAATTCCCCGTCGAGATCGGCTTAAATCCGATCCACACCCATCACGGTCATGGCATTCTCGTGTCGATCGTCGATATCACCGAGCGCAAGCGGGTCGAGGCAGAGCTCAGGCGGACTGCGTTCCACGACGGTTTGACCGGCTTGCCCAATCGCACTTTGTTTCTCGACAATCTGCTTCGGCTCAACGCCGCGGCCAGACGCTACGGGCATCATCCCTTTGCCTTGCTTTTTTTGGATTTGGACCGATTCAAAGTAATCAATGACAGCCTTGGACACTCGGTCGGCGATAAATTGTTGGTCGAGATGGCGCAGCGCCTGGTCGAATGCACGCGCGAGGAGGATACGGTGGCGCGTCTGGGCGGCGATGAGTTCGCTATCTTGCTGGAGCAAGTGCGCGGCCCCGAGGACGCCGTGCGCGTCGCCAGCAGAGTGCTCGAACGTTTAGCCGATCCGGTGCTGCTAGACGATAACGATGTATCGATCAGCGGAAGCATCGGCATCGCGCTCAGTCTGACCGGTGATCAGAGCCCGGAAGACTTGTTGCGCGACGCGGATATGGCGATGTACCAGGCCAAGACGCGCCGCTTGGGCTATCAGATTTTCGATGCCAAGATGCACGCTCGCGCTCTGGAGCGGATGCGCTTGGAAATCGACATGAAGCGAGCCATCGAACGCAAGCAGATTCAGCTTCACTATCAGCCGATCATATCGCTGGAGACGGGCCACCTCGCGGGATTTGAAGCGCTAGCTCGCTGGCAGCATAATGGAAGAGGCGCGATTTCGCCGGCGCAGTTCATACCGCTGGCCGAAGAAACCGGGCTGGTCGGCCAATTGAGCCGTTCGCTGTTCAGAGAAGCTTGCGAACAAATGCGCTACTGGCGCGAACAATTTCCCCTGAAGGAAGATTGCTACATCAGCGTCAATGTGTCCAGCAAACAAGTCTCTCACGGTAGTCTCATCGACGAGCTTGACAAGGTGCTCGAGGAGACCGGCTTGGAGCCTCAGTACCTGCGCCTCGAGATCACCGAAACGGCTCTTGTCGAGAACACCCGCGCCGCCTCGCACACATTGGCCCAACTGAAAAAGCGCAGGATCAAGCTCTGCCTGGATGATTTCGGCAAGGGATTTTCGTCACTCAACTATCTCCATCGATTTCCCATCGACGTCCTGAAGATCGACCGCTCGTTTGTGCGCCGATTGGGAGCCAATCTTGCCAATGACCACCGCCAAAAGCGCCCCTACGAAATCGTCCGCACCATTGTTGCTCTCGCGCAAATTCTCGGCATGCAAGTCGTCGCCGAAGGGGTAGAGATTTCCGATCAATTAAACATTTTGAAAGATCTCGGCTGCGAGTTCGGACAAGGCTTTCTCTTCTCGCCTGCGGTCGAGGCGACCGATGCGGTGCGTTTTTTTGAAACCGGTTTACCGCTGTTACAAATGAATGCGCAATGAGTCGACCTTCGGACCTGAATCGTTCATCCGCGCGCCGAGAGTAGTGCCACGATTTGACATACGGTTCAGCCGATAATCGTTACCGCGTAGTCCTTCGCCGCAGCGTCAGTCGAGATATAACCCCGCCGCAAATCGCGTTCGATGAGCTCGCGCGAGCGCTCCGCCGGCGCGCCGTAACCACCGCCACCACCGGTTTCCACGATGATCTGGTCGCCGGGACCGAGTGGATAACCTTTGCTCTTGTAAACGATCTCTGTCTCGCCGGATTTTTTTACAACGGTAATCTGACCCGACTTGCCTTCCTTGCCGCCTTGCACACCCCAGGGCGGATACTTGACGCGATCGAACATCGCCTGAAGATCGCATGGACCGAGAATCAGATAGCGTTTGCGAAAACCAAGGCCGCCGCGAAATTTTCCGGCGCCGGCGGAATCTTCACGCAGACTAAACTCAACGAGACGATAAGGATACATCGACTCCTGCAGCTCGACCGGAATAATACGCGTGTCGCCGTGCGCCATGGTGCGAAACGGTCCCGCGCCGTCGTGCGTTGCGCAGGCGCCCCAGCCGCCGTGGCCGCTGTCATGGCAATCGAACGGCGTGCCGTTATCGCGCCTGCCGCGAAAGCGCACGCCGGAAAACGTCCCAAAGTGCGCGCCGGTGACTCGTTCCGGTAATGCTTTTTCCAGCGCTTTGATGATCGCGTCGATTACCGTGGGAAATGGCTGCGAGTAGTTGCCCATCGGCGCAGTTGGATGAGCGCTCAAGAGTTTACCTTCGGGCAAAATTAATTTTAACGGCCGAAACGTGCCCTCGTTGGCCGGCTCCTCGTTGGCGATCAAATATTTAAACGCGACCCGCGCCGTGGTTCGCCCGCCGCCGTAGTAACCGGAATTGATGCAGCCGCGCACCTGCTCGGCGATGTTGGAGTAGTCGATGGTCATTTCATCGCCGGCAACGATCACTTTGACCCGGATCGGCAGCGGTTCGTCGGACTCGCCGTCGTTGTCGAAAAATGTTTCGTAGGTGTATTCGCCATCGGGAATCGCGAGGATTCGCGCGCGCGCCGCCGCTTCGCTTTGATCGAGCATGGTTTTTACCGCAGCAAAAAAAGTCTCGACGCCGTACTTATCGGCCAGCGCTTGCGTGAGATCACGGCCGAGAACACAGCCGGCATGCTGCGCCGCGATATCGCCCAAGAGCTCGGTTGGAAAGCGCGTGTTGTTTTCGATGATGCGATAGACCTCCTGGATCGGCTCGCCCTTGGACCAGAGCTTGATCGAGCGCAGTTGTAAGCCTTCCATCGATCCAGTGAACATTGATCGCGAAGAAACCGATTAGCGTGCCAAGGCCAGCGCCGGCGTAGATCGGTGTGTACATCACCGTGTTGTTCAAGTGCTGGCCCTGAATCGCCGCATGATTGCACAAAACGACATCACCATGGTGCAATCGCTCGCGACCATAGACGGCGAGGCCGTCGCGTACCGCCATACCGACGGAATCGGCAACGAACACTGGCATGCCGCCGGTGCACTGGGCGATCAGCTCACCGTCCGCGCCGACTAAACCGACGGCGAAATCTTTGTATTCATAAATATAAGGACTAAACGCCGTGCGCGATATATTGGCGTCAATCTGGTCGGTGATCGACACGATGCCATGGCGGATCACTTCGAGGGTTATGGGGTCGATGGTCGCAGGTTCGGGGTTTGGCTGTGAAAATGTTTTCATTGAATTGTCACTTAATCGCGGTCTTTTGCTTCGTCTCATGCTTCGCGCTTTGTCGATGAGCTAGCTGAGCTCCTTTTCCAAATCCTTGACCGAAGGCAGCGCGCCTTTCAATTTCTTCGGTAGCGATTCCACCAGTCGGGTCTGCCATTGCGCGACGCCGATCGGCTTGGCCATGTTGCGCAGAGCGTATTCGACAGTGATCCGATTCTTGTCCCGGCACAAAAGCAAACCAATCGTCGGCTGGTCTTGTGGCCCGCGCATGCGGTCGTCAACCGCGGAAAGATAAAAATTCATCTTGCCGGCGAATTCAGGTTTGAAAGGCTCCATCTTTAAGTCAATGACCACGTAGCAGCGCAGCTTCAAGTGATAAAAGAGCAGATCGAGGTAGTAGTCCTCTTTGCCGATTTCTAGATGTACCTGCCTTCCAACAAACGCAAAGCCGACTCCCAGTTCGAGGAGAAATTTCTGAACGTGGTCGACCAAGCCCTGTTCCAGCTCGCGCTCTCGTGCGCCGACGGACAGTGTTAGAAAATCAAAGATATAAGGGTCCTTGAGCGCCTGCTGCGCGAGATCGGACTGCGGCGGAAGAAGAGTTTGTTTAAAATTGGTAAGGGCTTTGCCGGCCCGTGTATGAGCTTTGGTTTGTATTTGAGTCGAAAGCACAGCCCGGCTCCAGCCGTGTTCTAACGTCTGCCTGGCATACCACTCTCGAAGGGCCTGCTGTCTTAGCTTGTTCAACAACAGCAGGTTATGGCCCCATGGGATTTGTGCAACAACCTGTTGCACAAATCCGTCCTCGGGATAGGCTACCGCGAGCGCCCGCATGTACTTGAGATTCCGTGGGGAAAACCCTTCGATCTCGGGAAACTCCGCCCGTAGATCTTGGGCCAACCGCTCCACCACTTTCGCTCCCCAACCTTCCTCCCGTTGGCATCGTAAGATCTGTCGCCCGATGTGCCAGTAGAGTGAAACCAACTCTCGGTTGACCGAGAGCACTGCTCGCACTTGCGCCGCGCGGACACGAGCCTTGAGATCCGCCAAAAGCGGGGCGTAACCAGCGGGGAGCGCGGATTGCGATGTTTTCAAACGCTTAGGCATGACGTTGACGGCAAAGTACTGAGGGTTGCCCTCTATGTCGGCAAACTTATATCTATATCGAAGAACAGTAGATCCTGATTTCCCTCAACCTGCCGATCTCAAATCGATCGCCGGGCCAAACCACCGTCGTCGATCCGTACTCTTCGATCACCGCCGGCCCGATTCCGCTGAAACCCGGCTCCAATGCATCTCGGTGAAATATCTGCGCGTCTACCCAGCCACCTGCGTTTCCGATATAGATTTTGCGTTTCTGCGTCGCTTCGGATTTCGCCGCAGCGCGCGGCAAGCGCGCGATCTCCGGCTGCTTCAATCGAGCGAAAGCGGACAGATGCAGCGCTTGAAATTCGGCCGGCGCTTTCGCGTCGGCGTGGCCGTAGCGCCGCTTGTAGTCGCGCTCGAAGGCCGCGCGAATTTGCTCCACGTCTTTTAGACCTGACACAGGCACCTTGATGTTGTGCCTTTGTCCGCGATACCTCATCTCGGCGTGATGCTCGAAGAACACGTCGCCGGTGCCGAATTCCTGCGCCAGCGAAGCTGCGGCTTCTGTTTCCATCGCGTGATAAATCTCGGCCATCGCCGGCACTGTCGTATCGTTTAGAATCCCGACGAACGTCTTCGACGTATCGATGCGCGCGTCGGCCAGGAGCATGCCGATCGCCGAGAAGTTGCCCGGTTCCGGTGGAATGACGACGGTCGGAATCGACAGTTCGCGCGCCAGCGCGCACGCGTGCAGCGGCCCGCCGCCGCCGTAGCTGAAAAGAATGAAATCGCGCGGATCGAGACCATGCTCGACAGAAATCTTTCGAATCGCGCCGGCCATGATCACGGTGGCAATGGAGATAATGCCGTCGGCCATCTGAATCATGCCGTTGTCGCCGCCGTAGCCGAGCGGCGTGGCGATTCTTTCTGCGACCGCGCGCCTAGCCGCGCCAAGCTCCAGCTGCATTTCACCGCCAAGAAAATTTCCCGGGTTCAGCCGTCCCAGAACCAGATTCGCATCTGTGATCGTCGGCTCGGTGCCGCCGCGGCCGTAGCAGACCGGGCCGGGCATCGATCCCGCGCTTTGCGGGCCGACGTGCAAACGGTTTTGCGAATCGATCCACGCGATCGAACCGCCGCCCGAGCCGACTTCGACGATGTCGATCACAGCCGACTTGATTGGGAAGCCTTTGACGTAGCCGTTGGCGTAATACAGGGAATTGACCGAGAAGCGGCCGTTCTCGACCAGCGCGCACTTTGCCGTGGTGCCGCCCATGTCGAAAGCGACGACGTTTTTGAAGCCAAGTTTTTCGGCATAGGCGCTGGCGCCGATGCAGCCGCCGATGGGACCGGATTCGACTAAACCGATGGGTTGCCGGCAAGTTCGGTCGGCGGACAACAACCCGCCGTTGGAACCCATCATGAAGAGCGAGCCCCGAAAGCCTTGGCTCTTGAGATCATTGTCGAGTCTCCGAATGTAAGTGCTCACCTGCGGCCCTACGTAGGCGTTGGCCGCCACAGTCGAGCAACGCTCATACTCGTACCACTCACGCGTCAAATCCGTGCTGAAGGTGATGTAAGTATCCGGCAGCAATTCTTTGAGCTTCTCCGCGGCGTCTTCTTCGTGACTTGGGTTGATATAGGAATTCATGAAAAAAACCGCCACCGATTCAACGCCGAGCTCTTTAATCTCGTCGGCAAGTTTTTTTAGCGCGGCGGTATCGAGCGGCGTGACCACTTCGCCTTTGCTTCCCATGCGCTCGGCGACTTCCAGGCGCAGCTCGCGCGGAATCAGCGGTTCGTCGCGCTGGTAATGCAGATCGAACGGATCGGGCCGGTTACCGCGGGCAATTTCGAGAATGTCGCGAAATCCTTTGCTCGTCACAAGCGCAGTCTTCGCGCCTTTACGCTGAATCAGGGAATTGATGACCAAGGTCGTGCCGTGATTGACCAGCGACGCTTCGGCGGGCCTGATCTTGGCTTTGTTGAAACAGTCGAGAATCCCCTCGACAAGATTGTCGTAGGTGGTCGGACTTTTCGCATAAACCACTTTATGGTTTTCGTGATCGAAGGCGACTAAATCGGTAAAAGTACCGCCGATATCGACGGCGATGGCGTAGGACATTGATTGTTCAAAAAGGATAAAGGATGAGGATGAAGGATAAAAGCGTTTTAGTCCCCATGCATCCTTCCGCCTTTATCCTTTATCCTTTCTTCTCGTTGCTTTACCGTCGGCGTCGACGACGACGCCGTAGTCATCGCGCGCACTTTCGCGAGAAACAAAGCCGCGAACGACGTCGCGCTGGACTAATTCGACTGGGCGCTCACGCGGGTCGCCATAGCCGCCGCCACCGCCGGTGGACATGCGCACGCGATCGCCGGCTTGCAAGGGGCGATTTTCAGTTTTGTAAAGTAGCTCGGGCTCTGCATCGCCATTCTTGTAAATCAGCACCTGGCCCGATTTTGCCTGCTTCGCGCCTTGCACGCCCCAGGGCGGACAGCCGATGCGATCGAAGTTGGCCCACAGCTCCGCAGGAGCGAGCAGCACATATTGTTTTTCGAAGCCCAATCCGCCGCGCCATTTGCCCGCTCCGCCAGAATCTTGCCGCAAACGAAACTCTTCGACGCGGAACGGATACATCGACTCTTGCAATTCGATGGGAATCAATCGCGTGTCCCCGTGTGCCATCGTGCGAAACGGCCCAGCGCCGTCATGGGTCGCGCACGCGCCCCAGCCGCCGTGGCCGCTGTCGTTGGCTTTGAACACCGCGCCGGTGTCCATGCGTTTACCGGCAAAGCTCAGCGAAGAAAAAGTCCCGAAGTGCGCGCCGGTCACGCGCTCGGGCAACGCCGGCTCCAGCGCTTTGATAATGCAGTCGATGACGGTCGGGAAAGGAATACTGTAAAGCCCCATCGCCGCGGTCGCCTCGGCGCTGATCAGTTTGCCTTCTGGCAAGATCATCTTTACCGGCCGAAAGGTTCCTTCGTTGGCCGGCTCATCGGTGGCGATCAAATACTTGAACGCGACGCGCACGCAGGTCCGTCCGCCGCCGTAGAACCCGGAATTGATGCAGCCTTTGACCTGATCCGACATCTCGGAAAAATCGATGGTCAGCTCGTCGCCGGCGACGATCACTTTGACTTTGATCGGAATCTTTTCATCGCGCACGCCGTCGTTGTCGAGAAACGCTTCGTGGCGGTAGACGCCGTCCGGAATCGCCCGGATTTTCTGCCGCGTGGCGGCTTCGCACTGATCGAGAATAATATCCAGCGCATCGAGAAATACCCTGGTGCCGTACTTATCGGCCATCGCCTGCGTGAGATCGCGGCCCAAGAGGCAGCCACCTAGTTGCGCTTCGATGTCGCCGAGCAGCTCCAGCGGAAAGCGCGTGTTGTTCTCGATGATGCGGTAGACTTCCTCGATGGGTTCGCCCTTCGATAAGATTTTAATGGAGCGTAGCTGCAGTCCTTCCATGAAAATATCGGTGGAAGAATAAGAAACCGAACCGATCGCCGAACCGCCGATGTCGATCCAGTGGCAATTGATGGAAAAAAAACCGATCAGATCGTCGCCCTTCGGACCGGCAAAAACCGGCGTGTACATCACCGTGTTATTCAAATGCTGGCCTTGCACCGCGGCGTGATTGCAGACGATCACGTCGCCTTTGTGCAAATTTTCCCGGCCGTAGATTTCCAAGCCGTCCTTCACCGCCATGCCCACCGAATCGGCGACGAACACCGGCATGCCGCCCGTCGATTGCGCCAACAACTCACCGGCGGCGCCGACGAAACCGACGGCGTAGTCCTTATACTCGTAAATATACGGGCTGAACGCCGTGCGGGTCATGTTGGCGTCGATCTGGTCGCAGATGGAAATGATGCCGTGGCGAATCACTTCCAAGGTGATGGGATCGATTTGCGGTTTTTCAGAGCCTTTCGGCGCGACGACCTGATTCATAGTATCGCGTTTTTCCTTGCGGCAATTTTGCGATCCTTTCAAGGAACCAAAATGTTGTCAAGCATAGCGGCACTACACCTTGACACCGGCGAAAGCGGTTAGATATAGACCACAATGGTTTTCCCGGAGGCATTATGAATTTTTGCCGGTTGATCAGTCTACAGATTACAGCTGTCTTGGCGGTCGCCGACCCAATCCTCGCCGCGCAGTGGTCGCCGTCCCTTTCGACGGTGATTCAAAACGCAAACAAGGAAGGCAAGCTCAAGCTCATGTGGGGCGAGGGAACTTTGGGCGGCACCAAAGGCGCTGCGAAGTTCGAGACGATGATGAACAAGATGTTTGGCACGAATATCAAAATCAGCTTCACTCCCGGAGCCGCGATGCCGCAGATGGGCAGCCAGATCGCGGCTGAATATGCCGCCGGTCAATCCGCCGCGTCGGATGTCTATATCGGCGCGGACAGCTACCTCGCTCCGCTGGTAAAACACAAGCTGTTCCACGAGGTCGATTGGCCGAAACTGCTGCCAGGCCGGATTACCAACGAGATGGTCGAGGGCGGGCGCACGAGCTTGAGAGTTTATACGGGATT
>WNFK01228034.1_pt1 | contig 12952 bp, 7 predicted proteins | sample 5400281 | NCBI WGS metagenome assembly WNFK01 (sample SAMN13153350, study PRJNA577476) | soil metagenome | isolation source: 20 cm soil on Douglas fir-dominated hillslope | place: USA:California | collected 2013-09-17
TTTCTGGGATTAGCGCGCGACCAGGGCCTGATGAGCATCTATCTCGATGAACTCGAGGCCTGTAACGGAAAGGGTGAGCGAGCAAAGGCGGATGAACACCTTCGGCGCGGAGCACTGCCGCCACATAATGCTGCGCCGCTCGACTTTCCGCTTAACTGTCGAATGGCCCGCTCGGCGGAAGGTATCATTGTCCATTCAGAGTGGAGTCGCGAACGTCTGCGCGCCGTCGCTGCCGGCGTGCCCATTGCGCGCATTAAGCATCACATCACTACACACGCTGCGATAACGCCGGCAATCAGCATTGACCGTAGCAGTAATAGAAACGTGATGATCGCCTCGTTCGGACTGATCACCCCGGACAAAGCAATTGAGCGTGCCCTTCGTGCTCTGTCGGGCCTGCGCGACGACTGCAATTTCCACTACACTCTGGTGGGATCGGCCGGAAACTTTCCTGAGCTGCCACAACTGGTGCGCAGCTATGGACTCCAAGATCGGGTGTCGATAACTGATTACGTTTCGCTTGACGAGTTTCAACGGCGAATACTCCATACGGATATTGCCATCAATTTGCGCGAGCGGCCTGTGGGTGCGACCTCCGGCAGTCTCTGCCGAATCATGGCCGCTGGAATCCCCGCGATAGTCTCAAACGTAGGAGCTTTTTCGGAACTGCCTGATGATGCAGTTGTCAAAATAGATCATGACCGGTACGGCGATGCACTTCTTCAAGCTTATCTGCGCAAGCTGATCGAGGATCCGTCACTGCGAACACGAATTGGCCGGAATGCGCGCGAGTACGTCCTCGCCGAACACAACATCGAAACCAGTGCCGCGAAATACGCCGCATTCATTCGCGAGGTTATCGCGCGCCGTCCGCGCAAACACCTTATCAACAAAATTGCCGACGAAATGTCACTGCTCGGCGTGCGCGCAAACGATGAACCGCTACTGCGCGGTGTCGCCTCTGAACTAGCAGTGCTTGCTCCGGTCGCCGAGTTTGCCAGGGACAATTCTGCTTTTCCTGCCTCTCCACGAACTGTTGTTCAAGTCGAAACTGTTCTCAGCGACAACGGACATGCCGCGTCGTCCAAACTGGATGACGATTCGCCGGGTCGGATGCCCAAAGTCGAAGGCATTGATTACAAGCGCGGCGCTCTCGAATACACGCGTTTGCTTAACGCGGAGCTGAATTACTACTTGAGAACGAAACCGTTTTGTAATCTCCACAAGCCAATCAAATACTCCGGTGACGGAATGGATCCGGAGACGCACCGCCATTTTAATGACTTCGCGAACATGGCTGTCGCGCTGGCGCTGAGAGCCGACGCGAGGATTCTCGACGTGGGTTGCGGCCCGGGCTGGCTGAGCGAATACTTCGCGCGTCTCGGCTATGACGTCACCGGCATTGACATCAGTGACGACCTCATTCAAATAGCTCGCGAGCGCCTGGAGCGATTACCGTATCAGGTGGATCAGGACACTCCGCTGAAATGTCGTTTTCTAACTCACGACATCGAGGTCGAGCCACTCGCGGAAACATTTGACGCGATTATCTGTTACGACGCGTTACATCACTTTGAAGACGAGCACAGCGTCTTTCGTCGTCTGGCTGCGATGCTCGACGTAGGTGGATTGCTTTTTATTCTCGAAGGGAAAAAACCGTTAGCCGGGTCCGCGACGGAAGACGCATTGCGCAGTTTTATGCGCGAATATGAAACCCTCGAATCGCCTTTCAGCGATGAATACCTGTGCGCGCTTCTTGACGAGCATGGGTTTGCGATTGTGGGGAACTATGTGAGCATCAACGGTCTTTTCGAGCGCGAGATGCTCGAAGACCATACCAGTGGTTTGCGGCTGCCGCTGCGGACGATCAATACGGACTACCATTACCTGACATGCTTGAAGGTTGCCCAGGGCGCACCAGCAACGAGCGTACCTGACAGCCGAGATCCCGGAGTACTCAAAGCAGAACTCACACTGCGCTCCCCGTTGCCACAATCTGTCGAGCCAGGCTCGAAATTCGAAGTACCCGTTACCATCAGAAACGTGGGTGACACACTCTGGCTCAGCGGTCAGACGGTGCGTGCCGGCGTAGTCATGCCGGGTGTCAGGATCCTGGACGAGCGCGGCAAGATCATTAGTGAGCTTCACGGCCACCCGATGCTGCCGCGTGCCATCCCACCAGGACGATCGATTACGCTGGACATCGAATGCCCAGCGCCAACAACACCGGGCACCTACACTGTCAGAATTGATCTTGTGGATCAGCACGTCTGCTGGTTTGCAGAGAGAGGATCAGAGCCGCTCGTGTTCACCTTCGACGTAGAAAACAAACGATGACGCGCGAAGAGATCTTATCGGACTTAAAGCGACTCGAGCCCTGGTTTCACTGTATTGACCTCGGCCAGGGGCTGGCAACGAAATCGCGCAGCGCGATCGGCGAACCAGTTGAACATCCACTTCCTACCTGGAAGAAAGTAAAAGCCTGCCTGCCCGACGATCTCTCTGGCCAGAGCGTGCTGGACGTGGGGTGCAACGCCGGTTTCTATTCCATCGAAATGAAGCGGCGCGGTGCGGCGCGCGTTCTCGGAATTGATTCGCAAAGAGATTTGATTCGCCAGGCTTTCTTCGTCCGCAAGGTAACTGGACTCGACATCGATTACCAAAGGATGTCGGTTTACGATCTCGATCCGCACGATCTTGGTCAGTTTGACATTACGCTCGCGCTCGGCCTCATCTATCACTGCAAGCATCTCGTGCTCGCGCTCGAAAAGCTGTTCCTGGTCACACGAAGACTGCTCGTACTGGAAACGGCGATCTATCCTCCCGAGAAGTCGCCCGAATCGTTCGTCTATCCGGTAGGAGCGGGTCAACCCACGCTTCACCCGCTAGCCTATATTGAGAATCCACCGGACGCAAAAGAAGCGATCTACAACTGGTTCCTTCCGGGCACGGCTGCATTGTCCGCGTTACTGAAGAACATCGGGTTCGACGAAGTTGAGGTTTTCCCAGGCGTACAGAATGATCGCGCCGTGCTGGCGTGTCGCAAGCTTCAGCCTTACCCCGACAGCCGCATGATCAGTTATTTAGCTGCGCGGCTGATACTCAAAAGCGGTCCATCTCGCTGTCATTCAGGAGAAGCACTGCGATTTCGCCTGCTCGCCGAAAACATTGGACATGCCCGCTGGCTCCGCGGAAGTGATAGCGGCGCCGATAAAGGTGACGTGCATCTGGTGGCCCACCTGCTTGGCAAGGATGAAGAACCGATGTCGTGGTACCACGCGGGAGCATTTCTGCCCCACGATGTCGCACCCGGTGAAGCTGTTGAAGTCGAGATTGCTTTGTCTGCTCCGAACTCGCCCGGCAATTACGTGCTTGAATTTGACATGGTCTCAGAACATCTGGCCTGGTTCGAGGATCTTGGCTCCGCGATCGTAAAGCATGAACTGATTGTTGGGTAGTGTCCTAATCTATGAATCGCGATCAGCAACCAGGGTAGATCTTTCTTCGAAGCGGCGTTCCCACTCGTGGTAGTAGTTCGCGTGCGTGATTCTCGTGATGCTGAATCCAAGCATGGCGAGCACCTCCCGATAAACTCCAACCGAATAAGTCCACCAGGTGTAGTCATGGTCAGGATTGTTGGCTCGCGGCTCAAAACGCGCGATCCGCTCTTCGGATTGTAGCAGCGGTGTCGCCAGAATCATGGTTTCCTTAGTCAGCCGAGCGATCGAAGCCAGGGCCGTCACCGGATCACTCAGGTGCTCGAGCACGGACCCCACGATTGCTACGTCAAACGATCCGAGCTCGGGTGGTAGCTCGTAAACGTCTCCGTAATAGACCTGGGCGCTGGATTTGAGTAGCCGGTGAGATAGCCAGTACGCGTTCTTCCATTTTTCAATATACTTGTCATAGTCTTTGGCCCAACTCGCGTGATTGCTGTAGTAGGGTTTGTCCTTAAATGGAAGAAATCTTTGCTGGCCGCCATTGCTCATGTCAAATGACACCACCCGCGCGCCTTTTTTTTCGGACTCAAAACTAAGGAAGCCGGTAGCCGTGCCGACGTCCAGTACTGACTTGCCACCAACATCAACGCCACCGATATATTCGTCAAACTTCCCGCGCAGGTCCCAGTGCCCCGGCACCACCCCGAATCCCGGCAAATCCATCGTGTGATAGAAATAGCAGTCTGCCAAGTCGTCAATAAATCTCGGCGTAGCAAGCAGCGAGTTTGAATCTGTTACTTCGTTCATGTTCACACGGCTGAAGCGAGATGCTAATGAAATAATCCTACGCCGCCTTTTGGATCGAAACTCGTTCCTTTCGTCTCCTGCGATCTACAAAACGTGCCATAAGGTCGCGCAGTCTTTCTTCCGGAATTAGACGCTTCCACCAGAGCAGCAGCGTTACCAGCGTAAGCAATGAAATAGCCATACCCAACAAGACCGATTTCGGACGATAGATAAACTCCACAACGTGTTCACCAGCCGGCAGAGTAACCCCGCGCAGGTTGTAGTCAACCCGCAGAGTTTCCACCGCGCGCCCGTCCACATAAGCGCGCCAGCCAGGATAATGATTTTCACTCAAGACGAGAATCGACGGCGTGGTGGACTTTGTTGTAACTATGACGCGGTTGGGCTCGTGACTCGTCACATCCGCGCTCGCCGCCTCATCGGATAAGTTTGATTTGAAATCTATCGGGCCTTCGACGAGGGCAACGCGACGCGGTTCCCAAGGTTGACCGTGCGGTAGCTTGCCGGTGCGAATCACTTGCAGCATGTCCGGCTCCGCGAGAACTTGCACCTGACTCGCCAACCACGCGCGCGGAAGCACGCGCGTATTCTCAAAAATCACGACTTCATTCAATTCCGTGAGCTTCTTCCAACGCTGAACTGGTGGAGCGCTGTGCTCCAAATCCGAACCAGGTTGAGTCGACTTCGGCGCTGATTCTTTGGTGACAAATTCTCGCTGCAGTGGAAACGCGAGTTCCCCGTCAGCGAGCGTGATGCGCGCCACGCTTAAACTCATTTCTGGCGAGTTCTTAACTTCCGGCACGGAGATCGAACCCGACGTCACCACAACCTTCCGGGGTAGCGTGAACGCGCAGACATAAGTATGCGCGTTATATTTCTCATGAGCGTCCTCGACCACGTAGCTTGTTGCCACCTGCGCACGCCTGTGCTTGATCCGAGATCGTATGTCCGCGCGATCGTAAGCCCATTCTGACGTGTGATCGCCCGCGCGTAGTTCGAACTCAAAAGTTTGACCATCTTCGGCGCGTAACTGAAGATGCGCAACGACGGCTCCATCCGGCATATCATTGGACCACGAGAGATTTGTCAGCAAGGCAATGTGGTCAATCTTAGTTGGCGGTACAGTGAAGGACAAACGCTGGCCGGCGCCAATTCCAGGCACATTCAAATCGTTCTCAGCGAAGCGTTCGCCTCCATAGACTTTCGTTGTCGCCGGGAACGTCACAGTATCAGAGGAGGCAGCCGCCAACCTCGTCAACAGATAACGAACATTCAGTAGATCAAGCTCACGGCCCTCGCCGCGCAAGGTGCGCTCTGCGTCCGTTAGCTCCCCCCAGACTTTCATGTCACCCGCCAGACGACTGTAGCGCGCCAGCCCAAAGCCATCGTAACCGGCCGCATTCTCGATCCCATGCATCATGTAAATGTCGGGCTGCAACGCAAATACCCAGCCGCCGGGCGTTGGCGCAGAGACTGGAAAATCAGGATCGAACGCTTGATCTTCAGTGAGAATCCTGTATGCGCCTGCGGTTCGTGTTTCTCGCGTGCGCAAAAACTTTACCGTTGCGGGCTCGCGCCATAGATCATAATCGGACCCGGTACTGTGCGTGCGCCATCCGCTTCCCTGGCCGTACAGGACCAAATCCAAGACCAGAACGCCGAGCAGCCCAACAAGCGCAAAGCGACTTCGAGAGCGCGCTAACACCCAAAGAGCCCCGGCGCTCAGCGCGGCCACCGATATCGGTAGGAAGAGCTCAGGCGCACGCAGAATGCTGACGGGAGCCAGCCTTCCCAGATGAAAGGCGGACGGTCTCCACCATGTCACTGTAAGACACGTCAGGAGGAAAACTGTGCCGCCGGCGATCGCGGCGCTACGCAACGCGCTGCTGCTCCGGTTCGACCTGATTGCCGTGAGTCCTTTACCTGCCAGGACAGCAAGCGCGAATTCAGCCTCCATCAGGTGCCGCGCCGGGCTGCGGAAGAGATTCAATAGAGGAACGTGATAGAGAAGCTTGTAAAGATGGAGCGGAAGAAAATGTCCAAACGCCATCATCAATGCGACGATGAAAACTACGCCCCAAAATTTCGTTCGCACATCCCGTCTAAGGATGACAGCGGCCAGCGCCAACATGAGAGTTAGGATGCCGACATATGCGACATACTCACCGAAGAAAGGCGCGTCGATATAGGGCGCGCGGAAGAGCAGTCCATTGCCTCCGCCCAAGACGTACGGCGCGAAGAATGTGAGCACAAACCGTGGCGGCATTGAGAACGCACTAAAGAAATCGTATGTGGCTGAGGCGCGCAGGCTGTTGCGCAGCAACTCGAAGGTCGGTAAGATCTGCACCGCCGCCAGCGCCAATCCTGCGATGATGAAAGCCGCGAGGAGTAAATATGACTTGCGTGCTCTCCGCGACGAACGCGCCATCACAAGTGCGTAAGCGCCGGTGAGCAGAAGCGAATAAGCGAACGTTTGTTGATGGCCCGCAAAGACTTGTAGCGCCAAAAGCGCAGCCAGAAGTACCCCCCTTCTGCGCGCGCCCGTTGCGACATAACCGTCAACGGCCCAGAGCACCCAGGGCAGCATTGCTGCCGTATGCACAATGTTGGTGTGGCCAATCTGTTCGACCAGGAAGGCACTCCACTGCCAGATCAGGCTGGTCGCGATCGCTCCCGCAATATCGGTTGCGCCGCGCCGCGCATACAGGTAAGCCCCGAGCCCTGCCAGCGCATACGTAAGCAGCATCATCACGTTGGTAGCCACGGGCGGCGAGAAGGCAAGGTAGAACCAATTTAGCGGAAAGAGAAGCCCTGCCTGCGACGCGCCATGAAGCGGCATACCACAAAAGATGTACGGGTTCCATAGCGGCAGGTAACCCTCACGAATAAGATTCGCAGCGGCGACGCGTAGTGGAACGTTGAAGATCACGCCGTCGTCTGGGGAGAGGACAAGCCCCGCGCGCAATGCCTGGAAGAAATAGAGGAGTGGCGCCAGTGTTACTGCGAAGGCGGCCAGATAGTCAGTTTTTATCTTCGGATGAGAGTCGGATGGACGGGTCATTGAGTCAGGAAACGGTTATCCCAGGATTTAGATGGACGAGTCATTAAATCACGAAATTGCGTCGAAGGCTGACCTCTATGTCTCTCGGCCGAGGAGCGCGCTAGCTTTGTCGTCACAGTGGGCACGCGCGCACCTCGCTGAGGTGCTAAGTGCGGCTCTGCTTACGATCATGTGTCTGCAACTGCTCGCAGTGATCTCGCGCAAAAGCATCACCATCGACGAACTCGTCCTCATTCCTTCGGCATACTATCATTTGGTAACCGACGACTTCGAACTAGTCCGCGAACACCCACCACTCTGCAAGCTGCTTGCGGGTCTTCCACTTCTTTTCATTCAGCCGAATGAACTCGTGCGCGCGCAGATTGAACCGTCCATGAACAGAATCGACCTCGACTCGAGATATGAAATGCAGTTTTGGCAGGACAACCGCGCGCGCGCTGACACGATTTCCTTTTGGGCGCGCGTGCCAATGATAATGCTCACGCTTGCCCTCGGCTTACTTATCTTTGTCTTCGCTCGAGATTTGTTCGGACCACGGGCTGCGTTGTTTGCAGTAGCGCTGTTCGCGCTCGAGCCGACGGTACTCGCCCACGGTCGCGTCGTGCAAACGGATATACCGGCAACCTTCGGCTTCCTTCTCACCGTTTTTGCGCTGCATCGCTATTTGCGCGCAAGGACGTGGAAACTCGCTGTCGGGCTTGGCGCAGCTGCGGGCTTAGCGATGCTTGCCAAGTTTTCAATGATCATTGTCGCCCCGATACTTTTTGTTGTCTTCCTCTTGCTGCTGTGGCGTGAACCGCACCGACGAACCGCCATTGTCGCTCACGCGATAGGCGCCGCACTCGTGCTACTTATTGTAGTTAACGCCGCCTACTTCTTTCATAATAGCCCGCTTACCGAGACTGACATCCAATGGGTCGCCACGTCCTTCCCTGCTTCGGCCACGTCTTTCCCTGCTTCGAGCGCAGTAGTCCTGGCCAGCGTTCGCGTGTTTAGTTATCTCCTGCCGACTGATTATCTGATGGGTGTCTACTGGCAACTTCTCCATAGTTACGAAGGCCATCAGGCGAGCCTGCTGGGAATGTATAGTCGGATGGGTTGGTGGTATTACTACCCTGTCGCTTTCGCGCTCAAGACGACAATTCCCTTCCTGCTCGTCTCGATTAGTTCGCTCGCCTGGAGCATCTACCGTTTCATATGGAAAGGCGAGCGGCGATCACTTGTACTGCTTATTCCTTTTGTGCTGTACAGCGGTTTGATGATGATGAGTCCGATCGATATCGGCATTCGCTACTATCTCCCGGCCTACCCCTTCCTCTTCATCTTGTCTGGGGGGTTACTCGACTCCCTATTGCGTAAACGACTTCAAAAACGCATGCGTCTCGCCTGTGCATCAGTAGTTGTTATTGCGTTCGCATGGATCTGCTTTGAAGCGGTGCGCGCATATCCCAATTACATACCATACATGAACCAACTTGCATCGTCTCGACCGCATTGGTGGTATCTCTCAGATTCAAACGTTGAGTGGGGCGATGACATGAAGGAGCTCGCTGCTTACCTCCGCACTCGCGGCGAGACACGCGTGCGGTCCATGGCGCTTGGCGACTTCGGGTCGCTTAGCTTTTATGGTGTGGAACGTATATGGGCGCTCGCGCCTCCCGAAGACTCGCCGACACGGTACACAGTAGTGGGGGCGAGCTTTCTAAACGGCTCAACGGTTCCCGATGTGGTCGATGGCAAGCGCGTGTCTGACGAACAAAGAATCAATGCCTTTGAATCCTTTCGACACCGCACGCCTGAAGCTGTGATCGGAAACTCGATTTACGTTTACCGCATGCATGACTGACTTCGTTGACTATAAACCCGCAGCAACAACGGATAACGGTGCAGTATCTTGTGGTCGTCCTGTCAACCACCCTGGGATGATAACCAAAACCGACGCACTTGCTTTCTTGCGCCGACATCTGTGGGTCGTTGCGCTTCTCGCTGTACTCGTTGTCGTAGCCACTCTCTACCTCGCGCGCGTGCCTGATCATCCCCCAGGCTTTTACATCGACGAATCGTCGATCTGCTACAACGCTTATACGATCTCGCAAACGGGTCGTGACGAGTATGACAACGAGTGGCCACTTTTCTTTCGCGCTTTCGGCGATTATAAAAATCCGGTTTACATCTATCTGCTCGCAGGAGTCTTCCGATTTACTGGCCCAAGCATTTTTGTGGCGCGGCTCTTTAGCGTCACGCTGGGAATAGCCGCAGCGGTGTTGCTTGGTCTGCTGGCCTTGCGCATAACCAACCAGCGCGTCATCGCATTTCTCGTTGTCCTCACCGTTTTGCTGACGCCATGGCTTTTTGAATTGAGCCACGTGGTTTTGGAGGTTTCACTTTATCCCCTTGTTCTTGCGCTTTTCCTCTTGTGCGTCTACCGCGCCTCGCGCAAGCCACGCTGGTCGTGGATTGAAATACTCTTGCTGCCAGTCACGCTCGCTCTCATCACTTACACTTACTCGATTGGGCGTTTACTGGGACCGCTGCTGGCACTGGGGCTGATCTTTTTTTTTACGCGCGGGCGTCGCCTTGGGCTGCTGTTAAGTTGGGGGCTCTATGTTCTGACGCTCGTTCCCATGTTTATCTTTCAGCGACGTCATCCCAACGCGCTCTCAGGCAGGTTTTCCATAATTACTTACGTTACGCGCCAAAACACTCCCGGCAACATCGCCTGGGAGTTCGTCAAGCACTATTTCGGCAACTTCAATCCCTGGCGACTGTTGGTGACGGGCGACCCAAATGCATTCCAGATTACCCATATCTACGGCGCGGAATTATTACTTGCGGTAACAGGTTTGCTCAGCGTTGCCGGTTTGCTTCTGGTGTTTCGCTGTCACCTTCGGGACGCGTGGTGGCGGTTTGTGGTCTATGGAGTGGCCGCGGCCGTTGTTTCGGCATCACTTACCAACGAGTATGTTCACACGTTACGGCTCGTTCCCCTGGCTGTATTCTTGATTGTGCTGACAATTCCCGCGCTCGAGTGGCTGACAAGGAAACGACAACTGGTGATTCTTTCGCTTTTGGTTCTATTAGTCCTGGCGCAGGGCGCGGCCTTTCAGTTGAGATTTCATGTGAGCGCGCACTCGCAGAAGCGACTCGACTTGTTTGATAACGGATATCCCGACAAGATTCTTTCAGTAGCGATTGCTTCGTCGAACAAACCTATTTATCTGGCGGATGCCCTGAGCATTCCGGGTTATATCCAGGCTTACTGGTACGCTACACTCCGCGGGATGCCGACCTCGGCATTCGCTCGCCTCGCACCAAACGCTTTGGCCCCAGTAGGCGCGCTGGTTATCTCGACTGAAGATCGATGCCTGCGCTGCCAGATTATCGCGACGAGCCACTTTTACAAGCTGTACGTCGTGACCGGGAGCGCGCCTGAACGCAGGCCGCTACCGGGTGCGGATTTCCGCGCCAGCCTCAGTGTCGCGTTTGCGCCTTCAGTCGTTAAAACGGGTGAGCAATTCAGTTTGCACGTTAGAGTTAAGAATGAGGGCAATACTGTTTGGTTGGCCCAAGAGCGAACCGGTGAACCGTTGCAAGTGGGTCTGGGCAATCACTGGCTTGATAACGAAGGGCGAGTGATTATCAATGATGATGGTAGGAGTCCAGTGCTCGATGATATAAAGCCCGGCCAGGAAGTCGAGATGCCGTTGACAGTCAACGCGCCGAAGTCGCCGGGCGAATACGTGCTTGAGCTTGATATGCTGCAAGAAGGTGTGTCGTGGTTCGCGTTGCGAGGTTCCCCGACCGTGCGACTGCCAGTAAAGGTCGAGAAACATTGGTGGAATTAGTCGACGCAAAAATTTTGGGGTTAAACGGGCCGCGACTCAGTTCTAAATCGCCGGCAAGTACAGATCGAATACGCGAGCAGTGCCGCGCTAAGCATCAAAGGCGCGACAAGCCAAACCGCCAATGGCATGTCTTTCCAGCCGGCGTTTCTCAGCGGCCCGAGATAACCCCAGAAGGCATAGACTTCGGTCTCGCAGTACATCGCCCCGTAGAGCGCCCCGACAAAGCTAACGACGAATGAGCTCGCGGCAGCCAGCGCAATTGCGGTCAGCGCTAAGACCTTGGATATCCGGCCACGCAAATAGCTAAAGCCCGCCAGACCGATACAAGCGTAAGGCATTAAAGGAAGAAGGAAACGTGGACCGTAGTGGCACCCTCCGTGAGAATCAATATTCAAAACCTGAATCGCCATAGCGAGGAAGAGCGCCAGAATTGCAAATTGTTCGCGTCGCAGAACGCGCGGGTAAGACGCCAAGCCTAAAATGCCCACCCAAACAATCGGAACGTAAAGAGTAATCTGCCAAACGTAAAAGTGCAGCTTCTGAAGCGAATTGAGCAGGTCCCAGTGCAAGTACGATTCTGGAAGTCAACCCAACAACGCCGCCAATCAACGTCCAAATGGTTAAATCCCAACGGCGTAACGACACGAGATAAACACCTACGACACAAGCCATAAAGAACGGGAGCATTGACGTAGTTATCGTTATACCCAGAAGAAGTCCGACGGCCCCGGCAATAACTTTGGCAGTGCGGCCCCGCGGTTGGCGAAGGGCAAGTAAAACGACCAGATAAAACGCAATTACCAGGTAACCCGAAGCAAGCGCATCGTGATAAGCAATACCCGAGTAGACGAAAGCTGTAGTTGCTAATCCATAGCTGACGGCGCTTGCCAGTGGCCATGCAATCGTGTCGCTCGCCATGAACTCGCGCACTATTCGAAAAACGGCAACCGCTGCCACAGCCGTGACCAGTGACGTTGTAAAGAAAGTGACCAGCGCCGAAGTAAGCAGGTAGTTATTGAAGTAACTCAAACCAAAAAGTCGCAGGAAAAAATAGACCACTGCGCCCGCCATGAATTGCCCGGGCTGTTTCGCGGCATACTGACGGCCGTGGTAGAGAAACGTGTCGCCGAACGGCTTATCTCCCTCGAAGTAAACTTTGATTTGGAACCGCGGCTCCGCCGATCCTTGAAGTGAAAACTGGTGGCGCTCCACCATTGCTTCCACACCCGCCTGTTGTAAGTTGAATGCTTCGAGATTTCTTGAGTTGATGGCAGTGCCGTAAAAGAGCCAGAGGGAGAGCAGCAGCGACAACTCCAGAAGCGTACGCCCTTTAGTCGTGGCGCGCGCAAATTTTCGATCGGAGGTCTCAGGCGACGCCATTTCCGGTCCTGGAGTGTTGTTAGTCAGGATCCATTTCCCTTCTTAGCCAGATTTTTTCCGATCACCGTCTCGCTTCGCTTGTCGATCTCCGCAGCGCTTCCTCATAGACTTCTAGTGTCTTCCGCGCGGTTTTCTCCCAGGAAAACTCTGAGGCACGCTGCCGCCCGGCGATCGAGAGACGGTGTCTTTCATCTTCGTCAGAAAGCAGGCCGATAATGCTGCGCGCAAGGTCAGCCGGATCGCGTGGATCCACCAACCGCGCTGCCTGGCCCGTCGTCTCGAGGAGCGCCGGGATGTTGCTGACGATGACGCTTGCGCCACACGCCATTGCTTCCAGCGGCGGGAGACCGAAACCTTCGTAAAGGGACGGATAGACAAACATCCGACATGCCGAGTAAAGAGCACACAGATCTTCGTCA
>WNFK01054185.1_pt1 | contig 12951 bp, 15 predicted proteins | sample 5400281 | NCBI WGS metagenome assembly WNFK01 (sample SAMN13153350, study PRJNA577476) | soil metagenome | isolation source: 20 cm soil on Douglas fir-dominated hillslope | place: USA:California | collected 2013-09-17
ATTCAATAGCTTGATCTCGAGTTAAGGTTTTACTTGAAGGTCTGGCCATGCTCGGCAGCAACAACTTTCGCTTCGGTGCTTCCTAGCGGGATGTCGCTATTAGGGTGCCTATCCGGTTCTAGCTGGACACCGAAGCCAAATCTGTATCGGCTTCTGCGGGCATTACGATGCTTGCCTGATTAACAAAGCGCTTAAATAGCTTTTGAGAAAACAAATCCTTCTCCCAACCCAGTTCCGGGTGCCATTGCACTGCAACTACGAAACGATCTGGCCTTGAATCTTCCATGGCCTCCACAAGACCATCAACTGACCAGGCTGTTGCCACTAAATCACGTCCAATAAGTTCGATTGCTTGATGGTGGTGACTGTTAACCAGAAGTTCATTGCCGGAGGCGAGCTGCGCAAGTATGCTCGTCTCGAGCAGTCTTACTCCGTGGGATGGACGATCACGAGGCGCGCCCTGCTCATGCTTGATCGCGTCTGGGTTCTGGGCCGGTATGTCTTGAATGAGGGTTCCGCCCCGATAGACGTTCAATACTTGCATCCCAAAACAGATTGCCAGAATAGGAATGCGTCTACTCTCGGCAGCTTCAATGACCTGAAGATCGGTTTCGTCCTTTATCGTTTGAACAGTCCCCAATGCCCGATGAGGCTGTTGACCATACCGAAGTGGATCGACATCGGAGTCACTGCCAGGCAGCAAAACACCGTCGAGGTCCGCAATCACTGCGGCAATATAGTCTTCGCTCGGAATTAGGCTGATGTGGACCGGAACACCTCCGGCCGCTTCAATCGCCTCGCTGTAATGACGCGAAAGATAAAAGCGCTCTGCCAGCAAATCTATTCGCATCGTTATGCCAATGCGGGGTCTCTTCTCCATATTTTGTCCGCCGTGGGAAGGTATTTTCAAGAAGCTATCATAACCCAAATTGGGTGAGTCTGCGTTTTCTCGGCGCTCGAAGTTAGAGTCTGAATTTGCTCAGAGCGACTCCATCGCTCAATTTTAATAACCTCTCAGGTCCCACATCTGAGAGGTTATGAGGTTGAATCATTTAGTTTTGCTGGAGAGTGACTTCCCGCTGTGGAGTGAACCGCCACCCGCTTTTTGCACCGTGCCTTGACTTACATTCAAGCGAATTCCTATAGTGCTGTTTTGAAAAACATGACAAAGGAACCGACTAGAATGCGCAGCACGACCGTCTTGCTGGTGCGCAAAGATGCGCACGTAGCGCTTGCCGGTGACGGACAGGTAACGCTTGGTGAAACCGTCATGAAGGCCAGCGCCAAGAAGGTTCGGCGCCTTTACAACGATCAAATCCTGGCTGGCTTTGCCGGGGCTACCGGTGACGCATTCGCATTGTTAACCCGCTTCGAAAGTAAGCTCGAGCAATATCACGGTAATCTGGAACGTGCCTCCATCGAACTCAGCAAGGAATGGCGCACCGACAAAATGCTGCGGCACCTGGAAGCCCTGCTGGTTGTCGCCGACAACAAGAGCTCATTCCTTTTGTCAGGCAATGGCGACGTAATAGCCCCTGACGAAGGGGTGCTGGCAATCGGATCAGGCGGCTCATATGCTTTAGCAGCGGCCCGGGCCTTGTTGAAACATACCGATCTTCCGGCGCGTGACATTGCGGTGGAGGCTCTTCGCATCGCTGGTGAAATCTGTATCTACTCGAATCTAAACATCGTAGTCGAGGAACTATGAGTCGGTTATGAACGCCCGGAAACGGGATTACTTGTCGCTGAGTAACACAATGGTTATTTACTTGAATGGAGATGTTGATGAGGAAGCTCGGCTTGACGAGATGTCTCCTCGTCAGATAGTGGTCGAGCTCGACAAACACGTTGTTGGCCAACGCAACGCAAAACGCGCGGTGGCGATCGCGCTGCGCAACAGAGTGCGCCGCCAAAAACTCCCCCCTGAAATGGCAGTCGATGTAATGCCGAAAAATATAATCATGATCGGCTCGACCGGTGTGGGAAAGACTGAAATCGCTCGGCGGCTCGCGCGCATGTCCAACTCGCCTTTTCTGAAAGTAGAGGCTTCAAAATTTACCGAAGTAGGCTATGTGGGGCGCGACGTTGAGAGCATGATTCGAGACTTGACTGAAATCTCCGTGGAGATGACGCGCCAGGAAAAGAGCGAAGAGATTGCTGAGAAAGCCGAACTAAATGTGGAGGAACGCATCCTCGACATTTTGCTACCGCCTCCGCGCTCTGCGTCGAGTTTCTACGATTTCGACGCTGAGACGACTGAAGAAAACACTACCGACCTCGAAGCGCCCGCACGCGACGAGCAATTTCAGCGCACGCGAGAGAAACTCCGCACGCAACTGCGTAGCGGCAAACTCGACAATCGCCTCGTGGAGTTGGAAGTGAGGGAGAAGAGTTTTCCTGTTATCGAGTTGGCCGGGCCGCAAGGCGTTGAAGAAATGGGCATCAACATGAAAGATATGTTGGGCAATCTGTTTCAGGGGCGCACCAAACGTCGAAAGATGCGTGTCGATGAGGCGATGGAATATTTGATGCAAGAGGAAGAAGAGCGACTGATTGATATGGACCAGGTGGCGCGCGCGGCCATCGAACGAGTCGAAAATTCGGGAATTATCTTTCTCGACGAAATCGATAAGATTGCCGGTCGAGAGTCTGGCCACGGGCCAGACGTTTCGCGTGAAGGCGTCCAGCGCGACATTCTTCCAATAGTCGAAGGAACAACCGTCAACAGCCGCTATGGCATGGTCCGCACCGACCACATTCTTTTCGTGGCAGCCGGGGCGTTTCATGTGTCGAAGCCTTCAGATCTGATCCCGGAATTGCAAGGGCGTTTTCCCATTCGCGTGGAGCTGGAATCGCTAACTGTTGAAGATTTCAAACGTATCTTGACCGAACCTCGAAATGCGCTTATCAAACAGTATCAGGCGATGATGGACACCGAAGGGGTTACGATTGAGTTTAGCGCTGACGCGATTGACGCCATCGCCAATTTTGCCGGCCAAGTCAATCAACAAACCGAGGATATCGGGGCCCGCAGGCTGCAAACCATTATGGAGAAGCTATTGGAAGAAATAAGCTTCGAAGGTCCGGATCTGGAACCAAAACTCCAGCGAATTGACGCCGCGTATGTTGAAAACATGCTTTCAGAAACGGTAAAGGATCAGGACCTCAGCCGGTACATTCTGTGACAATTCCCAATCGCTACGCTAACCTTCGCGCCATTCAGCGATCGCCGGCCCTTTCGTTCTGCTTATTTCGATCGCGTTCTGGTCCAAATGATTCAAAACGGTTTCTTGTCATCGCATGTTTGGCCTTAATTGGAGTTTCTTCAGCATGTGGCAAACGTCGCCCGCCGCTTCCTCCGATAGAGCGAGTACAACAACGGACAGAATTACTTTCTGGTGCGCAGCAGGGCAACCAGGTCATCTTGAGTTGGCCAGCTCCGCAACGGAACGCTCCTGACAGTAGCGTGCAAAGCATTAGACGCATCGATGTATACCGGCTCGCGGAAAAACCGGGCGCGCCGTTGCCTCTGACTGAGGAGGAGTTCGCAACGCGGTCAACGCTAATCGGGTCGGTAACGTCCGACCAAATTAGAAATGCTGGGGCGACCTTAAGCTACATAGACGCACTTGAACTCGCTGGTGAACCAACCCGGCTTCGCTACGCAGTTCGCTATGTGAATGCTTCCGGCCAGCGAGCTGCTTTTTCAAACTTTCTTCTTATAGAACCTGCGGTCCGCATTGCTCGTCCACCAACCTTGATCGAAACCGGAAAGGAAGTAAGCGAGGATGCCATAAGGATCTCGTGGCGGCCGCCCGACGCAAATATCGACGGGTCCACTCCGGTCAATCTGCTGGGCTACAACGTCTATCGCATGGACGAATCGCAAAGTGAAACTAGCCAGACTCCGATCAATTCCGCCCTTGTTTCGGGCACGGAATATGTAGATAAGAACTTCAAGTTTGGCAACACCTATCGGCATATCGTTCGTTCCGTTTCACTCGGAACCGAAGGCGCCCAGGTTGAAAGTCTTAATTCCAACTCTATTTCCGTTTCGCCGCGCGACGTCTTTCCGCCTTCCGCGCCTAAGCCGATAAGCATTGCACCTTCGTTGGCTCGCCTCTCGATTTTCTTCCCGGCCAATCCTGAGCCAGACATCGCGGGCTATAACATCTATCGCACGACAGATCCGAATCTCCCGAAGGAAAACTGGACGAAGTTGAATTCGTCGCTGTTGACGCGTACAACTTTTCAGGACGAGAAAGTGGAGGCTGGTAAGAAGTATTACTACTATCTCACGGCTGTCGACCAGGCCGGCAATGTTAGCGCGCCGTCGGAAGTCGTGTCGGAGACTGTGCCATAGCAACGACATGAAGTTTTGCCGTATCACAAACGAGAGCTTTACCGGACCGCGTTACGCCTCGGTTCACGGAACAAACGTTTTTCCATTCGACGACGACATATCCTTAGACCAGTTACAATCGGCACCAGAGAAAACCGCGATAGCGATCGGCGAAGTAAAGTTTGTGGCGCCGGTCACTCCTTCGAAAATCGTTTGCGTGGGTCGAAACTACATGGAGCATGCTGCCGAGTTAGGAAAAAAGATGCCGGACGAGCCTCTTCTTTTCTTAAAAGCTCCTTCGGCGCTGATTGGCAACGGCGATCGCATCGAACTGCCGCGGGCCTCGCAGCAAGTTGAGCACGAGGGAGAGCTCGGTGTGGTGATCGGAAAGCGCGCGCACAAATTGGCCAGTACTGAAGACCCTTTGAACTATGTTTTCGGTTACACTTGCGTTAACGACGTAACAGCACGCGATCTGCAGCGGAAGGATGTACAGTTTACGAGGAGCAAGTCGTTCGACACGTTTTGTCCGGTCGGACCGTGGATAGTTACTGATATTGATCCGACGAACGTACAGATTACCACGCGTCTAAACGGCGAAGTAAAACAGCATGGCAAGACCGCCCACATGGCATTTTCGGTCTCTTATCTAATAAGGTATATAGCATCGATTATGACGCTTAACCCGGGGGACCTCATTGCGACAGGAACCCCCGCAGGGGTTTCGCGGATGAAGCACGGGGATGTTGTCGAAGTTGAGGTGGAAGGCATCGGCATCTTGCGGAACCAGGTTTATGATGCAGACTAGTCGGAGAGTGGTGCCATGACCCAATCGGCAGCTCGCCGCAACATGAAGGCAGGAGGTTATTATGAAATTCTTTCTCGATACAGCCAATCTAAACGAGATCCGCGAGGGTGCCTCATTAGGTATTGCTGACGGTGTTACTACCAATCCCTCACTAATCGCCAAAGAGGGTGGAGTAGACTTCAAGCAGCATATAGCTGCCATTTGTGAAATCGTCCAGGGACCAGTCTCCGCCGAAGTCACAAGCCAGGACACCGACGGCATGCTGCGCGAAGGGCGTGAGTATTCCAAGATCGCACCCAATGTGGTGGTCAAATGTCCGCTGACGCGTGAAGGGCTCAAAGCGACGCGCCGGTTGGCAAATGAAGGGATCAAGGTCAACGTCACTTTATGCTTCTCGGCAGCGCAGGCGATTCTCGCTGCCAAGGCCGGAGCCTCTTTTATCAGTCCCTTTCTCGGGCGTCTGGACGACATTGGCCAGAACGGGCTCATATTGCTTCAGGAAATAGTGGAGATCTACCAGAACTACGAGTGGAAGACAGAAGTGTTGGCCGCAAGTCTTCGTCATCCGATTCATGTCATTGAAGCGGCCCGGATCGGAGCTGACATTGCCACCATGCCATTCAAGGTTATCGATCAATTGTTCAATCACCCCTTGACTGACAAGGGACAAGCGCAGTTCTTGGCTGATTGGGCGAAGAGGAAATAAAAGATCGACGGTGACGACACAATCATTGTTAGCGCACGCAAGTACGATGGCGCCGAACATCGACGATGGACTGCTCAACTCATTAGAACGGAGGGCGCCCTGCTCGTACTCGACGCCCTCTTTGATCAGGAAATAGAGCATGGATTGCTCGGCACTATTTCAGTCGGCACTATTAGTGCGGAGTATTACTGGCTGGACAGGTGGTACAACATCTTTCGTTTTAGCGAGCCAAGCGGGAAACTAAGAAACTACTATTGCAATGTTAGCAAACCGCCGGTGTTTGATGGTCGAATACTCAGCTACGTCGATCTCGATATAGATCTGCTGGTAAATCCAGACTTCTCGTATCAGGTTCTGGACCTTGAGGACTTTGAACAGAATGCCAGACTTTATGATTACTCTGCCGATGTGCAGCACAACGCCCAGCATGCCGTGGCCGAACTAATAGGAATGATAGAAGCGAGATCATTTCCGTTCGACGAATAGTAAGCGCTAAACAAACTATGGCCTCAAAACAACAACCAAAGCAATCCAAGTCTAAGCTGACACTATTACAGGAGCGCTTGCTGCAGGCTGAGCAAGGCGGCGGTGCTGCACGCGTTGCAAGACAACACGAAGCCGGAAAAATGACGGCGCGTGAAAGAATAGATTTTCTGCTGGATGAAGGTACATTCCAGGAGCTCGATAAGCTGGTGGTTCATCGCTCCAAGGATTTCGAGCTCGACAAACAACTTTACCCGGGCGACGGTGTGATTACCGGTCATGGTCTGATCGACGGTCGCAGCGTATTCGTTTTTGCCCAGGACTTCACGGTGTTTGGTGGTTCTCTCTCGGAAACTCACGCCGAAAAGATCTGTAAAGTAATGGATCTCGCTATGAAGGTCGGCGCTCCGGTGATTGGGTTGAACGACTCTGGCGGTGCCCGTATCCAGGAAGGTGTGCTTAGTCTGGGTGGATATGCTGAGATCTTTCTCCGCAATACGCTGGCGAGCGGGGTAATCCCCCAGATTAGTTGCATTATGGGGCCCTGTGCCGGCGGCGCGGTCTATAGCCCGGCGATCACGGATTTTAACGTGATGGTCAAAGATACCTCTTATATGTTCATCACCGGGCCAGATGTGATCAAGACCGTGACCCATGAAGAAGTCACGAAAGAAGAATTGGGCGGTGCGATAACGCATAACAGCATCTCCGGCGTGGCGCATTTCGCAGCCGATTCCGACGAGCATGCCCTGCGCATTGTGCGCGAGCTACTATCCTTCATACCTTCTAACAACCTGGAGGATCCGCCCCGAATAAACGCGAGCGATCCTGTAGACCGAACTGAAGTGAAGCTAAATGAGATTGTTCCTGAGGCTTCTAACCAGCCATACGACATCCGCGAAGTGATCAATCATGTGGTGGACGACGGATACTTTTTCGAGATCCAACAACTGTATGCGCAGAATATGTGCATCGGATTTGCTCGACTCGGAGGGCGCGCTGTCGGAATAGTCGCAAACCAGCCGGCGTTTCTTGCAGGGGTCCTTGATATTAGTGCCTCGATCAAAGGAGCGCGCTTTGTACGTTTCTGCGATTGTTTCAATATTCCCCTCGTTACATTTGAAGACGTGCCGGGTTTTCTACCTGGCGTTTCACAAGAACACGGGGGAATCATTACGCATGGTGCAAAGCTTCTTTATGCGTTTGCCGAAGCCACAGTACCGAAGGTCACAGTAATTACGCGTAAGGCTTACGGTGGCGCATATTGCGTTATGGCTTCTAAACACATCAGGACGGATATAAACCTGGCCTGGCCCTCCGCAGAGATCGCTGTGATGGGAGCAGAAGGTGCGGTAGGAATTCTTTACCGGCGCGAACTCATTGAAGCGCAGGACAAAGAAGCCGCCAGGCGAGCGCGGGTGTTTGAGCTGGAAGAGAAGTTTGCAAACCCCTATGTGGCCGCTGAGAGGGGCTTTGTCGATGAGGTTATCGAACCAGCTCAAACCAGACCCAAACTAATACGCGCACTTTCTCTCCTGGAAAACAAACGTGATACAAATCCGCCAAAGAAGCACGGGAATATCCCGCTTTGAGAGTTCAATTCTCAGACGGCTCAATGGCTATCAAACGCGACGTAGGATCAAAAGTAATGCGGAAAGGGTAGAGTGCGCCTCTACCGAGGATGGTAGGTGTATCCGCGAGAACGCCTGACAGGACGTCAGTAGGCACGCTCCTCAAAACCAAAGCGCCAATACTCACCGTGACAGGTGCGACCCGTCTAGACTGAACTCTTCCACCACCAAGATCGCTCACGTGACGCTGCTTAACCTTATTCACTCCACCTACTGTGGCCTCACTAACGGCCAGGCCGAACCCGGAGCCCGTATCAAGTAGAGCAAGGCGACCATCACCCAAACGAACGAACGGTCTGTCACTCCCTTGCTCACGAATCCATCGCACGACAGTTCCCTCCACAGGAGTATCAGTTAGGCGCAATGGTTGTGCTTTTGAGTCGAATGCCTGGAGATCATTGTGAGGCAGGTCAATTGAATAACCTAACGGACTAAAGGCCTCCGTGGGATCGAGGATGCCATCCACTCCAGCAGGAAGGCCGTCCGCGACGGCAGCTATTAGTCTGGTCGGAAGCAGGTTGCCATAGTTTCCGAGTGCCAGCTCTTGAATGGTGGCTTCTTGATTCGAGATGATAGCTGAACCAGTCAAACCACCTTGAAAAGTCCGGCTACCAAGTCGAACAGGAAGCCTGGCTCGGCTGACTACGCCAGGAGTAATTATCGAGTCTCCTGCTCCCGTATCGATCGCGAAAGTGTAAGGTCCCGAGCCATTAATCCACGCGTCTACAAGAAGACCCCGATCTCGAACCTCCCGAAATCTAATCGGGCCCGGAACGGTAAGTCGGGTGCCTAATGCCGTGTCTGAAGTATGTTGCTCACGACGATGGGCAGTTCCTGTTGCCGGAACTGCCCATATGATGGTCGTAACAATTAAGGTACTGAGAGCGAGAGTAAGTCTGGCTTTGCTCATGAACTCAGGCTCTCACCAAAAGGTTAGTAGCGACGGGTGCGGTTCCGAATCTTGTAAGTATACAAAGCAGAACCACCTGCTCCGCCGAGTGCACCGATACCCACCGTCAACTTGTCTCTATGCTTTTGCCAAAAGCTTCTGCCACTCGGACGATTATAGTCGTAGTACACGCGGCGAGGAGCGGTTCGACTAACTGCGTTCCGATAAACCACGCGTCCTGGCGCGACAACCGTTCGATTATCCGCTGTCCGAGTGTTGCACGCGTTGAATCCGTCAGCGAAGCCTGTTTTATATGCAGTCTGCTCACCGGCAGTATTGAATTCAGTCGGGACGGCCTGATTGTCCAACTGCTGTTGACCTGAGACAGGCGTATATCTGGCCTGATTGTAAGCGGTATCCTGCGCAGTTGTTTCGGCTGCTGCGGGCTGACTTCTGTGCATAACGAGCGCGCCCACTGAACCGCCGATAAGCGCTGCAATCAATGCCACTGGTAATAACTTGTTTGTCATAATCATCGCTCTGTTCTCCTTGCCAAAACTATTCTCCTACTCAATCGCAGATACAAGCAGCAAGAGCTATTCCCGTAAACCGCGAATCTGCTTGGACGTGGAGATCCTATATTAAAATCACGGCAAACGCGGTGTTCGAGGGATATCGCAAGGGAATTACAACGGGATCCCAATGATCGATTGGTTTGATTGGATTCAGCGTATACCCGATATGGAATCGTTGTACTCGAAATCAGGAGATGGGTTGTTCCGACGTAGAAGACCCTGTCCCTTAACCAAGAAAAAACCAGGAAGGAAAACCTTCCTGGTCTCGCTAGTTAAATTGGGGCGATCAGCTTAGGCGGCACGCAAACCTTGCGCAGGTTTGTTATCGCGCAACAGTTCGAGCGCCTTCTTCATCTGGAGATCTTCAGCGGCCGGTTTCGCCGGATTTGGTTGAGGTGAAACCTCTCGCTTCTCATCTGGCTTCGCAACCGAATCGTCATCGTTTCCCGTCAAGTCGTCGGGGTTCACGTCTTCGGCCAACTCCGGCCGTTTCACTTCCACCGAAGGCGCAACTCCGGAATGTGCGCGATCTTCACCAAGAAAAGTCTTCCCGTTGCCGGATGCCCACTTCACAGTGGTAAGCAACAACCCATCGCCGCCCCGCAGAGTGAATAGCTGTTGTTCGGCACCTGCGCCGAAACTCTTTTCACCCACTACCTGACCACGGTTTCGTTCCAACAGTGCAGAAGCAACGACTTCGGCGGCACCGGCAGTACCCGAATCAATCAGAGCGACAACTGGACCATTGAAAATTGCCGCTTTTGGATCGGCGGCAAAGCTCTTCAATGCTTTACCTTCCTTGCCGACGGTCTCAGCTAACTGTCCCTCTTTTACGAAAATGTTCGCCACTGATACCGCTTCCGCAAGTGACCCACCCGCAGTACCGCGCATGTCGATAACAATTTTCTGCGCTCCCTGCTTCAAGAGATCTTGAACACGCGCACGAGCATCCGCTGCTTCACCATCTGCGAAGCTGTTAATTTTGAGTATTCCGACGCGAGCGGCGTCCATTTTCGCTTCGGCCGCAGGAGCGCGAAAGGCTCCTCGCTTCACGGTCAAAGCAAGCGGGCTTGCATTGGCTCTCAGGACGCGCAGTTTTACATCCGAACCGGCAGCTCCATTCAGCAACTGTTTTGCATCGTAGAGTGAAATATCACGGGTGGCTTTACCATCGATGTACTCGATTATGTCACCGACCCTGACGCCTGCCTGGTCAGCCGGCGAGCCTTTCATTGGGGCGATTACATATAGATACGAAGCAACTTGCGACAATTCCGCACCGATGCCTACCTGATTATCCTTCCCATTTTGGTTATACTCGCGAACCTGTTCGGGAGTGAGATAGGTTGAATAGGGATCGAGGCCGTATGCCAAACCACGCAAAGCACCGGCGCGAACCTTATCCATATTTGGCTCATCCACATAGTCGTTTTGAATGTGTTGAAGGACACTCTCGAAGATGCGCAACTGGGCGTTTGGATCGTTGGCTGGCTGTTGGGCCCGCGTAGAAATCCAGCCGCCAACCACCGTATAAAGGGTTAAGGTTGCCGATACCAGGATCAGAATAAACTTAGTACGAAATGACATTTAATTACCTCTTGGATTTGCATTTAAGCCGAAGCGCACGGCGAATTCCTTACGAGCCACGACGTATGATACAGGCGGCATCTAACCCACGCAAGCCGCAGCTTCTAAGGCTTCTCCGGGTTTCCGGCAGCCGCTTCGCTTAGCTATCAGATGACAAACCACAAAGCCCAATGCGATGTTCGGGGTCCCGTGCTTGCTCTCGATCTTGGCCATAAACTCGTTGGTACCGCAGTTTCAGACGAGAGGCTCATTACAATCAAGAGACTAAACCCGATCAGGCGTTCAAATTGGAAACAACTACTAAAAGATGTGATCGCTTTGATCCAGCGCTTTGACGCTCAAACACTGGTGATTGGTTTGCCGTTAAGATTAGACGGAACACAGGGCGAGGCCGCTAAAAATGCGCAGCAGCTCGCAACAAATTTTGCGCGTTCCCTCAAGAGCCCAGTTTATCTCCAGGATGAGCGTCTGACTTCAGTGGAAGCCAGGGAGATTCTGCTGTCAGAAGGCCGTAAGTCAGAGGAGCTACCGGCGCTTATTGACGGCGAAGCTGCCGCGTTGATTTTGCGTGATTTTTTAAATAGCAAAGAGGACAGAACGCTCGTTTCTCAGTAATTTGAAATCCGATGCCGAGAACGATCTGCCGATAAAGTATGAAACGAATAATTGTTGTGATCCTGGCGCTAACCGTGGTAGCCGCTGGTGTGGTAGCCGCCTGGGCTTATGCTGATCTGCACAAAGCCATAAGTCACCACAAGACTGGTCAATACATCGAAATCTCCAAAGGGTCTTCACCGTCGGCCGTTGTGAAAAAGTTAGCCTCGGAGGGAATTATCAGGCATGAATGGCCCTTGATGCTTTACCTTAAAAGTACTGGTGCAAGTTCCACGCTGAAGGCCGGCGAATATGACTTTCCTTCTCCCATCTCTCCGCTGAATGCGTTGGGGCGGATCCAGCGGGGGCAGCGCCGTCTTAACCGTTTCACCGTTATCGAAGGTTGGACCCGATGGGACATCGCCAAAGCCATGATCAAAATTCCGGAGTTCCGACTGACAGACGAGACCGAGGCCTTGAAGCTAATGGACGACGTGAGCCTGATTCGGGATCTGGATCCTAAGGCTGGGAACCTGGAAGGTTACTTGTATCCCGACACCTATGAGTTTTCACCTGAGACTTCAGCCTCCGATTTGATCGAAATAATGGTCAAACAGTTCCGAGCCGTCTGGAAACCTGAGTGGTCGGACAAGGCTCAAAGTCTGAACGTGTCCCCTCGTGAAGTTCTAACGGTGGCTTCGCTAATCGAAACCGAAGCGAAACTTGCCGACGAACGGCCTCTGGTCGCTTCTGTCATCTACAACCGTTTGCGAAAGAGCATACCCCTCGCAGTTGATTCCACCGTCATCTACGCGTCTAAGCTCGAAGGAAAGTGGCGTAATGACGGTAAGGTCTATAAGAGCGACGTGGAGCGAAGATCTCCCTACAACACTCGTATTCATGCAGGTCTTCCGCCTGGACCAATTTCATCACCTGGTGAAAGCTCTTTGCAAGCTGCTCTTAATCCAAGTGAGACCGATTATCTGTATTACGTCCGCGAACCATCGCGCGACGACGGCGCTCATAATTTCTATTCCAACGGAAGCGATTTCGAAGCCGGAGTTCAGGCACTGCGAAAGTGGGAACGCGAAAGAGATTCCCAATGACTCAGGACTCACCTTCGATGTTGCTTGAATTTGGTGTAGTGTTCATCTATGCTCAATTCGTCGTCCCCCAGTTCTCTTTCCACTGATGAAGTCAAGGTGTTAACTATGTTTCGCTTAACAACTGCGTTGCTAATCTCCCTAATCTGCTGTGCGACCATTTTGGGACAAGAAAAGGGTGTGGATAAACAGAACGAGCGTGCGCGAGACAGTGGAACTGAGCGTGTACCCGC
>WNFK01151391.1_pt1 | contig 12946 bp, 12 predicted proteins | sample 5400281 | NCBI WGS metagenome assembly WNFK01 (sample SAMN13153350, study PRJNA577476) | soil metagenome | isolation source: 20 cm soil on Douglas fir-dominated hillslope | place: USA:California | collected 2013-09-17
CCCCCCCCCTCCTCGCTTTAAGGGGCCCCTCCCTTAGGGAGGGGGCAACCCGTATTTGCTAAGCGCAGAGGAGGCAACCCGCATTGTCTAAGCGCAGAGGACTAAGCAAAAAATTTAAGATAATAAAGTAAGGCTACCCTAAGGGACCCACCCTCCCCTCGCTTTAAGTGGAAAGGGTCATTTGCTAAGGCAGGGTGGGGGTTTTCCAAAGGAGTCCTGCTCCTGCCCCTCCATAGGGGGGGAGGGTAAGCGGCCCTGTTGGCATAAGGGGCTTTGGAGGAGGGTGTAGTAAATTAGGGGAAAGTAAATATTAAATAGAAATAAAAATAGCATTTATTAAATGTAACAAAAATGATAGATCAATAACTTTGTAACCATAGAAATGAATATCTCTATATTATTATTTGTAATAGGAATATTAGGATTCGTATTAAATAGGAAAAATATAATATTAATGATAATAGCTATAGAAATTATGTTATTATCTGTAACACTTTTAGTGTTAATAATGTCTTATAATTTTGATGATAGTATAGGTCAAATTTTTAGTATATATATTTTATCTATAGCTGGTGCGGAATCTGTAATAGGTTTAAGTATATTAGTAGCATATTATAGATTAAGAGGGACCATATCTTTACAATATTAATGTATTTATCCATAATAATATTACCATTATTAAGTTCAATAGTTAGTGGTTTTCTAGGTAGAAAAGTAGGAGTAACAGGATCTCAATTAATAACATGTGGTAGTTTAATTGTTACATCTGTTTTTATAACAATAGCTTTTTATGAAGTAGGTATATGTGGATCTCCCGTAAAATTAGAAATAATAAATTGGTTAGATATAGAAATATTAAATATATCCTGGTCTTTTTATTTTGATCAATTAACAGTATCATTAGGATTAGCAGTAATATACTGTTCCACTTTAATACATATTTATAGTGTAGATTATTTATCTACAGATCCTGCTATGTGTTTTGGGTAAACACTATTGTGGGTTAAACTATCAAACTCCGGGAACTCCCTAAAGCTTTTGGTACTAAGCTATAGTCGAAAGGCTATAAGTGGATGAAATAATAACTCATGTATGGTAACAAGTCAAAAGATGAATGAAAATGAAATGGGTTATCGCGGATCTAAATCAGGTAAATCGCCTGTAAAAGAGCAACGAGTAGACGGTAGTTGTTTCATTAATAATAAAAAAATTAATTAAATTAAGGTGTACTCTAATGGGTTTTGAAAAAAAACTATCGAATCAAAATCCCTTCTAAACAATTAATAAAAATTTATTCTACTTTCAACTACCCAACTTGTAAAGCAGTAGAGCCTAGGCTTATAACTGGTATTACATATGCTGAAGGTTCATTTTCTAAGATAAAAGATAAAAATAATAAACGTACTCCCTGCCTTAGCACTACCCTAAGGGACCCCTCCCCTCAGCAAAAAGGCAGTTGCGCAGCTACCCTCCCCTAAGCAAAAAGGCAGTTGCGCAGCTACCCTTGCTAAGGCAGGGACCCCTCCCCTAAGCAAAAAGGCAGTTGCGCAGCTACTTAGCATTAACTCCAAAACTAGCAGATTTTATATCAATTAAACAAATAATTGAACTAATAAAAAAAAAGTCCCCTTTCTTTAGAAGGATTGAATCAAATAATTAATATAAAGGCATCAATGAATTTAGGTTTATCTAATAAGTTAAAATCTGAATTTAGGAATTTCATTCCAATTGAAAGACCAATAATTAATACTGAAAATATACCTCCCATTATTTAAGGGAGTAGCTGCGCAACTGCCTTTTTGCTTAGGTGCTAAGGCAGGGGTCCCCCCTAAGGGGCTAAGGCAGTGGCTAAGGCAGGGATGGGAAAGGGAGGGGAGGTAAATGGATAGCAGGTTTTGTATCAAATAATGGTAATTTTGATGTTAATATAACATTTGCTAAGGCAGGCCTCTTGAAATACACATAAATTAGGATTTGCATAGCCCCTGCCTTAGCCCCTTAGGGGGGGGCTCAATTAAGATTTAGAATCACCCAACAGTATAGAGATATTAAATTAATGGAGAATATAGCTAATTAATTAGGATCAGGAAAAATCTATAAATATCCTAATAAAACTGCAGTTAGTTAAACTATAGTTAAACTATCTTAAATAATTAATATAATTATTCCTTTTTTTACTAAAAATAGTCTACTTCCTGTAAAACTATTTGATTCTCTAGATTGGTGTGAAATTGCTAAATTTATGATTGATTTGAAACATCTTACAATGGAAGGATTAGATTTAATCCGATCTATTAAATTTGGTTAGAAGTCACAGGTAGAAATTTTAATAATAATTAATTGCATGATAAATTTGATAGCCATGCACATTCAAAGATTTTTTTCTTATTTATCTGCGTTTACTGCAGGAATGTTAGTTTTAATATGCGGTGGTAATTTTTTAGTTATGTTTGTAGGTTGGGAATCAATAGGAGTAGCTTCATATTTATTAATTAACTTTTATTTTACTAGAATACAAGCCAATAAAGCAGCAATCTTAGCACTAACCATGAATAGACTGGGAGATATGTTAATGAGTATAGGATTCTTTGCAATCTTTACTATTTTTGGTACCTTAAGTTATTCTGAAATATTTAGTTTGGTACCTTTTATTAATGAAACTACTATTACTTTAATTTCACTTTTTTTATTAGGTGGTGCTTTAGCAAAAAGTGCTAATATTCCCTTACATTCTTGGTTACCTGGTAGTATGGAGGCTTTAAATGTTGTTAAACAATTATATATTTTCTTTATAGCTCCTTTTTTATCACTGTGTTTGCCTTTTTTATAAATCTAACAATTCATATGATATAGACTATTTATCTGTTTTTCCTATTATTAATTCTATACCTAAATCTACATTACATCAAATTACTGGTAATCTGTTAGTAACGGTTCAATAAGTCTATCTAGACCACTTAAAGGACTAGGTAAGTTCTCTATGACTATGGAAGTTTACTCTTTAAATTACCTACATCATTTAGATAATAATATTTATTTGCAATTTACTGAAACTAAGTTTTACCCTTATCCAAATATTTTACTACTTCCAAATAAGGATAAAAAAAAAATAACTCAGTACCATTTTAAAACTAAAACACATCCTTTGTATACAGCATTACATAGTTTATGGTATTAGATAAATAATGAGGGAAACAAGTTTATTAAAAAAGTTCCTTTAAATATCTCTAATAAATTCTCAGGAATATCTGTAGCTTATTGTCTCAGGATGATGGTTATTTTGATTCATATGGAAGAGCTAAAACAGTTATCCTTTGAGTAGGATCATTTATTGAAGAAGAATTTATAATCCTTCAATCACTCCTAGAAAAATTAGATATTAAATCAACTTTGAAAATAAGAAATAAAAATAAGAATAGTTATAGAATTAGAAAATCTAAAACTAGTATGGATAGAGTTATTGCATTAGTCCTGCGGAACCACATATCCTTAATGATTTTTTATATAAATTAGGTTTATAATTGAATAGCGTAGCAACCCCCCTCCCTTTACCTTAAAAATTTTAATTCGGCGGGACTTTTAAACAATTAGTTTTTTTAGGGAAGTAGGGGCCTCCTTAAACTTAACTATATGCTGGAACACCCTAAAGCTTTAAATACTTAAAATAAAATTTAATTTAAGGTAGTGACAATTTTAAAGATAATACAATGGACAATCAGCAGGAAATCTATAACTATATAAATTATAGTTTTAGGGCTCCTCAGAGACTACACGTGAAGCTACATATTTGTAGATGATATAGTCCGATCAATAGAGAAATTTATTGTTAAAATAGCCCACACCAGTTAGTGCTTTATTACATGCTGCTACACTAGTTACAGCGGGAATATATTTATTAATTAGAGTGTCGCCAATTTTAGAATATAGTAGCACAGCTTTATTAGTTATAACAATTATAGGTTCAACTACTGCATTTATTTGTGCAACTTGTGGTCTTTTACAAAATGATTTAAAAAGAATTATTGCATTTAGTACTATTTCTCAATTAGGATATATTTTATTATTAATATTATTAGTAGCTGCGCAACTATTATTTTATATATTACCCTCTCTAAAGCAAGCGACACCATACCCTCCCCTCAAAAGGCAGATGCGCAGCTACTTAGCAAAAAGGCAGTTGCGCAGCTACTAAGATGCTTAATAGAGAGGAGATTGATTTACATTTACCTATTTATACTAAAATTATATTGCCCCATCCCTCACTCCTTCGGAGATAGCGGTGGAGGGCGATTCCATTCTCCCATTAATTTTCAGATTAAAAATAAAAGATGATAAAAATAGAAAATTTTCTGGTATTCGTAAATATATTACTGGAAAAACTGGTGAATAGGATCAAAGTGATGACCAGACCAGACTAGACCCTCCCTTCCTTAGGGAGAAGCACCCTCCCAGAAAAGAAAATTAAATTAAATTTAGCCCTATTTTATTTATTTGATAAATAAAGGTAGATTTTTATCTAATAGTGCACCTACCTATCCAGCCTTAGTTGCAAACCACTTAGTTGTCCTAAAGGACCCCTCCCTCCCCTAAGGGACCCTAAGGGAGCCTAAGGGAGCCTTAGGGAGCCAAAGGGAGCCTTAGGGAGCCAAAGGGAGCCTAAGGGAGCCAAAGGGAGCCTAAGGGAGCCAAAGGGAGCCTAAGGGAGCCTAAGGGACTAAGCAAAAAGGCAGGGGAGTGCTAAGGGAGGGAGTTGCTTTGCATTCAAAGGCAGGGTGGGAAGGAGGCAAATTTAGAGAAGTATAGTGATTTTCCTATTACAAAAATACCTACTAAAATTAATTACAGAAAAATATTACAATAAAACAGGTATTTATCTATTTATAGAAATATAACTAATAAATCTTATGTTGGTAAATCTGTTAATCTATTAAATAGATTAAATAAAAATTATCTATCTAATTCTTACAATTTAAAAATAAAGAAAATATGGCAATTTGTTAATTATAAATACGGTATAAAGAATTTGTCTTTTTATATTTTATAGATCCCTACGGCCCCTTCTTAGGAGTAGCAGGACTAAAACTTTATTAATGGAATTTGAGGGAATAGTATAATGGAACGTATCGTAAATAGAAATAATGCTTAATATTAGACAAAACTGGGAAAAAATAAACCCTTTTTTTAAGTAATAATGGGAATAATTCTAAATTACTGTAACTTGTAAAGCTTGTAAACAATAAATAAAAAAATTAATAATATTAAATAATTTTCATCATATGTTCTAATAAAATTTCACTATGTGCTGGAAACCCCTAAAGACTTGTATACTCCAGTTATATTTAGTAACCATAGTAAAAATTACAAGTATGATAAAATGGGAAATCAGCAGGAAACCCAATTATATTTATAAAAGTAGGTTCCTCAGAGACTACACGTGAAATTCTTAATTTTTTTATCTTTATTTTCTATTATATTATAATAAAAGTCTAAATATTGCTAGTTGCTACCCCCCCTCCCTATGGAGGGGCAGGACCCCTGCCTTAGCACCTCCCTCCCCTGCTAAGGCAGGGGCTAAGCAAAAAGGCAGCCCCTAAGGGGCTGCTACTAAGCAAATGGGTGGATTAATTTTATTCTATTAATCCTAATAAAAAGCAGGGGGAAGCACCCCTCCTTATGCTAACCCCACACCCACCAACTAGTGCGCATTGTCCAATGCCCGCCTCTTCTTATTTATTAAATTTAATTTAAACCTAAGAATAAAAAAGGTTGCTTAAGGGAAGCCAAATGAGTCCTAGGTAAAGGAGGGGCGCTAGATTTAGAGGTAGAAAATCTTTAAATTAAGAAAAGATATAGTCCAAATAATAACGAAAGTAATTATAATTTTTGATATGATGATGGCTATTGGATTAAGTCAATATAATGTAGCTCTAATGCATACAGTAAACCACGCTTTCTTTAAAGCTTTATTATTTTTAGGAGCTGGTGCTGTAATTCATTCTTTTGCAGATCAGCAAGATGTTAGAAAAATGGGTGGATTAATAAAATTCTTACCATTTACTTACTCTGTAATGTTAACAGGATCTTTAAGTTTATTAGCTACTCCTTATTTAACAGGATTTTATAGTAAAGACTTAATTTTAGAATTAGCTTATGGTCAATATAATTTTATTGGTTTTTATGCTTATATTTTAGGTTCTATTACTGCAGGTATAACTGCTTTTTATAGTTTTAGATTAATAAGTTTAGTTTTTTTAACTACACCAAATGGAATTAAACAATCTTATATTAATTCTTACCTACCCCCTATTAACTCAATAGAAGGGTGCTTTGCCTGAGGAGATAAGCTAGAAAAACTTAATTTAATTGTAATTTTACCTTTATTAATCTTAGCCCTATTTAGTATATTCTTTGGATTTGTATTCTCTGATTTATTTGTAGGAATGGGAAGTGATTTCTACCAAAATTCTATTTTCATGCATCCTAAAAATATTTCTTTAATAGAAGCAGAATTTGCTCTTTCCTCAGCCAGAATGGATACTGCTTTAGCTGGTTACAACTCCTTACCTGACTTAAATGGGTACTTGGACAGCCCCAACAATATTTTTATTAAACTATTACCAGCCATTTTAAGTTTCACTGGTGCTTTATTTGCGATTTTTTTATATCACTTACCTTTTGGTTTATTTTTAATTAATTTAACTAACTATAAAATAGGTAGAAATATTTATGCTTTCTTAAATGGTAAATATTATTTTGATGTTATTTATAATCATTTTATTATTATTACTGGTTTTAAATTAGGGTATTATATTTCTAAAGAAATTGATAGAGGTGCTATTGAATTATTAGGACCTTACGGTTTATCTAATTATTTTATTAATGCTGGTAAAAATCTAGCTAAATTAGATACTGGAGTTATTACTACTTATTCTTTATATATTACTGTAGCTTTAATTTCTTTATTATTTATATTATTCTATCCTGCTTTAGCTGCTTTAGCTTTGGTCCTAAGTGATTCTAACTTACCCGAGGTACGTACACAAACACAAACACTCCTACCTTTAGGAAGGACACAAACACAAAGCTTTGAGGAAATAAGATTATTTATTATTTATATTACTTCAGCTTTATTTGTTCACCTACCACTAAGGGGAAAGGGGCAAGCGACACCAAAAAGTGTTAAAAGTTAAAGACAATTAAAATAATTAGACCCCCCCCCCCTTAGGAGGGAGACCTAATACCTAATACCTAATTCCTAATAATAAGACCTAATAAATATAATAAATAATAGTAATTACTCTCCTGCCTTTGGCAGCCAAAGCAACTGCCTTTTTGCTTAGGTGCTAAGGCAGGGGTAGCTGCGCAACTGCCTTAGCCCCTGCCTTAGCCCCTTAGGGGGGTCCCTTAGGGTAGCTGCGCAACTGCCTTAGCCCCTGCCTTAGCAGGGGGTAGCAGCGCAACTGCCTTTTTGCTTAGGTGCTAAGGCAGGGGTAGCTGCGCAACTGCTTTTTATTTTTAGTAATTTTATAAATTTAAACCTAAGGGTGCCTTAGCAACCTCCCCTTTTTATACTAAAAATTAACTAAATGCCTACTAATTAGGACCATCCAACCCCTACCTAAAGGAGGTGGAGGTGGCGAAGCAAGGCAGGGGGGGGTCTTTTTTTTATTCTTATTAGGTAATTTAATTTTAAATATAGTTCTTATTCCTAAGAAATTTAGCCTAATTAAGCAGGAGCGAAGCAAAGCAGGACTGCCTATCTAGCCTTAACTTGTCTATTTCCTTTGGACTCCTCCCGAAGGTAGGACTCCTGCGGTCAAACCCCTTTTTTATTTTTAATTTAAATAAAGATAGGTCGCTTTTTGGTTTACTATATTTATTAGAATAAAAGACCTAAGAATTAGTTGGGGTTGAATTAGCGGCACCTAAAGATCTAAGCGATAAGCACACACCTCCTTCTTGTAATTGGAGAAGCTAGGACCAATTATTTTCTATATTTAAAAATATGAGGATAATCTAAGCTAGTGCAGCTACGCTTCCCTCTTCTCTCCTACCTATTTATTTAGCTGGTGTAGTTGCTATCTTTCCTTTGGAAGAATTTCTTGCTTCTATCTACCAAAGGGTTCCTCCACACTACGCTTCGCTGTCGCTTGCCCATTTAAAGCAAGCTAGCCGTATTAGAGTGGGTTGCTCCTGCTTTTTAATTTTATATTTTTAATTCAAAGAATCCTAAGGTAAAAGGGCTGGAGAAGGAGCTAGGGAAGGGGGGAGGTATATCTTAAAAAAGACCTAAGTAAAATAGTCCACCACGTACTTTTTTTTAAGCACCTGCCAAAGGCAGGACCTGTCCTCCTTTAGGTGTAAGCTATGGACCTTTCTGTATAAAAAAAAAATAAAGCCGCAAGCTTTGAAGCGAGGGGTTGTCCAAACAGAAACAGAAACAGAAACAGAAACAGAAAAAGAAAAAGAAAAAGAGCTTTGGCAAGGGGATTCTCCGGATTGCGCAGACCCTCTCTCCATAGCTCCTTTGCGCCTGGGGAGGTGTCGCTGGACCCTTAAGGTGAATATTACTAAAAGAGTATTATATAGTTAAATATAAAATTTTTTTTATAAAAATTAAAAATTAGTCCTCTCGCCAAAGCGACCCCTAACCCCTTAGTTATTAAATTTATTTTAAAGATAAGAATAAAAAGGGTTGCTTGCTTACCCCCCCTTAGGGGGGGGGGGGGACTTAAGATAAATTATATTTTATTAAATTAATATGTTAGACGCTATTATAAATTTTAACATTTTTTTATGTTAGCTGCAGCAAAATACATAGGAGCTGGTGTAGCCTGCTCAGGATTAATTGGAGCTGGTGCCGGAATAGGTACTGTATTTGGTTCTTTAATTTTAGCAGTTGCTAGAAATCCTCAATTAAAAGGACAATTATTCACTTATGCTATCTTAGGATTCGCGTTAGCTGAAGCAACTGGATTATTCGCATTAATGATGGCATTCTTATGTGCGCCGCAAGGGCGCTTTTCCACAGGTATTCTATCCTATACCAACCCAAATTATGGTTGTGACTATTGTCATATTGGGTGCCACATATCCCCGCCACTAACTAAGCTAATAACTGGTTATGTCGGAAAAGCAGGGGGTAAAAGCACAGGCAGAGGGCTCCCGTGAGCTCTTAATAACTATGCTAGTGGATTTCGACAAGGTCAGGATAACAAACTTGACACACTGAAGCAGCACACAGCCGGGCAGGAGGCCCAACGCGGGTTAAGTCGGCCTCTTAGTGAGAGTCTCTACCAAATAGTAAGAGTTGGAAGGGGAACCATTACTCCACTTGCGACTTCTATCAGATTATATCAGTGCAAGGACCTAAATCGAATCAGGAGTGGAATTTCGCTACTACGGGATCCAACCGCCTCTAGACTAACCTTAAAACTTAATCTAATGCGGAGACAGAGTTTCCATACTAGAGCTACAGTCGAAAGACTCAACCAGGACTCGAAGGGAAACATCTCAAAACTTGAAATTCAAACGAATGGAGTCCTCGATACAAAACAGATTTCGGCAACAGCCCCTACCAATCAGTCGGGTAGGAAACCAGGCAAATCCGTGTCTTTCGTTACTCTAATCAATAAAGAACTTCTAAATTGCCCAGACAAGTTAGGTCAATATAATGGACTAATTAATATCCTAAAAAAACCAGAATATCTGGTCGCTTGTTATGAGGAAATACGTGGAAAACCTGGTAATATGACACCCCCATTAGGGGGGGTGAATGATACCACTTTAGATGGGCGAACTTGAGACTGGTTTGTTAAACTAGGTTATGATCTTAGCAAAGGAATATTTAATTTTACTCCATTTCGAAGAATGCTTATACCTAAACCTAACGGGAAAACCTGACCTCTAGGAATAAACTCTCCCCGAGAAAAATTAGTCCAAAAAGCTATAGCAGCTATACTTGAACAAATTTGGGATAATTTCTACCTGGACTCTAGCCATGGGTTCAGACCAAACCGGTCCGTGCACTCTGCCCTAAGTGAGATATATCTAGAAGGTGGTAACTATACTTGGGTAATTCAAGGGGATCTCTCTAAAAGCTTCGACTCAATACCGCATGATATCATTATGCAAAGAATACATAAAACAATCAAATGCCAAAGAACTTTGGAATTAATAAAAAAAGCTCTGAGTGCTGGTTATGTAGAACCAGAAACCGGTAAAACGATAAAACCTAATGTGGGTACTCCTCAAGGAAGCGTACTAAGCCCACTTCTATGTAATATCGTTCTCCATGAATTTGATCTATTTATGAACAAACAGAAGGAGAATTACCATAATGGTACTCGACGTAAACCAAATCTTGAATTTTCGAGACTTATGGGTCGTCGAAGATACACTAAAGATCTAGCCCTAAAAGCTGAATTACTACACAAGATGCGAAAACATCACACCTATGACCCAATGGATTCAAATTTCAAAAGATTAAAATATATACGCTATGCGGACGATTTTGTTGTCTTATTAATAGGACCCAGGTCAGAGGCCTTGATTATTCGGGACTTGATTAAACAAGTATTAATGTCTAAATGTGGCCTCGAGCTAAACTTCGATAAAATTGTCATCTCTCATATTGAAAGGGAAGGCTTTAAATTTCTAGGTGCTGACTGCGGTAAGGCCGAAATGCTTAAAAATCCTCTCGTTTTAGTGAAAGGAACCGGAACCAAAAGAGCAACCACCCGTCTACGAGTCTTCATGGATACCCAAAAGGTATTCAAAAAATTAGTAGACACTAAATTTGCCAAATGGTCAAACGCGAACCCACACATACCTATAGGAACTGCATTAAACGCCTGGATAAACCATGAGCATGCTGAGATATTAGCCTATTACAACTGCAAGTTAAGAGGTCTAAACAACTTCTATTCTTTCGCGGGGAACCGTAGAAAACTGCTAACGGTCTGCTGGATACTTACAAGTAGCTGTGCTCTAACCCTAGCAAAGAAATATAAACTACGAACACAGGGAGCTGTTTTCAAAAAATATGGTCGATTACTCAGATGTCCGGATACGGGCTTAAAGCTAGATATACCGAAAAGCTTCGAAGTAAACCATGATTATAATACCAAAACACGCGACCTTCAAAATCTAGATTTCTTAGACAGTACATGAAATGCCAAACTTACCGAATCTAACTTAGCTAAGTGTAGCACTATTTGTGGTTCCTCCTACAATAACGGAAAACATCACCTAAGATCTGTAAAGGACGTCCGTCAAAATATTCGAACCAGAGATACAACTTTCTAAATGGAAAGGGGCCTACCTTCGTAAACAAATACCGTTATGTCAGTACCACCATCAATTATACCATAGTGTAAACTAAACTATTGGGATCTTAGAAATACAAGTGCGTTTACGAAAGCACCTACCCACAGGAATACAGACTAAATATATCTATCATCTCTAGTCCCATATTAAAAAAATACCACGTAATTTCTATTTACCTCAGGCAATTTCATATTTTGAGAGGAGAGCCGTGTGATGGGAAACTATCACGCACGGTTCGGAGGGCAGTCTCCTGACCCTATTATTATATTCATAAGAATCTATTCAATTTGTATTTAACCCCCCCCCCCAAACAAAATAAACAAAATAAAAAAAAATTTTTGTTACCGAGGTTCGTTTAAGTGGGGAGGTAGTCGCAGGACCCACCTGCCTAACTAAGGGGCTTAGACTAAACGACTTTGCGGTTTGCTTTTACCTCTCTCGGAGTTTGGTTTTAACTCATACCTTTGGTAGGCTAATACAATAAATAAATATCCAGTAATTGGAGGGTCACTCTTTTTATTAATCAAATAAAATAATCCTAAGGGTGCCATAGCTCCCTAGCAAAGCAACACCTTTTTATTATTATAAATATAATACAATTAGACCTAATAATTGCTCAAGCTTAGGCAGTTGCTTTGCAATCAAAGGCAGGGTTACAGCATTTAAGGGAAATGCATGGAGCTAAGGTAGGGGTGTGTACATATATACAATAGGGTGTGTATCTAAATTGGCATAGAGTTTAATTGTCAATTAAATAGTTCTTAGTTCGAATCTAAGCACGCTCGTATATTTAAATATAATTATTAAAACAAAAATAAACCAAACATAATTATTTGAAAAAAATGAATAATTTATTTATTTTTTCTCCATTAAGTCAATTTGAAGTTACTAATTTAATAGGAGTTAATGCACCTATATTAGGTAATTTACATTTAAATTTAACAAACTTAAGTTTATATTCTATCTTTGTACTAATAACTATATTAGGCTTACATATATATGCAAATAACGACAATAAAATTATACCTAATAACTGGTCTATATCTTTTGAATCTTCTTTTCAAAGTTTAAATACTATGGTTAGAGAACAAATAGGAGCAAATATGGAAATTTATTTCCCATTTATATATTCAATATTTTTTTATATTTTAATTGCTAATTTAATTTCAAATGTTCCTTATTCTTTTGCAGTTACAGCTGCTGGAGTTGTTTCTTTAGGGTTAAGTTTAACTATTTTTATTGGTGTAACTATCTTAGCTTTATCAATACATGGAGTTAAATTTTTTTCTTTCTTTATACCTTCTGGAACACCATTAGCTTTAGTACCTTTATTAGTTTTAATTGAATTAGTTTCATATTTAGCGAGAGCAGTTTCTTTAGGGGTTAGACTATTTGCTAATATTACAGCAGGACATACATTATTAAAAATATTAAGTACTTACTTATTCAAATTATTCACAGGTAACTTGTTAATTGCTATATTAACTTTAATACCTTTTGCAATTTTCTTAGCATTAGTTGGTTTAGAAATAGCAGTTTCTTTAATTCAAGCTTTTGTGTTTACACTTTTAGTTTGTTCTTATTTAAGAGATGCTATAGAATTACACTAATCGTCTTA
>WNFK01041082.1_pt1 | contig 12944 bp, 13 predicted proteins | sample 5400281 | NCBI WGS metagenome assembly WNFK01 (sample SAMN13153350, study PRJNA577476) | soil metagenome | isolation source: 20 cm soil on Douglas fir-dominated hillslope | place: USA:California | collected 2013-09-17
CGGATCGATCACGAAAGCGCCGTAGTAGTTGGGGTGGTAGTCCGTGCGGATGCCGGGCTTGCCGTTGTCCTTCGCGCCGGCTTGCAGGGACGCCTGGTAGAACGCGTCGACCGCCTTGCGATCCTTGGCGACGATCGCCAGATGAATCGGCTCCTGCTTCCCGGGAGCGATCCACAGGTCGGGCTTCTGATCGGCACCCAGACCGATGTACTCCCCGAACTCCATCAGGACCGAGTACCCGAGCGGAGCCAACGCGCTGGCGTAGAACGCCTTGGCCTTGTTCAGATCGCGGACGCGCACGGTGAGATGATCGATCATGGGCGCGCCTTCTAGCACTGTGCTACGAAGCGCGCCATGCCGCAGAACCCGAAGACCGTGCTCATCACCGGAGCCTCCAGCGGACTCGGACGCGGGCTGGCGCTCCACTACGCGAAGGCGGGAGCGACGGTCCACGCGGCCGCCCGACGAGAGGACGAGCTGAGGAAGCTCGCCTCGGAGGCTCCGCCGGGCAGCATCGTCCCCGTCCGGCTCGACGTGCAGGATACCGACGCGCTGGTGGCCGCGATCCGCGGTGCCGAGCAGGCCTCGGGAGGCGCGCTGGACCTGGTGATCGCGAACGCGGGAGTGGGCAGGCCCAACTCCGCGCGCAAGATGGACTGGACGGTGGTGCGCTGGATCCTGGACGTGAACGTGACCGCCGCCTGCGTGACGCTGGCAGCGGCGTTGCCCGCGATGATCGAGCGGGACGCGGGGCACGTGGTGATGATGTCGTCGCTGGCGGCGTTCCGGGGGATGCCGGGGAACGCGGCGTACTGCGCGAGCAAGGCGGCGGTGGCGACGTTCATGGAGAGCGTGCGCGTCGACTTGCGGCGGACGCGGGTGCGGGCGACGACGATCTACCCCGGATTCGTGAAGACGGAGCTGACGGCGAAGAACAAGTTCCCGATGCCGTTCCTGGTGGAGCTGGATCGCGCCGTCGAGGTGATGGCGAAGGGGATCGCGCGCGGGGCGAAGACGATCGCGTATCCACTGGCGATGGTGGCGATCACGCGCACGCTCGGGGCGGTACCCCGGAGCATGTACGAGCCGCTGGCAGCGCGGATGCGGAGGTTCTAGCAGGCCGTCTGTGACAACGGCAGGGTCAAGATGAAGCTGGCGCCTTGGCCCGGAGAGCTCTCCAGGGTCACGTTGCCGCCGTGGAGGCGCGCCAGCTCGCGCACGATCCAGAGGCCGAGCCCGTAGCTTCCGCTGCGCTCGGTGGCCGCGCCGCGCTCGAAGCGCTCGAAGACTTGCTCCTGCTGTCCCTGCGGGATCCCGGGACCCCGATCGGTGACCACGATCTGCGCCGACTCGCCGGTCCGCTGGACAGAGACTTCGATCGGTTTGCGCGAGCCGTATTTGATCGCGTTCGAGAGCAGGTTGGAGACGATCTGGTCGACGCGGATGGCGTCGAACTGCCCGACCAGCGGTCCCGACGCGCTCACCTGGACGGCGCAGCCGAGCCGCCGGGCCTCGTCGGCTGCGCGCTGCACGGTCTCCTTGACGAGCGCGACCAGGTCCCCTTCCCGGAGCTGCAGCGTCAGCTTTCCGGCTTGCAGCTGTGAGCGGTCGAGCAGGTCCTCCACCAGCCGGCTCATCTGCTGCACGTCCGCCACCGAGCGCTGGATGGCGTGGACCATCACCTCGCGCTCGAAGTTGCGATCCTGCGCGCGGAGGAGCTGGACGTCCAGCGTCAGGCGCAGCGCTTGCAGCAGGCTGCGGATGTCGTGCGAGGTGATGGAGAGGAACTCGTCCCGCGTCTGCAGGGCCCGCTCGGCGACCTGCTCCGCAGCGCGCGAGCGAAGCAATGCATGGATGGTGGCGAGCAGCAGCTCCGGCTCTACCGGCTCGGTCAGGTAGGCGTCCGCGCCGCTCTGCAGTCCGAACGCCCGATCGGAGTCCTCGGTGAAGCTGGCCGAGAGCTGGAGCAGGGGAATCGACCGGGTCTCCGGATCGCCCTTCAGGCGGTGCACGACCTCGGGACCCATGATGTCGGGCATGTGGACGTCGATCACCATCAGCGACGGATGCTCGCGCGCGAGCTGGAGCGCGTCGGCTCCACAGGCGCCCTCCACGACCGAGTATCCGGCCCGCTCCAACGTGCGCCTGAGCGCGAGTCGCGTGCCTTCGGTGTCATCCACCACCGCGATCCACTCGGATGCACGCATGAGTGAATCTACGCCGGCTTGCCCCGTCAATACCAGCGCGTTGGCGAGGAAATGGGGAAAATGATTTCTTACGGCGACGCGCCAGCGTCCGCTCGGGCCCGGCGCAATACGTACGCGCCTTTTTCACAATCGCAAATGTGCGACCAACGCGGCGCTCACGACCTCCGGGCAGGATCGCGAAATGATCGAACGAAACGAAACGAGGCGTGGCTTCTTGAAATCCGGCCTGGGCGCGGGATTGGGCGCGCTCCTGCTCTCCCGCTGCGGCGGCGCGGACCCGGCGGAAGCCGGAGCGGCCGGCGGCACCGACGGCGGCACCGGCAACGCGTGCGTGCTCGATCCCACCCCCACCAAGGGACCCTATTGGGTGGACGAGCGCCTCAACCGCTCCGACGTGCGCTCCGACACGAACGGCCGCGCCAATCCGAATCCCCGGCCAGGCCTGCCGCTGACGCTCCAGATCTCGGTGCAGGCCTTCTCGGCTGGGGCCTGCACGCAGCTGCAAGGCGCCCAGGTGGATCTCTGGCACTGCGACGCCAGCGGAATCTACTCGGACGTGCAGGGCTCGACGGCAGGGCAGAACTTCCTCCGCGGCTACCAGGTCACCGACGCCAGCGGGATCGCGCGGTTCACGACCATCTACCCGGGCTGGTACTCGGGCCGCACCGTACACATCCATGTCAAGGTCCGCCTCTTCGACGGCTCGAGCAACACCACCACCGAAGCCACCACCCAGCTCTTCTTCGACGACGCGGTCACCGACTCCGTGTTCTCGAGCGTCGCCCCGTACAACGCGCGCGCCGCCCGCGACACCCGGAATCCGGCCGACAACATCTACGGGAACCAGGGCATGCTGCTGCTCGGGCTGCGGGGCGACACCGCATCCGGCTACAGCGCGAGCATCTCCCTCGGCGTCAGCGTGGGTCAGCTGAACCCTGGCTGAGCCCGCGCTCTTCGATCAGCCGCAGGATCACGCGCGCCGAGATCGCTTTCGATCCGGCCAGCGACGTGAGCTGGACGCCGACCAGCCGTCCCTGGGCGTCGAAGAGGGGGCCTCCCCAGAAGCGCGAATCGGTCGTCCGCTTGCTCACGAGCCGGAAGACGTCGCCGTCGACGGCGGAGACCACCACTCCGCGGACGGTGATCGCGTCGTCGCCGGCGCCCATCGCCACCAGGAGATCGCCCGCCGCGGGCATCTCGGTCGCCAGCGGAGCGCCGGCGATCGATGCGGCCCGTTCGGGCAGGAGCAGGACGGCGAGGTCGAGCTCCGGCACTCCGGCCATCACGCGGGCCTCGAGTGGACCGACGTCCGGGACCAGCACGCGCACGTCCCGCAGCGGAGTCATCTGTCCGTTGGCGGAGGGCTGGGCGACGGCGTGCAGGGTGGTGATCGCCAGACCGTTGCCGAGCAGCACTCCGGATCCGAAGCTGATCGTATCCTCCGCCTGCTGGCCCTGGACCTCGATCACCGTGGAGATCAGCTTGTCGGAGACCGCTTTCCAACGGGCATCGGAGTCCGGCGGCAAGATCACCGCTGCCTGCGCGGCGCCGCCGAGAGCCACTCCGAGAGCCAGCAGGCGACCCTTCATGCCCGGATTCTGCGGGCGCTGCGTTGCGAAAGCTTGTCGATCTGGTTAGCGAAGATTATTCGCCGGCGAGGGCGAGCATGTATCCGACGCCCCGCACGGTCTTGAGCAGCCGCGGACTGCGCGGGTCGTCGCCGAGCTTCTGCCGCAGATGCGAGATGTGCACGTCGATCGATCGGTCGAACGCCTCTTCCGCGTTCCCGCGCACCAGATCGATGAGCTGCTCGCGGCTGAGCACGTGCCCGGCGCGGGCGGCGAGCGCCCGGAGCAGTGTGAACTCGTAGGTCGTGAGCTGGATCGGACGTCCGTCGAGCGTGGCCTGCATCGCCTGCGGCTCGATCCGCAGTCCCCCGACGACCACCGTCTCCGCCGACGGACCCACGCGGCCACTCGCCCTGCGCGCCTGGGCCCGGATGCGCGCCAAGAGCTCGCGCGACGAGAACGGCTTGACGATGTAGTCGTCCGCTCCCCCTTCGAGCCCCACTACCCGATCCGGCTCGTCGCCGTGTGCCGTGACCATGACGATCGGCGTATCCATCCGCGCCCGGATCCTCCTGCAGACCTCCAGGCCGTCGATCCCCGGCAACATGAGATCGAGCAGCACGACGTCCGGCCGAAGCCGCTGGGCCTGGCTGACCGCCTCCAGCCCGTCCGACACCACCACCACGTGCACGCCGTGCGACTCGAGATACGTCGCGGTGAGCTGAGCCAGACGATCGTCGTCCTCCACATAGAGCACGAGGATGCCGGAGTCGGTCGAGCTCGCTGCCACTCCGCGATCATATGCGACGCGAGCCGGAGGAGCGATGCCTTCACCAAACGAAACATGATCGTCATGCAACCGCAATGGCGCGGAGTGATGCTCACTGCAGCGCGCGGACCCGGATGCCCCGCGCGCGGGGGTGGCGCCCTCGTCCCCTGGGCGCCACCCTCGCTGTTTCTTGCCAATCCTCGGATCGCTGGCGCGTGGCGCGCCGATGACCTGAGAGCTTCCAATGGGAATCACGATCAGGCGCGAAGCAGAGAATGGCTCTGCATTGGCAGTGGTGGAGGATCCGCGAAACCCGCTTCATCTTGCGCTACCGGCGCCGGAAGACCCCCAGTTTGTGTGGGCCGGCGCCATCGATTGGTACGGCGACACTACGTTCAACCGTGTTCAAGCAGCCAAGCTGCACGCTGAGCTCTTGTGTCGGATCGAGGAGCTTCTGAAGCGTCGAGTCAGCCGGCAAGCCTGGCTTGCGGGTGGTGCTCGTCGAGTGTGCTCCAGGAAGAGACCGGCAACGGCCCGGCCGTACTGCGGAGCCACCCAACAGCCACGTGCGCGGCGCGACGACCGGCGCGCTCGATGCACACTCATCCGTCGTCGGATCCGAGCCAGCGTGCAGCATCGCGTTGTCGAGGACGTACCGGACGGCGCGGCGAACTTCCGCCGGGGTCTGCAGTTCGCGCGCGAAGTAGTGGTCGCCGAAGACCTTGCCCGAGCGCTGCGCGGCCCGATTCACGGCCCGCGCGATCCGCACCATGACCCCCTGCATGCCCCGCGTGAGCGAGAGCGCGTCGCAGGCTTCGAGGATCAGGTGGATGTGGTTGGTTTGCACCGAGTAGTGGACGAGGCGCATTCCGAGCCGCGAGTTTCCCCCCAGGAGCGCCTCCTGGACAGCGGCGAGGATGATCGGCCGCCGCAGGGACGGCAGTCCCGCGGCGATGCGCAAGACGACATGCAGCGGAAAGCGCGCCTTATGCTCGGGCCTCGGACGATGGGGAACCTTGCGGCGGACTCCCGGTTCCGTCCGGCTCCTTCTCGGCGACCTCCCCAGGTCGGGAGCTCCAGCTGTTGCGGTTTGGTGCGCATCTTGATTGGGGGAATGATCGCACGGGGGCCGCTCACCCGGAATCGGTCAGTTGACCGAGGCCGAACCCATCGCCGAGCGCACCGCCCGAGCGCACCGCCCGAGGCCACCGCCGCCTCAGGCCGCCAGCGGCACCCTGACGCGCGCCACCGTCCCCCTTCCCACCCCGCTCTCGATCTCCAGCGACCCCCGATGCGCCTCGAGGATCCTCCGCGCCAGCAGGAGCCCCAGCCCGAGCCCTCCGGTCTGCCGCGTCCTGCTCCGGTCCCCTCTGAAGAACGGCGTGAACAGCCTCTCCATGTCCTCCGGCGCAATGCCCGCGCCCTGATCCCGCACCTCGATCGCCAGCCTTCCATCCCCCGCGATCGCCACCAGCGCGATCTCCGCCGTTCCGCCGTGCTTCTCCGCATTCGAGAGCAGATTGTCCAGCGCCCGCCGGAGCATCATCCGGTCCACCTCGACTTGCGCTTCCCCGCATCCGTTCTCGACCCGCAGCGGCCGCCCGGGATGGAGGGCGCGGAACCGGTCTGCGGCCTCCTCCACCATCTCTCGGGCTGCGGTCCGTTCCACCCGCAGCGGCGGAAGGGCCGAGGAGAGCTCCAGCCGGGCGCTGGTGAGGATGTCGCTGGTGAGGCGCTCCAGCTCCGCCAGGTCGCCGGCGATCCCCTCAAGCTGCGCGACCGCGTCCTGGGCGCTCCCTTCCGACGCCAGATCGAGCGCCACCCGGATCCGGGCCAGGGGCGTACGGAGCTCGTGCGAGACGTTGGCCAGCAGCTCGCGCTGGCCGCGCACCAGCCGCTCGATCCTTTCCGCCATCTCGTCGAACGCGATCGCCACGTCTCCCAGCTCGTCGCTGCGGCGGAGCTTCACGCGCGTGCCCAGGTTTCCTGCCCCAAGGTCCTGCGCGGCTTTCGAGAGGACCCGGAGGGGCCGCGCCAGCCAGGCGGCGGTCAGGACCGCCGAGATTCCCACCAGCACCAGCACCGCCGCGATGGCGAAGAGCGGACCGCCGTCGGAAGGGCGGGGAGGCGGGGGCGAGAAGACCGAGGCCGTGCCGCCGGACCATTGGGTCACGAACGCGCCGGGGCCCTCGTGATGCCCGCTCGCGGGCCCGGCGATCACGTTCCCGGAGCGATCGCGCAACTGGACCTCCATGCCGGTCCTCTGCTGGAGCTCGCGGAGGCGGGCGTCGAGCGCCGTCGGGTCGGCGCCGTGCGAGGTGATCTCCTCGATCAAGAAGCGGGTCTGCTCCGCATGCGGCGGCCGCGGTCTCCGGCCCCACTCGCGCGCGATGGCGAGCGTGGCCGCGAGCGCGGCGATCTGCGCCAGGCCGATGGCGTAGATTCGCAGGCCGAGCCGTCCGCCGCCGAGCATCCCGTGACGATAATCCGGGCGTGCCTGCGGCCCCGCGGCGTCACACAAAGGTACACAATCCGCGGCCGGGGCTGTCGCCGCGCCCTCCCTTCAGGCGGGCGGTCGCCTCTGAACGGATTTTCCAGATTTCACTCCCAGTGTGTGGCAGTCAGGGCGCACGCACGGAATGGTGCCCCGCGAATGTGCGGGCAGGCATCCATGGCGCGAGAGGCTCCGCGATGACCGGGCCCCGCATCCTGATCGTCGAGGACTTCGCCGACTCGCGCGAGATGTACATGGAGTTCCTGTCCGCCCAGGGGTTCGAGGTGAGCGGGGCGGAGGACGGCCTGGCCGCGCTGCGCGCCCTGGACGCGGCCCCGTTCGACGCGGTCGTGCTGGACATCGCGCTCCCGAAGCTGGATGGTCTTTCCGTGCTGCGGCGCCTGCGCGCCGATCCGCGATTCACGACGCTACCGGTGCTGACCCTGTCCGCGAGCCTCGGGGCGGACTACCACCACATCGCCACCGCGGCCGGCGCGACCACCACGCTGGAGAAGCCGTGCCTCCCCGAGGAGTTGCTCGACGCGGTCAAGGTGGTGCTGCAGCAGCGTGGCCGGCGGTCCGGGACCGGCCTCAAGCGGCTCTGAACTGTTCGCCAGTCAACACTCTGAGCCGTGCAGGCGAGGTGTTGCTCTTGCGCCCGTGTCGCCAAAGGGACGACCTTCGGCGCGGAGGTAAGTATGACTTTCGTATGGTCAGCAGTCTGCGCCCTCGCGGCGCTCGCGGCCGGCGTCCAGCAGACGCCGGGTGCGGAAGAGGGTTCGCAGATGCGGACCAAGGTGCTCCCGGGTCACGGTTACATCCGTTACGAGGTGATGCCGGGCGACGACGAAACACCCCCGGGAGATCTGATCGTCGTGCACGAGGAGCGGCAGAATGCTCCTCCAGCCGAGGTCGCCCCCGCCGTGCAGGAGCCGGCTCCCCTCGCGGCGCGACGCGTCGAGAGGTCCTGCTCGACGCAGCGGGCCAAGCTGGTGGCGCGGCTGTACGAGATCCAGGGGATGCAGATCGAGCCGGAGCTCGCGGAGTGGCTGGAGAGGAACATCACTCTCGGCTCCGACGCGCGAGGTGTCCAACTTCTGTACGGCGAGCCGCTCCTGGTCTCGGCGCTGAGGTCGGACGGAGTCGCTCGCGACCTCGCGGACGATCTGGCGCGCTGCGAAAAAGCACACGCCCGTTAAGGGGTGCTTGATCCCGATGCGCGGTGGGTCGCCGCGCGGAGCCGCTCGGCCGCGCGCCGGCCGGCGTCGTCGTGGACTGCCCCTGCGAGGAGCTCGTCCAGCTTCTGCTCGAACCCGTCCGGCATCTCCTTCGATTCTTCGTCAGCCGCACGCAACGAGAACGGTTCGCCGCGCAGCCGCGCTTCGAGCAGCGCCCGCAGCGCGCCGCTGGCCTTCACCACGGCCGGCCCGAGTCCCGCCTCCTCCGCCTTGCGCCCCAGCTCCGCGAGAGGGAGGCCCAGCGCCGACAAGAGCGCCACGGTCGCGGCCGCCTCGTCGAGCAGCGCTTCGGCGCGGGCCAGGTCCGCCCGCGAGCCCAAGGCGCGGGGCCGGCGCTGGCCTGGCTCGTGGAACAGAGGACGCTGGCGCAGCAGCGCTTGCACCACGCTCTCCAGCGGCTCGTCGAGCACCGTCGCGCTCTGCGCCTGGGGAAGGCGCGCCGAGGCCGCGATCTTCCGCGCCCGCGTCTGCAGTCGGTAGGCCTCGCCCATCGCCGCCTGGTACACGCTCCGGATCGGCGCCTCGGCGAGGACGCGCGCCGCGCGATGCGGGTCGCCGCCCGAGAGCAGCTCGAGCCCGAGCGACAGGGTGGCCCGCGCCTGGGCGAGCTGCTCGCGCACCTCGTCCGGATCGTCGAGCGGCACCCGATTCGCCACCAGCGCGGAGTTCGCGGCATAGACGAGGCCTTCCTCCGCCCGCTCGAGCTCGTCGCCCGAGAGCAGGTCGAGCGCCTCGTCGAGGATCGGCCGCGCCGGCGCGCGCAGCGCCTGCCCCGGCCCCGGCTCGAATCGCTCCGTTTTCGCCGGCGGCGGGCGGGCATGGAAGGAGATCGCCTCCTCGAAGTCGGGGACGCCCACGTCCCGCAGGCGTCCGTCGCGCCAGCGGCGGGCCGACTCCTCCAGCTCGGTCGGCAGCTCCCAGCGGGTTCTCTCGATCAGCTGCCCGGCGCCGAACGGATCCTGGGCGTAGAGGTCCTCGATCGGGGGTGTAGTACGCCATCCCGGGGTTCAGCGGCGCCGGCGGCGGCTCTTCGTCGGTGAGGTCGTGCACGTGCATCTCGCGCCGCAGCACCAACGCCAGAAGCTCGATGTCCAGCGACCCGAGCTGCCTGCGGAACTTTTCCAGATCGGCGCCGCCCTCCCGCGCCAGCCGCAGCCAGCGCAGGACCTCGGGAGGCCGGGGACCCTCGTCGGGTCCGCGCCAGGCGGCCATGTCGACGAAGTGGCGGAACTGCTCCGGCGAGGCCATCGCCACCAGCTCGGTGGCGTCGTCGGGGCCCACGTCGACCAATGCGAGGTAGAGGTCCTGCGCGGGCAGCCCCTGGACCAGCTGCTCGGGGTCCGGCGCCGAGAAAATCAGATCCAGCTTCTGCTTGCCGCGGGCATTCTGCAGCGCGCGCCGCGTGCCGCGGACGTCGAGGATGACGCTGCCGTTGCCCTCGGTCACGCCGGCCGCTTCAGGCCGCCTTGGTGACCTTGCCGGCCTTCAGGCAGCGGGTGCAGACGCGAATGTGCCGGTGGGCGCCGTCGACCAGCGCGCGCACGCGCTGGAGGTTCGGCAACGACCGCTTCTTCGTCTTGTTGTTCGCGTGCGACACTTGGTTCCCGACCAGGGGACCCTTGCCGCACAGTTCGCACTTGAACGCCATCGCTCCGTCCTTGGTTCGAAAAGGAACGCGGCATTGTGCCCAAAAGTCGCGGCGCGTCAAGTGCTGGAGTGGGCTAGGTCGCGCTCACCATCTTCCTTCCGGACAGCGCGAGCGCCTGCCCGGCCGCCGCGCGGCCTGCGAGGATCTGCCCCTCCAGCCCGAACCCCGGATACGTCGACGCCGACGCGAACAGGACGTGCTCGCTGGTCTCCGAGACGGGACGCAGCCCGATCGGGTCGTTGCCCTCGGGCGTGCGCAGGATGGGGTGCGGCTGCGCCGGATTGACGTCCGCCGCCTGGTGGAGGAGGTGCCGATCGAAGAAGGGGAAGATCGGCTCGAGCGCGGCGCGGACGGTCGCGAGCAACCCCTCCGCGTCGGAGAAGCCGGCGTCGGAGATGCGGGCGACCGTGACCAGCTTCTCGCCGGAGGCCTCCCCGCGCGCGCGCCGCGCCGGCAGCGTGGTGAGGAGCAACGGGCCCATCGCGTTGCCGAGCAGGAGCGCCGCGTCCTCCAGCGCCTGCGGCAGTCCTTCGGTGCGGACGACGTAGTGGGCGAGGGTGATCTTGCGCTCGACGGGCAGCGCCGCTTCCTCCGCGATCTTCCGCTCCGCCCGCCCTCCCTCCTGGACCATGGCGGCGATGCGCTCCGCCGAGCAGGCGAGGACGACGCAGGAGGCGCGCACCTCGCCGCCGCCGAGCTGGAAGACGACGCCCTTCTTTTCGAGCCTCAGGTTCTCGGCGGTCCCCTCGGTGATCAGGTCGCCCCCGGCCGCGGCGCACTTGTTGCGCAGCAGCTCGGCGAGCTGCGCTTCGCCGGCGAACACGCGCAGGGGCGATCGCAACAGCGCCGCCGCCTCCCGCGCCAGCGACTCCGGCGCGAAATCGCCCGGGAGCGCGGTGACGAACGGAGCCAGCGCGTGGAGGCACTCGCCGATCAGGCCTTCCGGCAGTTGTGGGGGCTCGGGGAGGGTCTTGCGCACGCGCCGGCCCTCGAGAAAACCGCGCGGAGGCCAGGGCGGGGCGTCGCGCAGGAAGTCGTCCCAGCCGCGGCCCAGCGTCTCCAGGCTGACCAGGGCCGCTTCCGCCTCCGCCGCCGCGGCTTCGGACAGCTCGCGGCGCAGCTCCGTCCTGCGCTTGGCCGCGTCGGCGGGCAGGGAGAGGCGCAGCTTGTCGGTGAGGATCTGGAACGACCCGGGCCCGCCTCCCTGCCGCTGGAGATCGGTGCCCAGCCCGGCCTCGTCCAGGGTCCCGACGGCTCCGTTGAGCTGCCGCAGCGGAGGCAGGACCGAGGCGGCGGCGGGGATCAGCCAGCCGTCGCTCTCGCGCGCAGCGGCCACCGGCGCGAGCGGAGCGAGCAGGGCGCGCAGGCCGCGGCGCGAGCAGAGGGCCGCCGCCGCGGCCCCGCCCACGTCGGGGCCGAGCACCGCGACGTCGTAGACGCGCTTGGCGACCGGCTTCGCGGGGGGACGGGGCATCAGTCGAGCAGCTCCGGAGAGGAGAGGGTGCGCGCGGCGTCGGCCGCAGCGCCCGAGATCCGGACCTGGCGGCCGTCGATCTGCACGCGCCCCTGCGCCAACAGAGAGATCGCGCGGGGGTAGCAGCGATGCTCCTGGACGAGGATGCGCTCCGCCAGCGTCTCCTCGGTATCGCCGTCGAGCACCGGCACCGCCGCCTGGATGAGGATCGGACCGGTGTCGGTGCCCTCGTCGACAAGATGGACGGTGCACCCGGCGACGCGCACTCCCGCGGCGAGCGCCTGCCGCACGGCGTGCATCCCGGGGAAGGAGGGCAAGAGGCTGGGATGAATATTGAGTATTTTATTGTGAAAGGAACTCAGCAGGGCGGGTCCGATCAGCCGCATGAAGCCGGCGAGGCACACCAGGTCGACGTCGTGCTTGCGCAGAGCGGCCACGAGCTCCCAGTCGTAATCGTCCCGCGCGCGATGCACGCGATGATCGAGCAGCAGAGCGGGAACGCCCGCCGTTTCCGCGCGCTGCAGCGCCCGGGCGCCGGGCACGTTGCAGATCACCACCCCGACCCGGGCGGGGATGGAGCCCCCGACGCAGCCGTCGAGGATGGACTGGAGGTTGGAGCCCGAGCCGGAGGCCAGCACCCCGAGACGCAGCGGTGTCCCGGCGGGGGACACTACCCGACCACCACCTCGGGCTCGGCAAGCCCGGGCGCGGACTCGATCGTGCCGATCTCGAACGCCGGCTGGCCCCGCTTCGAGAGGAGATCCAGGGCGCGCGGCACGTCTGCGCGCGCGACCACGGCGCACATCCCGATCCCCATGTTGAAGGTGCGCAGCATCTCCGCCTCGGCCACGTTCCCCGCCTTGCGGATGCGCTCGAAGATGGCCGGCACCGGCCAGGAGCCGCGGCGCAGCACGGCGCGATGCGAGGCCGGCAACACGCGGGGAAGGTTCCCCGGGAGCCCGCCGCCGGTGATGTGGGCGAAGGCCCGCACCTCGAGAGCGTCCCGCAGCGCCAGGCAGTCCTTGACGTAGATGCGGGTCGGCTCGAGCAACTCGCGAGCCAGCGGCGCCCCGAGATCGTTCTCGAACACCTTGCGCGCGAGCGAGAAGCCGTTCGAGTGCAGACCGGACGAGGCCATGCCGATGACCGCGTCGCCAGCTCGCACCCGCGAGCCGTCGAGGATCTTGCTCTTCTCCACCACGCCTACGCAGAAGCCGGCGAGATCGTATTCGCCGCGCGCGTAGAACCCCGGCAGCTCCGCGGTCTCGCCGCCGATCAACGCGCAGCCCGCGCGCACGCAACCCTCGGCGATCCCCTTGATCACCTGCTCCGCTTCCCGGGCATCCAGCCGGCTGGTGGCGAAGTAGTCGAGGAACACCACGGGCTCGGCCCCGCAGACCACGACGTCGTTGACGCTCATGGCCACGAGGTCGATCCCCACCGTGTCGTGCTTGCCGGCGAGGAACGCGAGCTTCAGCTTCGTGCCGACGCCGTCGGTCCCGGCCACCAGCACGGGTTCGCGGTACCCCTTGGGCAACTCGAAGAG
>WNFK01219155.1_pt3 | contig 12944 bp, 14 predicted proteins | sample 5400281 | NCBI WGS metagenome assembly WNFK01 (sample SAMN13153350, study PRJNA577476) | soil metagenome | isolation source: 20 cm soil on Douglas fir-dominated hillslope | place: USA:California | collected 2013-09-17
CTGAAGAAGGCGATGTTCACGGTCATGAACTATCTCCTTCCGAAGCAGGGTGTTCTCTCCATGCACTGCTCGGCGAACGTCGGGAAGGCGGGTGACACCGCTCTGTTCTTCGGGCTCTCCGGAACCGGGAAGACCACTCTGTCAGCCGATCCAAATCGGGGCCTGATCGGCGACGATGAGCACGGGTGGTCTGCGGAAGGGATATTCAACTTCGAGGGTGGCTGCTACGCCAAGGTGATAAACCTCTCGCCCGAGAGTGAGCCCGACATCTATCGCACCACCCAGATGTTCGGAACGGTGCTCGAGAACGTCGTGCTCGACCCGGCGACGAAGAAGGTGAAGTTCGCCGACCAGTCGATTACCGAGAACACCCGCGCCTCGTATCCGTTGCACTTCATCCGCAACTACGTCGAAGGCGGCAGGGGCGGCCATCCGCGGAACGTCGTGTTCCTCACCGCCGACGCGTTTGGGGTTCTCCCGCCAATTGCGAGGCTCAACCCCCAGCAGGCGATGTACTACTTCCTCTCCGGATACACTGCAAAGGTGGCCGGCACTGAACGCGGAGTGAGTGAGCCACAGCCCACGTTCAGCGCTTGCTTTGGCGCGGCCTTTCTGGTTTTGCATGCGACGAAGTATGCGGCGATGCTCGGACAGCTATTGAGGGAGCACCGATCCAGCGTCTGGCTGATCAACACCGGATGGAGCGGTGGCCCTTACGGCACCGGAAAGAGAATCAAGCTGGCGTACACCCGCGCCATCGTTAACGCGGCTCTCGCCGGGGAGATCGACGATGTGAGGACCGAGCTCGATCCGTTCTTCGGCCTGTGCATCCCGGTAGAGGTAAAGGGAGTTCCTACTGGGGTGTTGAATCCGCGGAGGACCTGGCCGGATGCGGCCGCATACGATGCCCAGGCGAAGAAGCTCGCCGGCATGTTCCGCGAGAACTTCGACAAGTTTGGAAGCGTCGATCCGGCGATCAAGAACGCCGGTCCGAAAGGATAACCCGAACCGGACGAGAGGCCGTGCACTTCGAGATATTGCGCGACCCCGTCTGGAACAACATTCGGGTCGATGACCTCACCCTCAGCCTCGTCGACACCGAAGTCTTTCAGCGACTGAGGTACGTCCGTCAGCTGGGGTGGACCTACCTGGTCTATCCCGGCGCCACGCACACCCGGTTCGAGCACGCGCTCGGGACACACCATCTCTCCCGGCGCACTCTGGCGCTCCTTTGCGAAGCTGAAGACGCGGCATCGATTAGCGAGAACGAGCAGGCGATCGTCCGGTCCGCCGCGCTCCTCCACGATGTCGGACACTATCCATTCTCGCACGCACTCGAGGAGATCGGCGCGCTGCACCATGAAGCAGTAGCGCGCCCACTCATCACCGAGGGAAGCATTGCATCGTTGTTGGCCTCCCGCCTCGGTGATGATGCGCCGGGGAGAGTCTTCGACCTCATTCGCGGCCAGAGCAACAGCGCGCTGCAGGGACTGATCTCCGGCTCACTCGACCTAGACAAGATCGAGTACCTCAAGCGCGATGCGTTCATGTGCGGTGTTCCGTACGGCGAGATCGATGTCGACCGGCTGACCAACTCTCTCGTGCTAGTGGACGACCCGGACACCGGACGCCCGGTGATTGGCGTTCAGGAGAAGGCGCTATCGGCGCTCGAGTCCCTGTTGTTCGCGAAGTATCAGATGTACCGGAACGTCTACTGGCACCACGCGGTGCGCAGCGCGACGGCGATGTACAAGCGGCTGGTCGAAGACGCGCTCCAGGCTGGGGTTTTAGATGTTCAATCCCTTTCGCGCTACACCGATGAGGGCCTGATGCACCGGCTCGAGAACGCGAAACCGACGCAGCTGCTCGCATCACTCAAGGAGCGGAGGCTCTACAAGCGGGCGGCGGAATGGCCGGCGGCGGAGCTCGATGTCGACAAGGTCGAATGGATCGCGACCGATCGCAGTCGCGTCGCCGCCAAGGAGAACGAGCTTGCAAAGGAGCTGGGGCTCGTCGCCGGCGAGCTGTTGCTCGACTATCCCACGAAGACCCAGATGCTCGGACTCGACATCCCGGTCTTGCGACGGAGCGGGCGAGTGGAGCGACTGACGGGCGAGGGTTGGATCGGAACGATCAACCTGCCCTCCCTGTCGGAGGAGCTGTACAAGAGTGCGAGATGGCTGCGTGTGTTCACCGCGAAGCGAGCGAAGCTGGATCCGCGCCAGATCAGGGAGTCGCTGGAACGATCGCCCTGACCGGGCGCTATAACAGGGATGATTGCGTCGAGATTACTCGCCGCAGCCTCTGTCGCCCTCATCGTCAGTGGCTGCACGATTCCAGAACCGTCACCGGTGCCGGCGCCCGCAACGGCGGCGGCCGCCGGACGCTACGGCGCCAGGGTTTCCCGGATCTTCGACCTGGTCAACGCCGAGCGCAGGCATAGCGGACTGCCTGCTCTGGTTTTCAACGCCCAGCTCGATCAAATGGCGAACATCCAGGCGCAGAACATGGCGCGCTTCCAGAAGATGGCGCACGTGATCCCCGAAGCGAGCCTGCCGACTATGGCCGATCGCGCCCACCACGTCGGCTACCCCTTCGGCCGGCTCGCCGAGAATGTGGCACTCGACTATCCGGACGCCGAGACAGTCGTCCAGGGATGGATGAACTCGAAGGGGCACCGGGCCAACATCCTCAATCCGGACGTAGTCGAAACGGGCATCGCCATCGCCAGGTCCTCCGGCGGGGGCGTCTACTACTGCCAGGTCTTCGGAAGGCGGCTTACCTCGCTGTAGAGGGCAACAAAACCCCTGAATCCAGGGGCCTTTCCACAGGCTAAGTCCAATAGTGCCAGCTGTTTACGGTATTTCTGCGGATGAGGTAATAGTCTGTGACCTTCGGTTTGCCTAAAGCGTCGTATACGCATGAGCCGACTCACCATCGCCGCCTCCGTCCTGCTCGCAATTCCGGGCTCCTCCTTCGCGCAGCAGGCCCCAACTTTCGCCTCTAACGACACCGGCCTCATTTCGGCCGCCATCTTCGAGTCGAAGGATGCGGCTGCGCTCACGGTTGGTCTCAACCCCTTGTCGCGCGCAGGGCTCAAAAAGGGAGAGCGCGAGGTCCGAATCTGGTACTCGAGCTTCGGCAACCCACAATACCTGGTGATCATTCGCCAGGCGGGTGGCGCGACCACCGGCCGCCTGCTTCTCTGGTGGGACCAGTACTACGAGACCACGCCGGCCAAGGCTGACACCCGCGTCGATAACTTCGTGCGCAACGGCTACGACTGCGGTCCGATCTCGAAGCGCGATTCGCACTACGGCGAGGATCGCTGGATCAGCTCCGTTTGCGAAGCGAAAGTGAAGGGCTCACCCGACTGGAAGAGTTTCCTGTCGGAAGTAGAAGCGCACGCGCTGCCGCAGGAAGGTGCCGCTGCCCCCGCCGAAGATGCGACCCAGGATGAAAACTGGGGCATCACTGTCGAGCGCAAGTCGGGAGCGACCTATGGTGTCTCCCACTATCACACCGCCCTGGCGATCGGCGCTCCGGAACCCGGACGCGGGCCGAAGCTCCAGGATATGGTGAACGCGCTCGCTGCCAACGCCAAGCGCCAGACGGCCGTCGCGCAGCACTAAGCGGTCCCTGCGCTAGTAGCGCAGCTCTTCCAACCTCTCGTAAAACCTCAGCGACTGCGGATTCGCCAGCGCCTCCGTGTTTTTTACCGGTCGCCCGTGAATCACTTCGCGAACCGCCAGCTCGCTGATCTTTCCACTGATCGTGCGCGGAATGTCCTCGACCTGAATGATCTTCTTGGGCACATGCAGCGGTGTGGTGTTCTCGCGCAGCCGCGACGCGATTCGCTCTGACAGAGCGCTGTCGAGGCTCAATCCGGGCTGAAGCTTCACGAACAGGACGATCCGCACGTCGCCCGACGATCCGCTGTCGATCTCCTGCCCCACCGCCACGCTTTCCACGACTTCGGGTAGCTGCTCCACCTGTCTGTAGATCTCGGCGGTGCCAATGCGCACGCCGCCAGGATTGAGCGTCGCATCGCTGCGTCCGTAAATGATGTACCCGCGATTCCTGGTGATTTCAGCCCAGTCGCCGTGGCGCCAGACGCCGGGGAAATGGTCGAAGTACGCGGCCTTGTATTTCGCACCGTCCGGGTCGTCCCAGAAAGCGATCGGCATGCTGGGGAACGGCCTCGTACACACAAGCTCTCCGGGAATGAGCCTCACCGGGCGCCCGCGGTCGTCGAACACGTCGACCGCCATGCCGAGACCGGGCGTCTGGATCTCGCCACGATAGACAGGGAGAATCGGATTGCCCAGCACGAAGCAGGAGATGATGTCGCTTCCGCCGCTGATGCTTGCGAGGTGGACATCCGCCTTGATCTTCTTGTAGACGTAATCGAAGCTGTGGTGCGCGAGCGGACTGCCGGTCGACAGGATCGCCTTCACCTTCGACAGGTCGTGATTCTTCCTCGGCTCCGCCCCACTCTTCTCGAGGAGCGCCAGGTATTTCGCGCTGGTGCCAAAGATGGTGATTCCTTCCTGGTCGACCATCTTCCACAGAATGTCGGGAGTCGGAGAGAGCGGCGCACCGTCATACAGCACCGTCTTCACTCCGACGCCGAGCGCGCTGACCAGCCAGTTCCACATCATCCAACCGCACGTCGTGTAGTAGAAGATGCAGTCTTCGCGCTTCAGATCGGTGTGGAGGATCAGCTCCTTCAGGTGCTGGATGAGTGTGCCGCCGGCGCTGTGAACCATGCACTTGGGCAACCCGGTTGTACCGGACGAGTACATGATGTAGAGCGGGTGATCGAACGGGAACCGCTCAAACCCTGGCGGCTTTACCTCGAAGTGTTGTGTCTCTGGGGGCTTTCCTTCGACCGGAGTCCGAAACACCCCATGTGGCGGTGTCCTACGTGGCGGTGCGTCCGGCGGCGTCTGTTTTCTGGTCGTGGCGATTCCCCACTGAGCTGCGATGAAGCGCGACCAGAGCGTTCCCCGGCGGACGCCGTCGAGATCCGGCATCTGCTTTCTGTACGGGGTGACCACCACGTGCTCGAGCGACTGGATCCTGAACGCGATCTGCCGCAGGCGCGGCAGGAGATCGATCTCCTTGCCGTTGTACAGATATCCATCCGCGGCGAACAGAATCTTCGGCTCGATCTGGCCGAAGCGATCCATCACTCCCTGCGCACCGAAGTCCGGCGAGCACGAAGACCAGATGGCGCCAAGCGATGTCGCGGCGAGCATCGCGATCACTGCTTCGGGTATGTTGGGCAGCCAGCCGGCAACGCGATCGCCGGGCACTACACCGGCAGCGCTGAGCGCGAGAGCAAGTGTCTCAACCGACTCGCGCAGCTCCCTGAAGGTCAGCGTGCGCTGATGTCCTTCCTCGTTCCATGAGGCAAGGGCCGGCTCGTCGTCGGTGAAGCGCAGGAGATTTTCGGCGAAGTTGAGGCTCGCATCGGGGAACCAGCGCGGCCCTTTCTCCATATCGGGCGGTCCCATGTTGTCGAGTCCAATGCCAACTCGCTCCGCCCCGCCGCCGGTACCACGGGGTCCGACGATGCCGCAGAATCTCCAGATGAGTGACCAGAATCGCTCCGGGTTGTTCACCGACCACTCGTGGAGCTGCCAGTAAGAATCGGCCGAGTAATCGGGAACCGGCGGCCCGCCGCGCTCCTCCACGTAGCGGAGGAACTCGGTCATGTTCGCCTTGATGACACGCTCGGGCGAGGGTGTCCAGAGGGCCTCGCTCATTTCGACTTCAGGCTCAGCTCGTGGGAGGATTGAATTGAGCGTGCTGCCCCTGCAGCCACGACTTGTGGTAGTCCTTATCCTCTATTTCCAGCGCCTGCTTCGCAACCTTGAGTGGACGGAAGCTGTCCATCATCACGGCCAGCTCGTCGGTGTACTTGGCGCCAATGCTCGCCTCGGCACGCCCTGGATGCGGTCCGTGCGGTATGCCGTCCGGATGGTGGGTGATGCTGCCGAACTCGATTCCCTTTCGGCTCATGAATTCGCTCGACGCATAGTAGAGAACTTCATCCGAGTCCACGTTGCTGTGATTGTATGGAGCGGGAACGGCTTCGGGGTGGAAATCGTAGGGGCGCGGACAGAACGAGCAGACGACGAACCCATCTCCCTGAAAAGTCTGGTGTACCGGCGGCGGCTGGTGAACGCGTCCGACGATCGGCTCGAAGTCGTTGATGTTGAATGCCCACGGATAGAAGTAGCCGTCCCAGCCGACGACATCCAGGGGATGGTGATCGAGGACGATCTCGTTGATGCCGTCGTACTGCTTGACGAGAATCGGGAAGTCTCCCATTTCGTCGACGGGCTCGACGAATGTCGGCCGCCGGATGTCCCGCTCCGAATAGGGCGCGCCCTCGATCAGCTGCCCGAACTCGTTGCGATAGCGTTTCGGCCAGCGCACGTGACCACGACTCTCGAAGATCACGAGCTTCGGCTGCTGCTCGGCGTTCAGGTCGAAGCGATAGCGGTGGAGAATGCCGCGGTGGATGACCAGATAGTCACCCTCGTGAAAGGGAAGCGACCCGTAGGTGCTCTCGAGTACTCCCTTCCCCTTGCTGACGTACACGAGCTCGTCCGCCTGCGCGTTCCGGTAGAAGTGCGCGTCGTTCTCGTCGGGCTCGACGTAGAGCATCGCAATGTCCTGATTGAACAGCAGAGGAATCCGGTCGAGCGTGGCGCTTCCGCCTTTCTTCACGCGCGAGGTGAGAAAATGCCGGTGATGCAGTGTCTGGTCCGGATCCGCTTCGAACTTTATTTCTTTCACCCGCCGCACGGATTTCACAGTTGTCGGCGGATGGATGTGGTACATCAGCGCCGACGTTCCGGTAAACCCTTCGTGACCCACCAGCTCCTCGGCGTAAATCCCACCGCCGGGCTTCTTGAACGCGATATGCCTCTTTTTGGGAATCTTTCCGAGCGTGTGGTAGATCGGCATGTCTAGAGATTGCCCCGAAGATCCTGTTCGCGCTCCAGCGCCTCGAACAGAGCCTTGAAGTTTCCGGCGCCGAAGCTCTTCGCGCCCTTCCTCTGAATGATCTCGTAGAAGAGCGTGGGTCGATCCTCCATTGGCTTCGAGAAGATCTGCAGCAGATATCCTTCTTCATCGCGGTCGACCAGGATTCCGAGATCCCGTATGGGAGCCAGATCCTCGTCGATTTTGCCGACGCGCTCAGTCACCGTGTCGTAATAAGTGCCGGGAACGCGGAGGAACTCGACGCCATTGTCCCGCAGCTTCGTGACGGTATCGATGATGTTGTCGGTCGCGATCGCAATGTGCTGGCATCCCGGTCCCTGATAGAACTCGAGGTACTCGTCGATCTGCGACTTCTTCTTTCCCTTGGCCGGTTCGTTCAGCGGGAACTTGATGCGTCCGTTGCCGTTGGCGACGACTTTCGACATCAGCGCCGAGTACTCGGTGGAGATCGCCTTGTCGTCAAAGGAGATGAGCTGGGTGAAGCCAAGCACGTCGCCGTAGTACTTCACCCACTTGTTCATGGCGCCGAGCTCGACGTTGCCGACACAGTGATCTATGTACAGGAGCCCGACTCCCTTCGCATCCCCTTTGCCGGCGAACGGAACGAAGCCCGGCATAAACGGCCCCTTGTAGTTTTTTCGCTCGACCAGGCTGTGAATCGTCTCGCCGTAGGTGTGGATGGCAGCGATCACGACTTCGCCGTGCTCGTCCACGAGTGACTTGGGTTCATATGCCGGCTTGGCGCCGCGCTCGACCGCCAGCTTGAACGCCTTACGCGCGTCGTCGACCCAGAGCGCGATGTCCTTGACGCCGTCGCCGTGCTTGTGGACGTGGGTGGCGATCTCGCTGTCGGGTCTCAGCGCCGTGGTGAGAACGAGCCTGACTTTTCCCTGCTCGAGGATGTAGCTGGCGCGGTCGCGCGTTCCCGTCTCGGGGCCGCGGTACGCGAGGATTTTGTAACCGAAAACATTTCGGTAGAAGTGCGCGGCCTGTTTCGCGTTGCCGACGTAGAACTCTACGAAGTCGGTCCCGTTGATCGGAAAGGTGTCGGTGACCTGTTCAGGTGCCGTAAGTGTAGCGGTGCCCATGACTTCTCCGGATTCGGCTCGACGATCTGTAATCGTTTTCTACACAGGTGCCTCGGGGCGCCGGTCCTGTGGAAAAGCGGCGCTCGCCTCAACCCTTAAATTAGCAAATAGGACGCCGAAACGGGGAGAGCCGGAGCTCTCAGCGGGCAGCCGATGGCGCGAGCGCGACAGGATCGAAGCGCAGCTCCAGTGCGCCCCCCGGCTCGACCGCCTCCCATTGCGCGAACAGCTCGCCGCGCTTTTGTCTGACCCGGGAGAGATCGCTTTCCGTAAACTTTTCCGGCACGGGCAAGCCGTTCTCCTCGCAAAATGCAGCGAGTTCCTCGTTGAGCTCCTGGGCTGTCCCCATCTGGCCGCTTGCGCGCTCACGGTCGAAGAATCCGACGATTATCTCCGAGAGGTTCGCGTCTTTCGGCAGCTTCCCGCGTGGCCACGGTGTTCCAAAATCGGCGAGGTCCCATCCAGCTGCGACCAGACCGTAGAATCCACGCCGATGTCCGAACACCATTTCGACGGCGTAGTGGGTGAGATCGTGGCGGGGGAAGAAGCTCGCCTGGGCGCCCTGCTGCTTCTGCCAGGTTGTCGAGCCATCGGCTCGCGTGCAGCTGAGTGAAGTGCGCCCGTCCGCGCCCTTCTTGATTCGAATTACCAGCGGCGATGTACCCGTCATGGCGCTCTATCTAATGAAAGGTCGCGCCTTTCTCCAGCATCTCGATGTAGGTCTTGATGCGTTTGGCCCGGGTCTCGGGCTTAACGGCAGTTTGGATTCGCCAGAGAATCGCGTAGCTGTTCGTTTTACTAAGCGTTTCGAAGAACGCTCTGGCCTTTGGGTGCCGGTCCAATTCCTTATTGAAGTCGGCCGACATCGTTGCTGATTTCGGCGACGCGTAGGCAGAATCCCAGCGGCCATCGCGCTTTGCGCGCTCTACCTCCGCGAGTCCGGCGGGCTTCATCTGACCGCTCGCGATGAGGGCCATCGCTTTTTCGCGATTGATCTGCGACCAGAAGCTTTTCTGTCGACGGGGCGTGAAGCGTTGCAGCCAGGCGGTGTCGCTCTCGGGTCTCTTCAGCCCATCGATCCAACCGTGGCAGAGCGCAATCTCCACGGCCTCAGGGTAGGTCATCGATTTCGTGCCCGACGCCTTCTTGGCGATCCGCACCCATATCCCGTCGGCGGTGGTCTGGTTCTTCGCGAGCCACGCGTCCCATGCTGCCGCATCCTTGAACGCCCGAATCGGAACATCCAGGGGGCCGACACCGCCTCCGCCCTTTGGCACCTTCGTCTTCATCGGCTCGGCTGCGCCTTGGTTTCGCGGCCTCGCGCCTCGGCGAGCTTTCTCGCTATGCCACGATAGAACGCGGCGTCGACCATCTTGTTCTGTTCTTCCAGCGCCAATGCGGCCAGCTCGAGGGCGTATAGGATATTGCCCAGGTACAACTGCGCGATCTCGCCGACACCCTGCTGCTCTTCACCCATGCGTGCGGGCGGGAGGTAAGGGTGTGACCTCGTGATCGCCGGTGTTCCCACCCGCGCTGTTGCCTTCCGCCGCGAGGACGCGGACCACGACGGCGGTGGTGTTGTCATTGCCCCCATTTACGTTCGCTTCCTGAATCAGCGCGTCGACGATCCGCTCTGGCTTGGCCTTCGACAACAGCAGCTGCTGGATCCGCCGGTCATCGACCATCCCGGTGAGCCCGTCGCTCGCCAGCAGAAACGAGTCGCCGACCCGCGCTTCGCCGTCGAATACGTCGGGGTCTATCTCATCCGCCATCCCAATGCACCTGGTGATGACGTTGCTTTGCGGATGGCGTCTCGCCTGCTCGGGCGTAAGAAGTCCGGCGTCGACCTGCTCCTGCACCAGTGAGTGGTCCTTCGTGAGCTGGCTCATTCGCCCGTCGCGCACGAGGTAGATCCTGGAGTCCCCGACGTGACCGACCACGAACTTCGTTTCCGAGAGAAGAAGCGCGGAAACTGTGCTTCCCATGCCGAGTTTGTCGCGCTCGGTGCGCGTCCGCTCGTAGACGGCGCGGTTGGCGTCCCGAAGCGCTCGCGCCACCCTGGCGTGTGCATCCGAGGCATCCAGGTCGTTCAGGTCGGACAGGTCGTGACTGACCATGTCGACCGCCATCTCGCTCGCGACCTCGCCAGCCGCGTGCCCACCCATTCCGTCCGCGACTATGAATAGGCCGCGGTATGCGTTGGCCGAAGCGTGCAGGGAGTCTTCATTGCCTTTCCGGATTCGGCCTACATCAGTGCGAGCCGCAACAGCAAGGTGCACTAGCGGGAGCTCATTGAATGAGATTGCTGGTGGGTGAGACGATTACCGGGGAGTCTTCCTCGCCTCAAACTACGGATGCGTGAAATGAGCGGCAAGCGTCACCCGGCGCGTTGAAGGAGCGGCTCGGATTCTCCGGCCTGCAGCCTCCAGAGAGTGTTATACAGACCGCCCCGCTCAATCAGCTCGCGGTGCGTTCCCCGCTCCATGACCTCGCCATGGTGGAGCACCAGAATCATGTCTGCATTCGCGATGGTGCTGAGGCGGTGGGCGACGGCGATCGTCGTCCGGCCCGCTACCAGGATACCGAGAGCGGCGTGAATCTCCGCCTCGATCTCGCTGTCGACTGCGCTCGTCGCTTCGTCCAGAAGCAACAGCGGGGCGTTGGCAGCGATCGCCCGGGCGAACGAGAGCAGCTGTCGCTCACCGACACTGATAGAGGCACCGCGCTCTCCGAGTATCTGCGCGTAGCCTTTCGGGAATGCGCGTATGATCCGGTCGGCTCCGACTTCCCTCGCGGCGTGGGCAACTTCGTCATCCGTCAGCGGGTTGGACAAGCGAATGTTGGTCGCGATGTCCCCCGCAAACAGGAAGATGTCCTGTTGGACGTAGCCGATCAGCGATCGAAGCTCTTCGAGCGGTATCGTTCGGATGTCGACGCCGTTGATCGTTATGCGTCCGCGCTGAGGATCGTAAAAACGCATCAACAGGTTGACGATCGTTGTCTTGCCCGCGCCGGTGTGTCCCACCAGCGCGAGCGTCTCTCCCGCCCGCGCCGTGAAGCTGACCCCCTTGAGCACCCACTCGACGGGAAGAACTTCCTGCGGAACTCCCTGTTTCTGCTTCGCCAGGTGTGCCAGGTCGTAGGCAAACCAGACGTCTTCGAAAACGACCTCGACGCCAGCCCTCTTCGTGAGAACGCCGGCACGCGAATCGTTATCGGGGACGCTTGGCAGCGTATCGAGCAGCGTGAAAATCCGCTCCGAGCTCGCCATCGCGGTCTGAAGGATGTTGTACTTCTCCGACAGATCCTGGAGGGGCTGAAAGAACCGCCGCACCAGCTGAAGGAATGCCGCCACTGTGCCTACGCTCAGAACACCGGCGTGAACGCGCGATGCTCCGGCGACGATCAGAACCGCCAGCGCAATCGACGTGAGCAGCTCGATGGCCGGAAAGTAGAGCGCATACACGGTGATCGATTTGAGGTTGGCATCGAGGTGCGATCGATTCAACTCGTCGAACCTCTGGGCTTCGCGCTTCTCCTGCCCGAACAGCTGTACGATCCGCATTCCGGTCAATCGTTCCTGCAGAAACGAGTTGATGCGGGCGAGGCGAACGCGAATGTCGCGATAGGTGTTTCGCACCCCCTTCCGGAACAATCCCGACACCATGACGACGAAAGGGATCACCGCGAACGATGCCAGAGCGAGCCGCCAGTCCATGATCAGCATCGCCACGCTGATCGCAACCAGTGTGAACAAGTCGCCGAGCCCGGAAACCACTCCGGCGGTGAACAGCTCGTTCAGCGTCTCGACATCCGATGTCACCCGGGTGATGAGCCGGCCCGCCGGATTCCGGTCGAAGAACGCAACCGACAGCCGCTGCAGGTGCTCGAAGATCTCCATTCTGATGTCGCGCATCACGCGTTGGCCGAGCAGGCTGGTGAGCCAGGTCTGGACGTAGGTGAGCGCGAACTCAGCGAGCAGCGCGACCAGCAGCAGAACCGTGGATACCACGACGATGCCCATGTCGCGGGCGGGGATGGCGACATCGATTACCCGGCGCGTCAGCAGCGGACCAACGACCTGGATCGCCCCCTCCACGCAGAGAAGCGCGAACGCTCCGTACATGAGGCCGCGATACGGACGTGTATACACCAGCAGGCGCCGCATCAGGTGCGACGCTACGCCACCCATGGTACGCAGGTTGCACCTGTGCCAGAGCACCGATGTTCCATCCTGTCGGCTGACGTCAAACCTTACTGGAGGGAAGATGGGCATTCTCGCATGGATCGTTCTTGGTCTGATCGCGGGCGCGATCGCCAAGGCCATCATGCCGGGCAACGATCCCGGCGGCATCATCGTTACCATGATTATCGGCATCATCGGTGCGTTCATCGGCGGCTTCCTGGGCAACATGCTCATGGGGAAGGATATCAACGGCTTTACCTTCCAGAGCATCATCCTGGCCGTCGTCGGGGCGCTGATCCTGCTCTGGATCTATCGCATGGCCACAAAGGGCCGTGCGGCGCCGCGAGTTCCTTAACACTCTACTCGCTGCACGCAGGTAAAGGGTATGCCGCTCTGGCTCTACTGGATTCTTCTCGGCCTTGTTGCCGGGACGCTGGCAAAGTTTCTGGTGCCAGGGCGGGACCCTTCGGGTTGCATCATCACCATCCTCCTCGGTATCGTCGGCGCCTTCATCGGTGGCTGGCTCGGCACCCGGTTCTTCGGATGGGGGACGGTTTCAGCGGGACAATTTGACTTCCGCTCCATTGGCATCGCCACCGCCGGCGCCATCGTACTCCTCCTCCTCGGCCGACTCGTCAGGCGATTGTAGC
>WNFK01180656.1_pt2 | contig 12942 bp, 13 predicted proteins | sample 5400281 | NCBI WGS metagenome assembly WNFK01 (sample SAMN13153350, study PRJNA577476) | soil metagenome | isolation source: 20 cm soil on Douglas fir-dominated hillslope | place: USA:California | collected 2013-09-17
TTCGCGATAACACCTTCTCGTTCAACTCAGGGCTCGGCATCGGTCTCTATCGCTCGACCGATGACACCATCATCGGGAACCGCATCGACTACAACGTCCGCGGCTACAGCCACCGCTTCTACCGGCGCGGCCAGGACTCCGCGGGGCTCCTGATGTTCGAGCAGAGCTCACACAATACCGTGGCGTACAACTCAGTCACCCACGGCGGCGACGGACTTTTCCTGTGGGCAGGCCAGACGGCGATGGACTCGGGCACGGCCGGCGCGAGCGACAACCTGTTCTATGCGAACGATTTCAGTTTCGCGCCCGCCAACGGCATGGAAGCGACGTTCAGCCGTAACAAGTTCATCGCGAATCGGACGGTGGGGAGCGACTACGGGCTGTGGGGCGGCTACAGCTACTCGTCCCTCGTGTTGGGCAACCATTTTGCGGACAATCGCTGGGGAATCGCAATCGAGCACGGCCAAGACGACACCATCAGGGGGAATGTCTTCTCAGGGGACTCGACGGCGATTCGCCTTTGGGCCGACTCGATCGAGCCCTCGGAGTGGGGCTACCCCAAGCACCACGAGACTCGGAGCAGGGACTACCTAGTCGAGGGGAACCTCTTTGCGCGCAATCGCGTGGCCCTGCGCGTGCGAAACACGAGCGGTGTGCTCGTCACCGGAAACATCTGGGTGAGAGTTGATTCCGTCATGGTGCTCCGCGATACCGCGGGGTTCCAGGCATCAGACAACAGTGCGGGCGATGACACCAATGCGTTTCCCCTCACGGTGGGAGGTCAGCTTGTGCGAGTGCCGCAGGCTCCGCCCGGCGGCGTGCCGACTACAGAGTTCACCCTCCGCGATCGCTCGGCGATCATCGTGGATGAGTGGGGGCCCTACGATTGGCAGTCGCCCAAGCTCTGGCCCGTGGACTCGAGTCGCGCCGTCCCCCTGCGGCTCGCCGTGCTCGGTCCCGCCGGCACCTGGCGCGTCGTCGCCCGCCGTGGCGTCGCAGCCATCTCGCGCGCTGCGGGGAGCGTCGGCGACACGATCGCGATAACCCCCGATCCCGATTCCGTGGGCGACTGGGAGGTGACGCTCGAGTACCGGGGTTCAGCGACGGTGTCCCCCCGAGGCATGAAGCGCGGCGTGGGGGCGCTGTACCGGTTCTCGTACGGGCGCTTCGAGCCTGCCGTCGACTGGGCAATGAAGTTCTTCACGTGGACCGACACGGCGCGTGTCTTCGAGACGCCGTTGAGCGCGGCTGACCCCGGGGCGTTGCCCCGGGGTCTCCCCAGGCTCGACGTCGAGTGGTACCGCCCCACTCTGGCCGGCGTGCCCCAGGCCCATTGGTCCCTCGATGCCACCGGCACCGTGACCCTGGCTCCCGGCACCTACACGCTGCGCACAATCAGCGACGACGCTGTCCGCGTTTGGGTGGACGGATTGCTCGTCATCGATCACTGGACGCCGCACGAATCGATGGTCGACGCCGCGCCGCTGACCGGTGGGCGTCACGAGCTGCGCGTGGCGTATTACCAAGTCGATGGTTGGACGGAGCTGCGGGTCGATATCGTGCGCGGGGTCGAGCGTTCGACCGGCTCACCAGGTCCGCACTAACTCCACCACCCCTCGAATCTTCTCCGCATCCGTCGTGCTGAGGTGCACCGCGCGGACGCCGCTGATGCGCACCAGTTCCGCCACATTACTCGCGTTGACCCCGCCGCCCGCGAGAATGCCGATGCGTCCCGCCGCGAGCCGCACCAGCTCGGCAATCTTCGCAGCGCCCTCCGGCGCGGTGGCCGCCCCGCCTGACGTGAGCAGCCGGATGGCGCCGAGGTTGATCAGCCTCTCGAGCGCCTGCGCCGCATTGGGGCATTCGTCAAACGCCCGATGGAAGGTGACGGGCAGCGGCGCCGCGGCGGCGATCAACTCCCCCGTTCGACGCTCCTCGACGTTGCCGTCCCGGTGCAAGGAACCGGTCACGACCCCATGCGCGCCCGCATCTTTCACACGCTGAATCTCGTAGAGCATCCCGGCGTGCTCGACCGCCGAGTAGTGGAAGTCGCCCGGGCGCGGCCGTACCATGACGAAGACGGGGATTGCGAGGCCAGACAGACACGCCGCCAGCGTCGCGGCGTCGGGTGATGTGCCGCCCGCGGCCAGATTGGCGCATAATTCGATGCGCTGAGCGCCGCCGCGGGCGGCGGCCATCGCGGCCTCGAGCGACTCGACGCAGGCTTCGACCAGGATCTTGTCGACCACGCCGCAAATCACGACGGAGTCTCGATGCAACGCAAGGCCGGACAGACCAGCGCAACATGAGCACGACGCTCCTCGCCGTTCTCTTCGGTGTCATCTGCCTCGTCGGCCTGGCGCTCGTCGCGCTCGGTTTGCCTGGGCTCTGGTTGATCGTGGCCGCCGTCATCGCCTTCGGTGCGGTGACCGGATTCAAGGGAATCGGCCTCGTTACGATCGTCGTCGTGCTGGTGCTCGCCATCATCGGTGAGGTGATCGAAGCGTGGCTCGGCTTCGGCTTGGCGCGGCGCTACGGGGGATCGAAGCGGGCAGGGTGGGGCGCGTTGCTGGGCGGACTCGCCGGAGCGATCGTCGGCGTTCCGGTGCCTGTCATCGGCAGCGTGATCGGCGCCTTCATCGGCTCGTTCGCCGGCGCCATGATCTTTGAGTACACGAAGACGGCGGCCGCCGGAACCGCGGTGCGGGCGGGGTGGGGCGCGCTCTTGGGTCGCGCCGCCGCCACCGCCGCCAAGACGGCCGTCGGAGTGATTATCGCTGTCGTCGCGCTCTTCGCGGCAGTTCGCGGATAGCCGCAGCCGCGCTGAACCCGATGCAGGTCTCGTTGCCGATGTTTCCCGCTGTGTCGAGGCCGCGCACGCACACGGTATGCGACCCAGGCGCTAGCCCGACCACGAGCCGGTTCACACGCTCGTTCTGCTGATTGAACGCACCGTCGGTGGGGAACATCGCCACGAACCCACCGCTGTCCACCCGCATTTCCGCACCGGCGATGTTGGACCCGCCTGTAAACGTGTCGCGCACTTCGGCCCTGATCGTGATCGAGTCAGTCCCCGAATCGGGTGTGGCGGATTCGTGATCGTGAAGAAGGTGCAGCTGAAGGCGCCGGTGTTGCCCGCGCTGTCGCGCCCGCGCACACACGCGGTGTGCCCGCCGACGGCGAAGCCATTGAACGTCCGGGTGACGAACTCGTTTTGCTGATCGAACGCGCCGTCTCCCGCAAACATGAAGAGCACCGGTCCGCTGTCGATCTGGACATCCGCGCCGGCGATGTTCGAGTGACCGGTGAAGCTGTCACTCACGAGCGCGGTGACGACGATGCTGTCGGTTGGGTGCGCGGGATTGGGGAATACGCTGACGTTGCTCGTGCTGGGTGGGATGCTGTCACCGCTCGGCGGTACTGAGTCACTCAGCGTCGCGGTGAAGACGGCAAACGTGAGCGCGGCGCCCGTCGACGGATCCACCGCGCGCGCCTCGACTCGTTGCGAATCGGCGAAGCCCAGGGTCCAGCGCTCCTGCACGAGCCCATCGCGGTTCGAGATCGCGGCACCGGCGAACACCGACCCGCCACCCGATACGACGCGGAAGTTGACGATCTGACCGACCACCGGACGCCCCTGCGCGCTCTCGATGCGCGCGACGAGCGGATCCGCCAGCTCCTCGTCGGGGTGCCCCTGTTGCCCGTCACCCGACACGACGGACATCGAAATCGGTCCCGGATCGACGTCGCCGGGGCTTGTACAAGAAAAGAGCAGGGCAGACAGGGCAGCGAGACCTACGCGGTAGCGAAGTGTCATGGGGTTTCCTCCGTGATTAGGGGCTGATACGCTCCGTTCGCCAGGTTCCCCGCACGACGAGCAGCGTATCGACGTAACCGTTTTCCCAGATATCGAATGGGGCGCAGGTCCAGGTCCCGGTCGCGCCCTCGTCCGTGCGCGCACCACGCAGCAGCGCGATCTCGCGCCAGAAACGGCTGTCGGTTTGCAGTGTGTCGCCGATCACGAGATCCACGAGGTCGCGCGTGCGTACGCGGGCGACGGCGGTGGGCCAGTACACGTCCGCAAAGAAGCCGAACCCCGAACTGTCCGCCTCGAGGACGGTGCGCCCGACGCCCCCGCCCATGCTGCCGGCATACTCCACGCCGAGCGGGATGGGCCGGGGCGACCCGGTGCTGTCGAGCACCATGATGAGGTCCAGCCAACACGAGGCGGTGCGTCCGACGCTGTCGCCGCCCTCCGCGGTCCCCACAATCCGGAACTGGTTCCCGAGCGGGCTGGGCTCCGCCGGGACGGGCGCGGTGCTATCGGTGCAGGAAAGAGCCGCGACGAGCGGCAGCAATACGGTGATGGAGCGACGGCTCATGCCTCAACAATACCCCTGGAACGAACCCTCGCATCACTTTAACCAGCCCCTGACAATCCGGGTCACCTTTTCGGCCGCCGGCGGGTCGAGGTTCGCGAGAACGATGACGTCATAGCCGCCCGGAAGGTCACCTTCCACAGCCGCGTTGAGTCCGGGCGCGCCACCCGCAATCCCCACGCCCGCTGGGGGTCCGGAGGGAATCGTACCGGCGCGGAGCGCATGGAGCTGGGCCGAGCGGCGTCGATGGGGGCGCGTCTTGAGCGCCACGTGTGTATCCCTTCGCGGTGTTCGGGGGAAGCGAGTCCACCGTCCAGCTGGCGGTCCGCGTCATGCCGGCCGGCTCGTAAATGTGGCGCCGTACGTACTCGTAGTAGTCCTCGCCCGACAGCCGCTCGACCAGGAGCCCGAGCACGATGTAGCCGGCATTCGAATAGCGCTGGTTCGTGCCCGGCTCGAACTGCAGGGGCTCATTGACGAACAGTGGCAGGTAGTCCGCAAGGCGACGGGTGTCGCCGCGGGTCTTGCCGGGAGGAGCAGCGAAGATGTTGCCGCCCACGCCGGATCGATGCTGCAACAGTTGGCGGATCGTGACGCGGCGCGCCACATCTTGGTTGGGGTAGTCAGGCCACGCACGGGCCAGGGTCGAGTCGACGTCGAGTTTTCCCGCGTCGGCGAGTTGGCGAATCGCGATCTGCGTGAAGAACTTGTTGATCGAGCCGAGGTTGAAGGCGGTCTCGATGTTGTTCGGCGTGTGCGCCTCGCGGTCGGCGAGGCCATAGGCCCGTTCGAACACGGGCGCGCCATCTTTCGCGAGCAGCACTGCGCCCGAGAACTCGCCGACGGCGACCAGGCTGTCCAGGGTCTTCGAGAGGCGCGCCACGACGTCGGGTGTTTGTGCGACCGCAGGAGCGGCGCCGACGAGGGTCGCGATGACGAGACAACGAAGGGAGGAGGGCATGTAAAGAGGATGCCCCCGCCCCCCGGATCGTCGCTCTACCAGGCTACTGTCGCTGGGACGTCGGCCACATATCCCGCGTCACGATGTTGACGATCGTATTCACCATCGGTCCGTAGGCCGTCTTGGGATCGCGTGCCCCGAAGTTCAGCTGCCCACCCACAAGGGACACGCCCCCGACTTTCTGCGTGGCCCACGCGCTCGAGCGCCACACGGTGGCGCCCGACTGCGACGACAGCAGGCGTACGCTCAGGTCGGTTCGAACGGTTGCCTCGAGGTGCGGGGTCAAGAGACCGGCGATCCCGCCGGACGCCGTGGGATTCGTGACCTTGAGGTGCCCGGCGAACACCGCCGCCACGCCGTGCTGCTTCCCCAGCTCCTGTGCGGTCAGCATTCCAACCTCGCGCTCGCCCACGCGCTCCATCAGCGTGTCCATGTTGCCGAGCTCGAGAATCTCGACGCCGGGCTGCGCTTCGAGCACGTTCTCGGTGAATCGCTCGGTGGCGAACTGGTGCAACGTGCCCTTGGCGTTCTCGACCGTGAATGTCACGATGCCGATCTTCCCATACGGGTGGAGATTCATCCGGGCCGGCACCGTTATGTAATGGCTCGCGCAGGCGAGGCCGGCCATCACTACGAAGCCGAGGGCGATACTACTGAGGTTGCGCATGGAGCTCCCTTGCTGGGGTCGTTACGGTCTTGAACATACTGCTTTCCGAGCCCGTCGTTCCTCGGGTTCCCGTGTTCCGGTGTTCCCCTGACACATCTCCACCCCTCGCTTCGTACAGAGCGAGTCCCTATCCTTGAGCTTATCATGGGCAAACCGATCCTCCAGCTGGCCGCCGTCGGCATCGTCGGCGTGATCCTCTGGAAACTCCTCGCCGGCGTGTTGATGGGGGTGTTCTTCACCATCTTCAAGGTCGCATTCCTCGTCGCGCTCGTCTGGTTCGGCGTGTGGGCTTTCAAGCGCTGGACCGAAAAGAAGCAAGACGAGAAGCCCGCTGAGGGCACTGGGTGAGTTTTCCACTCGCGCTGCTCGTCGCCGCGCTGCTGCAGCAAGCTCCGCGCAGCCAGCACGGCTCGATCACGCAGCGGGTGGGCACCACCGACATCGCCATTTCCTACAATCGCCCCGTCGCGCGCGGGCGCGAGCTGTTCGGCGCGGACGGCATCATCCGCTGGGGACGGGTGTGGCACCCCGGCGCCGACTCCGCCACCACGATCACGTTTAGCCGCGACGTCTCGATCGCCGGTCACGATCTCGCGGCCGGGCGGTACACCCATCTTCAGCCGGGCCCTGGGCGTCTGGCACACTCCCTATCCTGGTGAGGCGTCCGACGTACTGCGCGTGACGGCCGCGTCGGAGCAGGGCGCGCACATGGAAGTGCTCGCGTACTACTTCCCCGTCGTGACGCCCGACTCGGCGTTGCTGCGGCTGCATTGGGGCACGACGATCGTGCCCATCTGGATCAAGCCAAAGGCCTAGTCTCGCCGTGTCTGGCGGGACACGGGGCGTCTTCTCGCACCGTGTCCGCGCTGACACGCGGCGCGCCGTTCCCCTCACAAATCCCGCTGGTGCGCAGTATGCCTCTCTCGTTGCCGGGAGGATACCATGCGCTACTGGACTGGTTTCTTGATCGCCCTTGCATTCGATGCTGCCGTGATCGCGGGTCCCGACTTCCCCGCGACGGAGCCGCAGCCTGCGCGGTCGCAGGCGATGCAGTGGCCTGCTGCGCCTGAGGCCGAGTCGCTGTCGTTCGCGCAGCTACAACAGATCGACCGGCGTGTCGATTCGCTGATGCAGCGTTTGCGGGAGGAGTCGCGGGACGTGGATGCGATGCTCGCGATCGCCCGGCTCTACACGGAGCAGGGTTGGGCCGACGACGCGATCGGTCCGCTGGCCCGCGCTCTGCAGCTCGATCCCTACCGGCGCGACCTGTGGGTGGCGCTCGACCGTGCGCTGGCGCGGGGCGGCCGGGCCAAGATCACCGATGCGGAGCTGACGCGCGCGGCGCTGGAGTTCGTCTCAGCAATCGAGATGCAGGGCCACGGCTGCTGACGCACCTTGCGGCGGAGAGTACCGGAGCATCACTTGCTTCGGTGCCCCCGCAAGTCACGTTTCTCAGCGCGTGTCTGGTTGTCGTGGCGCTCGGTGGGGCGGGCTGTGCGCCGGTCCATGGGGCCCGCGGTGCGTACATCAACTTCATTCGCCCGGATCAGCACCCACCACTCGTGGGCACAGCCACGGCCGCGGACTCGCTGTGGGGACTCGCTTCTGAAAGCGCGCTGGGCGACGGCGTCGCCGAGTCTCGACGCGCCGAGCTCGAGCAGCTCGTGCGTCGCTTCGCTCCGACCATCGTGTTGCCCCCGGCCGACCAGGTGCGCGTGGAGGACCGGCACTACCGCCTCATCCCCATCGACGCGTCAGTCTACGCCGATACGCTCCGTCTCGACGTCGTGAGTACATCGCCCTACCGCTACACCGGCCCCGTCGACATCCCCCTGCGCGCGTTGACCATGGACTCACTGCGGGGACTCGTGCGCGCCGGACAGCGCTACGAGAGCGAGGCCGACGAGCTCGCGACCTGGTACTTCGACTTCCCAGGCCGGAATCCGCGGGAGTGGTGGAAGGAGTACGCGCGTTTGCGCACCGGTCCCGACAGCGCGCGCTGGGCGCAGCCCACCGTTTACGCGCACCCATTCACGGATCACCTGGGCCGGTTCGTCATCCAATACTGGTATTTCTATCCGTTCAACGACGCGGTCGGGAATCATGAGGGCGATTGGGAGCACGTCAACGTCATTCTCTCGCCTCGTCACGACGCGATCGCGGGGATCGACTACTTCTTTCACGCCCGCAGTGTCAGCCTGCCCCAGGGCAAATACCGACCCGAGGTCGTCGACAGCACGCACCCGTTCTTGCACGTCGGTGGGCGAATGTACAGCATCTTCGACTATCCCATCCGCATCCTGGCGGGCGACCACAACGAAGGATCGCACGGACACTACCCCTACGTGGGAGAGTGGGAAGCCGCCGCCGGTTTAGGAGCGCCGGAAAGTATTCGGTCGATCGGGCGGGACTCGAGTCGGGTGATTCCATACTCGCGGTTCGACGTCGTACTGATGCCGGAGCCATCGCGCATCGACTACGAGCGCCATCCCGAGGTGTTGCGGCGTTGGGCGTGGCTCATCCTCCCGGCGCGGTGGGGGTTCCCGTCCGTGCCGTCACTCGCTTCCGAGTTGAAGGTGGTCGATGTTGGGAACCGCGCGCCATTCGGTGCGCCGTACAATACGGCCTGGAACCGCACGGCCCCGACGCTGATGTATCCCGGTTATCAAGTACGCAAGCTGAGTTTTGCCAGGTCTGCCCTCGAGGACCTGCTGCAGCCCTGGTACTACCTCTACATCTTCAGGCACCCGCGCTTCGTGCACGACACGCGCGGCAGCATGAGCCGACGTGAGCTCGAGCGCATTGGGCTCGCCCCGCGTGGTGGGTGGGCAGAGCGAGGGATGGGCGCTCCGATCGCCGGCGTGCACGTCGGCATCCCGCAGGGCAGCCTGTCGGGGCTGTACGCCAACTCCACCGGCATTTCCCTGTGGCGCAACTTTTGGGTGAAGGTGCGGGTCGGGGCGATCGAAGTGATGGGTGGATACCAGCGGTTCAACCGCACCGCCGGCCAGGGTGGCTCGCTCTTCATCTATCCTCTTACTGCCAACGTCGTCGTGCGGGCGCCCGACGCGTTGCTCCGGCCTTACGTGACGTTAGGAGGGGGCCTGTACGGGTGGGACGCGCGTACGGTCACGTCGCCGGGGGTCCGAGAGATCATCACCGGATGGCATCCGGGGTGGACGGGCGGCGCCGGCATCGAGTACTACCTCCGTCCCAAGGTGGCATTCGACGTGAGTCTGCGGTACCACGCGACTGCGGGGCCCGGGCCCCTGATCGGCCTCCCGGACAAGCGCCTACGTTTCTGGGGGGTCTGGATTGGACACTACGTGAGATTCTAGCGGCGCCCATCACAGCCTTACAGGTTGCAGCACCTCACGAATTTTGCGCGCCAGCGCATCCGGCGCGAACGGCTTCTGAAGGAAGGCGAGCCCGGGGGACAGCAGACCCTGGTGGACGATCGACTGATCCGAGTACCCGGAGACGTACAGCACCCTCATCTCGGGGCGCGTCGTGGAGAGTCCCTGGGCCAGGTCGCGGCCGTTCATCCCCGGCATGACGACGTCGGCGACGAGCAGGTGGATCGTCCCTTCGTGGCGCGCCGCTAAGGCCAGGGCCTCAGGGCCTCCCTTCGCAGCGAGTACCGTGTAGCCGAGTGCTTCGAGCCCGCGCCGCATGATGCGCAGCAAGTCCGCTTGATCCTCGACGAGCAGGACCGTCTCCTTGCCGTTCAGGGACGGCACTTCGATCTGGAGCTCAGGCGCCGCGGCGGCCTCCTGCGCTTGTGGGAGGTAGATCTTGAATGCCGCGCCCTGGTTCGGCGCGCTGTCGGCCCAGATGTAACCGCCGGTCTGCTTCACGATGCCGTACACCGTGGCGAGCCCGAGTCCCGTGCCTTGCCCCGGTGCTTTGGTCGTGAAGAACGGCTCGAACACGTGGGTCAAGGTGTTCGCGTCCATTCCCACACCCGTGTCGCTCACGCCGAGTAGGACGTATCGCCCCGCCCGGACGGGTACCGTGCCTTCCAAGTATGGACGGTCGACCTCGACGTTCGCCGTCGTGATGGTGATCTTGCCGCCCAACGGCATCGCGTCGCGGGCGTTCACGATGAGGTTCATCAGGACCTGCTCGAGCTGTCCGGCGTCTGCGCGTACCGCACCCAGGTCGGGAGACAAGGTGGTCCGCAGCTCGACGTTCTCCGGAATCAACCGCTGCAGCATCCGCTCTTGGTCCTGCACGAGAGCGTTCAGGTCGAGGGACTTGAGCTCGAGCACCTGACGGCGGCTGAAGGCGAGGAGTTGGCGGGTGAGGCCGGTGGCGCGCCGCGCCGAGTCGGCGATCCCCTCCACGTCGTGGCGCGCCGCTGAGCCGCGCGGTAGGTCCCTGAGCAGGAGCTGGGTCGCACTCAGGATCGCCGTCAGGATGTTGTTGAAATCGTGGGCGATGCCTCCGGCCAACTGGCCGACCGCCTCGACCTTCTGTGATTGGCGGTACTGCACTTCGAGTTGGCGTAGCGCCGTGAGGTCGGCGGCGATCGCGAGCACGCCCACGACCGCGCCGCCCGGCCCGTGCAGCGGGGCGAGCGACAGGTTGATCGTGATCTCCGATCCGTCCTTGCGGCGGCGGACGACCTCGATGCCCGTGAGCGCATGACCGCCGAGCACGTTGTTGCGGAGGATCATGTGCTCGCCCTCGGGCGACGTCGGCAGCGGCCGGCCCAGCACTTCAGCGGCGCTCCAGCCGTACAGACGCTCGGAGGCCAAGTTCCAGGTCAACACCGTCCCCGCGGGCCCGAGCGTGTAGATGGCGAGCGGAGCGCTCTGCACGATGGCGCGCAGGTTCTCATGCGCATCGACGAGGGCGCTCTCGGCATGCCGGCGGTGGGACGACTCGGCCCCGAGCACGAGCCCCGTCACCGCCAGCACGGCGATGTACACGAGCAGCACGGCGGCCGTGCTCGGCAGCGTCCGCAGGGCGAACGGTCCGCCGCCGTGGGCGGCGCCGCCCACCGCGACCATCGCGACCACCAGGGTCGCGAGCGCGGCGCCCCGTGGACCGGCGCGCACGGCGGCCGCGATCACGAGCGGGAAGAGCAGGTACGGATACGAGGATGGGGGCAGGAACGTCTGCGGGAACAGCTGGCCGAGCAGTAGCAGCGACAGCAGGACGCAGGCCACGGCCAGCGATACCAATTCGAGCAGCGTGCGGCGGCCCGCGAAACCCGGGGAAGGCGCGGCCCAGCTGAGGATCAGGGGCGCGACCGTGAGTGCGCCCACGACGTTTCCCGCCCACCACAACCCGAACGCGGCCAGGAACCCGCCGCTCGGCAGCGACCCGGTGACGGCGAGGGCGGCGACGCCCGTGGCGGCGCTGACGAGCGCCGCGCCGGGAGCGGCGATCATGACGAGATCCCGCACGGCGCCCGGCTCTTCGAGCTTCGTGCGGCCGCGCATCAGGTACGCGCCGACCAACGCTTCCCCGGCGTTGCCGCACCCGATGGCGGCGGCGGCGAGGAGCGGGATGTGGGTGGTTGCGTTCGCGAGGAAGGCCCCGGCGAGAATCGCCGGCCAATAACGCCACCCGAAGAGGAGGAGGGCCGCGATCGCGAACCCCGTGGGCGGCCAGACGGGGGAGATCGACTCCCCGATCGTCGCGAACTTGAGGCCCAGCTTCGCAACGACGAAGTAGGCGGCAAACAGCATCGCCGCCTTCGCCGGCCACGTCAGGGACGCGGACCGTACCCTGAACAGGCCCGGAATGCGCACGTTATAAGGGATTCGCAGGTGCCAACGTATCCATCCGCCTGGAACTGCGCAAGCTGCGCACGTGCCGAGCGTCGCCTTCTACCTGGTTGTGGTGTATATCCTTATCCTTAGGAGGCGCCCATGATACTCACGTTGCTGCTGTCACTTGCCGGTCAGGCCGTTGCCTTGAAGGCCGATGACCCCCCTGTTCGCATCGATCTCAATCACGAGCAATTCACCCGCGGCGACCGTGCCCGCGTCTATGTCCAGACCGTTGAAGACGGCCACCTGGTCGTGCTGCACGCGGATCCGGATGGACGAGTCCGCGTGCTCTTCCCGCTCGACCCCTCCGACGACGACTTCGTGCGCGGCGGCAGACGCGTCGAGGTCCGCGGTCGCTCGAACCGGGACGCGTTCTTCGTGGACGCGAACGACGGGTCCGGCACCGTCGTGGCGGTTCTCTCCCCCGACCCGTTCAGCTACGACGCGTTCGTTCGCAACGACCACTGGGACTTCCGCGCACTCGCCGGCACCGACGTGCGGAACGACGCGGTTGCGGGCTTGCTCGATATCGCGCGCCGCATGGCCGGCGAAGCGCACTTTGAGTACGACGTAGCCACCTACATCGTCGGGAACGAGATCGCGTCGAGCTACGGCTCCGGCTATTACGGCTCCGGTTACTACGGATACGGATATCGGTCCCGGTTCGGAGTCGGTCTCTCGTTCGGGTACCCGAGCTACTACGGGTGGGGCTACGATCCCTTCTGCTACGATCCATTCTGGAGTTGGAACTGCGGATACAGGTACGGCTTTGGATACTCGTCTTACTACTTCGGCAGGCCGTACTACAATCGCCCGTATGTCTACGGTCGCTTCGGCGGCTTCGGGCGGACTGCTGCGGGCGGCACGCGATTTGTGATACCGCGTGACCGGGTACAGGTCACCGGCATCGAGCCGCGTCGTCGAGTTGGGTTCGTGAACTCCGCGGCCACGCCGCGGGGCTCTCGCGGACCTGCTATGGCGCCGCGCGCTGTCGAGCCGCGCGGGCGCGGGCCAGCGATGTCGCCCCGCGGCGGATCGAGTCGTGGGCCGAGCATGTCGCCGCGCGGCGGCTCGAGCAGAGGACCCAGCACGTCGCGGTCGTCGGGCGGCTCCCGCGGCCGTTCCCAGCCCTCCGGAGGCGGGTCGCGGGGC
>WNFK01032644.1_pt1 | contig 12938 bp, 11 predicted proteins | sample 5400281 | NCBI WGS metagenome assembly WNFK01 (sample SAMN13153350, study PRJNA577476) | soil metagenome | isolation source: 20 cm soil on Douglas fir-dominated hillslope | place: USA:California | collected 2013-09-17
CTACACCGTGCCGCCCTATTACGATTCGCTCCTCGCCAAGGTGATTGTGCACGGCAACACCCGGGCGGAAGCGCTGGCGCGTATGCGCCAGGCGCTCGACTCGTTTATCATTGAGGGCGTGACCACGACGATTCCGTTCCTCGGCCGGGTGATGCGCCACCCGGACTTCATCGAGGGGAAGATCGACACCAAATTCCTCGAGCGCGAGCCGCAGCTCCTCAAAGACCCCACCTCATGAAGATCGACGTCTACTTCACCCCACTCGGCCTGAACGCAGGGGACTTACCGGGCCGAGGGGTGGTCGTCATCGACGTCCTCCGGGCCACGAGCAGCATCGTCACCGCGCTCTCCGCGGGCGCGAAGGCCGTCGTCCCCGCCGCCACCTCCGAGGAAGCCGTCCGCCTCACCGCGAACCTCGAGAAGGATGGCATCGTGCTGGCGGGGGAGCGGCGCATGGTCAAGATCGATGGCTTCGGCCTGGGGAACTCGCCGCGCGAGATGACGGCCGAGGCGGTGCGCGGCAAGACGATGTTCCTCGCGACCACCAACGGCACGCCGGCGCTCGTGGCTGCGCAGGGCGGCGACCCGGTCCTCGTCGCCGCGGCGCTGAACTTCAGCGCCGTCGCCGAGCGGGCGCGCGCCGTGTTCGCCGAGCGCGGAGACCTCGTCATCATTTGCGCGGGGCGCGAGCGGCAGTTCGCGCTCGAGGACGCGTACACGGCGGGGCGGCTGATCAAGGCTGTGAAACGAGGCACCCGCAAGGTGGCCCTGAACGACGCCGCGCAGGTGTCGCTCGACCTGGCGGGACAGCAGGGCGGGTGGCAGGACGCCTTCGACTCGAGTGACGCCGCCCGCCAGCTCGTCGAAACGGGTCTCGGGGACGACGTGTCCTACTGCGCTCATCCCGACCGATTCACGGTCGTCCCGGTGTACGCCGACCGCCGCATCACCGCATGAATCCGAAGGCTCGAAACGAGCTGATCGGTGTCGCGGCCCTGCTCCTGGGTCTGTTCTTCGGGCTGACGCTGCTGCAACTCCCGCTGACCGGCAGTTGGGGTCGATCGATCGGCGGGATGCTCTGGAAGCTGTTCGGGTTGGGCGCCGTGGTCCTCCCGGTGCTCGGCGTGGGGTGGGCGCTCGCCGCGTTCGAGCGGCTGGGGCCCCTCTCCTGGGGGCGCGCCGCCGCCCTCGGTGCGGGTCTGATCCTGCTCCTGCCCTACGGGATCGCCATCGGAATCGGCCCCGTCTTTCCCTACGATCACACGCAGTGGACAGCCACCCAGAAGCTCGTCGGCCTGTTCCCAGCATTTCTGGCGAGCGGCATCCAGGGGGCCGTGGGGACGGCCGGTGGCGTGCTGGTGGGCCTGTTCGCCTTGTCGGCGCTCGGGATCGTCACGGTGGGGTGGCATCCGCTGGCGATGCTGCGAGGCGGGGCTCGCGCACCCCGGGAACCCCGGGGCGTCGCCCCGGGGTCAGCCGCACGCACGGAGTCCTCTCGGGCGGCTGACCCCGGGCCGGTGGCCCGGGGTCCCCGGGAGACCCCTCCTCTCAAGGAGAAGGACCGGAAGTCCAAGCCCACCCCGCCCCCCAAACCGGCCCCGCCTCCCCCGGCGGGGGTCCTGCTCCCGCCGATCGACCTGCTGACCGAACCGCCCGGGGCTTCCGGCGACGCCGATGCGGTCGCCATCGAGGAGATGGGGCGGCGGCTCGTCGCGACGCTCGAGACGTTCCGTGTCGGCGCGCGGATCATTCACAAGACCGTCGGCCCCGTGGTCACGCGCTACGAGCTCGAGCCGGGGCGAGGCGTCAAGGTCGGCCGGGTCTCGGCGCTCGCCGATGACCTGGCGCTCGCGATGCGGGCCCAGTCGCTCCGCATCGTGGCGCCGATCCCGGGGAAGGCCGCCATCGGCATCGAGGTCCCGAACCCGACGCCGCGGATGGTGCACATTCGCGAGCTGATCGACACCGCGGAGTTCCGGCGCTCGACGCGCACGCTGCCGGTCGTCCTGGGCCGCAACCTGGAGGGCGACGAGGTGGTGGACGACCTCGCCAAGATGCCGCACCTGCTGATCGCCGGCGCGACCGGCTCGGGAAAGTCGGTCTGCATCAACGCGATCATCACCAGCCTCGTGTATGCGCATCCGCCCGAGAAGCTGCAGCTCCTGATGATCGACCCGAAAATGGTCGAGCTGTCGATGTACGCCGCGCTGCCGCACCTCGGCCTCCCGGTGGTGACCAGCCACCACAAGGCCGCGAACGTGCTCAAGTGGGCGGTGTGGGAGATGGAGCGGCGCTACAAGCTGCTGCACGCGAATCATGCGCGGAACATCGGCGACTTCAATCGGAAGGCGGAAGAGAAAAAGCCCCTCAAGGGGCCGCGCGAAACGCTCGCGACCCAGGCCGGGATCCAGAAAGAGCTGCCCTTCGACGCGGAGTACAAGGACGGCATCCTTCCCTATATCGTGCTCGTCGTGGACGAGCTGGCGGACCTGATGCTCACCGTCCAGGGGGAGATCGAGACGCCGCTCGCCGTGCTGGCGCAAAAGGCGCGCGCCATCGGCGTGCACCTGATCCTCGCGACGCAGCGTCCGTCGGTGAACGTGATCACCGGGCTCATCAAAGCGAATTTCCCCTGCCGTATCGCGTTCCGCGTCTCGGCCAAAGTCGACAGCCGCACCATCCTCGACCAAAACGGCGCGGAGACGCTGCTTGGCAACGGCGACATGCTGTTTCTGCCGCCCGGCAAGAGCGAGCCGATGCGCGTGCAGGGCGCGTTCATCTCGACGGACGAGACCGAGCGGCTGATGGAGTGGTACAAGGCGCACGCGCGCGCCGCGCCGCCGGTGCCGGGCAAGCCCTCGATCGACGAGCAGGTGGCGGCGCTCGAGGAGGCGGCGAAGGCGGGGGAAGAAGGCGGCGGGAGTCAGGAGTCGGGGGAGCGCGACCCGTTGTTCCGCCAGGCCGCGGAGGTCTGCATTCAGAACCAGCTTGGCTCGACGTCGCTCTTGCAGCGGCGCATGAGTATCGGCTACGGCCGCGCCGCGCGGATCATCGATCAATTGGAGCTGGCCGGAATTCTGGGGCCCGCGAATGGGTCGAAGCCGCGCGACGTGCTGGTGGGGCTCGAGGACCTGGACGAAATCACTCAGGCGTGAGCGGTGCGCGGTGCGCGGGAGTGCTTGCCCGCTTACCGCTCACCGCGTACCGCGTACATTGGCTCCTGGCGGCGTGAATCCGGTTAACGGGATCGGGTGGCGGCGGGCTAGTTTGCCGCCGTGGACAGCGGGATTCGTAGCAATCCAGAGCAGTGGACCGATGAGCGCCACAAGCGCGGGCTCGCCGGGGAGGAGCGCGCGATCCGGTACCTCCAGAGCCGCGGCTGGGACATCGTGGCGCACCGGTTCCGCGTGGGCCGCGTGGAGGTCGACCTGGTCGCGCGCCGTGGTGCGCTGGTGGCGTTCGTGGAAGTGAAGGTGCGGCAGGGCGACGCGTTCGGGAGCCCGTTCGAAGCGATCACCGGTGCCAAACGGCGGGAGATCGTGAAGGCGGCGCGGGTTTGGGTGGACCTTTCGCCCTGGCTGGCGGTAGAACCAGCTTCGGTATATATTCGGGCCTCACACCCAACTGTGAGCGAGGCCCTAGAACCCATGTCGAGGACAACCATGGCAGCCCCCTCCGAGAAAGAAACGACCAAACTCTCCGACGACCGTCGGAAGGCGCTCACGCTGGCGATCACCCAGATCGAGAAGACCTGCGGCAAGGGCTCGATCATGCGGATGGGTGCCGACACGCCGCAGGTGCGGCTCGAGGGGATCTCGACGGGCGCGATCAACCTCGACGCCGCCATCGGCATCGGCGGCATTCCGCGGGGCCGGGTGACGGAGATCTTCGGCCCCGAATCGAGCGGCAAGACCACGCTCGCGCTGCACGTCGTGGCGCACGCGCAGCGCCTCGGGGGCGCCGCGGCCTATATCGACGCCGAGCACGCGCTCGACGTCGAATACGCGAAGAAGCTGGGCGTGGACATCGAGAACCTGCTTGTCTCGCAGCCGGACACGGGCGAGCAGGGGCTGGAGATCTGCGAAATCCTCGTCCGCTCGGGTGCGGTGGACGTGGTGGTGATCGACTCCGTGGCAGCGCTCGTGCCGAAAATGGAAATAGAGGGCGACATGGGCGACTCGCTCCCCGGTCTTCAGGCGCGCCTCATGAGCCAGGCGTTGCGCAAGCTCGCCGGCGCGATCAACCGGTCGCGCACCTCGGTCATCTTCATCAATCAGCTACGTGAGAAGATCGGCGTGATGTTCGGTAACCCCGAGACGACGAGCGGTGGGCGCGCCCTCAAGTTCTACGCCTCGGTGCGGCTCGACATGCGGCGCATCGCGCCGGTGAAGGACCGCGAGGTGGTGATCGGCAACCACGTTCGCGTGAAGGTCGTGAAGAACAAGGTGGCGCCGCCGTTCCGCCAGGCGGAGTTCGACATCATGTTCGACGAGGGCATCAGCCACGAATCGCTGCTCGTCGACATCGCCGCCGAAGCGGGGATCATCGAGAAGTCGGGCGCGTGGTACTCGTACGGCAAAGAGCGGATCGGGCAGGGCCGTGAGAACGCGAAACTGTACCTGAAGGACCACCCCGACATGTCGGCCGAGGTCGAAGCCCGCGTGAAGGAGCACCTCGGCGTCAAAGCCGCTCCCAGTCCCGCGGCGGGCGAGGACGACGAGGGCGCGACCCCCGAGGAGTAGATGCTGCTCACCGGGCTCGCCCCCGATCCGCGCCGGCCTGACTACCGACTGGTCGAGGTGGATCGGGGGCGTTTTGCGTCCCTCCCCGCCGCTGCGCTCGCCGGCCTCGGCCTCGTCCTGGGAGGCGAGATCAGCGAGGGCGCCTTCGCGCGGCTGCAGGAGCTCGCCGACCTCGAGGGGGCGCATCGGGCGGGCCTGCGCGCGCTGGCTCGGCGCGCCCACGCCCGCTTCGATCTACGGCGCCGGCTGTTGCAGAAGCAACACCCTCCCGTCGCCGTGGACGGCGCGTTGGCGCGACTCGCGGCGCAGGGCTTGCTCGACGACGCAAGCTTCGCGCGTGACTACGCGGGCGCCAAAGCCGCGCGCGGCCGCGGCCCCGCGCGCCTCATTCGGGACCTCCTGACGCAGGGCGTGGAGCGCGCCGTAGCGGAGGACGCGGTCCGTACCGCACTCGCCGCGGATGATGTGGATCTTGACGCGGCCGTCCGGGCCGTCGCCGAAAAACGGGCCATGCAGCTGGCGGGGCTGCCGGCGCCGGTCCGGAAACGGAGGCTCGCGGCGTTCCTGGCGCGGCGCGGGTTTCAGGGGGCTGAGGTGCGCGCCATCGTCGAAGCTCTCTAAGTCCTAGTTGCTCTTCAGGTTGCCGGAAGCTCGTGCTATATTCCCGCCCATGAAGTCCGCCGAGATCCGCCGTAAATTCGTGGACTACTTCAAGGCGCCTCCCCGGTCCCACCAGGAGGTGCCGAGCTCGCCGCTGGTCCCCGCCGACGACCCCACGCTGCTGTTCACGAATGCGGGGATGGTACAGTTCAAGCGCGTGTTCCAGGGGTTGGAACGACGCGATGAGAAGCGCGCCGTGACCTGCCAGAAGTGCGTCCGCGCCGGCGGCAAACACAACGATCTCGAACAGGTCGGCCACACCGCGCGGCACCACACCTTCTTCGAGATGCTCGGCAACTTCTCGTTCGGTGACTATTTCAAGAAAGAAGCGATCGAGTACGCCTGGGAGTGGGTCACGGGCGAGCAATGGCTGGGCATCGCTCCCGACCGCCTCTACGTGACCGTGCACCACTCGGACGACGAGGCGCGGCAGCTGTGGCGCAAAATCACCGGCATCTCCGACAGCCGCATCTTCGGCCTCTCCGACAAAGACAACTTCTGGCAGATGGGAGACACGGGGCCGTGCGGGCCGTGTTCGGAGATCCTCGTTGACATCAGGGAGCGGGGAGCAGGGAGCAGGGAGCGGGACCTCGGCCTCGACGAGTTCGTGCAACTGTCCGAGGAAGGACAGTTCTTAGAGATCTGGAATCTGGTCTTTATGCAGTTCGACCAGGCGGCCGACGGCACCCGCTCCCCGCTCCCCGCTCCCTCAGTGGACACAGGGGCGGGCCTGGAACGCATCACGTCCGTCATGCAGGGCGTCTCGACCGACTACGACACCGACGTGTTCCAGCCGATCATTGCGCAGGCGGTGGAGGTCATCGGGAAACCGTACGACCGCGGTCCCGCCGGTGCACCGTTCCGCGTCCTCGCGGACCATGCGCGCGCCGTGGCATTCCTGCTCGCCGACGGCGTCTACCCGTCGAACGAAGGGCGCGGGTACGTGCTGCGCCGCATCCTCCGTCGCGCGGTGCGCCACGCCTGGGTGCTGGGCCGGCGCGAGCCGACCCTTGCTCCCCTCACGCGCACTGTGACCGACTTGATGGGCCATATCTACCCAGAACTGATTCGGCAGCAGTCCGACATCGAGGGAACAGCACGCGCGGAAGAAGAGCGCTTCCTTGAAACGATTGAGGGCGGATTGTGGCGAATGGATGAGCTGCGAAATCAGTCGGTCATTTCGGGGGAAGACGCTTTCAAATTACAAGACACTTTTGGTTTCCCAATCGATTTGACGCAGATGATCGCTGCCGAACGGGGACAGTCCGTGGACCTTGCGGGATTCGAGCGGGCTCTGGAGGTGCAACGTCAGCGTTCGCGCGGGGTGGTGGGGAGTCCCGGGACTGGTTCCGCCACGTGGGAAGGACATGCGCCGACCGTTGTCGTGAACCGCGCAGGTGAATGGCGTACCGTGAAGCCCAAACGCAAGCAGCAGTGGGTAGGGTACGAGGTGACGAAGGCCGAAACCGATATTCTACAGTTCCGCCAGTCCGGAGATCGGCTCGAGCTCGTGCTTCACGAGAACCCCTTCTACGCAGAGTCGGGTGGTCAGGTGAGCGACACAGGCGTCGTGAAGGGGGATGGCTGGGAGCTAACCGTCGAGGACGTGGAGAAGGTGGACGGCAAGAGCGCGGTAGTGGGCAGGTTCGGCGAGCCCTTCGAGGCCACGCCCGCCCTTGCTCAGGTGAACGAGGGGCGGCGGCGCAACGTCGAGCGAAACCATACGGCGACGCATCTCGTGCATGCGGCCCTGCGCAAGATCCTGGGCACGCACGTGCGCCAGGCGGGGTCAGTGGTGGCGCCGGAGCGCCTGCGGTTCGACTTCAGCCACCACGGGCCGATCGAGGACGACGTGCTGGCGCGTATCGAAGAGGAGGTCAACGAGCACATCTGGGCGAACCTCCTGGTCAAGACGCGCGAGATGAAGTACAAGGATGCAATCGCGCAGGGAGCGATGGCCTTCTTCACTGAGAAGTACGGCGACCGGGTGCGCGTCGTCGACATAGGGAACGTGTCGCTGGAGCTCTGCGGGGGTACTCACGTGCCGACGACGGGCCAGATCGCCCTGTTCCGCTTCACCCATGAGACCGGCGCTGCGGCCGGCGTACGGCGCATTGAGGCGGTGACTGGCCCGGCGGCGTATCGGTACGTGGTCGAATTACGAAACCGCTTCGCGCATGCCGCAAGCCTCCTGAAGACACAGCCGGAGCACTTGGAGCGGCGGCTCGAAGCGATGCTCGAAGAGCATAAGAAGTACTTTGCGCGAATCGAGGAACTCCTGAGAGCGGGCGGAGGTGGGGCGGAACCGCCAAGCGTGCAACACATTGGTGGTGTCGAATTCCAGATCTGCAGACTTGCTCTTGAGGACAAGAATCAGATCGCAACATTCATGGACTCGCTCCGGACCAAACATCCGAGCGCGGTGTCCGTGATCCTGTCCGGCACACCGACAATGCCATCGACCGTGTACGTTGGGGTCGGCGACGAGCTTAGAAAGCATCAGGATCTCAAAGCAGGCAACATCGTTGAGTTCATCTCTTCGTCTACTGGCGGCCGTGGCGGTGGACGACCACACTTTGCGTCGGGCAGTATTGGCGATCCGACGAAAATCTCATCTGATTCGACTTTCGTGCAGATGCTGACAACCTATTTCGAGAAGAAGAAGTGACCCGAACCGACGTCCTCACCTGGCTCGCCACGCGGCGCCCGGCGCCGCCGGCCGCCCTTCGAGCGCAGCTCGAGCGAGCCGTGACGGACGCGGCGCTGCCGCTCCCCGCCCACCTCGCCGCCGTGGGGCGGGCGCTGCTCGACAAGGTCGCGTCGCGCCCCGAGGGAGGACGCGAACTGGCCCTCGACTTGCTCGCCGCCGACGCGTTCATCACCTACGCGTTCGAGGCCCAGGCGGAGGGCGACGTGGGCGCGGTCGCGCGACTGGCCGAAGGCGTGATGCCATGACCGCCCTGGGCCGCGGCGGGCTGCTCGTGCTCGTGGACCCGGCGCGCACCGCCGGCGACGTGGCGGCGCGCCTCGCCCGGGAGGCACAAGCGGCGGGCGGCGCCGGGATGCTGATCGGTTCGTCGTTCGACGGCGCGGCGCAGACCCACATCGTGGCCCGCGCCATCCGCGCGGCCGCCCCCGGCTTCCCGCTGGCCCTGTTCCCCGGGTCGGCCATGCAGCTCACCGACCAAGTGGACCTGGTGCTGTTCCTCTCGCTCGTCTCCGGCCGCAATGCGCAGTACCTGATCGAGGAGCACGTGCGCGCCGTCCCGTTCCTCGAGCGCCACCCCGTGGCCACGCTGTCCACGGCGTACATCCTGATCGACGGTGGGCGTGTGACGAGCGTCGAGTCGGTGAGCCAGACGCGCCCGCTGCCGGCGGACAAGCCGGAGCTGGCGGCGGCGCACGCGACCGCGGCGCAGCTGATCGGGATGCAGGCCGTGTACCTGGACGCCGGCAGCGGGGCCGAGCGCCCCGTGCCGCAGGACGTGATTCGCGCCTGCCGCGCGGCGGTGCCCGACCGGCCGCTGTTCGTGGGCGGTGGGATCAAAACGCCCGGGCAGGCGAAAGCCGCGCGGCTGGGCGGGGCCGACTTCGTCGTGGTCGGCACCGCCGTCGAGGAGCCGGGCAGCGCCGTCGGCGTACTGGGAGCGTTCGTGGAGGCGGTGCGATGAGCACGCCGCTCGAGCAGATCCGTGCGTCGCTCGAGGCGCTCGCCGGTCTCGCCGCACGCGTTTCGGCGGATCACGCCGAGGAGATCGCCGCAATTGCCGACCGCTACGAGGTCGCCCTGCGCGGTGGCGGCACGCTCTTCTTTGCGGGCAACGGCGGCAGTGCCGCGGACGCACAGCACCTCGCCACGGAGTACGTGGTGCGCTACCAGACCACCCGGCCCGCGATGCGCGCCATCGCGCTCACGACCGACACCTCGCTGCTCACCGCGTGCGCCAATGATCTCGGCTTCGATGAGGTGTTCTCGCGCCAGGTCGAAGCGCTGGCGGAGCCTGGCGACCTCCTGGTCCTGCACTCGACGAGCGGCGAGAGCCCCAATGTGATCCGCGCCGCGCAGGCTGCGAAGGCTCGGGGCGTCACGGTCGTGGCGTTCCTGGGGAAGAGCGGCGGCCAGCTGAAAGAGATTGCGGACGTGGCACTCGTGATCCCCGCCGACGACACCGCTCGCATCCAGGAGCTGCACCTCGCGATCGAGCACGTGATCTGCGATCTCGTGGAGGACCGGCTCCGGGGATGATCGATCTCGCCGGGATGCGCGCGTTCGTCACCGGTGGGGGAAGGGGCATTGGACGCGCCACGACGCTCTTGCTCGAGCGCGCGGGCGCCCGGGTCGTGGTGGGCTATCGCGCCCGCAAGCCAGGTCCCAATGCGGTCGGCGGCGACTTGGGCGACGCCGTCGTCGCGCGGCGTGTCGTCGGTGACGTCGTAAAGAGCCTCGGCGGCCTCGACATCCTCGTGGTAAATCACGGGGTCTGGCCCCCCGACGACGTGCCGCTCGCGCAGATGACGGACGCCCAGTGGGAAGGGACGCGCCGCGCGAACCTCGACGGCGCCATGTACGTGTGCCGCGCGGCCATCCCCCATCTCACCACGGGCGGCACGATCGTGCTCGTGTCCTCGACCGCCGGCCAGCGCGGCGAGGCGTTCCACGCCGATTATGCTGCCACCAAGGGCGCCATCATCGCGCTGACCAAAGCCCTCGCCGTCGAGCTGGCGCCGCAGATCACGGTGAACTGCGTCGCTCCCGGCTGGGTCGACACGGAAATGTCGGAGGCGACACTCAGAAGCAAGCCGGCGATCCTGAAGACGATCCCCCTCGGCCGCGCGGCCAGCGCCGACGACATCGCGGGTCCCATCGTGTTCCTCTGCTCGCCCCTCGCCCGCCACATCACGGGAGAGATCCTGAATGTGAATGGAGGCTCGGTGCTCTGTGGGTAGCTTCCCGCCCCGCCTCGAGATCCCGCGGGAAGTGTTGAACATCGCCAAGAAGCTCGAGGACGCCGGCTACGAGACCTGGTGCGTCGGCGGCGCGATCCGCGACGCTCTGCTCGCCAAACCCCACAATGACTTTGACCTCACTACCGCCGCCCCGCCGCCCGAGGTCCAAAGACTCTTCAAGCGCACGGTACCGGTGGGCATCGAGCACGGCACGGTGGCGGTGCTCGACGCGCAGAACAAGCCGCACGAGGTCACCACTTTCCGCAAGGACATCAAGACCGACGGCCGGCACGCCACCGTCGAGTTCGGTGTCTCGTTGATCGACGATCTCGCGCGGCGCGACTTCACGATCAATTCGATCGCCTATCATCCGCTGAAGCACGAGTGGCGCGATCCGTTCCAGGGCGCGGCCGATCTCGAGAAGAAGGTGATCCGCTCGGTCGGCGACCCCAACTGGCGTTTCCAGGAGGACTACCTGCGGATCCTGCGGGCGCTGCGGTTCAGCGCCCGCTTCGAGTTCCGCATCCACGCGCGCACGCTCGAGGCCGCCAAGGCGAACGCGCAGGGCCTGGGTCAACTCTCCGCCGAGCGGGTGCGGGACGAGTGGTTCAAGGGGCTGCAGACGGCGGTGCGGGTCTCGAAGCTGCTCGCCTTGTGGATGGACGTCGGGGCGGCCCGGATCTGGCTCCCCGAGATCAGCCGGGATTGGGAGAAGGGGAAAAAGCAGCTCGATAAGCTGCCCCGGGACCCGGTCTTGATCACCGCCTTCCTCGCGACGGACGCCGCGTCGCTCCTCACGCGTCTCAAGTGCGCCAATCGCGACATCGAGCGCGGCCGGGCGATCGGCCAATGGCGGGACAGCTATCCCGACCCGAAGCACCCCGCGGGAATGCGACACTGGCTGGCGCAAGTGGGAGACGCCGTCGACGATCTGTTGACGCTCGCACCGGACGGCGTGACGAAGGCCGTCACCGCGATCCGCGCGACCAACCCGCCGCTCGCGCTCAAGGACCTCGCCGTGAAGGGCGACGATCTGATTGCCGCCGGGGTCCGCGCCGGCCCCGACGTGGGCGAGGTGCTCAAGCGCCTGCTCGGCGAAGTGCTCGACGACCCGGCCAAGAACACCAAGGACTATCTCCTGTCCCGTGTCTAGCGCCTTGATTTACGCGCTCGTCGCCGCGCTCGGCAATGTGCTGGGCGCCTTGGCGGTCACGCGGAAGGCCACCAGCGAGCTGAAGCTGATCGAGCACTTCGTGGCCTTTGGCGCGGGCTTCATGCTCGCCGTCGCGATCGTCGAGATTCTCCCCGAGGCGCTCGCCAAGAGCGGCTCCGCGGCCCCCGTGCTGATCCTCGCCGGGTACCTGGCCGTGCACCTCACCCAGCATACGGTGACGCCGCACTTTCACTTCGGGGAAGAGACGCACCCCGTCAGCTCGATCGCCGGCACGTCGGCACTGGTGGGACTGCTGTTGCACACCTTCTTCGACGGCGTCGCGATCGCGAGCGCGTTCTTGGTGCGTGCCGAGCTCGGCGTGATGGTCTTCGTCGCGATCTTCCTCCACAAGCTTCCCGAAGGCGTGATGATCTCGAGCTTGATGATGGCGGGAGGGCAGACGGGCGGACGAGCGGTGGGGGCGGCGGCGCTACTCGGGTTGGCAACCGTGGTGGGCGTCCTGCTCACCGACCACCTCGGGTTCCTGATCCTGCACGGCTTGGCGCTCTCGGCCGGCGTGACGATCTACGTGGCGGCGTCGAATCTGGTCCCGGAGTTTCAGCACAAGCCGGGCTGGAAGCTGCCGGCGTCGTTCTTTGCGGGAGCGGTCGTCTTCTTCCTGACGAAGGCGCTGGTGGCGGCCTCTTAGGGCCGCACGCTCGTCACGACGAAGACTCCGAAGTCCGGACCGGTCTGCGGGGGCGGGGTCGGCGAGCCGCCGATGGGAGCGATGGGGGTGACGCCCGACATCGGCACATCCACCAGGCCGCCGCCGTAGGTGCCGCTCAACACGGCCGCGCCGAAGAAGTCCTGCACGTTACGCACCTCGTAGTGATCCCCCACCCGCACGATGGCGCCCAGATCGACCGGGACGGCGGCTTGGCGACTCCAATTGTAAATGATCAGGTTCGCCCGTCCGGGCTCGTAGCGGTTGGGCCGCAGGAACACCTTCGGCTCGGCCGGGTCGCTGGTCACCGTGCGGTCGGTCGCGCCCACACCGGTCAGCTGCTGCCACGGGGTGAAGCCGTAATCCGTATTGATGTAGCCCCACGCCTCGGCGCTCGGGTCCCGATAGTAGCGGTTGTTGGCGAGCTGGAACCCGGAGAGCGTGGAGTCCCGCAGCCAGATCATGTCGCTCGTCGAGCCGAAGAAGGAGTTATCGGTCATGGTGAACGACTGCCAGTGGCCGACTTCGGCCAGGAGCCTGCCGCCCACGGCGTAGTTGTTCCGGACGGCGAGGTCCTGGTTCTCCATCATGCCAAAGCCCAACAACAGGTTGTGCACGCCGACGTTGGGCGAGAAATAGGTCATGTTGTCGAAGAGCGTGCCGTTCCGCACCGGCTCGGTGCCACCGAACAGGATGTTCGCGCTCGGGG
>WNFK01229275.1_pt1 | contig 12936 bp, 12 predicted proteins | sample 5400281 | NCBI WGS metagenome assembly WNFK01 (sample SAMN13153350, study PRJNA577476) | soil metagenome | isolation source: 20 cm soil on Douglas fir-dominated hillslope | place: USA:California | collected 2013-09-17
CCGCTCCGGGAGCCGGCGCTGATCGAGCAGGTGGAGCGCGCCGTCCTCGAACCAGAGGGTCCGGAAGCTCATCGCAGCGGCAGCTCCAGGCAGAGGGCGCCCGGCGTCGGTTCGGGCAGATACGGCGCTCCCTCGCGAAAGCCCATCGACCGGTAGAGCGCGACCGCTTCCGCCATCTGTTCCGACAGCGTGTCGAGCACGATGCGCGCGAAGCCCAGCTCCCGCGCGTGGGCGACGGCCGCCAGGGCGAGCGCGCGTCCCAGGCCCTTTCCGCGCGCTTGCGGGCGCAGGTACAGGCGCTTCATCTCCGCGGTCTCCGCGTCCAGGGGCCGCACCGCCACGCAGCCCTCGCCAGGAAGGAGCAAGAGAGTCCCGCGGGGTGGCGCGTAGGCCCCGGGCAAGGTCGCCAGCTCGCGGTCGAATCCCTGGAAGCAGGGGTTGAACCCGAAGGAGCGCCAGTACTCGGCGAGAAGCGCTCGCGTCTCTTCGAGGCGGTGTCCAGGTCCCTCGACGCGCAAGGGCTGCATGGGGTCATTCTATTCAGTCTTCCGCCGCGTCGCCTTCAGGGAGAGCCATCCCAGGGCGGTGGCCAGGAGCGCGGGAGCCCCGAGCGAGAGGAAGAGGGTGAGACCTTCGCGCGCGGCCTGCTCGACCAGCCCGGGCTGCTGGACGCCGCGCGGGGTGACCAGCGTCGCCGAGGTGCGCAGGACGATGTCCTTCACCGCGAATCCGAGCGCGGCCCAGGCCAGCAGGAGCGAGAGCAACAGGGTCCACTTCAGCCAGCTCCGCGCGAGGCGGTGGCGCCCGCCAGTGCCAGCGAGACCAGGAGGAAGGTGGCGAACAGCGCCGTCACGAGCTGGAGATTACTTCGCCTTCTCCAGCGCGTCCGCTTCCGAGACGAGCCTTTGTGCCCGGGCCGCGGCCGCCTCGAAGTCCACCCGCGGCGCGAATCCCAGCCGGACGGCGACGTCCTCGGAGCTGAGCGAGGTCCCCGCGGAGAAGAGTTGGGCGCGGAGGAACTTCCCCACCTCCTTGTTCCCGTACCAGTCCTCGCCGAACTTGCGGCGGATGCCCTCGTGCATCATCCCGGCCAGCGCGAACGCGCGCGAGTAGTCCGCCGAGTAGAAGGTGTCGTCCACGTCGGTGCGGAAGAGCTGCGACTCCTGCTCGGACAGCTCGAAGGTGTAGGCCGCGGAGAACAGCTGCCGGTACAGCTCGCGGAGGTCCGAGGCGGCCTTGTCCGGGGCGGAGAGCAGGGGCTCGGCTGGAGCGATCTGGGGGGTGGGCCTGCCGTGCAGGCGCAGCTCGTACGCGATCTTCGCGAAGGCATACCGGCGCAGGTACATCATCTCCTTGAGCGCCAGCCGCCGCATCACGGCGGCCAGCTCGGCGTCCGTGGGACGCGGCCGCCCCTGCGCGGCGAGGAAGGCGCGGTAGCGCAAGAGCCAGCGCGGGTCGGAGAACGCGTGGCGGAAGAACTCGCCGAACGCCTCGGTGGGCGCCCCGTACCCGAGGTCGATCAGCTCCTTCGGAGCCACCGTGCTGCTGGCGAAGTGGACCGCGTGTCCGGCCTCGTGGAAGAGCGTCTCGTAGTCGTCCAGCCCGCCGGTGGGCTTCACCGACATCCGCACGTCGCGCGGAGCGTCGACCGGGTCGACGAACGCGCGCGGGCGCTTCTTGGGGTGCAGCGCGTCGTCGATCGCCACCTCGGTGTTGGCGGCGGTGCGCAGATTGAGGCCGATCCCGGAGAGGAAGGCTTCGAGGACTTTGAGCTCGAGCGCCTTGTCGAAGAACTGCGCGAGCTTCGGCGCTTTGTAGAGGCGCCCCAGGTCGGGCACGCGCAGCTTCTCCCGCGGGACCCCCAGCTCTTCCCGGGCGACGCGGTCGAGGGTGGCGCGGAAGATCCCCTCGGTGGCCCGGACGTACCCCACGCCGGAGACGAGCAGCGCGTCCAGCTTCACCTGCCGCAGGTCTTCGGAGAAGGAGACGTAGTCGGCGAAGCCGGTCTCGCGCGCGGCCTTCTGCGCCGCCTCCTCCTTGCGCTCGAGGATGGGGTTGAGCTTCGCCACCCGCACGGAGTTCATGGCCGCGAAGGCGAGCTGGCGGTGCTCGGCGTCGGGCTCCTGGGCGATCAGGTTCTGCAGGTCGCGGTAGGCGACCGGCTTCTCCTTCCAGGGCAGGGTCACCGTGGCCGACGACTCGGCATCCTCGTACTCGTCGTCGAGCTTGGCGGTGGCGAGCGAGACGATCTCGCCGGTGAGAGACCGCCGCAGGAAGGTGAGCGCCTGCGATTCGTTGGCGGCCAGCCCGGGCTTCTCCTGCGCCGCCGCGATCGCGTCCAGCGCGGTCTTGCGGAAGAGCCGGTCGTGGCCGACGTAGCTGAGCTGCGTGAGCGAGGTCTCACCCTGCGTCCCGCTGTACCAGCGCAGGACCGCCTGGATCCTCCCCAGCGCCTGGTACTCCTCGCGCAGAGCCTGGACGAACGCGTCGTTCTCCTTCTCGTCGACCTTGGAGCGCGGATGGAGCGCGCGATCGCTCAGCGTCGGCTCGGGAGCGGACTTGCAGGCGGCGAGAAGGAGGAGGAGGGCGAGGGAGCGGAGCATGCCCTGGCACGGTAGCAGGGCAGGCGGGGGGGCGCCGAGCTTTTCCAGCTGCGAACGTGAACGGCGACGTGGTCGGGATCAACAACGACTTGCGCCCGGCCACGTTCACGTCGCCGTCGCCGTCGCCGTCAACGTTCACGTCAACGACCAGGTCGGTTCAACTTCCTAGCTTCCTTCTGAACAGCGCGTTCAGCGCCCCCGGATTCCCCTTCCCCTTCAGGTCTTTCATCGCCTGTCCTACGAAGAAACCGAGCAGATTGACCTTGCCACCCCGGTACTTCTCCACCTCGGCCGGGTTCCGCGCGATCACCGCGTCGACCACCGCCTCCAGCGCGCCCTGATCCGACACCTGGGCGAGCCCCTTGCGCTCGACGATCTTCTCAGGGTCCTCCCCCGTCCGGATCAGCTCGCCCAACACTTCCTTGGCCGCCGTGGACGAGATTGTGCCGGCATCCTGCAGCCTCCAGACCTCGCGGACCAGGCCCGGGTCGAATCGGAGCGACGCCAAGTCGGCTTCCTTCTCGTTCACCGCCCTCCCCAGCTCGCCGACCACGAACAGCGCGGCGCGCTTCGGATCTCCTCCCACGCGGCGGTGCACTTCGACCAGGCGGGGATCCGACACGATCGTGCGCGCGTCGGCCTGCGAGACGCCCGCCGCGGCCAGCGAGTCCGCGACCTGGTGGGGCAGCTTGGGGACGGCCACGCCGTCCACCCACTCCTTCGAGAGCAGGAGCGGCGGGAGGTCGGGCTCGGGGAAGTAGCGGTAGTCGTTCGCCTCTTCCTTGCTGCGCATGGAGCGCGTCACGCCCTTCTCGTTGTCGAAGAGCCGCGTCTCCTGCGAGACCCTGCCCCCGCCCTCGATCAGCTCCACCTGCCGGGCGATCTCGAACTCGATCGCCTGCCGCACGAAGCGGAAGGAGTTGATGTTCTTCAGCTCGACCCGCGTGCCGAACTTGCTCTGTCCCTTCGGGCGCACGCTCACGTTGGCGTCGCAGCGGAACGAGCCCTCCTCCAGGTTGCCGTCGTTGATCCCGAGGTAGATCAGGCAGAGACGCAGCGACTTGAGGTACTCACTCGCGCCTTCCGCCGAGCGGAGCGCGGGCTTGCCGACGATCTCGATCAGCGGCACGCCCGACCGGTTCAGGTCGACCTCGCTCCCGGCGGCCGTGTGGACGTTCTTTCCCGCATCTTCCTCGAGGTGGATGCGCTCGAGCGGGACGTCCCCCAGGCCGGGGACCGGGACCGCTCCTCCCGAGCAGATCGGCAGCTCGTATTGCGAGATCTGATAGCCCTTCGGGAGGTCCGGATAGAAGTAGTTCTTGCGGGCCCAGATGCTGCGCTCGGCGATCCGGCAGCCGAAGGCCTTGCCGGCCTTGATGGCCATCTCCACCGCGGCCCGGTTCAGCGCCGGCAGCGCTCCTGGCAGCCCCAGGCAGACCATGCAGACCTGCGTGTTGGGGGGCGCCCCGAACCGCGTGGAGCAGCCGCAGAAGATCTTCGTGCGCGTGAGGAGCTGCGCGTGCACTTCCAGGCCGATCACCGGCTCGAAGTCGGCGGCGGGCATGGTTCCTAGCCCTCCACCATCGGCGGGAGCCGATGCTCGGAAGGCTCCGCCGCGCGCGCGAGCCGCAGCAGGGTCTCCTCGTCGAATGGCTTTCCGATCAGCTGCAGCCCGATCGGCAGACCCCCGGAATCGAATCCGCAGGGGACCGAGATCCCGGGCAGCCCGGCGAGGTTGACGGGGACGGTGTAGACGTCGCTCAGGTACATCGCGAGCGGGTCGTCCGTCTTCTCGCCCAGCTTGAACGCCGTGGTCGGGCTGGTGGGCGACACCACCGCGTCCACCGAGGCGAAGGCCTGGTCGAAGTCGCGCCGGATCAGCGCCCGCACCTTCTGCGCGCGCAGATAGTAGGCGTCGTAGTAGCCGGTGCTGAGCGCGTACGTGCCGAGCATGATCCGGCGCTTCACCTCCGCGCCGAATCCCTCCGCGCGCGTCCTCTCGTACATCTCCAGGAGCTGGCTGCCCTTTGCGCGGTGGCCGTAGCGTACGCCGTCATAGCGCGCCAGGTTCGACGAGGCCTCCGCGGTCGCCACGATGTAGTAGGTGGCGATCGCGTGCGGCGAGTTGGGGAGCGGGACCTCCCGCACCTGGCACCCCTGCGCGCGCAGCTTCTCGATCCCCGCGCGCACCGCCTTCTCCACTTCGGGCGCGAGCCCTTCGCCGAAAGACTCGGGGGGCACGCCGATCCGCAGGCCGCGCACTCCCTGGTCCAGCGCGGCGGCGTAGTCCGGCACCGGGCGCTTCGAGGAGGTTTGATCGCTCGGGTCGTGCCCGGCGATGGCCGCGAGCAGGTGGGCGACTCCCTTCACGTCCTGCGCGAACGGCCCCACCTGGTCGAGCGAGCTGGCGAACGCGACCACGCCGAAGCGGGAGACGCGGCCGTAAGTCGGCTTCATTGCGCTCCCTCCGGAGGAACCGCCGGGCGATCGGGTCCGGTCCCAAGGATTCAAGGTGGGGCCGAACGCGCTGTTCTCGGTGGACGAGCCCATCGCGAACTCGTCCATGTTCGTCTTGCCGACGATCACCGCGCCCGCCTGCTTGAGCTTGCGGGTCACGGTCGCGTCGTAAGGCGGCACATACCCGCGCAGGATGCGCGAGCCGCAGGTGGTCTCCACGCCCTCCATGCAGAAGATGTCCTTGAGCGCGATGGGGACGCCGTCGAGCGGGCCCAAGGCTTTTCCGCTCGCGCGGCGCTGGATGGACGCCTTCGCCGCCGCCCACGCCTCGTTCTCGGTCAGCCGCAAGAACGCGTGCAGCTGCCCGTCCTGCGACCTGATCCGCGCCAGCGACGCCTCCAGGAGCGCGTCGGCCGACACCGCCCCCGAGGCGAGCGCTTCCGAGACGCGCGAGAGCGGCAGCAGGTCGGTCTTCATTCCAGGATCCTCGGCACCAGGAACGCCTCGCCGTTGTGCTCCGGCGCCTGCGCCAGGACCTTCTCCCGGGGAAGGCAGGGCTGCGGTTCGTCCTCGCGCAGCGGTAGTCCCGCCGCCGCGTCGCCCGCGAAGCTGAGCGGCTCGACGCCCAGCTGGGCCGAGAAACGCTCTTCCTACTCTTCGGACAGCGCCAGCCTGGCGAGGCGCGCGACGTGCCTCACCAGCGCGCGATCGATGGCCACGGACAGCTCCTCTACGGCTTGTTCGCCGACTTGAACCAGTTCAGGACGGCCTCGACGACCTTGTGCGAGTTCTCTTGGGCATGGATGTGGTCCCAGGCGGACTTGGCCAGGAACGCCCCTCCGCACGCCGGGCAGTGGAGGAACCGGACCATGCCGGCCCGCTCGGGGACCATCAGGGCGCCGCACTCCGAACAGCGGCCCTGGTGCAGCTTGCGGAGAGCCTCTCGCTCGTTCTGCCGCAGCCGCTTCAGCTCCTCGTAGTGCAGCTTGCGCAGCCGCTCGGCGTCCTCGCGTGCGAAGTACTCGTCCTCGGTTGTGCTCGGCTTCTTCTCGAAGGTCATCTGCAATCCTTGTAACTACTTCGGCGCCCCGGTGCTTGCCGGGCCGAGCTGCTCGAGCAACGCCTTGGCCCGCTCGTGCTGCGGGGAAAGCCGCAGGACCTCGTTCGCGGAGGCCCGGGCAGCGGCCTCGTCCTTCGCGGCCAGCTGCGCCAGCGCGAGGCGATAGTGGATCCGCGCGCTCTGCGGGCTGGTCGCGAGCGCGGACTTCAAGAGCGGGATCGCCTTCGTCGCCCCCTCCTCATCCTGCGCCAACGCCATGCCCTGGATGAGGGCGGCGCGAGGGTCGCTCTTCACGTTGGTCAGGTAGCGGTTCATTTTCGAGGGGAGCCAGGCCCGGTAGTAATCGGCGAACGCGAGCTGCAGATCCGGCGACTCCTTGTTCGCCTCCAGCGCCGGGGAGAGGAAGTCGAAGGCGGATTTCAGCTTCGCCTTGGCCTGGGCTTGCAGCTGCTCCGTCCGGGCGTCGTCGGATCCCTTCTCGGCGAGCTGGGCGGCCTGATCGTTGAGCGCGTCCGCCCACTGGATCTCCACGCGCGCGAGCAGCGCGGTGGCCTCCGGGAAGCGCGTCCGCGACCCGGCGGCGTCGAGGGCGTCGTGGACCTTCGACTCCGCGCTGGCGATCGAGGCCAGCGTGTCCTTGTCCGCGTCGGTCTGCGCCGCGGTCAGGGCCTCCATGGCTGCTGCCGGCGGCGCCCGCTTCGCCAGCTTGTAGACGACCAGCACGCCGCCGATCACGACCAAGAGCCCGAGGCCCGCGGCAACCCCGATGATCAGCCCGCGTGGCGGGGCCTTGTCGAACGTTCCGGGCTCCCGCGCCGCCTCCTGGGCGCCGGTCTCACTGGCCGGCGGACGGGCCCCTGGGGTCGTCCGGGGGGGCTCGGCCGGCTCGGCCTGCGGGGCGGCCTCCTCCGCTGCGGCGGCCTCCTCCGCGGGCGCGCTCTCGACAGGGGCAGGCTGTTCGGCGGCGGGAGGCTCGGGCTCCTCGGGGGGCGGCGCTGCCGGAGCGGGCGCAGGCGCCGCGGTGGCCGGCGGAGCGGATCCTGCCTGCGGCACGCTGAACGGCATGGTGGACCGGACGGGATCGCGCGCCGCAGGCGCAGGACCGGGCGGAGCCGCTTTGACAGCGGGCGGAGCCGGCGGCTGATTGAACACCATCGTTGCGCCCGGCGTTGGAGAAGGTTTCGCCGTGGCGGTCTTCGCGGCAGGCGGTTGGCTGAAGACCACCGTGCTGGTCGCCGAGGGGGCCGGAGCCTTGGGCGCGGGCGGTGGCGGAGCCGGATTCTTCGGAGCTCCCGGGGAGGTCGTCTTCAGATTGCCGGTCTGGAACATCATCGTTCGCCCGGCCGCCTCGCCGGCGGGCTGCGGTGGAACCGGCTTCACGGCTGGAGCGGGCGGCGTGGGAGGCGGGGCGGCCGGCGGTGGAGGCGCCGCGGGCTTCGCGGCGGGCGGTGGCGGCGTGGGCGCGGCGAAGATCATCGTCGTCTGCCCGCCGCCAGGTCTTGCGGCAGGCTCGGGCGGCAGCTGCGGCGCGGGATCCGTGGGCGGAGGGGCACGCATGACCCTGAACGTGTTTTGACATTTCCCGCAGCGCATGGTGAGACCCTGCGGGCCGATGCGCGCGTCATCGACTCGATACCGGGCCTGGCATTTTTCACAGCGGACTTCCATCGATCGTGTCTCCCGGGGGTCGCGAGGCGTGACCTATAGGATTCGGGCCGTGTCCTGTAAAGCACGGGCAACTCAGGGCACCTACCCGAAAAGTTGACGGAACAATGGTGCCTCTTAGAGTCGCCCGCAGGCGCGTCCGCCCGAGGGGGGCGGTGCGTCCGGAGGTGGCGATGGGGCGCAAGTGGAAGAACGGGGCGGCCCCGGAGGGCATGGCCTGGCAGAAGCCGGTGGCCGGAATTCTCTTGTCCGGCATCGGGCTCGTGTCCCTGCTGGCGTTGTCGTCCTACCGCCCGCGGATGGCTTCGGGAAACTGGGCCGGCCCGGTGGGTTACGGCGTGGCGGGGGCGCTTCTGGAAGCCGTCCTCGCTTGCCCGCGCGGGCTCGTGGCTCTTGTTCTCGCTGTGCGCGATGGGCCTCGTCGATCTGCTCGTCCACGTTCGGCTGCAGGGCCATCCCGCCGGCGGCGCGGTCGGAGAGCTGCTCGCCACGGCGGCGCGCTCCGCGCTCTCCGTTCCCGGCGCCACCGTCGTGCTCGCCGCCATCGCAGGCGCCGCGCTGGTCGTCGCGACCGACCTCTGGGCGCTGCACGCCGCGACCGGGGCTGCGAAGCTCGGCGTCGCCGGCGGCACGCTCGCCGTCCGTGGAGCTGCCGCGGCGATCGCGAAAGCGCGCTCGGTCTCGTTCGGCAGCGAAGAGGGCCTGTTCGCAGGGGAAGACGGCCGCATCGTCGAACCTCCCCGCCCACCGGGGTCGAAGAGGCCGCCGCTCGCGCTCGGGGCGGACGAGGTGCCGACGGATCCCGGCCAGCCCGCTCCTGGGGACGAGAGGGGACGGAAGAAGAAGGACCTCACCTCGCAGCCCGGGCACGCGCTCGAGCGAGCTGCGCCCGTGGCCTCTTCAGCGTCCCGCGTCGACAGCGTTCCTCCGCCGCAGATCGTGGAGCCGAAGGCGCCGCCCAGGCCGCGCGGGCCCGTGCAGCTGGAGATGAAGGGCGTGGAGCCGGGCGGCGGGTTCACCATGGCGCCGGGGCACACCGCGTTCGTGACGCCGCCCATCGGGATCCTGACCGGCGAGGCCGCCCCCACGATCCCGCTGGATCGCGAAGGGCTCACCGCCACCGCCGACAAGCTGCGCCAGAAGCTGGCTTCCTTCGGCATCCAGGGACAGGTGACGCAGATCCGGCCCGGGCCGGTGGTGACGATGTTCGAGTTCCTGCCGGCGGCGGGGATCAAGGTGAGCCGGATCGCCGGCCTCGCGGACGATCTGGCGATGGCGATGGAGGCGCTCCGCGTCCGCATCGTCGCGCCCATTCCCGGCAAGGGCGTGGTGGGCATCGAGATCCCGAACAAGCAGCGCGAGACGGTGGTGCTGCGCGAGCTGGTGGAGCAGGACGCCTTCCAGAAGTCCCACAGCAAGCTCGCCATGTGCCTGGGGAAGGACATCGAAGGGATGCCCTACGTCGCCGACCTGGCGCGGATGCCGCACCTCTTGATCGCGGGCACCACCGGGTCGGGCAAGTCGGTGGCGGTCAACTCGATGATCGTCTCCATGCTCCTGCGCGCGACGCCCGAAGAAGTGCGCTTCCTGATGGTCGATCCGAAGATGCTCGAGCTCTCGGTCTACGAGGGCATCCCGCACCTGCTCCTGCCGGTGGTGACGGACGCGAAGAAGGCCGCGATGGCATTGCGCTGGGGCGTGGAGGAGATGGAGCGGCGATACCAGCTCCTCGCCGAGTGCGGCGTGCGCAACATCGCCAGCTACAACAAGAAGGTCGAGAAGGAAGGCGACGGCGCGCGCCGGCCGCAGAAGCCGCCCAAGGAGAAGCGCGTCGTCGACCTGTCCGACCCGAAGCTGGTCGCGCACGAGCTCGCGGCCGCAGCCGCTTCCGGCGAGCTCCAGCGGAAGGAGGCCGACAACCCCGCGGTCGCGCTGATGCGCGAGAACGAGCGCAAGATCGCCGAGGGCGACGTCACGCCTCCGTCGGAGCCTGCGCCCGAACCGCTGAAGAAGCTTCCCTACCTGGTGATCATCATCGATGAGCTGGCCGACCTCATGATGGTCGCCTCGCGCGAGGTGGAGACCTACATCGCGCGGCTGGCGCAGATGGCGCGGGCGGCGGGAATCCATCTGATGGTCGCCACCCAGCGACCGTCGACCGACGTGGTCACCGGGGTGATCAAGGCCAACTTCCCGGCCCGCATCTCGTTCCAGGTCGCCTCGCGGCACGACTCCGCGACCATCATCAACTCGAACGGGGCGGAGAACCTCCTGGGAATGGGCGACATGCTGATCCTGCCGCCCGGGACGTCCACCCTGACGCGCGTTCACGGGCCGTACGTGGACGAGAAGGAGATCCACGCGGTGGTCGAGCATTGGAAGACGCAGGGCGCTCCGGTCTACGACCCGAACATCCTCCGGGCGCGCGCCGAGGATGGCGACGGCCTGCCGGTGGAGGACGAGGGTCCGGACGAGCTCTACGATCAGGCGGTTGCCGCGCTCGCCGACATGCGCTTCATCTCCATCTCGCTGATGCAGCGCAAGCTGCGGGTGGGGTACAACCGCGCGGCCCGCATGATCGAACGCATGGAACGGGAGGGGATCGTCGGCCCCGCGGACGGCGCGAAACCGCGCGAAGTGCTCATCCGCCCTCTCGGCGAGATGCCGGGTGCCGGAGCCTGACGGTTGACATCGTCCGAGATCCTAACGTAGGAAGCTCGAGCGCCGGACGACATGCGCCAGCGCCGGATTCGGCAATTTCAGCCGACCCGTTTTCCGAAGGATGACGTCTCAAATGGCAACTGGAACTGTGAAGTGGTTCAACGATACGAAGGGGTTCGGCTTCATCACGCAGGACGGCGGTGGCGAGGACGTGTTCTGCCACCACACGGCGATCAAGGCTGACGGCTTCCGCACCCTCGCGGAAGGGCAGAAGGTTGAGTTCGAGGTGGTGAAGGGGCCGAAGGGCCTGCAGGCGCAGAACGTACGCAAGCTGGCGTAGACGACGGTTCCAGAAGAGCCGTTTCCGGGGCCCGGGTTCGAGAGGATCCGGGCCTCGTCGTATTCAGGTCGCCGGCGCCGCGGCCGCGTAGGCGGCGACCGGCTCGGCCTGCTCCACCTGGATCAATTCCAGCAGCCGGTGCGCATGGTCGACCACGAACCGCATCATGCAGTTGTCCACCCGCAGCTCGCCCGGCCCCGCCTCGTCGTCGGCGGTCAGGGACTCGGCCAGCTCGGCGAGCGCCCGCCCGAGGCGCAGCACCACGTGCGGCTTGAGCGTGCGCAGCAGGGAACCGGCCTCGGGGTGCACCTGGATGCGGTAGCTCATGGCTCGAACAAACTTGTCGCTTCTCGGTCCGCCAGGGAAGGGCCTCGCCAGCGCTTCGCCCCCGACTGTCCGGAAGCGCGCACGGCCACGTCCGTAGCGCGAAAAAAGCGAAGCCGCATTTCCGCGCCTTCGGCGCGGAGTGGCTACCCGGACTTCCTGCGCGTCGCGGGCAATGCGGCCCGGGCGGCGGGCGGATCCACGAAGCTGCTCGGCAGCAGGTTGAACGGGAGCAGCTTGATCAGGATGGGCAAGAGCAGCATGCCTCCCGGCGCGGCGAAGATGGCCAGGGCGGGGATGGTCTTGGCCAGGTCGATCAGCTGCTCGCGGATCTTCACCTTCTCGCCGTCGGTGAGCGCCCCGCCCGCGGCGGCTTTCGCCAGGAGCTCGGCCAGCTCGCGCGTCTCGCGGATCTCCTGGAGCAGGCGGTCGAGGTTGTCGAGCACGGCCGCCTCGAGCCGCGTGGTGAGCGCGTGGGGCAGCCCCTCCGGAGTCTCGGCCAGCCGGAGCGCGGCGAGGGCGTCCTTGTGCCCGCGGTAGAACTCGGCCACCTCCGCCTCGAGCGCCGCCAGCGCCTCGCCGTCTACCTCGAACGCGCGTGCCAGCCGCTCCACGAAGGCGAACTCGCCCGCCTCGACCTTGCCGCCGATCAGGGCGGCGAGCAGCACCTGCGTGAGCATGAAGCTCCGCAGCGCCTGGCTGTGCAGGTCCGGCGCGATCTGCTCCAGCTCGCGTGGGGCCGAGAGGGCGCGGCGCAAGGCGCGCGCCTCGCGCACCGGGAGCCGCTGCGCCCGGATCACCTGCTCCATTCCCTTCAGCGACTCCTTCCCGTTCTCTTGCAACCGGGCGAGCCCCGAGAGCAGCTCCACCAGCAGCACGCGCGAGGTAAGCGCCGCCCGCGCGACCAGCGCCACCGCTCCCGGGCTGATGCGGCCGTGCCCGAAGGCGGCCAGGGCGATCGTGCCGCAGGCGCGCGCCTCGATCGCGCAGAGCCCGTTGTGCAGGGGAAGCCCGGCGAAGGGCCCCCCGGTGCGCAGATACCTGCGCGCGAGCCGCGCGGCGGTCCGGTCGGCGAGCTTGTCCAGCGGACTCGGGATCGCGAGCGGGTCCGCGAACAGGCGCGCGGCCATCTCCGCCTCGCCGCCGGCCGCCGCCAGCACCGCGAGCAACTGGGCGCGGCGGGCGCGCACGCCCGGGTCGTTGGAGACGCCAGGGACGAACCAGGTGGCGTGCGACACCGCCCCGGCCTTCGCGCAGAGGCGGACCAGCCCTCCCACGAAATGCGCGAACGCGCGCTCGCCGGGAGCCGCGTCCGGCCCCACCTCCACCGACCCATCCTGGGCGCCGGTCCCGTAGGCGAGACCCCTGGAGCGCAGCTTCTCCTCCAGGGCGGCGCGGCGGGCAGCCAGGGGCATCCGTTTGGCTGGCGAGGCGGGGGATCGCGTCGCGACCGCACCGATCACGGCCAGCAGCCATTCGCCGCTGCCGATGGGCAGCTCGGCCTGGCGACTCTCGTGCAGCAGGCGTGCGATGACGATCCCCTCCCTGGCAAATTCTAACAGGAGAGCGAGCCCTCGCCGCAGTTCCTACTTCGCCGCCTTGGCTCGCCTTTTCTCCTCCAGCGAGGCCGGCTGGGCCAGGTCCGTGGGAATGCCTGTGGGCTGGTCCGGCCGGGCGACGCCGAACTTCTCGTAGAGCTTGCTCTCCACGTCGGCGAGGACTTTCGGGTGGAGCTTGAGGAAGTCGCGCGCGTTCTCCCGGCCCTGCCCGATGCGCTCGCCGCCGTAGCTGAACCAGGCGCCGCTCTTCTCGACGATGTTGTTCTC
>WNFK01093936.1_pt3 | contig 12935 bp, 12 predicted proteins | sample 5400281 | NCBI WGS metagenome assembly WNFK01 (sample SAMN13153350, study PRJNA577476) | soil metagenome | isolation source: 20 cm soil on Douglas fir-dominated hillslope | place: USA:California | collected 2013-09-17
CATTCACAGCACCATTCTTCTGCTCGCTGCCGGCGCCGCCTTCCAACTATTCGATGGCATCCAGACCGTCGCCACTGGGGCTCTCCGCGGCGCGGGTGATACGCGCACGCCCATGTTCTGCCACTTCACCGCGTATTGGATTATTGGTCTTCCGCTCGGTGCCTGGCTGTGTTTCCACCGGGGCTGGGGCGCGTTTGGCCTGTGGGCCGGGCTGAGCCTGGCCCTCATTCTGATCGGCATCGTCCTGCTTTTCGCCTGGCGACGCACGGTTCGCGAATTAGGTGCATTATCCTGAGCTCGAATTGCTCTCTGTCAATAGAACCGAGAGACAGAATTGAGCTATTGATACTGGACGTAACCGCAACATCAATTCAAAGAGCAAGGCCCTCCTTTCCAGGAAAGCAGCCTCTATTCTGATCATGTACGCAACAGCGCAGACGTTTGCGTCCGCGCTGTTGCCCGATGGGAATTCTTTCGTCCAGGTGGAATACCTATGAAGAAGCACATGCATTGGCTTGCCCTGATTTGGATAGCCGCGCTATCTCTGTTCCTCCCCCGGCCGATAAGCGCGCAGCAAGCGCCCGCAGCCGCACAGGATTCCGAAGAGGAGGAAGACGCAAGACCAAACCCCATCGCCAATCTAACCGTCACGCTGCCCGAAGCCAACCGTGTCCATGTGAATTTCTATCTGACCGTCGAATCCTCCAACGGGGCCGAAAATGTCGCTGCTGTGGAAAAAGCGCTCGGTTGCAAACTTGAATTGGATTCTAGATTCGTGCGAGCGCGCGCCGTTCTGGATGGCTCCTGTGATATACACTTTTCGGCAGCAACGTTCCGCCGTGAGGGGCGAATATGGATTGCGCCACTGGCTGACTACGCCCGCTCGAATCATGTCGAACGCTTGATGATCTTCCTCCATCTCCCGGACACAGACACGTTCGATTCCCAGCCGGCTCCGACCGCTCCCGTGTTCGGAAACGAGCGAATCCCTTCCAAACTCTCGCGAAAACTGGATCGCATCCGTATCTATTCATGGTCCTTGGATTCGAGCGTGCCGGAAGCCATCACATTTTCTCTCGGCTACACGCAACACTCCGTCCGTCGCGCGGGCACAATCCTTGCCGTCGTTCTCGTGGCGCCTGTGCTATTCGTCTTTTGGCTGGGACGGAAAGCTCTTTCGGCGCCTGCTGCGGACAAAGCCGCCGTTTGGTTCAGTTACATGCGTTACTTGCAATGGACCCTTAGCGGCTCCCTGATCGGTTGGTGGATTGCTTCCGAATCCATTCACCTAGTGTCCCTGTTAAAGTTTCTCTCTACGGGATGGATCGCTTCCGCCTGGAACTTTCCCGTCACTGCCGTCATCGTGGACTGGATTCCTCCGTGCCTGGTCTGGGTTCTTTGTTTTGCCCTCTCCCACCCGGTGCAGGAAAAACTCCGCGGTCTCAAATGGACGAGACGCGAACTCGTTCTTCAGGGTGTCTTTTCCGTTTGTGCCGCCCTCATCCCGCTGGCGCTGTTCTTGACGGGCCTGGGATGCTCTGGTTTGTTGCCTCGTTCGTAGTGCGTCTGGTGGCCGCCGGAGCCCTTCAGAAATTGATGGGCACGCTGCCGCAGTCTCTCACAACAGGTGACTTGCGCGACCACGCCTTCGGCATGGCGCAGCACCTGGGCGTGAAGCTCCAACAGGTCTATGTGGTTCCCGCGGGTAAAGGGCAGATGGCTAATGCTTTTGCGCGCACCGGCAACACCATCGCGTTCACGGATTTTCTTTTGCAGCGCATGTCATGGGCGGAAGTGAATTACGTCCTTGGCCACGAACTCGCTCACTTGAAACTCAAGCACCCGGGAAAAATCGCTGCCGCCCGGGTTGCCAGCATGTTCGGCGCATTTTTTGTTGTAGGAATGGTGGCGCCCTTCGGGATGGAATCGCCTGTCCTGCGCTACGGCATCATTCTGGCGATTGTGACGTTTTTCCCGCTTTTTTGGTCCCGCCGATTCGAGTTCGCCGCCGATGCCGGAGCCGTGCAACTCACCGGTGATCCTCGCTCCGCAATCTCTGCTCTCTTCAAACTTTCGAGTTTAAACATGATGCCGCTCCATTGGAGCAATTGGAGCGAAAAATGGCTCACCCATCCTTCTTCGCTGCGCCGCGCGCAAGCCATCGCCCGCAAAGCTGGCATACCGCTCGAGCAGATTCAGGAGATCGCCGCCGCCAGCATCGCCCGAAATGACCACTACATTCTTCCGGCCACCGTGGCTCCCGGTGCCAAAATTCTCTCCACGCAGAAGAAGCTCAAGAGCAGTGTTCGCGCGACTTTGGCAATGTTGGAAGCGATGATTCTTGTGCCCGCTGCATTTGCATGGCTGGCCCGCTATTATGCGAAGGATCCAGTTCTGCATGGAACTTTCTACCTGGCGGGGCCCGTCGCGGCGCTTGCCACCTATTTGGTGCTGGCAAATTTTGCGCCGCTCTCGGGCCTCCGCGAATTAATCGTTGCCCTCAAAGGCAAGCTCCTGAAGGAAGGAGTCGAGGCCGATGCCTGGGGCGGCGTCACCGTCGGTTTTGCTCCCGCCGCATCACCGCGTATCTACGAACTCAGTGCCAATTGGGACATAGGAAGCTTGTTCATCCGCTCAGATCGCCTCTTTGCTCTTCGCCGCGGCGAAGTAACGGCTATCGTCCTTGGCCACGGTCTCCCCGGCCCATTGCCTACTCGGCGAATCTATATCGCCTGGAAGGACGTCGACTTTGGACGCAGCGGCACTTTCAATCTGGGCTGCATCGAGGGAGGTTCCATTCTTGAGTTAAAACGCAGAACCACACAGCTCGAAAAGGTCCTGCAAAATTGGTGGAAAGCCTCAGCGGAGACGCGCCCTCTGCCGCCGCAACTCGCGGAACTCCGATCGCCAGCCATCGGAGCCGTTACGGGTATCGCCCCCAACGCCAACTGGGGATTGGGCCGGGTCTTTAAGGAGCTTTTCTTGACGGGAGTAATCGCTACCGTGGTCGCCGTGCTCTGCGGGTTTCCCTTCCAATTGCTGGCCTATTTATTCTCCATGCCCATCGCCGCCACGGGGAGACACGTCTATATTCATTCTCCTGGCGCCGGCTGGTATGTTATTTGCCTGGCCGTGGTACTGCGGGCAGTCGCACTCATTCCTTCCTTACGCTACAAGGACAATCCTGTTGTGGAGGCCCTACCTTCGGCGGGAGAAATGCACGCTGCGCTAAGCAGTCCAGCTCAAACTCAAAAGTCTGAAACAGACACGGTCCTGGCGCGCTGAACGGAATCGCGGAAAGGCCCCGCTCAATTACATCTTGTAGCGGCCGAGGTCCTCGTCGGAAAGGCCATCGAGCCAGGTGCGCAGTTGCTCGTTGGTATTGCGCTCGGAGAATGCGCTCGATATTTTGGAGTTCTTGAGGACTGATTCATCCACGAAGATCGGGCAGTCCATGCGCAGCGCCAGGGCCAGGGCATCGCTAGGACGCGAATCGATCGTCATCATCTGGCCTTCGCGCTCCACCCAGATCAGCGCATAGAAGGTGTCGTCTTTCAGATCATTTACCACGATTTTCTGTACGCGCACTTCAAGCCCTAGAAGAACGTTCTTCAGCAGATCATGGGTCATCGGCCGGGGAGTTTGCACTTTCTCGATTTCCAGCGCGATGGCGTTCGCTTCGTACACGCCCACCCAGATCGGCAGGATCGCTTGGCCCTGTACGTCCTTGAGCACCACGATGGGCATGTTCGTGACGGGGTCCATCATCAGGCCGCGGATCTTCATTTCTACTTCCATCGAGGCCTCCCTGGGCTAGACAGCGTGTTCGCCTACCAGGCTATTCGGACCCGCTCCCGTGACGCGCACCTGCACGTAGGTTCCCAGAAGCTCTCTCTCTTGTGAAGCGAAATTTATCATGCGGTGCGATGTGGTGTACCCGGACCACTGGTACTCGCGGCGCGACTTTCCGCTGACCAGCACTTCAAACGTTTGCCCGGCCATCTCCGCATTCCCGGCCGCCTGAATCTCGCGCTGCTTCTCCTGGACGACGGCAAGCCGCCGGCCCTTCTCCTCTTCGGGAATCGCATCGTCCATCGCGAGCGACGGCGTATTCGGCCGCGGCGAATACTTGAACGCGAACAAACCGGTGTACTTCACTTCCTCGAGCAGGCTGATGGTTTCTTCGAAATCCGATTCCGTTTCGCCCGGAAAGCCCACGATGATGTCCGTAGTGATGGCAATCGGCCTGTTTGCCCCGCGCATCACGGCTATCTTTTCCAGATACTCCTCGCGCGAATACGTCCGCTGCATCGCACGCAGCACTCTGGTCGAACCCGACTGCACCGGCAAGTGTACGTGGTCGCAGATCTTCGGCTGCCGCTCGATTGCTTCCACAATGTCTGGCGTGAAGTCATTCGGGTGCGAGGTAGTGAAACGCACGCGGCGAATTCCCTGCACATCAGCCACTGCCAGCAGCAACTCCGAAAAACGCATCTTTCGCGCCGTCGGATCGGCGTAAGAATTCACAGTTTGCCCAAGAAGCTGAACTTCGGAGTAGCCGAGTTCCGCAAGCTGCCGCACTTCCCTGAGAATGGAATCGCTTGCGCGGCTCCGCTCAGGACCGCGCGTGTACGGCACCACGCAATAAGAGCACGCCTTGTCGCATCCTTCGATGATCGTCAGGTAGGCGCGCCACGGATTGTCGCGTCGCGTTACTTCCGTCTCAAACGTTTCGTCCGTATCCGTATCGAGGCCGGTGACACGCTGATTCCCCGCCTCGAGCTGCGAGATCAATTCCGGCAACTTGCTGTAACTCGCCGAGCCGCACACCAGGCTCACCCACGGCGCGCGCTTAAAGATATCTTCGCCTTCCTGTTGCGCCACGCAGCCCAGCACCCCGATGATCTTGCCCTCGCTCTGCTTTTCCCGGTATTCACCCAGCCGCGAGAAAACTTTCTGCGCCGCTTTCTCGCGAATGCTGCAAGTGTTGTAAAGGATCAAGGAAGCGGCGTCCGGCGTCTCCACTTGTCGATAGCCGCGCGAGAGCAGAACCCCGGCGACCTTCTCCGAATCGTGGTCATTCATCTGGCAGCCAAACGTTTCGAGGAAAAATGTTCCGCCCTCCCCTGCGGCTGCACCACGGACGGCCCCGGAATAAGACGGCTGCCCGGTCAGTCTTTCCAATTCGATGTCGAACAGTTTGCTCATGCCCAAATCGCAGTTTATCACAACTGCCTTAACCCCCAAGAAGCGCCCGGGTGGCGTTCTCAGCAACCATCCCCCCGTTGCACGATTAGCAGCAAAATCAGAAACTTACGCATCCAATTGGTTGCGTGCTCTGGATGCGTGTGCTACGTTTCTTACGCCCAGAAAAATGCTGACCGCGTCGCGGTCACAATTCATTTGCGCTCACTGAGGGGTACATCATTTTTCTGTTCACCACGATTTTTGTCACCGATATCGGAAATATCCTCACGCAAACCGGCTGGGTCGCCCGCGGCGTTCTTCTGATTCTCCTTTCATTCTCGATCATTTCCTGGGCCATGATTCTCCAGAAGCTTGGCCTCTTCGGACGGATCCGCCGCGAGAGCGACCAGTTTCTGCGCATCTTTCGCGCCACGCGGGGCGTGGCGAATCCGCAAGCCCTGGCAACGGCCGGCTCCCCATTTTCTTCGGTCTATGCCGCAGGCTACCGCGAGCTGCAGAGCCAGGTCGGCAGCGCCCCGGGCAATCCGCATCCACCCAAGCTGAAGAGCTTGCAAGCCGTCACCGTCAGCATGCAACTCGCCTCCGCGGACGAAGTGCGCCGCGTCGAAAAAGGCATGTCCTGGCTGGCGACAACTGGTTCTGTGACCCCCTTCATCGGCCTCTTCGGAACCGTGTGGGGCATCATCGACGCGTTCTCCGGCCTCGGCAGCGCTGGTGCCGCCAGCTTGCGCGCCGTGGCACCTGGCATCGCCGAGGCGCTGGTCACCACCGCGGCGGGTCTCTTCGCCGCCATTCCAGCGGTGATCTTTTACAATCAGTTTTTGCAGAATATCCGCGATCTCGCGCAGCGCCTGGACACGTTCGCTCTGGAAGTCACGGCGCAGGTCGAAAAAACTTTTGATTGATCTGTATCTGGGCAAACACCATGTGCTATGCGCAACGATCCAAAGCAACACTCGCGAAGCCATCGAGCCTGACCACCCGGCCATTCACTAGGCATCGCGTCTCTTTGCTCGATGCTTTTCTTACTTTTAACTTTCAACGATAAACTTTAAACTTCTTCTAGCTATGCCACAACTCTCCAAATCGACGCAGACTTCGCTCTCCGAGATCAACATGGTCCCCTTCGTGGACGTTGTTCTCGTGCTTCTGATTATCTTCATGATCACCGCCCCGATTCTCCAGTCGGGCATCGAAGTCGATGTCCCCAAAACGAGAACCGTGAAGGAAATCAATCAGGAACGCCTGGTCGTCACCGTGGACAAGGCCCAGCGCATCTACCTCGGGAATGAGCCCATCAACATCCACCAGCTCGGCTCCAGAATCCGCGCTCAGTTGAAAAATACCCAGGAGGGCGTCTTCCTCCGCTGCGACGAGACGGTTCCATTCGGTAGTTTTGCCGCCGTTGTCGACGCGCTTCGCCAGTCCGGCATCAACAACATCAGCATCGTCACCGAGCCCATCACCACCCGCGCGCGCACCCAGTAAAGATGACTACAGCCGTCGCCAATTCGATGGACCCCATCGGGGGCACAAACCACGATGACCAGAGCCTCCGGCAGTTCCTCATCTATTCGATCATCATGCATGCCAGCCTGGCCGTCGTCGTTGGCGTGTCCGCTTATATTCAATACCGCGGAACCGCCTGGGGCGGTGTGGGAGGCAAGCTCGGCGGCACCAAAGTGTCTTTGGTCAGCGCCGCTGGAATCCCCATGCCGAAAGAAGCGGTCGTCACCGAAAGCAAGGCGGTCGATCCAACAAAGGGCCTTCACAAAGAAGAACCCCCGAAACCGCCCGAGCCAAAGACCGACGCCACGAAAATTCCAAAATTCACGAAAGAAAAACCTCCGCCTCCTTCGCGCCAGTCCAGAACCCTCGAAAACAAGACGCCTACTCCGGACAACGCCGTTCCGTACGGCAAAGGCGGCAATCCGGATCTTCCAACGGGCTATTCTCAGTCTCCCGGCGAAGGCTCGAGTGGCGTTACCGTCCAGGGCCAGGGCGGCGCCGATTTCGCTTCCCGTTATGGCTGGTACATCGAAGCCGTGAAGAACAGAATTTATGGCAACTGGCAGCAATGGACGATTGATGCTGCTGCGCGCGCCTCGCGAAGCATGCACTGCGCGGTCACGTTCACCATCAATCGCGACGGCTCGCTCAAGGACGCGCGCATTTCCGAATCCAGCGGGAATGCTTCCTATGACAATTCGGCCCTGCGGGCCGTGTTAAGCTCCACTCCAGTGACCAAATTGCCGGGCGACTATTCAGGCGCCTATGTGGTCGCAACACTGGATTTCAATCCCCCGTCCATACGTTAAGGACGTGAGTTCTGGTTCCTGGAATTTGCCATGTTGTCGGAGGTGAGGGTGCAATCAAAGCTCAGAGGCTTTAGTTTTTTTTTGGTCTTGGTGATTCTCGCTTTCTGCGGGAGTTCGGCGGCCGCGCAGGACTGGTTTCGTACAGCCATCGGCATGGATACCAACAAGCCCCGCCTGGCGATTACAGACTTCGCCGCGCGATCCGATGCCGCAAAGCCGCACGCTTTCCTCTTCACCCAGGTCGTCCGTGACGATCTCCAATTCAGCGGCATCCTCGAGCTCGCCAGCCCCAGCTTCTACCCTCCTCAGGCCCCCAGCGTCCCGGCCGAACTGAAACCCGCCGTCTGGATCGATCCCCCCACGAACGCCAATTTCCTCGGCTTTGGCAATTTGTCCGAGTCCACGACAGAAGTGGCCATCGAGGCCTGGCTGTATGACGTGCGCAGCCCGTCTTCGCAAGCTGTCATAGGAACGGTGTATCGTGGCGCCCCTACCGACGCTCAAGTGAGAAAATTTGCCCATCAATTTGCCGACGAAATCATCGGCAAGCTCTCCGGCGGCCTCCCCGGCGTGGCCTCAACGCAGATCGCCTTCGTCAGCTCGCGCAGCGGCTCCAAGGAAATCTGGGTGATGGACTACGACGGTTCCAACCAGCACCAGCTCACCACCCTGAAATCGATTTCTCTCACTCCACGCTGGTCGCCCGACGCTTCGCGCGTCGCGTTCACCTGTTTCGCGCCATACGGGGGCCTCACCAGCGCGCAGATCTGCATGTATTCGCTGGACACCGGCAAACTTGTTTCGTTCCCCCGCTTCCGCGGTACCAATATCACTCCCGCATGGTCTCCCGACGGCACGCAGATCATTTTTTCATCTTCAATGCAGGGGAATCCTGAACTTTACGTCTCCGACATCAACGGTGGCCGCCCGAAGCGCTTGACCAACGCCAACGGCGCAAGCATGTCTCCCAGTTGGAATCCGAAAACGGGCCAGACCATCGCCTTCGTCAGCGATCGCGGCGGTACTCCCCAGCTCTACCTGATGAATTCAGATGGTACCAGCGATACGAAACTGGACTTACCCGACAAGGGTTATGTCATCGATCCGGCGTGGGCGCCCAATGGCCAATTGCTGGCTTTCAGTTGGCGCCGCCCTAACGATAACTACGATCTCTACATCATGGATGCCGCCACGCGCCAGCTTGTGGAGTTGACCCGCGACCAGGGCCGCAACGAGCGTCCCAGTTGGGCGCCCGACGGCCGCCACCTCGTTTTCGAATCAACCCGCGGCGGCACCCGGCAGATATGGACCATGCTGGCTGATGGCTCGCAGCCGCGCCAGTTGACGACCAGCGGGCATAACGAATCGCCCAATTGGTCGCCCCGGTGAGTTTTTCATGGAACCGGACGGGGGATTCCGTGCATCTTACACGTAGGTGCCCTGTGTCTTGGTTGTGTTGGTCTCGTCGTGTGGGCCGATTTGAATTTTATGCCCCGGCCTCCAGGCACCATGTATAATATATCGTGATACGAGATATTACCCGAACCCAGCCCGCTGGTGTTAGTATATTGGCTCTGGTGGGACCAACACGGGAACTTCACTGAGGAGGATTTGCATGAACTTGGCTTCACGCTCGCTCTACCGAACTGGCTTGCTCGTGACCCTGGCCGCCGCTGTCTTCGCTTTTGGTTGTGCCAAGAAAAAAGTCGCCCCTCCGCCACCTCCACCTCCGCCGCCTCCGGCGGCCGCGCGTCCCACCGTTACACTGCAAGCCAGTCCGAGTTCCATCAATAAGGGCGAATCAGCGACCCTGAGCTGGAATTCCACCGATGCCACGCAGCTCTCTATCGCACCCGATGTCGGCGACGTCACTGCCCAGGGCTCGACCAAGGTCACGCCCTCCGACTCGACGACCTACACGATTACTGCCACGGGTCCGGGCGGCTCCACCAGTGCCACTGCAACCGTCTCCGTGAATGCTCCACCTCCACCTCCGCCGCCGCCACAGGTTGACCTCGATAAGCTCTTCCGGGAGGAAGTGCGCGACGCCTATTTTGACTATGACAAAGCCGACATTCGTGCCGACGCTCGCGTGGCACTCTCCACGACTGCGGACTTCCTGAAGAGGTACCCATCGATAAGAGCAACCATCGAAGGCCACTGCGACGAGCGGGGCTCCACGGAATACAACTTGGGCCTGGGCGATCGCCGCGCCAGCGCCGTCAAGCAGTACCTCGTTTCTCTGGGCGTTTCTGCCGACCGCCTCAGCACCGTTAGCTTCGGCAAGGAGAAGCCCTTCTGCAACGAGCACAACGAGGCGTGCTACCAGCAGAACCGTCGCGGCCATTTCGTGAAGGCTAACTGAGCCGTTTCACGCTGTTCGCCACGATGACCATTTAGTGACGGAAACAGCCGCGAGGCCCGGCAACCCCTTGCCACCTCGCGGCTCTCTTATTAAAGTGAAAGCTGTTCCCCTGGACTGTATGATTTTTGTTGGCTGCTCTGTGGCCACCATTCATTGGCAGCCTTTCGGAGCCCCTTAGGAGGATTCTTCATGCGTATTCGCCATATCGCCATTTTCAGCTCGGCCGTTCTTGCCGGCGCGCTTGCCGGAAGCTTGATCGGCCCCCGCCCTGCCGAAGCCGTCGCCCGCGAGATCATTGAGCTTCAGCGTGACGTCACCTCCCTGCTCCAGGGACAGAAGGATCTTTCCACTCAAGTGACCCAGGCCCACACCGTCATGAAGACGCTCGTCGAGCAATCCAGCGACAACGTCGGCAAGCTCGGTGCCACCATGAGCTCGCTACAGAAGTCCGTCCAGGATGTTCAGGCCAATTCCGGCGCGCGCCTCGACACCATGTCCACGCAGGTGCAGGGTCTGTCGGACAACCTCGAGGAAATCAAGTCGCGCCTCGGCAAGCTCAACCAGCAGCTCGTCGATCTTCAGAATTCCGTTCAGAGCCTCGACGCCAAGATTTCCGGCACCTCACCCGCCCCGGCCGCCGGCGCCGCCAATCCCACCGGTTCCTCGCCTAGCTCCTCCGCCGTCCCCAGCGGCCCGGCCCCCTCCGCCGACACGCTCTATTCCAACGGCCTCCGCGACATCACCAGCGGCAAATACGATCTCGCTCGCTCCGAATTTCAGGACTACCTCAAGTATTACGGCGACACCGACCTCGCTTCCAACGCCCAGTTCTATCTAGGCGAGCTCTATTACAAGCAGAAGCAGTACGGCGAAGCGACAAAGTGCTTACCGGCTATCCAAAGAGTTTCAAGCTCGGTCCCGCGCGCCTCAGGAAGGGTATGGCCCTCATCGAACTCGGCCAGAAAACCGCGGGTATCCGCGAACTCCGCGAAGTCGTCAAGCGCTTTCCCGGCAGCGACGAAGATCGCCTCGCCCGCGCCAAACTCAAGGAACTAGGCGCCGCCATCTCCGCCACCCGCTAACTCCCCGCCCCGCTCTTCCCGTTCTTCTGTAGGGGCGGCCTTCCTAGGCCGTCCGCTCGAACGTCTTAGCTCTTCCGCCTCCAACGTTCAACCTCACAACCTTCAAACGTCCCTCCCCCCCGCCCGTCATTTCGACCAACGGGAGAAATCTCTCTTCTCTTCTTCCTTCCCCTCTACGACACGGAAAACAATCTGACGAGCATCAAGGACGCGAACAACAACACGACCTCATTCACCTATGACGCTTTCGGCAGAGTCACGAAAACGACGTTTCCATCCGGCTATCGAAACTTATGGCTATGACGCGGCGGGCAATCTGACCGGCAAGCCGTACGACAACAATGGCAACACCCAAACGAAAGTGGTTGGGTCGAACACCACGAGCTATTCATGGGACTTCGAGAACCGCCTGAGCAGCGTCACGCTGCCCGGCACTGGCGGGACGGGTAGCTTCAAGTACGACCCCTTCGGCAGAAGAATCTACAAATCCTCGTCCACAGGGACCAGTGTCTTCGTGTATGACGGTGACAACCTGGTCGAAGAGACCAACGCCGCTGGCGCTGTGGTTGCGCGCTATACCCAGACCAACAATATCGACGAGCCTGTGGCTATGCTTCGAAGCGGGACGACAAGCTACTACCAGGCCGACGGTATTGGCGTGCAATTACTCCAGTTTCTCCCGTTTCTTGCGCCTGCTGTAAACATTGAAGTCGTAAAATCTGGGCTGCCAGAATCGCGGCAGACTCGCGTCAGCGCTCATGAATGACAGCCGCAACTGCGCGTCCGAAACCCGCCGGTTGCTTTTCCGCAAGTCCCGCGAGACGCGCTGCTTCAGCGCTTTCAGCGCCACCGATGGCGTAATCTTTGCCGGCTCGCTGATCAAAAGATGCACGTGGTCCGGCATCACCACGTACCCCACCAACAGCAAGTTATACCTCTCGCGAATCTTTCCGAGGGCATGTACAAACAAGTTTCGCGCACGAATCGTCCTCAGCAGGGGCAACTGCCGGTAACAGCTAAAGGTGACAAAGTGCAGATCACCCCGGCCGTAATAGCGCTTCAGCTTCTTGGGCATAGTCAAATTCAAAGCCCCACGTGTAACAGTTGGCATTTGGCTCATGGAAATTCTGCCAACTTTCATCAGTGGAAAGTCCCTGTTCCCAAGGAATGGTGGGCATATACCCGTCAGGGCACTCTCATCGTTTCCAAAATGCAAAAATCCGCCGATTTGGATTCACACGTAATCGTCAGCGACTTGCCCGATAAAAAGTCTTACGACGAGGATAAATTTAAGCGATCTTTGATTGAAAATTACATATCAGGAAAAGAGTATCGTTTTTTGGAAGAACGGAAAACTCGTTTGGGTGACCACGAAGGCTACTGTCTCTTTTTTCCTTCAGTCTCCAATACAGAACGCCTTCTGGTGGCTTGTGAAATTCCCGACTATAGGCTATCTGTTAATTTTGTCGGTGACCGCGCCTACATCTCCAATTTTAATTTGATTTTGCGAGGCATAACACGCAAAGGTGCGTAAGAGGTGGCGGGTGGATCACCCTCGACGTTCTAGCACTGCTCTAGGCTTGTTAGATGATGGCGTCTGCTCCTTCGACCGAGTAGACTTGGCGGGTGGCCCGGACGACAAATCCTGATACGAATTTGGGTGCCCCGCACGTCGGGGTTTACGTGTGGGGCTTTTGACTTTTCTTTTTTCTGGCTCGTCTCGCTTCCGCCGCAACCGTTCATCCCGCCTCCGCAGCCGTCCAATCCTCAATTTCACCTATTCCCTGCAAAATACTTAACAACTTGATTAGTTCGTGCTATCCTACCGTGTGATTCTCGCTCACCATCCTCGTCGGCCTCCCGCCTCTTTCCTTGGCCTAGCCCCTAACTCCCATTCCCCATCTCCCGTTCTCCTCCCCACTGACCACAGTCCACTGACCTGCCCCGACCCTGTCGGGGTCC
>WNFK01005086.1_pt2 | contig 12934 bp, 6 predicted proteins | sample 5400281 | NCBI WGS metagenome assembly WNFK01 (sample SAMN13153350, study PRJNA577476) | soil metagenome | isolation source: 20 cm soil on Douglas fir-dominated hillslope | place: USA:California | collected 2013-09-17
CCGAGTTCAGGGATGGCGTGCACCGCGTCGAGCCGCAGCCCGTCGAAACGATATTCGCGCAGCCAATACAACGCATTTTCGATGGCGAAGGCGCGCACTTGCGGCACCCGGTAATCGATCGCGCTGCCCCAGGGGGTCTGCGCCTCCGTGAAAAAGCCCGGCGCATATCGGCCGAGATAATTTCCTTCGGGGCCGAAGTGGTTATAGACCACGTCGAGAAATACCATCAGCCCGCGCAGATGTGCTTCGTCGATCAGGGCTTTGAGATCGTCGGGGCGGCCATAGACGCTGTCGGGCGCGTACCACAACACGCCGTCATAGCCCCAATTGCGCTGCCCTGCGAAATCCGCCAGCGGCATCAATTCAAGTGCGGTGATGCCGGTCGCCACCAGATGGTCGAGCTTGCCGATCATGGCGCGGTAGGTGCCTTCGGGTGTGAAGGTGCCGACATGAGTTTCGATCGCGACGGTTTCCTGCCACGGGCGTCCGCGCCAATCCGTGGCGCGCCATCGGTAGCTGGCGTGATCGATCACCTCGCTGGGGCCCGAAACATCGTCGGGCTGAAACGCGGACGCCGGATCGGGCACATCGATCTCGTCGTCGATCCGGAATTTGTAACGTGCGCCGGCCTTCACACCTGCCAGGTCGGCGCAAAACCAGCCGTCTTCGCCGCGCCGCAGGGGTTGAGGTTTTTCCAGCAGCAGATCGACGCGTTTGGCCGCCGGCGCCCACAGACGAAATAACGTGCCGTCCGCTGTCAGCCATGCGCCGAATTTCCGCTCATTCATGCTGAACCCGCAAAGGCAAGCACCGTGCGGGGAGGCGCGTTTGCGTCGCTGCCTGGCGCAAAGTCCGCGACCGTCTGTTTGCTGTCCGCCGTGTTCAGCACCTGCTGCCAGTTCCTGTATTCCGGCATCTTCGGCAGTTTGAACGCGATCGCCTCGGGTGCAGCGTTGAGCACGATGAAAATCGGCGCCTGTGCTTCCTCGGTGGACCCCAGCACATAAGCGAGAAACCGCCCCTCGGGAAAATTCCAGTCCTGCTCCTGCATCTCTTCGGCTTCCGGCGTCAGCCATAACACGCCGTAAGATCCATCCGCGCGCCGCCCGTCGAGCCAGCGGCGCGAGCGGATTTGCGGAAAGCGCTTTCGCAGATCGGTCATGTGGCCTATGAAATCGGTGAGGTCGTCGCCCTCGCGGTTGAGGCCGTCCCAGTCGACCCAGCCGATTTCGTTGTCCTGGCAATAGGCATTGTTGTTGCCGGACTGCGAGTTGCCGACTTCATCGCCGGCCAGAATCAGCGGCAGGCCCTGCGCCAGCAGCAGACATGCGAGCTGGTTCTTCCGAAGCTGGCGTCGAAGTGCTGTTATCGTCGGGTCGTCGGTCGGGCCTTCATGGCCGCAATTGTTGCTGTGGTTGTCGCTGGAGCCGTCGCGATTTTCCTCGCCATTGGCCTCGTTGTGCTTTTCGTTATAGCTGAACAGATCCGCCAGCGTGAAGCCGTCATGCACGGTGATGTGGTTGACGCCGGCGCGCGGCGCGCGGCCATCGTGGTTGAACAGGTCGGATGAGCCGGTCATGCGGCTCGACACTTCGCCGATCAGGCTGCCTTCGCCGCTCCAGTAGCGCCGCATCGCGCTGCGATAACGGTCATTCCATTCCGACCATTGCGACGGAAAGGCGCCGACCTGATAGCCGCCCATGCCGAGGTCCCATGGTTCAGCGACCAGCTTCACCGATGACAGCACCGGGTCTTGCCGGATCGCGGTCAGGAATCCACTGTCGCGGTCGAAGCCGTTCGGCCCGCGCGCCAGCGTGGTGGCGAGATCGAACCGGAAGCCATCGACATGGCAGACCTCGACCCAGTAGCGCAGCGAATCCATCACCATCTGCAGAACGCGCGGGTGGGTGAGGTTGACCGAGCTGCCGCAGCCGGTGAAATCGTCGTAGAATCGTGGATTGTCCGGCTTCAGCCAGTAGTAGGAGGCGTTGTCGATGCCGCGGAACGACAGCGTCGGGCCCATGTGGTTGCCTTCCGCGGTGTGATTGTAGACGACGTCGAGCATCACCTCGATGCCGGCGTCGTGCAGTCGCGCCACCGTGGTGCGGAAGGCATCGAGCGGGTTGTCCTGCGAGTAGCGCGGCTCCGGCGCAAAAAATGACAGGGTATTGTAGCCCCAGTAGTTCGACAGCTTCTTTTCGACCAGCATTCTGTCGTCCACCAGGCCGTGGACAGGCAGCAACTCGATGGTGGTGACGCCGAGCCGCTTGAGATGTTCGATCATCGCACGCGACGACAGCCCGCCATAAGTGCCGCGCAGATTTGGCGGCACGTCACTGCGTTTCTGCGTCAGGCCCTTGACGTGCGCTTCATAGATGATGGTGTCTTCCCAGGGGATGTTGGGGCGCAGTTCGCGGCGTCCCCAATTGAAGGTTTCGTCGACGACGACGGCCTTCGGCATGCCGCGCGCATTGTCGCGCCGATCGAACGACAGGTCTTCGCGTGCGCTCCCGGTGCGATAGGCGAAATGCGCATCGCTCCATACCAGCCGTCCGGCAAGGCGCCTGGCATAGGGATCGAGCAGCAGTTTGTTGGCGTTGAAACGGTGGCCGTGTTCGGGCTCATAGGGCCCATGAACCCGATAGCCATAAAGCTGTCCGGGCGACACGTCATTCAGATAGCCGTGCCAGACATCCTCGGTACGCTCGGGCAATTCGATGCGTTCGAGTTCGCGGCGGCCCTGACTGTCGAACAGGCAAAGCTCGACCTTTTGCGCATTGGCGGAGAACAGCGCAAAGTTGGTGCCCCGGCCGTCCCAGCTTGCACCGAGGCGTGAGGACGTTCCAGCGGACAATCGCATGTTCAGCTTTCTCAGCTTTCCGGTACTAGAAATATGGCGGCCAGAGGCGGGACGGTGAGATTGAGTTCGGGCACCAGGCCGTCCGACGTCTGGACTTCGCCGACGTTCCCGACATTGCTGCCGCCATAATGCGCGGAGTCCGAATTGAGAACTTCGCGCCACTTGCCGGCGAACGGCACGCGGACGCGATAGTTGTAATAAACATTCGGCGAAAAATTCACGACCACAAGGCAACGTGCGCGGGCGTCGCTGCCTTTGCGGATCCAGGCGAACACGTTGCCGCCGGCGTCGTCGGTCACAACCCATTCAAAACCGGATTGATCGCAATCCATCTCGTGCAGCGCCGGCAAGGTGCGATAGAGCCCGTTGAGATCGCGGATCAACGACTGGATGCCTGCGTGTGTTTTTTGTTCGAGCAGATGCCAGTCAAGCGAGCGATCGTGATTCCATTCGCGCTCCTGGCCGAACTCGCAGCCCATGAACATCAGCTTTTTGCCGGGATGTCCGAACATGAAGGCGTAATAAGCGCGCAGATTGGCGAAGCGCTGCCAGTCGTCGCCGGGCATCCGGCCCAGCAGGGAGCGTTTGCCATGGACAACTTCGTCATGCGACAGCGGCAGGATGAAGTTTTCCGAGAAGGCATAGTGCAGGCCGAACAGGATGTCGCCGTGATGGTGCTTGCGGTGGATCGGATCCTTGCTGATGTAGTTCAGCGTGTCGTGCATCCAGCCCATATTCCATTTGTAGCCAAAGCCGAGCCCGCCATATTCGACCGGCCGCGACACCTGCGGCCATGAGGTTGACTCTTCCGCGGCCGTGGTGGCCTGCGGAAAGCGGGCGAACACTTCGGTATTGAAGCGGCGCAGGAAATCGATGGCCTCGAGATTTTCGCGGCCGCCAAATTTGTTCGGAATCCAGCCTCCGGCGGGCCGGCTATAGTCAAGATAAAGCATCGAAGCCACCGCATCGACGCGCAGACCGTCGATGCTATAGCGCTCCAGCCAAAACAGCGCGTTCGACACCAGGAAATTGACGACTTCGGTACGGCCGTAATTGTAGATCAGCGTGCCCCAGTCGAGGTGACGGCCTTGCAGCGGGTTGGCGTGCTCGTAGAGCGCGGTGCCGTCGAAATGGCCGAGGCCGTGCGGATCGTCGGGGAAATGTCCGGGCACCCAGTCCAGCATCACGCCGAGACCTTCGCGGTGGCAGGCATCGACCAACGCGGAAAAATCCTCCGGCGTGCCGAACCGGCTGGTGGGGGCGTACATGCCGGTCGGCTGATAACCCCACGAGCCGTCGAACGGATGTTCGCTGACCGGCAAAAATTCGACATGGGTGAAACCGAGATCGCGGGCATAACGCGGAAGCTGCTCGGCCAGGTCCCGATAGCTCAGCCATTCATTGTTGCCCTTGCGCCGCCACGAACCGAGATGGATTTCGTAGATCGACATCGGCGCGCTCAGCCCGTTGATACCAGCGGGCGCGGGCCGCGGATGCGGCAGCTTGGTTTCGTCAACGACAATGGATGCGGTGCTGGGGCGCATTTCCGCGGCAAACGCCACCGGATCGGATTTCAGTGCCAGGTGCTGGCCCTGTGGGCCGATGATATCGAATTTATAATGATCGCCTGCTGCGGCATGGGGCACGAACAGCTCCCAATAGCCGACGCCACGCACCCGCATCGGATGCCGCCGTGGATTCCAGAAATTGAAATCGCCGACCACGCTGACTCGCCGCGCGTTGGGGGCGAGCACCACGAAGGCCACGCCGTTGACACCGTCCAGCGTCGTCGGATGTGCGCCGAGCTTGTCGTAAATCCGCTGGTGGGTGCCCTCGCCGAGCAGATACAGATCAAAGTCGGTCAAGACAGGCGGAAAGCGATAGGGGTCGTCGAGATCGACCACGTTCTCGCCGAAGCGGGCGCGCAATTGATAGCGCTTGGAACCGTTCGGCAGCGCGCCGGCGAACAGCCCGGCGTCATGAATGCGCGCCAGCGCGGCTGTTTCACCATGTTCGCCGATTGCTTCGACCTTCGACGCTTCCGGCAGGAACGCGCGGACCACGGTCTTGTCGCCCTCGGTATGGACGCCGAGATAATGAAAGGGGTCGGAGTGGCGGCCTTCGACAATCGCATAGGCCTCGGCGGATAGTTTGGTCATGAGGCCTCGTTGGTATGCTGAGTTTGCTGAGACAATATTCGAAGCACCCCGGTGAGCGGGACGCGCAGCCATTCGGGCCTGTGGGCCAACTCGTATTCGATCTCGTAGAATGCTTTTTCGAGCAGGAAGAAATTCAGCATCTGTTCGGCGGCATGCGGGTGAGCCGGCCACAGACGCTGGTTCGTCATGATCTCGTGATAGGTGTCCAGGAACGCTGCCGCCGCGCGATCGCGCCATTCCGCCAGCGCCGCTCCGAGCTTGCCTTGCTCGTCGGGCGCCACCTTGAGCGCACGCTCCAGCGCCGCGGTTGCCGAATAATCGATTGAACGGATCAGGCCGGCGACATCGCGCGCCGCGGGCGCCTTGCGCCGCCGTTCGGCCAGCGGCCGGCGGGGTTCGCCCTCGAAATCGATGAGGAAGATATCGTCCTTGACGATCAACATCTGTCCGAGATGGAAATCGCCGTGGTGGCGGATGTTCAGGCAGTCGATATCCTGCGGAAGCAGCGCGCATAATCGATCCCGCAAGGTGGCGCGTTGTGCCGCGATTTGATCGACCAGCAGACGATCGGCTTCTTTTAGCGTGTCGCGCTTTTGCTTCAAGGTGTCGAAGACATGCTCCGCACGGGCGACCACGTCATCGATCCAGAGCCGGACGTGCTCGGGTCGGGTCGGTTCGGGCGTAAAATCGGCAAACTCGTTGCTGCCGGCGAGCGCGAGGTGCATTTCGGCGACGCGCCTTCCGGTCTGCGACATATAACGCAGATAGGGGACCTGCTCCTCGCTTTCGCCGGGATGTTCGCTGCTCGCCAGCAGACGTTGCTCCTCGACGAAGCGATCGAGATAGGCCGATGTCACGGTCCAGGCGTCGCCCTGATTCTGGACGAAGGCGTGGACAATCGCGACCGCGCTTTTGTTGCTGCCTTCGACCAGTTCGACGCTGCCGAGCAGCGCCGGCGTGTTAACAAAGCCCGCGACCTCGGTCAGAAAGCGACCGATTTCGATCTCGGGATTGATGCCGGATTCGAGTTTTCGATAGATCTTGACCACATAGTCATTGTCCACCAGCGCCGTGCTGTTGGATTGTTCGGTCTCGACGGCGCGGATATGCTCGGGCGAGTTGATCGGCGTATCCGAAAGCTTGCTGGTTGGCCGGAATTCAAGGCGCAAGCCCGCTTCTTCAACCGTCAATGCCTCGCGGAGATTGCGCAGCAACAGCGCGATGAATATCTGGTCGGTCGCAACGTCCAGCAGCGTTCCTTCCCGCGCGCCCTGACGTACCGCCGCAAATGCCCGGGGGTTATAGCGTTCGCGATCGAACCGTACCCAATCGATCTGCATCGGCAATACGTAGCGCGCGGACGCGCCGCGCTCCGTCGTCGCTTCAAAAAAGGCAAGCCAGGGCCGGTTGTCGCCGATATCGCAGAACGGAACCGCCGAGGTCACTGTCGGACGAATCTCCTGTGCCGAGCGCTCCGGATACCAGCGGGTTCGCGCCAAATATCCCGGCAACACGTCGCGTTCGAAAACGCCCCGGGTGCGAGCGAGCGACATCCACGTCGCGCCCAGCGGCACCACCAGAGTCTCGAACTCCGGAACGACGGTCGGTTCGACATGTTCCGATTTGTCGCGCTCGCGAAGCTGAAACCAGTAGAAGCCGTACGGCGCCAGCGTGATCATGTAGGGCAGTTCGCCGATCGGCGGGAAGCGGGTGCGGCCGAGCATTTCCAGGGGGATGCGATCCTTCCAGGCCGAAAGATCGAGTTCGGTGGCTTGCGCGGATCGAGACAGGTTGGCGACGCAGAGGATCACCTCGTCGCCATGCTGCCTGATATAGGCGAGCACCGAGCGATTGACCGGGCGGATGAATGCCATGGTGCCGCGGCCGAACGCAAGCGTCGACTTTCGCACCGAGATCAGTCGCTTGGTTGCACTGAGCAGCGAAGACAGGCTGCGCGACTGGGCTTCGACATTGACCGACTCATAGCCGTAGACCGGATCCATGATGGTCGGGGCGTAAAGCCGTGCCGGATCGGCGCGGGAGAATCCGCCGTTGCGGTCCGGCGTCCATTGCATCGGCGTGCGCACGCCGTTGCGGTCGCCGAGATAGATATTGTCGCCCATGCCGATTTCGTCGCCGTAATAGATGATCGCGCCGGTCATTGTCCATCAGCGGCGCCAGCCGGCGGCGAATGCCGACATTGATACGTGCGCGGGGATCGTTGGCGTAGGTCGACCACAGATAGTCGCGCTCGACATCGGTGACCATTTCGAGCGTCAGTTCGTCGTGGTTGCGCAGAAACAACGCCCATTGGCAATTGCTCGGGATATCCGGCGTCTGGCGCAGGATGTCGGTAATCGGAAAACGATCCGCCTGGGCGATCGCCATGTAGATCCGCGGCATCAGCGGGAAATGATAGGCCATGTGGCATTCGTCGCCCTGGCCGAAATATTCCTGAACATCCTCCGGCCATTGATTGGCTTCCGCCAGCAGCACCTTGCCCTTGGCATAGGCGTCGAGTTGGGCGCGCAGCTTCCTGATGATGGCGTGGGTTTCCGGCAGGTTCTCGTTATTGGTGCCATCGCGCTCGCACAGATAGGGGATGGCGTCGAGACGGAAACCATCGACGCCGGTATCGAGCCAGCGCTTCATCACCTGCGCGAGCGCGCTGACCACGCGCGGATTGTCGAAATTGAGATCCGGCTGATGCGAGAAGAAGCGGTGCCAGTAGAATTGGCCGGCTTCCGGGTCCCATGTCCAGTTCGACTTCTCGGTGTCGGTGAAGATAATCCGCGTGCCGGCATATTTCTGGTCGGTGTCGCTCCACACATACCAGTTGCGCGCGCTCGAGTCAGGATCGCTGCGGCGGGCGCGCTTGAACCAGTCGTGCTGGTCGGAAGTATGATTGATGACAAGTTCAGTGATGACCCGCAGGCCGCGCCGTTTGGCTTCGACGATGAAGCGACGAAAATCCTTCATGGTGCCGAAGTCGGGATTGATGGCGCCGTAGTCGGCGATGTCATAGCCGTCATCGCGGCCGGGCGACGGGTAGAACGGCAGCAGCCACAGCGCGGTGACGCCGAGTTCCTGCAGATAGCCGAGCTTCTCGGTCAATCCCGCGAAATCGCCGATGCCGTCATTGTTGCTGTCGGCAAAGGCCTTGACGTGAAGCTGATAGATGACGGCGTCTTTGTACCAGAGTTCATCGCCATCGAGGTCGGTGACCGGCAACTCGTCTTCGTCGATGGATGGCAACAGGTTCATGGCGTCCCTCACGCCAGACAGCGAAACAGCAGCGCGGGATCGCGCACCGGGTCGATCCGCAGGCGAATGCCGCCCCATTCCACGGGGTAGCGCTCGCCGGTGATCAGGTTCTCGACCGCGGCGACGTGGCGGCGATCGCCGGCGACGCCGACCTCGACGTCGCCGAGCGGAAACCAGAATTCGTGCACCTCGCGCGACAGCGCGATGGCCGCGACGACCGTGTTGGTCTGATCGACCGATTCCTTGGCAAAGCCGATGACGTTGCCGTCATCGATCGGAATGAAGCGCAATTGGCTGGTCTGTTGCAGCGCGGGGTTTTCGCGCCGGGCATGGTTGAGATCGCGGATGTAGGGCTTGATGTTGCCGGGCTGGTCCCAATCCCGCACCTTGATCTCGTATTTTTCGGAATTAAGATATTCTTCCCTGCCGGGTATTGGATCGTGTTCCAGCAGTTCGAACCCGTTGTAGATGCCGTAGGTGCTCGACAGCGTAGCGGCAAGCGCGACGCGCGATTTGAACATCCAGGTCTCGCCGCTCTGCAAATGGTAGGGCAGGATGTCAGGCGTATTGACGAAGAAATTCGGGCGATAGAAATCGCGTTCCGGATAAGCCGTCAACTCGTTCAGGTACTGCTCCAGCTCCCACTTCTGGGTGCGCCAGGTAAAGTAGGTGTAGGATTGGGTGAAGCCGAGTTTCGCAAGGCCCTTCATCAGCTTCGGCCGGGTAAATGCTTCCGCGAGGAAGATGACATCGGGATGGCGAAGCTGGATTTCATGGATCAGCCATTCCCAGAACCGGAACGGCTTGGTGTGGGGGTTGTCGACCCGGAAAATATTGACTCCCTGCTCGATCCAGAACAGCACCACGTCGCGCAAGGCATTCCACAGCGCGCCGGCATCCTCCGATGAAAAATCGGGGTTGACAATATCCTCGTATTTCTTGGGCGGGTTTTCCGCGTAGCGCATCGAGCCGTCGGGCCTTCGCCTGAACCATTGCGGATGCTGCTTGAGCCAGGGATGGTCGGGCGAACACTGGACCGCGAAGTCGAGCGCGACTTCGATGTTGAGCAGCTTGCACGCCGCGACGAAGCCGCGGAAATCCTCCAGCGTGCCCAATTCCTGATGCACCGCGTCGTGGCCGCCCTCGGCGGCGCCGATGGCGTAGGGACTCCCGGGATCGCCTGCCGCCGCGGTCACCGCATTGTTGCGGCCCTTGCGGTTGATATGGCCGATCGGATGTATCGGCGTCAGATACACCACGTCGAAGCCCATCGCCGCCACATCAGGCAAGCGCGCAATGCAATCCTTGAACGTGCCGTGCCGGCCGGGGGTAAGGCCCTGGCTGCGTGGCACCATCTCGTACCACGCACCGGTTCGCGCCCGCGGCCGGTCCGCGACAAATGGAAACAATGGCGATCGCGTCAGATCGGGCCGCAACTGGCTTTCGGCCATGGCGTCATTCAATTCGGCTGTCAGCAGAGGCGCGACGTCGCCGGTTCGAAGATAATTCTCGCATTGCCGCACGATGATGGCGGTCGCGGCCGGCCCACCGCACTGCGCCTTCGTCAATATGCCTGCGCCTTCGATCGCGTCGAGGTTAAGATCGACGCCGGCTTTCTGCTTCAGCTCAAATCCGTGCCGCCAGGTCGCGAATTCGTCGGTCCATGCCTCGATCGCATAGACATAGCGTCCGGGCGCGTCCGGCACGAACGATCCGCTCCAGCGGTCGTTGCCATGGTGGGTCATGGGCTCGCGGCGCCACTCCCGGTCCTGCTCGCGACGCCAGACCAGGGACGCTGCCGCCACGTCATGCCCGTCGCGATAGATGTCCGCCCAAACTTCGACGCGCTCGCCGACGATACGCTTCACTGCAAAGCGGCCGCCGTCGATTTGGGGATAAACATCCTCAATATGAAAGGCGCCGCCGTCAGCGGCGCTCTCGACAGTTTGAGTTGTTTTGTTCACGGTGATGCCATTGACATGGAAATGACGTCCCGTTTCGTTTGCGGGAAAGGAGACGTTCCGGACATTTATACAAAGCCGCTCGTTGGGCAATGGTTCCCGGGGAACGGCGGGGATGCCAGAGAGTTAACCATGGCTATCCTCTTCCTTCATCTAGACAATTTCGCGACGTCACTCACCGTTGCGTGCAAAGCGCGTGCCGAATGGACCTTTTCACCCAAGCTAGAAACCTCGGAATCCAGACCGAATTTATCGACGGTCAGGGTCACCGCCATGTGACGGATGCCGCGGCGCTGAAAATCATTCTCGATGCCCTGCCGGCTCGGGTACCGCAGCCGTTGCTCAATCAAGCGGTGGTGGTCCGGTCCGGGCGGCCCTTGCGGACCGAACTCAGCCAGGCCGCCGTGCCGCCGTTGCGCTGGAAAATCATGGCGGGTCCTAAGGTTATGGCGCGGGGCCAGACCTGTGACCGCGTCATCGCCTGGCCGTCGGATCTGCCTGTTGGTTCGTACCGGCTGCACTTGACCGATGCTTCCTCCGTTACCGAAGAAACGCCGCTGATGGTGGCGCCGCCAAGGGCATTCGACGGCGATTTCGACCGGTGCTGGCTGCTCGCGGTGCAGCTCTATGGCATCCGCTCGGCGCGCAACTGGGGGATCGGGGACTTCACCGACCTCGAAGGGTTGCTCGAACTTGCGAGCCAATTGGGGGCGGATGGTGTCGGCCTCAATCCACTGCATGCGCTGTTCGATGACCGTCCCGGCGATTGCAGCCCCTATTCGCCGAACAGCCGGCTGTTTCTGAATCCACTCTATATCGACGTTGAAAAGCTTCCGGAATTTCAACCCAGCGCTTTCGCCGAAAGCGACGACACCATCGTCCGGCTGCGGGGGAGCGATATCGTCGATTATGCCGCCGTCGCCGAACTGAAATGGCGCGGGCTGCGATCGGCGTTTGAGGTCTTCAAGACCAATCCCAGCACCGAACGTCTGGCGGCTTTCTCGAAGTTTCGCAACGAGCGCGGGGCAATGCTTTCGCGGTTCGCCTGCTTCGAAGTTCTGCGGCATAAATTCAATCGGCCCTGGTGGGAATGGCCGGCGGAGTGGCAGCAGCCGGACGACGCCCGAAGCGCAGCACTTCACGCGGGCCCTGATTCTGCCGAGATCGAGTTCGTCAAATTCGTTCAATGGACTGCCGACCAGCAGTTGCAGTCGTGCCGCGATCGCGCCACGAGGCTCGGAATGAAGGTCGGTCTGTATCTCGATGTGGCCGTCGGTGTGCAATCCGACGGGTTCGACGCGTGGAAGGAGCAAAGCGCGATTTCCCGGCATCTTTCCGTCGGCGCGCCGCCGGATGCCCTCAACACCGTCGGCCAGAACTGGGGCCTCGCCGGGTTCAACGCCGCCGGTCTGGAAATTCAGTCCTTCGAACCGTATCGGGAGATGCTGCGGGCTTCGATGCGCCATGCCGGCGCGATCCGGCTCGATCATGTGCTCGGCCTCAAGCGGCTTTATCTGGTGCCGCACGGCTTTGCCGCCGACAACGGCGTCTATGTGCAAATGCCGTTCGAGGCGCTGCTGGCGGCGACCGCGCAGGAAAGCGTGGCGCATCGATGCGTGGTGATCGGCGAGGATCTCGGCACCGTGCCGGAGGGCTTTCGCGAGCAAATGGCGGAGTGGGGCATCTGGTCTTACCAGGTGATGATGTTCGAGCGTGACGATCATGGCTCGTTTCGAGGCGTCGACCACTATGCGTCGAATGCCCTCGTCACCTTCAACACTCATGATCTGTCGACCTATGCGGGCTGGCGCTGCTTCAGCGATCTCGCGCTGAAACGGTCGCTGGGGATCGATCCCGGCGAAAGCGACGAAGCGCGATGGCATGCACTTGCGATGTTGACCGACGTGCTGCGTCATCACGCCGTCGACGGTCACGATCTTTATGCCGTCGCGGGCTTTCTGGCGCGGACCAAATCCCGCCTGCTTGCGATATCGCTCGAGGATCTGCTGGGCGTGATCGATCAGCCCAATATTCCCGGCACCGTGGACGAACATCCGAATTGGCGGCGGCGGCTGCCGCTTGCGATCGACGAGATCGCATCCGCGATCGACATTCCTGCGCTTAAGGCAGCGACCGGGGAGCGGACGCGCGCGGCGATCTGACGCACAAACCATTTCAGCGGTGGCAGCGATTTGTCCTCAAGAATTGAAGACTATGGGTTGATCGGCGATTGCGAGACCGCGGCATTGGTCGGCCGCGACGGATCGATCGACTGGCTGTGCTGGCCCGCCTTCGATTCCGACGCGTGTTTCGCGGCGTTACTCGGCACCCCCAAGCATGGCCGATGGCTGATCACGCCTGCGGAGGAAATTGCAGAATCCTCGCGCCGCTACTGGGATAATACGCTAATCCTGGAGACGCGTTTTGAAACCGCAACCGGCGTCGTCGCGCTGATCGATTTCATGCCGCCGCGCGGCAACGCCTCCGATGTCGTCCGACTGGTGCGCGGCGTGCGCGGCCGGGTGAAGCTGCGGATGGAACTCGTGATCCGGTTTGGGTTCGGCACCGATATCCCCTGGGTCAAGCGGACCGACGATGGCGCACTGCTTGCGATTTGCGGGCAGGACATGACCGTGCTGCGAACCCCGGTCGAGACCCGCGGCGAGGACATGACCACGGTCGCCGATTTC
>WNFK01207833.1_pt1 | contig 12929 bp, 10 predicted proteins | sample 5400281 | NCBI WGS metagenome assembly WNFK01 (sample SAMN13153350, study PRJNA577476) | soil metagenome | isolation source: 20 cm soil on Douglas fir-dominated hillslope | place: USA:California | collected 2013-09-17
AGGATACCGCCCCGCCAGCCTTCCACGAGCCCGAACGCGGGCGCGAAGGGCGGCAGGGGTCCGAGCGGCGCGGCGAGAGTGCCGGTGGGGAGACCGGTCAAGGCCCGGCGGACGAGGGCGGCCGACTCCCGCGCCTCCTCCAGGCGCACCATCGTGCGCGCCTTGACGTCGCCGCTCTCCCACACCGGCACCCGCAGGCCCAGCTCGCCGTACGCCGCGAACGGATGGTCGCGGCGCGCGTCCGCGTCGATCCCGGAGCCTCGCGCCACGAATCCCAGCACCCCGTGGTCGCGCGCAATCCGGGTGGTGAGCCGCCCGGTGTCCTCCAGCCGGTCCATCACCAGCGTGTTGCGGAGGGTGAGCGCCGCGATCTCGTCGAAATCCCGGAGCGCCGCGTCCACCTCCGCGGGCAGGTCCAGGTCGGCGGGCAGGTCGCGGCCCACCCCGCCGGGCACGATGCCCCCGCGGAGCAGCCGGTTGCCGGTGAGGCGGCGGTTGAGCTGGAGCAGCCGCTCGCGGATGCGGAAGCAGTGCGAGTGGGCCACCGCGTAGCCGGTGTCGTTGGCGATCATCCCGAAGTCGCCCACGTGGTTGTAGAGCCGCTCCATCTCGAGCAGCACGACCCGCAGCCGGCGCGCGCGCTCCGGCACCGTCGTGCCCGCGGCCGCTTCGAGCGCCTGGCAGAAGGCGAGCGCGTGGCCGACGGTGGTGTCGCCCGAGACCCGCTCGGCCAGCGCCACCCCATCCGCGGGCGCCCGGCCCTCGAACAGCTTCTCGGTCCCCTTGTGGGTGAAGTAGAGGCGCGCCTTCATGTCGATGATGGTCTCGCCCACCACGCTGAACCGGAAGTGCCCCGGCTCGATGATCCCGGCGTGAACCGGCCCCACCGGGATCTCGTAGACTCCCTCGCCCTCCACCTCGGTGAACGGAAACGCGCGCCCGTCATCGTGGAACTCGCGCGCCACCGCGTCCTTGCGGAGGGGGAAGTAGTCGGCGGGCCAGAAGGCGTGGCGGACGAGCGGGCGCGGATCCGGATGGCCCGCGGCCACGATCCCGAACAGGTCGAAGATCTCGCGCTCGAAGAGGGACGCGGGGTGATGGAAGGTGGCCAGGGACGCGAGCGCGGGGGCCTCCGGGCCGAGCCACTGCGCCGCCTGCACGAACCAGTTCTCGGCGGGATGCGCGAACAAGGCGTAGACCTCGAAGCGCCCCGCGTCGGCGCGGCGATCGGCCCCCACCATCAGCCGCAGCTCGACTCCGTGCTCCGCGCGCAGGGCCTGCGCGAGGCTCCGCGCGTCGCGCGGCTCGATGCGGCAGTGCAGCTCGCGCTCGCGCACCACGCGAGGCTCGTGGAGCCGGCCCTCCAGCCGGCCCGCGAGCGCGCGCGCGACCGCGTCCAGGTCTCTCATCGCGCGGTGATCTCCACGATGCGGTCGAGCAGGGTCTCGACCGGGGCCGGGAGCACGAGGCCGAGCCACACCAGCGCGAGCGCGCACGCGGCTAGGGGGACGAGGCCCCAGCGCCCCGTCTCGCCCGTGGCCACCCCGTCCGGCGGCGCGCCGTAGAGCATGCGGTTGAGATGGCCCACGAAGGCCACGAACGCCACCGCGAGCAGCCCCAGCACCATGGCCATGAGCCAGGCGTGCCCGGTCGCGAAGCCGGCCCGCAGCATGGCGAGCTTCGAGAGGAAGATGCCGAACGGGGGTAGGCCCACCAGCGCGAGCGTGCCGACCGCGAACAGACCGCCGGTGAGCGGCATGGTCCGCAGCAGGCCCGAGACGTGGCGGATGTCGGCGGTGCCGTAGCGGGCGAGGATCCGCCCCGAGAGTAGGAACATCATCGACTTGGCCGCGGTGTGGTTGATCAGGTGAAGCATCGCCGCGAAGACGCCGAGCGGGCCCAGCGCCAGCCCCACGCACATGAGCCCGGTGTGCTCGATACTGGAGTACGCGAGCAGCCGCTTGTAGTGACGCTGCCCCAGGAGCGAGAGAGCCGCGATGGCGACCGAGAGGAGCCCGAGCCCGATGAGCAGGCCGTCGGGCAGCGGCCCGTCCACCGCGAGGTTGACCACCGCCTTCCAGCGCACGATCGCGTAGAGCGCCACCGCGAGCAGCACGCCCGACATCATGGCCGAGAGCGCGGCCGGCGCTTCCGCGTGGGCGTCGGGCAGCCAGGTATGCATCGGGGCGAGGCCCGCCTTGGTGCCGTAGCCCACCAGCAGGAACACGAAGGCGAGCTGCATCGCGGCGGGGTGGAGCGCCGGCGCCGCGGCCATGAGGACCGTCCAGTGCAGCGCCGACTCCTGCGGCCCGGCCACCGTGACAAAGTCGAAGTAGGCGAGGACCGTGCCCACGAAGGCGAGCGCGATGCCCACCGAGCCGATCAGGATGTACTTCCACGAGGCCTCCACCGAGGCCCGGCTCACGTGGAGCGGGACCAGCAGCGCGGAGGTGATTGTGGTCGCCTCGATGGCCACCCACATCACCGCCACGTTGTTGGTGGTGACCGCCACCAGCATCGTGAAGGCGAAGAGACTCCCGAAGACCCGGAACCACCGCACCTCGCGCGGGCTCTCGTGGCCTCCGCCGGGTCCGAGCCCGAGCGCGAGCGCCGAGACGAAGGCCACGCAGACCGCGAGCACCGCCGAGAGCGCGTCCACCCGGAAGAGCTCGCCGGGGCCCCAGGTGGGCACGCCTCCCGCCACCACGCGGACGGCCAGCCGCAGGGCCGCCCCGAGCGAGCCGAGCACCAGCAACCAGGTCAGGACCGCGACCGGCCGCGGCGCGACGGGACCCGCGATCGCGAGCAGGGCCGAGACCAGCGGCGCGCCGAGCAGGACCAGGAAGAGCGCGGGCTCGGACACGCGTCAGCGCCTCAGCCGGTTGAGCTGCTCGACGTCAAGGCTCTGGAAGGTCTCGTGGATCTGGTACACGAAGATCTGCATGACGAGGAAGCCCATCATCACGTCGAGGAACACGCCGATCTCGACGATCAGGGGGATGCCGTAGGTGCCGAGCACCGCGAGCAGGGCGATGCCGTTCTCGAGCATGAGGAAGCCGATGACCTGGGTGAGCGCGTGCTTGCGGCTGATGATCACGAACAGGCTCACGAACACGAGCCCCATCGCCAGCGGCATGCCCGCGCGCGTGGGCAGCTCGCTCAGCTGGACCACCGGCCGCATCACGATGTAGGCGAGCAGCACGAGCAGCCCCCCCACCAGCAGCGACGTGGCGGTGTTCACGTAGGGCGGCACCTGGCGCCCGCTCCCGAGCCGGCGGGCCATGCGGCGCAGCAGGAGCGGGATCCCCACCCCCTTGATCCCGATCAGGAGCCCGGCCACCAGGTAGAGCTCGCGGTTGCCCGTGAAGTAGCCGACGACCGCGGTGGTCGCTCCGAGGGCCAGCGACTGGAGCGTGAACGCGTCGACATAGGCGGGGATCCCGCGGCGCCACAGGAGCAGGAACGAGGCGATGAGCACCAGGCTCGAGCCGAGCATGGCGAGCTGGGCGAAGAGGCCGTCCATCGCCCTACCTCGACAGGAACGAGGCGGTGATGGCGAGCAGCGCCAGGACGAACGAGACGCTCAGCAGCTCCGGCACCCGGAAGAGCCGGAGCTTGGCCACCCGCGTCTCGAACACCGCCACCACCGCGGCCAGCGCCGCGAGCTTCGCCACGTAGGTCAGCGCGGCGAGCAGGAGAGCGCCCGCGCCCAGGTGGACCGCCACGCCCCACGGCACGAAGAGGTTGGCCATCAGGGTGAAGAAGGCCAGCAGCTTGAGCGCGGCGGCCCACTCGATGAGGGCCAGGTACCGGCCCGAGTACTCGAGCACCATGGCCTCGTGGATCATGGTCAGCTCGAGATGCGTGGCCGGGTTGTCCACTGGCAGCCGCCCGGTCTCGGCCAGCGTCACGATGAAGAGCGCGGTGAACGCGAGCAGGTAGCCCGGGCTCACCGCCTCCGCGGGCCGCGCCATCGCCCGCGCCACGATCTCGCCCAGATTGGTGGAGCCCGCGCCCAGCGCCAGCGCGAACATCGCCACCGCGATAGTGGGCTCGGCGAGCGCGGCCACCGTCATCTCTCGGCTCGATCCCATGCCGCCGAACGGAGACCCCGGATCGAGACCGGCCAGGGCCAGGAAGAAGGTGCCGAGCAGGAGCAGGTAGACCACCACCAGGAGATCGCCGACCGCGTCGAGCGGCAGCGGCACCGCCAGGACCGGGAGCAGCAGCACGACGCCGAGCGTGCTGGTGAACACCACGTAGGGAGCGAGGCGGAAGAGCCACGAGGCGTTGGTCGAGACCACCGTCTCCTTGGCCAGCCGCTTGCGCAGCTCGAGGTACGGCTGCCAGACCGGCGCGCCGCGCCGGTTCTGCATCCGCGCCTTCAGCCACCGGATCAGCCCGATGAGCCCGGGGGCCAGGGCCACGCACAGGAGCGCCTGGCCCAGCGCGAGCGCGTAGCCGCTCGCCGCCCTCACGGTGCCCCGGTGACCATCAAGACCCCGAGCAGGATCACGAGCGCGCCGACCACGTAGGCGAGGTAGGCGTGCACCGAGCCCGACTGGAGCGCGAGAGCGCGGCGTCCCCAGCGAGCGACCTCGCCGAGCAGGGGCTCGTAGAGGTAGCGCTCGAACCACGGCAGGATGCTGGCGCGGTAGGCGATCGCCTGCACGAAGTAGTGCGACTCGGGATGGTGATCGACGGTCACGTCCTCGGTCGGCCGGTAGATCGCGGAGAACACCCGCCGGAGCGGCTCCGCGTAGGCGGTGGCGGTGTACTCCATGCGCGGGCTCTGGCCGACCCGCCCGCAGCCCCACGTGTCCGCGAAGCGCAGCGGCCGCCGGGAGGCGAGCGCGCGGACGACCAGCCACACGATCGCGACGCCCCCGAGGAGCCCGACGATCACCGCAGGCGGCGACATCCGCGCGAGCCCGGCCGGCGTGCGGAACGAGAACCAGAGCGCGAAGGTCGGCGGCTCCGCGGAGAGACCGAGCAGCCCCGCGGCCACGGCCCCCGCGGTGGCCAGGACCGGCAGCGCGCCCGCGGCCAGCACGACGCACGCGGCGGCCAGCGCCACCATGCCCGCCCGCATCGACACCGGCGACTCGAGCGCCTCCGCCGCCCGGTCCGAGCGCGGGAGGGCGAGGAACGTGATCCCGAAGGCCTTCGCGAACGCAGCGGCGGCGAGGCCCGCGGTCAGGGCCAGCATACCGAGGGCCAAGACCATCAGCACCGCCACCATCGGCGAGGCCACCCCGATGCCGGGCAGGAGCGACTGGAAGAGCAGCCACTCGCTGAAGAACCCGTTCAGCGGTGGCAGGCCCGAGATCGCGACGGCACCGAGCAGGAAGCACGGGCCGGTCCAGGGCAGACGGCGGATGAGCCCGCCGTGCCGGTTCATGTTGCGCGTCCCGGTCGCGTGGAGCACCGAGCCCGCGCCGAGGAACAGCAATCCCTTGAATGCGGCGTGGTTCAGCGCGTGATAGAGCGCGGCCGCGAGGGCGAGCGCGGCCGGGCCCGGCATCGCGAGGCTCTGGAAGAGAAAGCCCGCCCCCACCCCGAGCGTGATCAGGCCGATGTTCTCCACGCTCGAGTACGCCAGCAGCCGCTTGATGTCGTCCTCCATCAGGGCGTAGAGCACGCCGAGCACCGCGGAGCCGGCGCCCAGCCCGATCAGCAGCGCGCCCCACCACGGCGGTCCGCCCCCGAGGAGATCGAGGCCGACCCGCAGCAGCCCGTAGATGCCGAGCTTGATCATCACGCCCGACATGAGGGCCGAGACGTGGCTCGGCGCCGCCGGGTGGGCGCGCGGCAGCCACACGTGGAGCGGGATCAGCCCCGCCTTGGAGCCGAAGCCAACCAGCGCGAGCGCGAACACCGCGCCCCGCGCGGTCCCACTCAGGCCGGCGGCGGCGGCCCGGAGATCGACGAAGTCGAGCGAGGGCGCCCCCGCGCCGAGCCCCAGGAACGCGCCGAGCAGGAACGCGAGCCCGACCTGGGTCATCCCGAGGTACCAGTTGCCCGCGCTGACCGTCTCCGGATCCTCGTGGTCGGTCAGCACCAGGAAGTAGGAGGTCAGCGACATGCCCTCCCACGCGAGCAGGAAGGTCACCACGTTGTCGGCGAGCGGCACCAGGCTGGTGGCGAGCAGGAACAGGTTGAGCGCGGCGCCGAGGCCGCGCCGCGAGTAGCGCCCCGCGTACCCCGTGGAGTAGCCGACGCCGTAGAGGGCCGCCGGCGCTGCCACCATGCCGGTCAGGGCCAGGAAGAACGCGCCGAGCGCGTCCAGCCGCAGCGCGATGCCGCCCGCGAGCCCGACCACGTCGGGCGCGACGAAGGTCCAGATCGGGCCCCCCGCGAGCGCCTGCAGCCCGAGCAGCAGCCCGGCCGCCGCGCCGGCCACCGCGCCCGCGGTCGAGAGGGCGCGGCCGACGCGAGCCCCGCCCCCCAGGAGCGCCGCGGCGGCGCCCGCGCCGTAGGCGCCGACCATCACCGCGAGCAGGGTGGCGGCCACGGGCCTAGGCGCGCAGAGGCCGGCGCAATGCGGTCAGGATGCCGCGGAGGATCTGGGCCGGCTCGGGCGGGCAGCCGTCGACGAACGCGTCCACCGGGATCACCCGGTCGACGCTCCCCACCACCGCGTAGCTGCCCTGGAAGACCCCACACGTGCGGGCGCAGTCGCCCACCGCGATCACCAGCTTGGGCGCGGGGGTGGCCTCGTAGGTCTTGCGGAGCGGCACCTCCATGTTGCGCGTGACCGGCCCGGTGACGAGGAGCAGATCGGCGTGGCGGGGCGAGGCGACGAAGTGGATGCCGAACCGCTCGCTGTCGTAGACCGGCCCGGTCAGCCCGCTGATCTCGATCTCGCAGCCGTTGCAGGAGCCCGCGTCCACCTCGCGGATGGCGAGGGCCCGGCCGAAGAGCCGCCGCGACTCCGCGTCGACCTCGCGCACCAGGTGGACGACGTCCTCCTCGCCCGGCGCCGGCGGCCCGATCGGCACGGAAACGAGTCCCACCCTTAGCATCTTCGCGAATAGCAGCATCAGCCGCCTACTATGGGGCCCCGGTCCGGCAGGACCAAGGAATCAGACGGCGGGAAGGGGCGTCAGGCGCCGAGGCGGGCGATGACCGCGTCGGCGAACTCGGCGGTGCCGAGCGTGCCGCCGAGATCGCGGGTCTTGCAGCCCTCGGCGAGGGCGTGATTGTAGCCGTCCTTGATCCGCTGCGCGGCGGTCGCGCACGCCGCATCGTCGCGCGTCTCGGCCAGGTGGTTGAGCAGCATGACCGCGGACATCAGCAGGGCGAGCGGGTTGGCGATCCCCCGCCCCGCGATGTCGGGCGCGGAGCCGTGCACCGCCTCGAAGACCGCGCCGTGGTCGCCGATGTTCGCGCCCGGCACCACCCCGAGGCCGCCCACCAGGCCCGCGCAGAGATCGCTGAGCACGTCGCCGTAGAGGTTCTCCAGCAGCAGCATGTCGAAGCGGGTGGGATCCTGGACGAGCCCCATGCAGCCCGCGTCGATGATCATCTCCTGGTAGCCGATCAGAGAGAACTCCTGGTCGTGCACCGAGCGGGCGCACCGCATGAACATCCCGTCGGTGAGCTTCATGATGTTGGCCTTGTGGAAGACGGTGATCTTCTTCCGGCCCCGGTGCTGCGCGTAGTGGAAGGCCCAGCGCGCGATGCGCGTGCACGCCTTCTCGGTGGCGACCTTGGTGGTGGTCACGACCCCGGGCGCCAGGGTCGCCTCGATGCCCGAGTAGAGGCCCTCGGTGTTCTCGCGGATGATGACCAGGTCCACGCCCCGGTAACGGGTGGGCACCCCGTCGAGGTTGCGGACCGGCCGCACCGCCGCGTAGAGGTCCAGCTCTTTGCGGAGGCGCACGTTGATGGAGACGAAGCCCTCGCCGATCGGCGTGGTGCACGGCCCCTTCAGCGCCACCTGGAGGCTCGTGATCGCGTCCAGGGTCTCCCGCGGCAGGACATCCTGGCCACGCTCGAGGGCGGCGAGGCCCGCGCGGCACTCCACCCACTCGACGGGGGCACCCGCCGCGTGCAGGATGCGGCGGACCGCGACGGTGACCTCGGGGCCGATGCCGTCGCCGGGAATGAGCACGGCCTGATGCGTGGCCATGCCGTCATTATCCACCCGGGAGATTAAATCGAGCACGATCGGCGCGGCCGCGGGCGTCGCGGGCCCGTCGGGCATGCGCGCACTATGCTACAGTGCGACGGAAAAGGAGGGGCCATCCATGGCAGACGCCGTGCATCTGGGCAGTGGGAAGGTCCGCGAGCTCTACGCCCTCGACGACGAGCGGCTCCTGCTCGTGGCCTCCGACCGCATCTCCACCTTCGACGTGGTGCTGCCGACCGTCATCCCGGACAAGGGCCGGGTGCTGACCGGCCTGGCCGCCTTCTGGTTCGCGCGCACCCGCTCGATCTGCGCCAACCACCTGCTGGCCCTGCGCCCGGACGGCCGCTCCACCGAGTGCTGCCGCCTCGAGATGCTGCCGATCGAGTGCGTGGTGCGCGGCTATCTCTCCGGCTCGGGCTGGAAGGACTATCAGAAGACCGGCCTCGTCTGCGGCCACCGACTGCCCGCCGGCCTGCGCGAGTCCGACCGGCTACCCGAGCCGATCTTCACCCCGGCCACCAAGGCCCAGTCCGGCCACGACGAGAACATTTCGCGGGAGCAGGGGGCCACCGTCGTCGGGGCCGAGCGCTTCGTGCTGGCCGAGCGGCTCTCCGTCGCGCTCTACCGGTTCGCGGCCGCCTACGCGCTCGAGCGCGGCATCATCATCGCCGACACCAAGTTCGAGTTCGGCGTCGACCGGGAGGGCCGGCTGGTGCTGGGCGACGAGGCCCTCACCCCCGACTCCTCGCGCTTCTGGCCGGCCGACCAGTACGCGCCGGGCGGGCCGCAGCCGTCCTTCGACAAGCAGTACGTGCGGGACTTCTGCGAGAAGATCGGCTGGGGCAAGACCTACCCGGGCCCCGAGCTGCCCGAGGATGTGGTCTCGGGCACCCGCCGGCGCTACGTCGAAGCCTTCGAGCACCTGACCGCGCTCCACTTCGACGACTACCTCGCCAATCCCTCAGTGGTCCTCACCTGACCCCCACCCTCTCCCCTCTGGGGAGAGGGTGGGGTGAGGGGCCAGATGGTGAGGGGCCAGATGTTGAGGGGCTACTTCCCTCCCCCCACGTACCCGCGCTCGCGGTCCCGCGCGCGCAGCTCCCGCACTCGCTTCGCCGCCGGCCCGTACCCGCCCCCGCCCGGCGTGCTCACCAGCACCCGGTCGCCGCGCTCGAGCACGTGCTGCCGCCGGTGATCGATCTTCTTGCCGTTGATCCGCACGTCGCCGAGTCCGCCCGCGCCGCCGCCGGCGAGGCCCGGCGCCGGGAAGCGCGTGCGCTCGGCCATGAAGCTCATCACGATGGGGCGCGCCGACTCGCTCTCGATCAGCATGTCCTGGCCGAGCCCGCCGCGGAACCTCCCGCGCCCGCCCGATCCCGCCCGCATGCGCTTGTAGTGGAAGAAGAGCGGGCTGTTGCGCTCCGCCACCTCTACCGGGGTGCTCGAGATGTTGCTCGGCCACGAGAGCACGTGCTCGCCGTCCTTGGACGCGGTCGCTCCCATGCCCCCGTTGAAGAACAGCACCGTCGTGTACGGGCGCCCGTCGTCGCGCACCCCGGACTGGGCCAGCGCCCAGAGCGGCGAGCCCGCCGCGGCGGCCACCCGCTCCGGGATCACCTGGTGGAGCGCGCCCAGGACCAGGATCGGCACGTAGTGGCCGGTCTGGGCGCGGCTGACGACCGCGGCGGGGAACTTCGGGTTCAGGAGACAGCCCTCGGGCGCCGCCACCGTCACCGGCCGGTACATGCCCTCGTTGTTCGGCAGCCCGGGCAGGAGCGCGCACCGCACCGCGTAGGCGGTCATGGCGTAGGTGTAGGCCATCACGCAGTTGATCGCGCGCGGCTGGGCCGGTGACGTGCCGGTGAAGTCGGCCACGATGCGGTCGCCGGCCACCGTGAGCGCGAGGCGGAAGCGGTAGGGCGCCTCGAAGCCGTCGGTGTCGATGCCGTACCGGTAGGTCCCGTCGGGCACCGCGCGGATGGCCTCGCGCATCGCGCGCTCCGAGCGGCCGAAGAGCTCGTCGCCGAGCTCGTCCAGCGAGGCCAGCTCGTACTCCTCCATGAGCCGCCGCACCCGGTTCTCCATGAGTTCGTTGGCGCTCACCTGGGCCCAGATGTCGCCCACCGTCTGATCCGGGGTGCGCACGTTGGCCCGCAGCAGCGCGACCAGGGTGTCGTCCACGCGCCCCTCGCGGATCAGGTGCGTGAGCGGGATGTGGAAGCCCTCCTCGAACAGCTCGCGGGCCTCGATGGCGCGGATCCGCCCGCCGATGTCCGGCATGTGGGCCGTGGTCGCCGAGAAGGCGACCAATCGGCGTGGACTGCCGGAGTCAAAAAAGATGGGCTTCACCAGGCACACGTCGCTCATGTGCCCGGTCCCCTGCCAGGGGTCGTTGGTGATCAGCACGTCGCCCGGCCGGAGGCGCTCCGGCCCCAGCTCGCGCAGGAAGTGCCGCACCGTCGCGGGCAGCGTGCCGATGAACGACGGGATCGAGCCCGAGTTCTGGGCCAACGCGTGACCGCGGGCGTCGGTGAGCACGCACGCGAAGTCGTTGGCCTCGTTGGAGAGGGTGGAGAACGAGGTGCGCACGATCGCCTTGGCCGCCTCGTCCACCACCGAGATGAGGCGGGTCCACAGCACCTCGAGCGTGATCGCGTCGAACCGGGGAGAGGTCATGGCCCCGTATTGTCACACATCGCCGGTCAGCGCGGAACAGCCGCTCCGGCTACGTGTAGAGCTTTAGCGGCCCCCCGATCGCCTTCCACGCCGAGTGGCCGCCCTTCATGTACTTCGCGTCGAATCCAGCCTCGCGGAGCGCGATGGCCGTCTTGCATCCCACGTGGAATCCGTAGGCGCAGAACACCACGACGGGCTCGGACTTCGACAGCTCCCCGATCCAGTCATGGGATCCGCTCGGGATCTCGCCAGACCGCGCCGTCCATGTCGGGATATGTAGGATCTCGGGCGGGCATCGATGATCTGGACCGGCTCGCCCGAGTCCAGCATCGCCTTGACTTCCTCGACCCCCACGCCCGGGAGATCCCCGAACTCCTTCTGGACGAGGGGTCGCGGGGCCTCGACTCTCGACGCATCCTCGTAGCGCGTCTGGGTCGATACCCAATCGATGTTGCGCTGGAAGGTATCGATGTACGCGGTCGCGTTGGCTCCGAAGTCGATGTGGTAGGCGTGCTCGTACATATCGAGCGCCAGGACCGGAATGCCCCCCGCCGTGGCCTGGCCGTGATCGCCCGCATACTGATTGATGAGCCGGCGATCTCTGGGAACATAGACGAGCAATACCCATCCGGAGCCGCCGGCCAAGCCCTTGGCCATTGCGACGAACTCACTGCGCCAGCGGTCCACCGATCCGAAGTCGCGCGTGAGGGCCTGCGCGAGCATCTCGGTCGGCCTTCCATCGCCAAACGCCATGCTGGCGAAGTACAGCTCGTTGAGAAGCGTCGAATTGAGCGCGATCAGCTGCTCACGCTTCAAGCTGTTGACCATGAAGCCCGGAGTCTTGTCGAAATCGAGCGACTCGAGCTGCTCCGTGATCGCGTTCAACCGACGGAGAGCGCCCCCGTAGTGATTCTCGTAGTGGCTCTCGATGAGCCGCAGGGACAGACCATTGAGCAGCCACGGACGAGTGTTGATCGGTGTCAGTTGGTATCGCATGTGGGCCTCGGTTATCTCTGGCTATTGGTCTGGTCCAGCGCGGCCTTCAGTCCCTGCGCGAGCGTGGCCGGACTGTCGACAGCCCAGAAGTGCATGTAGAAAAGGCGCGGGGTATCCAGGAGTCCGTGGTTGTGGATCGCGGTCACGTCGATGCCGTGCTGCCGGAGGGCCCGGGCGACCGGATTGACCTCCCGGTCGATCAGCACGAAATCTCCCGTGATCGCCGTCCTGCCGCCATCGAGGGCCTGGAAATTGAGAACCGTCGCGATGCCCATCTCGGGCAGCAACGGCATGCCATTCTCGGTGATCGCTTCCGCGCGGGGCACCGTCACCTGGAATACCCCGTTGCCCAGGTCGCGCCCGGCGCGGCCGAGCGCCTGCTCGATCTGCTTCGCATCGATCGCCGGCGCGCCACCCGTCGCGGCCACCGCCGGCGCGCCGAGGGGGGTCGCGCTCGCCGCCAAGGCCTGACGCAGAGCCCGGGCGAGCTGGACCGCGTCGCCATGGCCTTCGTAGTGCATGTACATGACGTGGGGCGACATCTCGTTCAGGTGATTGTGGACCGCGGTCACCTCGAGTCCGCCGCTGAACAGGCCGGACACCACCCCCGGAACCTCCTGATCGAGCAGCACGAGATCCCCCATGACCATGGCCCGATCGCCGAGCTGCCGGAAGGCGGCGTAGGACCCGAGCGCGAAGCCCGCCTTCACGGGCACGCCCTTCACATTGACGGACAGATCCGTGCGCGGCATCCCGATCCGGAAGACGTCGCCCGCCTGGACCTGGCCGGGCTTGCCGAGTGCCTGCTCGACCGCCTTCCAGTCCGGCTCGACCGCTCCCGCCCTCGACCCGAAGAGCAAGCACCCCGCCAGAACCGCCACGTGAAGCGAGACATCGTGAATTCTGAGTCGCATGATGTCACCCATCCTTCCCGACCCGGCCCGGCCCGCTACCATGGCGGCCCGCCGGCTATTAGTGATCCCGGTACACCGCGGCGCGATGGCTCCCGGGCAGAAACGCACAGACGATGTCTCGCCTGGCGTCGAACGACAGCGTATGGGCGCCCACCTCGGTCGCCACGATCTCGTGGCGTCGCAGCGGCGCGGTATCGAACACCTCGATC
>WNFK01162843.1_pt1 | contig 12924 bp, 14 predicted proteins | sample 5400281 | NCBI WGS metagenome assembly WNFK01 (sample SAMN13153350, study PRJNA577476) | soil metagenome | isolation source: 20 cm soil on Douglas fir-dominated hillslope | place: USA:California | collected 2013-09-17
GCCCGGCCGGGGTCAAGAGCCCGGCCGAGACGGTGGAGCGGGCGCGCCGACGCATCCGCGAGACCGGGCGGGGCGCCTACGCGCCCCTGGGCTTCTGGCGGATCGAGGGCCGGAGCGACGGCGCGTTCCACGGCGTCGGCGCCCTCATCCAGATGCCGGCCGCGGACGACGTCGAAGTGGCGTATCGGCTGGCGCGGCGCGGGTGGGGCCAGGGGATCGCGACCGAGGCGGCGGGCGCCCTGGTGGCCCACGCGCTGGGCCCGCTGGCCCTGCCCAGGGTGGTGGCCGTGACCTATCCGGAGAACCAGGCGTCCCAGCGGGTGCTGGACAAGCTCGGCTTCGAGCGTCACGGGCTCCGCGAATACAAAGGCGTCCAGGTGACCTACCACGTGCTCGCGTCCTCCGCCTGGGCCGGGCGCGTGGCCGGCGGTTCTGTTCATTGACTTTATCCCCCCCGCACCGCCATAATTAGCTCGCTGTTCACGCACACGTATGGCTCCCTCATCTCTCTTCCTCGTCACCGGCGGTGCGGGCTTCATCGGCTCGCACATCGTCGAGCGGCTCCTTGGCGAGGGACATCGGGTGCGGGTGCTCGACAACTTCTCGACCGGCAGCCGGGCCAATCTCGACTTCGCGCGAGGTAACCGGCGGCTCGAGATCATCCGCGGCGAGCTGGCCAACCTGAAGACGGTCGAGCGGGCGATCCGAGGCGTCACCGCGGTGTTCCACCAGGCCGCGATGCGCTCGGTGCCGCGGTCGGTGGCCGATCCGCTGGGCGCCAACGCCTCCAACGTGACCGGCACGCTCCACGTGCTGCACGCGGCCACGAAGCAGAAGAAGAAGCCGCGCGTGGTCTACGCGTCGTCGTCGTCGGTGTACGGGGACCGGCCCGACCTGCCCAAGCGGGAGGACCAGCCGACCGCTCCCATCTCGCCCTACGCGGCGACCAAGGTGACCGGCGAGCTGTACGCCTCGGTGTGGAGCCGACTCATGGGCGTCGAGACGGTGGGGCTGCGCTACTTCAACGTGTTCGGCCCGCGCCAGGATCCCAAGAGCGAGTACGCGGCGGTGATCCCGCGCTTCATCCTGTGGGGCCAGACCGGCAAGCCCCTCCAGGTCCACGGCGACGGCACCCAGTCGCGCGATTTCACCTACATCGACAACGTGGTCTCGGCCAACCTGCTCGCCGCCCGCGCGGAGGGCAGCCGCGCCTCCGGGAAGAGCTACAACGTGGGCTGCGGCAGCCGGACGAGCCTGCTCGAGATCATCGGCAAGCTGGAGGCGATGCTGGGACGGCCCTTCGAGCGCAAGCACTCGCCGACCCGCGCCGGCGACGTCCCGCACACCCTGGCCGACGTGAGCGCGGCCAAGCGCGATCTGGGCTACGAGCCGGTGGTGGAGTTCGACGAAGGCCTGCGGCGGACGGTGGAGTTCTTCACGGGGAGGAAACTCGGATGAGGCGATTTGTCTCGACTACGGTGATCGCCGCGCTCGGCGCGGGGGTGTTTGCGGCGGCGGTTGCGGCGCCGGTCGCCGCCCAGACCCCGGGCACCCTGGTGATCCAGGTCGCCACCGAGCCCCCCGGACTCGATCTGACCTCGAACCCGTCCTCGGCGATCGCGGCGGTGGTCTTCGACAACGTGCAGGAGGGGCTGATCAAGATCGACCGCGCCGGCAAGATGGTGCCGTGGCTGGCCGAGCGCTGGTACACCACCGACAGCAAGAACTACACGTTCTTCCTCCGCAAGGGCGTGCGCTTCCACAACGGGCGCGAGATGAAGGCGGCCGACGTGAAGTTCGCCCTGGACCGGGCGGTGAATCCGGAGACCAAGCATCCCTACCGGACCCAGTACGACGCCATCCAGGACGTGATCGTCAAGGACGACTACACGGTGACGGTGACGCTCAAGAAGGTGGACGCCACCTTCCTCTATACGATGGCGCGCCAGGGCTCGGTGATCTACCCCCGCGAGGCGGTGGAGACGCTCAAGAGCCAGCCGATGGGCACCGGGCCGTTCACGGTGGCGGAGTGGGTGCGCAACGATCGCATCGTGCTCGCCAAGAACAAGGACTACTGGGTGAAGGGGCTGCCCAAGCTGGACCGGGTGGTCTACCGCTTCATCCCCGATCCCAACGCCGCGCTCGCCGCCCTCAAGGCCGGGGACGTCGACGTCTCCGCCTTCGGCATCGGGCCCGAGAGCGTGGACGAGCTCAAGAAGGACGCGCGCTTCCAGGTCATCGTGGGCGATACCACCAACGACGTGACGCTCTCGATGAACAACAGCAAGAAGCCCTTCTCCGACCAGCGCGTGCGCCTGGCCATCACGCACGCGATCAACAAGGACGAAGTGCTCAAGGGAGCGATGTTCGGCTACGGGAAGATCCTCGGCTCCAACGTGGATCCGACCAATCCCTACTTCGTGGACGTCTCCAAGCGGGTGACCTACGATCCGGCCAAGGCCAAGAAGCTCCTCGCGGAGGCCGGTTATCCCAACGGCTTCGAGGCGGTCTTCAAGGTGGCGCCGCAGTACTACTACACGGTGCGCTCGGCCGAGGTCATCGTGAGCCAGCTCGCGAAGGTGGGCATCCGCGCCAGCATCCAGCAGATCGAGTGGGGCCAGTGGCTCGCCCAGGTCTTCTGCCTGGCGCCCTGCCAGAACCCCGACTACGACATGTCGATCATCGGCCACGCCGAGGCGTTCGACATCGGCAACTTCGCCAACCCCAAGTACTACTTCCGCTGGGACAGCGCCGCCTTCCAGAAGCTCTACCAGGACTCGCAGGTCACGGTGGACGAGAAGAAGCGCAAGGATCTCTACGTGAAGATGCAGGAGATGCTGGCCGACGAGGCGCCCGCGGTCTGGCTCTACATGCACCCGCGGCTGGTGGTCACCAAGAAGGGGGTCACCGGCATCTGGAAGGACCTGCCGCTTCCCGTCCTCGATCTCTCCGAGGTGGCCTGGCAGAAGTGACGCGCGCTCATCCTCTCCCCCTCCCGGGGGAGAGGGCAGGGTGACGGGACGCGGTTGCAGCGATACATCGTCCGCCGCGTCGCCGCGCTCGCCGCCACCCTCGTCTTCGTCTCCCTCCTGGTCTTCGCGGTGGTCCGCGTGCTCCCCGGCGACCCCGCCCTCATCATCCTGGGGCTCGAGGCCAACGCGGACTCGGTGGCGCGCGTCCGGCAGGAGCTCGGGCTCGACCGCCCCATCGCGGTCCAGTACGCGCAGTGGGTGGGCCGGGCGCTCCGCGGCGACCTGGGCCGCTCGATCCAGTACGACCTGCCGGTCTCGACCCTGATCCTCACCCGGCTCACCGTGACCCTGCCGCTGACCCTGCTGGCCGCCGGGCTCATGATCGCCGCGGCGATTCCGCTCGGCGTCTTCGCGGCCACCCGGCACCGGCGGTGGGGCGACTACCTGACCATGACCCTGTCCCAGCTCGGGGTCGCGGTGCCCGGGTTCTGGGCGGGCCTGCTCCTGATCCTGTTCTTCTCGGTGTACCTCGGCTGGGTCCGGGCGGGGGGCTTCGACGGCTGGGGGCAGGGGTTCTGGCCCGCCCTGCGCTCGCTGCTGATGCCCGCGGCGGCGCTCGGCCTCTTCCAGTTCGCGGTGCTGGCCCGCACCACGCGCTCCGCGGTGCTGGAAGTGCTGCGCGAGGAGTACGTGAAGACGGCTCGCGCCAAGGGCCTGGCCGAGCGGCGCGTCCTGTTCCGCCACGCGCTGCGCAACGCGCTGATCCCGATCGTCACGGTGGCCGGGGTGCAGCTCGGCCAGCTCCTGGCCGGCAGCATCATCCTCGAATCCGTGTTCTACCTGCCCGGCCTCGGCCGGCTCACCCTGGCCGCCATCAGCGCCCGCGACCTGCCGGTGGTGCAGGGCGTCGTGCTCTTCGTGGCCTCGATGATCGTGATGGTGAACGCGGCGGTGGACATCCTCTACGGCCTGCTCGATCCCCGCATCCGCTATGGCTGATCGTGCGTAGACGCCCCGGCCGGCACGTGACCTTCGTGATCGGCCTCGTCATCACCCTGGCCCTGATCGCCACCGCCGCGGTGAGCCTGGTCTACACGCCCCGCGACCCCCTCGAGATGTCCATCGCGGGCCGTCTCCAGGGCCCGACCCTGGCGCACCCGCTCGGCACCGACCAGTTCGGCCGTGACCTGCTCTCGCGGGTGATGCGGGGCGCCATCACCGCGATCCTGGTCGGCGTCATCGCGGTGGCCATCGGCATGCTGGTGGGCGTGGCCTTCGGCATGCTCTCCGGCTACTTCGGCGGCTGGCTCGACGAGGGGTTCATGCGGCTGGTGGACGCCATCCAGGGCTTTCCGGCCATTCTCTCCGCGCTCCTGCTCGCCGCGGTGTTCCGGCCGACGCTCTCCATTTCCATGATCGCGATCGGTGTCGCCTTCCTGCCCGTGTTCGCGCGCCTGACCCGCGCGAGCTTCCTCGAGTTCCGCGACCGCGATTTCGTGGTGGCGGCCCGTGCCCTCGGGGCCGGGGACGGCGCGGTCATCGGCCGGCACATCCTGCCCAACACCCTGCCCCCGCTCATCGTTCAGGCCACCATCAGCTTCCCGGTCGCCATCCTGGCCGAGGCGGGCCTGTCCTACCTGGGGCTCGGCACCCAGCCGCCCAACCCGTCGTGGGGGCTCATGCTACGGGAGGCACAAGCGTTCCTCACCCTCAATCCGTGGTATGCCATCTTCCCGGGTGGCGCCATCGCCCTGACCGTCCTGGGGCTCAACCTGCTGGGCGACGGGCTGCGAGATCTCCTCGATCCCAAGACGGTGGCGTAGTGGCCGGCCCGGGCGTGCGGTTTGTCTCCCTCCAGAACGGGGGAGTGTGCTAGCCTTGGATCGGTGCCGGTTCTCAGGGTAAAGCGGAGTTGGGCCGGCGTTCCCGCGAGCCAACGCCCTCAAAACTAGAAGCAGAGACCAAGAACAAGGAGATCCATACGTGCTTCGACCGCTTCTATACGTTCTCGGCACGCTCCTGGTGACGCAGGCCGCCGTCATCGCCACGTCGGTGTACCTGCACCGCGGGCTCGCGCACCGCGCGCTCAATCTGCATCCGCTCGCGGACTGGGTCTTCCGCTTCGTGCTCTGGTTCACCACCGGTCAGAATCGCCGCGAGTGGGTGGCGGTGCACCGCAAGCATCACGCCTTCACCGACACCGAGCGCGATCCCCACAGCCCGCTCGTCCACGGCTTCTGGAAGATCCAGCTCTGGAACGTCTATTACTACGTGCGCGAGGCCCGCAACCCCGAGACCCTCGCCCGCTGGGCCAAGGACATCCGGGAAGACCTGTGGGACCGCGCGCTGTTCAACAAGGGCACGCTCGGCGGGGTGGTCGGCATCGCCGCCGCCATGCTGGTCCTGGGCCCGGGCTGGGGGCTGCTCCTGGCGGTGAGCCACTTCGTGCTCTACGTCTTCGTGCTGGCCCCCTCCATCAACGGCCTCGGCCACTGGTGGGGTCGGAAGAACTTCGGCAACAACTCGGCCACCAACCTGCGCGTGCTCGCCTGGCTCACCGGCGGCGAGAGCCTGCACAACAACCACCACGCGTATCCCTCGAGCCCCAAGTTCAGCATGGGCCGCTTCGAGTTCGATCCCTCGTGGGTGGTGATCCGGGTGCTCATGTTGCTCCGCCTGGCCCGCGTGGTGGGCGACAAGGTGAAGCTGGCCGCGTAGGACGGCGGCGACCCGGAGTCAGCCGCGCCGGGTCGCCCCAGCACGTCGCGGGCCGAGTGTTGGAACGAGGCCCCGCCGAAACACAGCCGAAGAAGCAGAGCCGGACTCCCTCTCCGCCCCCCAGCCGGGATTCAACTCCGGGAATCGACTGCCGCGAACGCGGCGCGGATCGGACTAGCGGGAGGCGGTGATCTTGCCGCCGGAGCGGCGCCCGAGGACGATCGGCTCGGGACGAGCCGTCTCCGGGCCCGCGGGCGATATCCGCGGCGGCGGCGGCACCGGAAACCGGTTGTTCTTCTCGGGCGACGGGGCCACGCCGCGCTGCCGCCACCAGTCCCGGGTCACCAGCCGGCCGATATAGAGCACCTGGCCGACCATCCGGCGGATGTGGTCGCGCCCGCGGAAGTCCGGGCGGCGGAACACGGTCGAGAGCAGCCGCGGCAGCGATGCCGCGAAGAAGAAGGACTCCCAGGCGAACCAGTCGACGCGCGCGGGATTCTTGACGAGCCCGTCCACCAACCGCCGGGGGACGAAGTTCAGCCAGCCGAAGAGGAAGTTGTACCCGAGCCACTTCTTGAACTCGGGCGCGTTGCCCCCGAAGAGGTACGACGCCTCGTTGCGGCCCTCCTCGATGTCCTCGAGATCGTCCGGCTTCAGGATGCCCTTCTCCAGCGCGAGGTCGATGATCGGGAGCTTCGGGTAGTACTTGAGCCAGAACACCGAGACGATGTCCGGCCGGTACTCGTTGTAGAACTCGAGGGCCAGCCGCTGGTCGGCGTCGGTCTCGCCCGGGATGCCCAGCATGTGATCCACCTGGTAGTGGATCTTGTACTTGTTCATGAACGTGAAGGCGTTGTGGAGCTGCTGCCGTGATTCGGGCCGGTCGATCTGCTTCTTGGACTCTTCGTTGACGGTCTGCACGCCGACCTGGACGTTGATGAGGCCCGCCTCCTTCAAGCAGCGGACGGTGTCCTCCTTGTTGAGCACGACCGCTTCGGTGATCAGCGCGAACGGCACGTCGACCTCGCGCTTGTACCGCTCGGAGAACTCCTCGACCCATTTGGGGTTGGTCGCGAACACGTCGTCCATGAAGAGGAAGTGGCGCGGGTGGAAGCTCTTCTTCGCCCACGTCAGCTCGTCGATCACGTTGTCGACGGAGCGCTGGCGCAGCCAGCGCCCCTGCGTCCGGTACATCGGGAGCATGACCGCGTTGTAGCAGTAGGTGCACTTGTACGGGCACCCGCGGCTGGTGGTGGCGGTGTAGGTCCGCGCCAGCCCGGGGAGGCGCTGGTAGAAGAGATCCTTCGCGGGGAACGGGAGGTTGTCGAGGTCCTGGATCGCCTCGCCCTTGCCGTTCTGATGGATCTCCCCGTCGCGCTGATACCAGATCCCGGGGATCTTGATGTCGCTGCCCGCCTTCCAGTCGTCGAGCTGCTCGAGCAGCTGACCCAGCGCGCGCTCGCCTTCGCCGAGCCCCAGGAGGTCGACGGCCGGATTGAGCGCGACGCGCTCCGGAACGCTCGTCACGTGCACCCCGCCGAAGATCGTCACCGCGCCGGTGGCCGCCTTCAGGGTCAGCGCGGTCTCGGAGCACCAGCGGTAATCGTCGGTCACCGTCGAGAAGCACAGGAGGTCGGGCCGGAAGTCGACGATCTCCTGGGTGAGCTGACGGTTCACGCGCGACTGGAGACGGCCCGTCATCGGGCTGTCCTTGTCCTTCTGCTTGACGTAGGTGTCCGACCAGGGGTCCGGATAGAGGATGAGCTGCACCTGGTGGCCGAGCGAGCGCACGTACGAGGCCAGGTACCCGATACCGAGGCCCTCGTAGTTGCGATAGATGAAGGTGACGCGCTTCGGAGAAGGCATTGTTCGGCTCGGGATCGACTATACCCTGCGCGCCAAATCCCGGTCAAGAATAAGTGTTTTCGCTTTCTCGGGCTAGGGCGCGAGCGGCGGCCGGGCGCAGAGCAGATCGACGTAGAGCCGGCCGGCCAGGTGCCGCTCCGGCCGGCTCGCGTCGAAGGCCTCGAGGCCGCCGTCCTCGCGCAGCACCTGGATGACGAAGCCCCGGGCGTGAAAGAACTCGAGGACCGGCTCTGGCCGGAAGCCCATCTGGTCCATCGCCCAGGGGGAGTACTCCACCGCGGCCACCAGTCGCGGATTGGCCGCGACGGTGGCGGCCATCCCCTCGCAGACCGGCGGCTCGTACCCCTCGACGTCGATCTTCACGAAGCGCACCGCGCCCGCGATCCCGCGCTCACCCACGAAGCGGTCCAGGCTCAGCAGCGGCACCGTGTCGCTCGCCGCCACCCCCCGGGACGCGCGGAACGCGTCGGTGGTGACGCGGTGCCCGGCGTGGTGGCGGACGTCGCGCCAGAGCCCGACGGTGCCTTCGGCCGCCCCCACCGCGGCGTGGACGCCCTCGACGCGGTCGGCGAGGCCGAGCCGGCGCATCGTGCGGACCAGGCGCTCGACGTTCTGGCGGTCGGGCTCGAAAGCAAAGACCTTGAAGCCGGGCTCGAGCGCGCGCGCGAACACGCTGGCGGTGTAGCCGACGTTGGCCCCGACGTCCAGGACGTGCCCGCCGCGGAACAGGTCGGGCCGCCGGCGCGCGAGCACCGCGAACGGCACCGCGCTGTGCAGGACCCCGAGCCGGTTGGCGAGGCCGTAGGCGGAGTGGAGGCCTTCCACGACGCGTCCGCGGAGGCTCACGACCGGGCGCCGACCTCGAAGAACGGCTCGAGCCGTTCGCCGAAGAGGTAGAGGGGGGCCTTGCTCTCCTCCCAGTAGCTGAACACCGGGCGCAGGGCGTAGGCGGTCTGCAGCTCGCCGAGGTAGATCTCGAAGTCGCGCGCGGTGAGGGGCGGGCCCGTCCGCCGCGGCCCCTGGTTGATGCCGACGAGCGAATACGGCCCGGGCACGAAGTTGTAGACGAAGACGCGGCGCCCGAGCGCGAGCTGGCGGTCGATGGCCGCGCGGATCGACGCGAACGCCTCCCGGGGCGGCATCTGGATGAAGACGTCCTTGACCCCGACGTGCTGTGCGCCCCCTCCCCGGTAGAGGCGCGCGAAGATCGGATCGATGCCGGACTCGGACGAGATGAAGAGATCGTCGGCGCGGAACGCGCTGGCGCGGCGCGCCTCGAGGGTGGCCTTCATCTGACCGTAGTGGCGCCAGGGGAGGATCCCGCCGCCGAGATCCACCACGAAGACGACCGCGACCAGGGCCGCGACGAGCCCGGTGAGCCGGCGGGCCCGCGCGCGGTCCGCGGACTTCTGGGCCGCGATCACCCCGAGCACGAACAGGATGACGAGGGGCGGGACGGTGACGACCTGGTACTTGGTCACGGTCGGCCAGAGCCACGCGTGGACGAAGAGCTTGTAGGCCAGGATCCAGACCGCGCACGCGACCGCCGCCGCGAGGAGCCGGGTCTCGACGAGGCGGCGCAGGCGCCGCAGCTCGAGCGCGAGGACCGCCATCGCCGCGTAGGCGGCCACCGTGAGCGCGATGAGGCCGAGGACGTAGGGACGGCCCCGCAGCGCGCGGTCGCGCATCGAATCGACGAACGGCTGGGTTCCCGCGATGAGCGCGGTCATCTGGCCCTTGACCACCCGCGGCACGTCGAACGTGGTGGCGTGCTCGAAGCCCTGGAAGTCCTGGGTGGCGCCCACGTGCACCCGGAAGATCCAGAGGTACCACCGCACCGCGTCGGCGACCGTCTTGACCTCGGGAGCCCCGAGCAGTCCGACCACCACCGCCGCCGTCCACGTCCCGATCGATCCGACCGCCCCGTACACCAGCGCGTCCCTCACCGCGGGCCGCCACCGGCGGCCGACCGTGAGCAGGGTCACCGCGGCGAGCCCGAAGAGCACGTTCTCCTGCCGGAGCAGCACCGCGAGCGAGTTGAGCAACGCGACCCCGGCGACGAGGCGCCAGGTCCAGTCGCCGCGCGCGCGGGCCCGCGCGATCAGCCAGAAGATCACGAGGAGGACGACGAGGGAGAGGAGCTGCATCTCCCCGTCGGCGAAGTACCAGTAGCCGAACGAGACCGCGAGGAGGGCGGCGCTCAGCACCCCGAGAAGACGAGAGCCGCCGAGGGCCCGGACGAGCCCGTAGAGCACGGCCGCGCCGATCCCGGCCGCGAGCGCGTTCACGGTCTGGATGATCGTGAGGGTCTCGACCGGGAGCCCGAGACGGTCGGCGAGCCGCCTCAATCCGAAGAAGCCGAGCTGGGTCAGCAGCGAGGGGGGATTGAAGAGCAGCACGCGGTCGCCGCGCTCGATGTTGTTCAGGACCCAGTAGCCGTCGCCCGCCGGGATCGAGGCGTAGGTCGCGACGTAGAGGACGAAGACCGCCGCGACGACCGCGGCGGCGATCACGCGGGGCGGGTGAGCGGCTTCGAGCCGGGTCCGAAGTGCCGGAGGTAGTCGTCCTTGTGGAGGATGAACTGGTGGTCGGCGAGGTAGATCGAGTTGTTCTCGCGCCCGAAGCGCGCGGCGCGCCGGCGGATCATGTCGATGTCCTGCTCGTCCTTCTCGATCTTCAGGCGCGTCATCGCCTTCTCGATCCACCCGCGGAACGGCCAGAGCCAGAAGGGCAGGTCGAGCGCGATCTCGAGCATGCTCCACGTCGAGTTCCGCTCGGGGATCTCGGTGTAGACCAGCCGCGTCCGCGCCTTGAGGAGGTGGTGGACGCTCGGCAGCCACCGGGGATACGGCTCGATGTCGTAGTTCAGGAACTCGGCGGGCGGGACGTACTCGGTCATGCAGGTCTGGCCGATGCGAAGCCCGAAGAGCTCCCACGACTCCCGGATGAGGATCTTGCGGGTGGCCGGCTCGTAGGCGAGCACCTCGTAGGTGTCGGAATACTTCTTGTGGAGGAAGACGTAGTGCTCGGCGTCCAGGTAGACCGCGACCGCGATCGCCACCGGGCAGTCGATCTCGTACTCGACCGTGAAGCGGTGCCTCACGCCTCGCTCCGCCGGCGCTGCACGTAGACCCGGTCGCCGACCACCTGGTAGGCGAGCGGGGCGAGCGCGTACCTGGGCGTGTTCTCGGGCCGGAAGCAGGCGGGGGCGCGGCGGCGCAGCTCGGCCATGATGCGCTCGTTCGGATTCTCGACGAGGCCGCCGGTCTCCAGGCTGAAGCGGTAGCCGTGCCACGGGCACTCGAGGGTGGCGTCCTTGCACACGGTGGCCTCCCCGAGCGGGCCGCCCATGTGCGGGCAGATGTCGCGGAACACGTGCAGCCGCTCCGGGCCCGGCACCACCACGACCTGCACCCCCTCGCCGACGTCGCGGAGGTTGACCGCGTCGCGGCGGAGGCCGCTCAGGTCGAACGGCCGGGGGTAGAACGCGTCCGGGGGCCTCGGCGGCCCGCCCGCCGTCTCCGGGCTCGCGGCGCGGGCGGACGCGTCGCCCGGGCGGTCAGCGCTCCGCATGGATGAGCATTGAGCCGGAGAGGGCGCGCACGCCCGGCACGCGCTCCAGGCGCTCGAGCGCCGGCTCGAGCACCGGCAGGAGCGCGGCCGGGATGCCGGGATGCACGAAGTCGAAGTGGCTCACCCCGAACCGGCTGAAGCCGATCGCGCGCAGCACCCGGCGGATCGCGCCCCGGGTGAACGCCATCTCGTCGGGCGAGCCCCCGTAGTGAAGCCGGAGGCGAGCGACGTTGAAGATCAGGAACACCTGCGGGTTGACGAGGTTGGGCTCCGAGAAGACGAGCCGGCCGCCGGGGCGCAGGATCCGCCGCACCTCGCGCAGCGCGACCTCCACGTCCAGGTGGTGGAGGATGGAGCACCCGTACACCGCGTCGAACGACGCGTCGGCGAACGGCAGGAGGTGGGCGTTGGCCCGCACGAAGCGCGCGGCCCCGCCGACCTTGGCGCGCGCCTTGGCGAGCAGGTCGCCCGAGAGGTCCAGCGCCACCAGGCGGGCGCCCGCGGGAGCGACGCGCCGGGTGAACTCGCCGGTGCCGCAGCCCAGCTCCAGCACGCGGGTGCCGGGACCGATGCGGCCGCGCCCCACGAAGAGCCGGCCGCGCCGGTCGGCGCGCGCGCGGCCCGCGGGCGACTGCCAGCCCAGGATGGCCTCGGTGTCCTGGGCCGCGACGCCGCGGTAGTGGGCGATCTCGTGCCCCTGGCGCTCCTCGACCGACGGAGCCGGGGTCATGCTCTCAGAAGTTCCCGCCCCGGAGCCGCGCCAGGATCATGATCCACAGCATACGCAGCCCGTCCACGAACGCGTTCACCTTCGACTTACCCGCGGTGCGCGACTTCTCCAGCGACGGGATCTCGGCGAACTTGAAGCCGCCGCGCTGGGCCTTGATGAGGAATTCGACGATGTACTCGAAGCCCGGCGACGTGGCGGTGATCGACCGGACGACGTCCCGGCGGATCGCCATGTAGAAGAACAACGCATCGGTGAGCTCGACCCCGTAGAGCTTCCCGAGGGTCCAGGTGAACACCTTGTTGCCGACGTACCGGATGAGGGTGTCGTCCTCGCTGCCCGACTCTGGGAGATAGCGCGATCCCAGCGCGAGGTCGGCGCCGTCCTGCACCCGCTGCACGAGGAGGCGGATGTCGTCGAGGTTGTAGGAGCCGTCGGCGTCGGCGAGCACGATGATGTCGCCGCTGACGTGCTTGAAGCCGGTGGCGATCGCGGCCCCGTAGCCACGGCCTTCCTGCTGGATGACCCGGTCGCCGTGGCGCTGCACCAGCTCGGCGGTGCCGTCGGTGGAGGCCCCGTCGACGATGAGGACCTCGTCGACGACGTCGCGCGGAATCTCCCGGAGCACCGCCTCGATGGAGCCCGCCTCGTTCAGCGTGGGGATGATGAGGGAGACCGTCATTTGTCCGCCTCGACGTTCAGGCTGATCAGCAATCCGTTCTCCTTGTCCATGTGGGGGACGTAGGCCTGGGAGAAGTCGTCGTGGTCGCGATGCTCGGTGCGCCGCCAGTCCCAGCGCCGCACGTTCCGGAAGCCCACCGACTCCAGGGTAGCCCGGAGGCTCTCGAAGTCGTAGACCGTCCGGTGGTAGAGCACGCGCGGCCCGCCCTCGGCGGGAACCTCGATGCGGCCGTAGAGCGGCCCGAGGACCCGGGCGACATCACCGTGTCGCCGATAGACCTCGGCGAGCGCGGCGAAGTCCGGGACGGCGAGCCGCACGATCCCGCCGTGGGCGAGGACGCGGTGCCATTCCCGCAGGACGTCCACGACCTCGAGGCGGTCGAAGTA
>WNFK01219489.1_pt1 | contig 12905 bp, 9 predicted proteins | sample 5400281 | NCBI WGS metagenome assembly WNFK01 (sample SAMN13153350, study PRJNA577476) | soil metagenome | isolation source: 20 cm soil on Douglas fir-dominated hillslope | place: USA:California | collected 2013-09-17
AGCATCGGCCGAGGAGCGGCAGATGCCCGCCGATTGGCTTCATAATGGCGCACAATGAGGCAGGCGAGCTGTCGCTTTGTATTTTGCACGTCATAATTTTAAGCTTAAAATAATAGGCGCGGGTTGGGGGCTGATCCTTAGCGGGTGACGTCATGCGCGCTCGTAACCGAAGAGAACGCAGAGCCCGGAGAGGGCGCTACTTTCTGCGCGATCTGGCCGGCTTTGCCGATATTGAGCGTTTGCTCGCCGCCGACATCATTGGCGAGCGGCTCTCCCCTGATGTTGCCGATGATGACGCGCCCGCCGACGTCATTGCGCCGTCGGCGGCTCCTCGGCCGCGGCCAGGAGGCGGTTTGCGAAGGCGAAGGTGAGCATCTGGCCGATTTGCTCCAGCATCGTCGATGCCAGCGATCGCCCGGAGATAGCCGCCCGCGCGGGGCCCCAGTATGGGAAAAGTCCGGCGACTGCTTGACTTGCCATCGGCAGTGCGGTTCGCAATTGGGTCCGTCGTCAAGATCCGAAAAACTTGAGGACAGCCACCGACACCGTACTTCTCCGGTTTTCTTTGGTGTCGACGAATCAGCCATGATGGCGACCGATCACCTGTTCCCGAAAGGTGCGGCAACAATGCGACGGCCAACCAATGATCGCGAACAAACTTGAGCTGTCGCCCTGCGCCGTCAGCGTCCTCGGTCAGTTGTTCGTCGAGGGCCCAACGTCGGACGACAACATCACGAGTAAGGCTGGCCGTTGCGACAGGGAATGGGACCTGTGTTCGCTGTATGCGCGCCGCGATCGGCGCTGGTACTTGAAAGTGCGAACAAATGCGCGTCCCGAGGGCGCGGCGGGTCATGGGTCGCCTGGTGTGGTGCGTATCAGCGGCTACTCGCAACGCGACTGACCGATCGTGATCTCATCGTCGGCCCGATGATCGGTCCAGCACCGAGCTGCTGCTCTTGCTGCTGTTGCGAGGTGAGAACGTTTCGCGGTTTAAGGACCGGGTAACAGATCGCTCTCTAGAGAGCTTTTGAGGCTTGGCAGGTTTTTGAGCTCGTTACCCGACGGCATGGACCTGCAACCACCTGTAGCCGCCGCTCGCCCCCTTTGAGAATCCGACAGTTTCGGATCAGAGCGGACTGAAATTCCGAAGCCTGGCGGTAAGGGCGGCCACTTGGCCCTCATGGGGGTATGCTAGGCGCCGCGGGGTTCGCGCCGAATGGGGCTCTCTCGTTGGGATGGCGGATCTGGCCCGAATTTCGGGTAGCCGGCGGCTCGGGCCATCGAGCCGGTTCAGGATGTCGATGTACGCGTTAAGAAGAGCGTGGCGCCCTCGAAGCGCTCGCTCCGCTGTTTTTTTGGAATCGTCAGGTCGGATCCCCATGGAGGCCAGAATAGCCCACTATGGTTGACAAGTAGTTTCGAACCCGGCCTCTCGCCGGGTGCCGACCGGTTCGTCCTCCTTCGTGAAGATCCCACGAACGACTCCATTTTCGTTCCAACTGTCAGATGATTGCAACACTACGCACCAATTTTTCCTGCGTCACAATCGCGCCGCACGAAAATCCAAATTGAGAATGCAAGCTACCCAGAGGGGCAAGCATGATTCGATCGATATGCGTTCAGGGTTGCTAGTCTGCGATGATCACCCTCGACCCTGTGCAGGCGCTCGCTCTACGCAAGTCCGCCGTCGAGCCCGTCGAGATCGCGGGCTTGAGCGGAACGGGTAAGTCTACCCTCGCGAACGCTATCGCCTCACAATCGATTCGGTGCGGAAAAACGTGCCTGCTCATCGGAACCAGTGCGATACTGGACCGAGCCGCCGGGTACAGGATGCTCGGCGAAATACATCGGGCTGTGGCCGATCGCGCCCAATTGGACCATTCGCCCAGCTTGAGATCCAGCAAAGTCCAGCATTCGGGAGTCCTTCAATGGGATCCCATCGAGGCCCGCGCCCGGGCGAATCCAGCGAGGGCCCGGGTGGCTGTGAGCACGCTTCAGAGAGCTCGCGAGCTCGCGGCCAGGCATGATCTCGAGCCGAGCGAAATCGAGGAAAGTTTGGCCGTCGACCGGCCGTTAGGTCCTGAGGCCGCGAATTTTCTGTCCTTGGCGGTCCAAGACGGGTCGCGGATCGCCGACGTCCTTTGGTCGGGTAATGGACGCGCGGGCCGCACTCTCAAGGACGTCGACGAAGTGGTCGCTGGCCGCCCCGTCGAGGTGCCGCCCAAGGAAGATGCGCTCAGCCTGATACTGTCGAGTGACCAAGAGTACGAAGCCTCGCTCGCGAAAATCGTATCGAGCCATAAGGAGTCGAAAGAGGAGCATTCGATTTCGAAGTCAGTAGCGGGCCTGCTACGCCCGAGGTCTTCGGACAGGACCCTGTCGGAATACCACAAGCATGCTTCCTTCATGGCTCGGACGATTGGTAGCGCAATTGCCCTCATCAAGAAATATGGGAGCTTGAAAGCGGCCCTGACTGCCGGCAGCGGTACCGACGCGGCAAAAGCAATCGAATACTTCATACGTATGAGGCCCGAACAGGGTGCAGGCGCATCGGTCCGAACATTCGAAGCGGCACTGCAGGATTATCGCCACGACAGCGCCGTGCTCGCTCCGCTTCTAGCAGAGCACGGGCACAGAGTGCTTGGAAGCTTCAGTTTGGTGCCGACAAGGGAAGGCCAGTCTCAGCAGGAGATCGGGACTCTGATCCAGAGGCTGCGGGAAGCCCGATATGCCGCGCGGCACTTCCCTGCTCACCTCGGACCACTCCGTGCATCTCTTCCCAAGGCCCAATTCGAACGCATCTTCAAAGCGGCTATAGAGGAAGCATCCTCAATCCCTGAAAGCGGGCCCCTGGACCCTCGGGTGAAGGCCGCCACCGAGATGAGACAGCTTCGAGAACTGTTCGCAAGCACCGGGTTCGGTGATCTGCTCGGTGCCGACGGAGATTTTGTCGAAAAGGTTGAGCGGGCATCGGCATCGGCAGCGCCGCCGGAGGCTGCGGCGTTGCTTCGTCAACCGTACAATCCTGAAGTGCTCGATCTGCTGATGGAACTCACGACGTTCATCGAACAGCACGAAGCCGCCGAATGGCCCGCATCCGTAAGGCGCGCCAGGACGGCTCAGGAGGCCTTTGATGGGATCAGCGGCCCTGTGCGATTTGATGTCGTTGTTATCGACGATGTGTCCGACTATCCGCTGGATCTGGTCCGTGCCTTGGAGACTTCCGGAGCAACGGTGCACCGGATCGGTGTGATCCATCATGATACGGCCATCGTGTTGGAGATGCCGCACAGACAGTCAGATGCAGAAATTGCCGCAGCCGTGTCTGGACGGCCAAACCGATGGCTCGGGGCCTCAGCCAGCTTTGGCATTGTTGTTCGGACCGACCCGAGGCTGGAATCGACACAACTATCATCGGCCGAAGATCGTCTTATCTCGGAGTTGCGCAACAGCGGATGCAACGTAGCACCAGCGTCCGCGGGGCAAGAGGCCGACGTGATCGTAGCGTCTGTTGACGAACTGCAAGACGCCGATGTCTCTGCATTTGCAGAAAAAGCCCGTCAAGGCATCGCCGTTCTTTGCCGCAGCAATCGGCGGTCGCCGCCGGCCAATCAAGACACGGGTCCAGAGCCGGACATTAAGTCTGCGGAGTCGCTCGGGTGGCTCATTTCGCGCGCGGCCATCGACGGAACAGTGCTTGAAAAAGACGGAAGATCAGTAGCCCTGATCAGGGAGCCCATAGCCATATCGCCCGGAGACGAGACGGTCGCTGATGTTGCGACTCGCCTAACCGCCCTAGGTTGGCGTCCGGTCGTGCTGTGGCGGGGTACGGAGCGCGACCCGCATGACCTGGAGAACTTGCTCATAGGGCACTCTGTGCCCACCGCAACGAGTCCGTTCCGGAAAATCGCCGAAACGTTCAGCCTGGCGGATCCGCAGCCGTCCGGCGCGAATGGACCCAAGCCAGGCATCGATGACGGCGTTCAGCCCGCGGCTGAAGAGCCGGAGCAATCGGCCACCGCCGCCGCTGCGACCCAACTGCGAGGGCCGGACGGCGGGGACCACGGCTATCCGCAACCTTAACAGCGCGCATTGGAAGCGGTGGCTGGGGCCGGATCGCTGCCTGGTCCCGTTCATGCCAAAGGTGCCGGTCTGGTTCGCTCTGGACGGGAGCCGCCCCCTGCTCCGCTTCGCAGGAAGGCGAAGGAAGGCGAGGTCAACGCCAATGTCACGCCGAGGTCCTGACCGCGCCCGAAGAGCACGAGGTCTGGATGCGTGCTCCTTGGGACGAAGCGGAGGCGTTGGAGCGCCCGTTACCTGATGCATTGCGAGAGGCGGCGTTCCGCAAACGCATGGCCGGCGCGACTACTGCGATCGGTCCGAGGTCCACCCCTTGTACTCAGCGATATTGTCCCGGGTCACGAGCTTCGACGGCAAAAGCTCAACGGTCGAAGCAGGCTTCTGCCCATTGAGAATGCTGACGCCTATCTGCACGGCGCGGCGCGCCATGAAGAAAGGGTCCTGCGAGGCTGAGGCTTGGATCTGCTGCGCCCCCGGATCCTTGAGCGCGGCCTCGATATCGGGTGCGCCATCGACCGCGGTGATGATGATGCCGCTGCGCTGCTGCTGGCGCGCCGCGAGGTCGGTGCCGATGGCCTGCGGGTCGTTGATGGCGAAGATGGCGTCGATCTTGGCAAAGCGGGTCAGATAGCCTTGCGTCACGGTCAGGCCACCCTCGCGCGACCCCTTGGCGTCCTGGTCGCTGGACAGGACCTTGAGGCCGGGATTCTTGGAGAACACATTCTTGCAGCCGACCACCCGGTCGATCACCGCGGAGACCTGCGGCCCGTTCTCGATGATCACATCGCCTTTGCCGCCGAGCTTGTCGACGATGTACTGGCAGGAGATCTCGCCAGCCTGGACATTGTTTGTGGTCACCGTGGCGTCGGCGCCTTCGGCTGCGGTATCCACGGCGACGACGATGATGCCTGCCGTCTGTGCTTTCTTGATCGCTGGCCCGACGGCCTTCGGATCGCCGGGGTTCAAGAGGATTAGGTCGACGCCGGCGGCGATGAAGTTGTCGATCTGGGTCACCTGCTTGCCGAGGTCGTATTCAAAGCCGACCGTCGTGACCTTCACATTGGGATTGGTCTTTCTGGCTTCGAATTCGGCACCCTTCGACAGAGCGACGAAAAACGGGTTGCCCAGCGAGCCCAGCGAGATGCCGATCGATTTAAGCTCTTTGGCTAAGGACGGTGCGCAGCTCAGGACGAGCGCAACGGCGGCGCCAGCAAACGAGATCGTCTTCAACATTGGCTTCCTCCCTGGTCTCTTTTGAAATTTCCGGACGGCGGACCAGCTGCCGTAACGGAACCCGACATGGCGACATAGAACCTTGCGCACTCCTATCTTTCAAGTGCGGGCCGAGCCCTGCAGCCGATAGCGGTCGAGCGCCACGGCGCCGATGATCACCAGACCCTTGATCACATATTGCCATACGTCGGAAACACCGGTGAGGATGAGGCCATTCGACAAAACGGCAATGATCAGAGCCCCGACCAGCGTTCCCCAGATCGAACCGATACCGCCGACGAAGGAGGTGCCACCCAGGATAACAGCGGTGATCGCGTCGAGCTCGTAGGACTGGCCGAGCTGCAGCCCATTGGCAGCATAGAGGCGCGCCGCTTGCATGGCCCCGCCAAGCCCGGCCAGCAGCCCCGACACCCCATAGACGAAGATCAGCACAGCCCAGACCTTGATGCCGGCCAAACGTGCCGCACTCTCGTTACCGCCGACCGCATAGATATGCACCCCGAGCACGGTGCGACGCAGTACCAGCCACGAGCCGAGGATGACGAGCAATGCGATCACAGAGAGCCAGGGAATCGAAACGACGCCGGGAAGGAGCGTCAGGGAACCGTTGCCGATAAAGGCATAGGGAATGGAGGGGTTGAAGACAGTGGTGTCGGCGCCCAGGAGGCGGGCCAGACCGCGGACGGCGGTCAGCGAACCGAGTGTGACGATGAAGGGCGGCAGGCGCAGCAGCGCAATCAAGGCGCCATTGATGACGCCGATGACGAGGCCTGTGAGCACCGCGGCCGGCAGCCAGAGCGGCCCAAGATCAGGAAACTTGGAGACAATTAGCCCGGCCATCGCGGCGGCGGCCAGGATGGAACCGACCGAGAGGTCGATGCCGCCGGTGAGAATGACGAAGGTCATGCCCGCGGCCAGCACGGTGTTGACCGCGGCTTGCTGCAGCACGATGCCGAGATTCTGGCCGGTGAAGAAACGACCGTCCGACAGCAAATGAAAGCCGATGCACAACAGAAGCAGCACCGGCAGCATGCCGGCTGCGCGTATGATCAGCCGGGTGCGCTGACGCTTCGTCTCCTGCGCGGCCGCGAAGCGGGGAGCAGCGGCGGAGGCGGCCTCCGCCGGCGAAGGATTGTCATGAGGCATCGAGCTGCTCCATTCCGGTGGCGAGTGCCATGATATCCTCCTGGCTAAGCGGCGACGTCGCAGCTCGCCTCATCTCGCCGGCGATACGTCCGGCACGCATGACAATGACGCGGTCGCAGATGCCGATGACCTCGGGCAGGTCGGATGAGATGACGAGAATCGCGGTGCCGGATTTTGCGAGATTGTCGATGATCGAATAGATCTCGGACTTGGCCCCGACATCGACGCCACGCGTCGGCTCGTCGAGAATCAGGACCTTGGGCGTGGTTGCAAGCAGGCGCGACAGCAGCACCTTCTGCTGGTTGCCGCCAGAGAGTCCACCGGCCGTGACGCCGACATCCGCGGCGCGAATGCCCAGCGCCGCGAAGGCCTTGTTGGCACGGTCGCGGGCCTTGTCCCTGTCAAGCATGCAGCCGAGCTTCGCGTCCCTGCCCAGCATTGCGAGGTTGATGTTGTCCAGACAGGACATGTCCAGGAACAAGCCGAGCGCCTTCCTGTCTTCGGTAAGATAGGCAATGCCCGCATCGAGAGCCTCGCCAGGCGTGCGTATGGTGACCGCACGGCCTTCGAGTTCGACATGGCCGGAGGTCTTGGGCGAAGCCCCGATAATGAGATGCGCAAGCTCGGTGCGGCCCGCGCCGATAAGGCCGGCAAGCCCGACGACCTCGCCTGCATGCACGGTCAAGGAGCAACCCTTGACGCGCCGCCCATCGGTGATGTCGACGGCCGCGAGGACGGGGGGCCCTAACCTCGCCTGCGGGTCATGCTCTTTCTTGTAGAAGGACGAGACCTCGCGCCCCACCATCAGCCGAACGATGGTGTCGGCCCGGATCTGCGGCTTGTCGAGCGAGCCCACCAGCGCGCCGTCGCGCAGCACCGTAACCCGGTCGCCGAGAGCATATACTTCATCCATGCGATGCGAGATATAGATGATAGCGAGACCCTCAGCGCGCAGCTGGCGGATCAGGGCGAACAGCCTCTCGCTCTCACCGGCCGAAAGCGCGGTGGTCGGCTCGTCCATAATCAGAATCTTCGATCTGGCGTGCAGCGCGCGGGCAATCTCGACCAATTGGCGCTGGCCCATGGACAGATGGGCCACCAGAGTCGACGGCGCGAAATCCGCGCCGAGTCGCTCGAGCATCGGGCCGACGCCGGCTCGCATGGCGCCTCGCGCCAGCAACCCAGAATGTGAGATTTCGCGGCCCAGATAGATATTCTCCGCGACGCTCAGATTGGGGGCAAGGGAGAGCTCCTGGTAGATGATGGAGATGCCGGCTGCGCGACCGCCGAGGGGACCATCGATGCGCACCGGCTTGCCCTCGATGCGGATCTCGCCACCCGGATCGGGCCTGTACGCGCCCGACAAGATCTTCATGAGCGTCGATTTGCCGGCGCCGTTCTCGCCCATCAAAGCGTGGATTTCGCCGGGATAGACGGTCAGGTCGACATTGCGCAACGCCTTGATGCTGAAGAAAGACTTGGAGACCCGGCGCATTTCGAGGATCGGGTCGCCCATCGTGCCTCCTCCCCGGCGCGCCGACGGCGCCAATGCGTTTCTCATCCGCGTCTCGTTTGTAGGGCAGCGCGGGTTTGCTCATTAAACAAAAGTCGGCGGCGCAGGGCAATATCGAGGACACCTCAGGCGGCTCGCCGATGCCACAAACCGGGACATCGCTTTCCGGAACCGGCCTGGTGCCCTGCTTCCGCAGCATTAGCGCCGCGGCCGGTACAGCTTGCGCCATTTGGGAAGCCGCTCGGCGTAAGCGTCTGCGAGTGCGTGCTCAGGTTCGAATGTCTCGATGCGTTCAGGGGGTGTGCAGACGGCTTCGACCGCCTCGCCAGTGACAGCCAGTCGCCCCAATCTCGCCGCACCAAACGCCGCTCCCGTTTCACCGTCGGCAAATCGATGAATCGGAATATTCAGAACATTTGCCAGCACAGACAGCCAGAACCGCGAACGCGAACCGCCGCCGATCGCATCAGCCTCCGAGATCACGATCCCGGTGTCGGCAAGCGCGTCCCGACAATCTGCGATCGCGAAGGCAACGCCCTCAAGCACGGCTTGCACGATTGCGGCACGATCGGTGCCGTGGTTCAGCCCGTCGAGCATTCCGCGCGCCTCCGGGTCATCGTGCGGCGTTCGTTCGCCGGACAGATACGGCAGAAAGTTTACATGCGACGGCGCCTTCGGACGCAAACCGAGCGGCTCCAGCAAGTCGGCCTCAGAGGCCCCAAGCAGTCGCGCGATCCAGGCGAGACTCGATGCCGCCGAGAGAATCGCACCGGCCTGAATCCACATTGCGGGAATGGCGTGACAGAACGTATGCACGGCCCGCTGCGGGTTGGCGGCAATTGCATTGGTCGGTGCCAGCAGTGCTCCGGAGGTTCCGAGCGAAACAAATGCGGCGCCGCGCCGTATCGCACCAATGCCGATGGCGCCCGCCGGATTGTCGCCGGCGCCTCCGGCGATGACAGGTCGTTTGGTCATTCCCCAGCGAAGCGCCATCTCGCTACGCAGCCGCGCCGCAGGCGCGCAGCCCTCGATAAGACGCGGCATCTGGCTGCGCGACAAGCCGGTTGCTGACAATCCTTCATCCGACCAGTCCCGGCGCGCGACATCGAGCCACAACGATCCCGATGCGTCCGAGACATCCTCGATCGCTTCACCGCTCAGAATCAGGCGTAGATATGCTTTCGGGAGCAAAACGAGTTTGGTGGCCGCGAAGATCTCCGGCTCGTGCCTGGCAACCCACACCAGTTTGGGAGCGGTGAATCCAGGCATGGCCTTGTTGCCTGTCGTCGCACGCAATGCGGGCCAGCGCTGTTCCAGCATACGGCATTCCGCAGCGGACCGTCCGTCATTCCAAAGAATGCAGGGCCGCAACGGCTTGAAGTTCGCATCGAGCAGAGTTGCGCCGTGCATCTGGCCCGACAGGCCGATGCCGTCAACCGCCGCCAATTCGCGAGGGTGATCCGCCTTCAAGGCGTCCAGCGTTGCAAACGTGGCATCAATCCACTGCCCTGGGTCTTGTTCGGAATAGCCGGGATGTGGAGAAGCCACCGTCAGCGACTGGCTTCGGCTTGCCACCACACGCTGCTCATGATCAACGAGAATGGTTTTGACGGCTGATGTGCCGAGATCGATACCGAGATACATGCTGCCTCTCGCCTCATTTCACTCGTGCGGCCGCACCAACATTCTTCGCACCGGAAATAGCGCGACGCGGTACCGCTGCGCGACATATCCCCAAATGCCCTTCGGAGCGAACAACATGATGACAATCGCAACTGCACCGAGCAAAATCAGGTACCAGGTGCCGAAGTCCGCAAGGTAGTGCTGCATTGCGTAGAACACGATCACGCCGACGATTGGACCTTCGATCGTGCCGACCCCGCCGATGATGACGATGAAAATCACGTAAGCGCTCCAATCCAGCACCGAAAACGCAGCATCCGGCGAGATGCGGGCCTTCTGCAAATAGATGAGCGCACCGATCATCCCGGTCGCGGCCGCGACCAGCACATAAACCCCAAGCTTGGCGCGGAAGCTATCGACGCCTGCGCTTTCGGCGGTCGCTTCCGAATCGCGGATGGCGAAAAGCGCAAGGCCGTAGCGCGATCGCAACACGAGATAGACCAGCAACGGTGCTCCGGCCGCCAGCGCCAGCGCGATCCAGTAGGTAATGATGTCGCGCGCGGCCGGTGAGCGCACCTCGAACATTTCCTTTACCCATTCGATGCCGAAAATCTCGTTGGTAGCCGACGGTGGCAGCGACGTGCCGGTGCCACCGCCGAGCTGTTTGAATTGGGCGAACACAAGCCGATACACCTCCGCAACGACCCAACTTCCAATCGCAAAATAAGGGCCGCGAAGCCGGAATAGCACAAGCGCCGTCGGCACTGCGAATACCGCGGCGATCAGTCCCGACAGCACCACCGCTGCAATCGGATCGATGCCGGCGCCGATCGTCAGCGCAAACAGCAGATAGCCGCCGAGGCCGACAAACGCCTGCTGCCCGACCGAGACGAGACCGGCATAGCCCGCAAGCAGGTTCCAGCACTGCGCCAGCGCAAGCATATAGAAAACGAAAATCAAATCCTGAATCAGCCCACGACCTGCAAAGACCGGAAGAACCGCAAAGATCAAGACAAGGGCAACACCCGCAAGCGCCAGGATCGCCGACGCACGGGTTTTCGTTTCGATCCGATATTGTGCCAGCTCTATCAATTGGTTCTCGTCGCCATTAGGCACCGTTGTTCAATCCACTGCACGCGGAAACAGGCCGCGTGGCCGCAACACCACCACAACCAGAAAGGCGATGTGACCCGCAAGTATCTGCCATTCGGGATTCAGCTTGGCGCCGAAGGTCTGCGCGAGGCCGATAATGACGCCGCCCGCAAGCGTACCCCACAGGCTCCCGAGGCCGCCGATGATCACCGCCTCGAACGCGTAGATCAACCGCGCCGGACCGATGGTCGGATCGAAATTGGCGCGGATGCCAAGGTAGAGCGCGGCGATGGTTGCCACCACCATCGCGATCCCCATGGCGATCGAGTAGATCCGGTGATGGTCGATGCCCATCAACTGCGCGATTTCGAGATCGTCGGACGTCGCGCGAAACGCCCGGCCCAACGCGGTGCGGTAAAACAACAGATTGAGCAGCAGCACCACCGCGATGGCAGAGCCAAGCGTGAGCAGCGGCATGACTCCGATCGCTAGGTTGCCGCCGAGCTCAATTGAAGCAGTCTCGATCGCGCCGAGCCGCAGCCGTCGGCTGTCGGCGGTAAACGCCTCGAGCAAGCCGTTTTGAATGATAATGGACAAGCCGAATGTGACCAGCAAGGGCGGCAACAGATCGCGTCCCAAGGCTCGATTCAGCAACACGTGCTGCAAGGCAAATCCGGCGGCGAACATCGCCGGCATTGCCAACAGAGTCGCAAGAAAAGGGTCGAAACCAAGCCACGTCGCCAGCGAGAGAATCGCGAACGCCGCCAGCACGATCAGATCGCCATGGGCGAGATTGACCAGCCGCATGATGCCGAAGATCAGCGACAGGCCGGCGGCGAACAGCGCATACAGGCCTCCGAGCAGAACGCCCTGGATGATCGTGCCGAGCCAATCGAGCATGCTCAGTGTCCGAAATAGGCGAGGTGAACCTGTTCGCGGGTAAGTTCTTCTGGCCTGCCCGACAGCGATACCCTGCCCTCCTGAAAGCAATAAACCCGATCGGCGACTTTCATCGCCTGCGCGATGTCCTGCTCGACGAGCACGATGCTGGTCCCGGTCTGTTTGATGCGCGGCATCGCATCGTAAATATTTCGGATTACAATCGGCGCCAGGCCAAGGCTGATCTCATCGCATAGCAGCACGCGCGGGTTCGACATCAACGCGCGCCCGATCGCGGTCATCTGCTGCTCTCCGCCGGATAGGGTATGGCTGGGCGCGGTGCGGCGCTCTTTCAGCGGCGGAAACAGCCCGTAGATGCTGTCGAGCGACCATATCCCGGCGACATTTCGACCATAGCTCCCGATCAGCAGGTTTTCCTCGACCGTCAGTGAGGAGAAGAGCCGCCGCCCCTCCGGTACCATCGCGATCCCGAGCTTGAGAATACTCGCCGCGCCTAGTGCGCCGATGGGACTGTCCTCGAACCGCACGCTATCGGGCTCGGCGCGGATCAGGCCGGTAATGGCCTTGAGGTAGGAGGACTTGCCCGCCCCGTTGGCGCCGATGATCGCAATCGTTTCGCCTGGGCCAATCACAGTGTCGATCCCGTACAGCGCCTGGAAGTCTCCGTAGTGAGCGGTAAGGCCACGGGTCTCGAGCATCGGAGGTCTCACGCCAACAGACCGATATAGAATTGCCGAACGTCCGCGGAAGCCATCACCTGCTGCGGATCACCCTCGGCAACTTTCTTCCCGAAATTCAATACGCTCAGCTTCCCGACCACCGCCACCAGCGCGTGCACGATATGCTCGATCCAGATAATGGTCATTCCCGCGGCATGGACTTGTTTGATGGTCTCGATCAGTTCGAGACACTCCCCCTCGGTCAGTCCCCCGGCGATTTCGTCGAGCAGCAACAAATGGGGGTTGGTTGCGAGCGCGCGCGCCATCTCCAGCCGCTTGCGTTCGAGCAATGTCAGCGCACCGGCAAGAGTGTTGGCGCGTCTGAGCAGATGCAACCGCTCGAGAATTTCCGCGCAGGGTGCGGCGGCGGCGCGCTCCGCCAAACCCCCGCCATGCACCGCGGCAACCAGCAGATTCTCGAACACGGTGAGATTCTCGAACGGCCGAGGGATCTGATATGAGCGTCCGATTCCGGCGATGCAGCGCTGGTGCGGCTTGGCCGCGGTAATATTGCGGCCGTTCAGCCGGATTTCGCCGGCATCGGGTGCAAGCCCGCCGGCAATCAGGTTGAAGAGCGTTGTCTTGCCGGCGCCGTTTGG
>WNFK01003857.1_pt1 | contig 12897 bp, 16 predicted proteins | sample 5400281 | NCBI WGS metagenome assembly WNFK01 (sample SAMN13153350, study PRJNA577476) | soil metagenome | isolation source: 20 cm soil on Douglas fir-dominated hillslope | place: USA:California | collected 2013-09-17
GGGACAAGGTGCCCGTGTAGACTTCCTCGACCGGGCCCTGGAGGCGGATGGACCAGTCCGGGCGCACGTCGATGTGAAGGGTGCCGCCGGGCATCCGCACCGTCACCCGGCCGTGGTCGCAGAGCCCGTTCTTCACCGCCGCGCAGGCCACCGCGCTGGAGGACGAGCCCGAGGCCAGCGTCCAGCCCGCCCCTCGCTCCCAGATGAGGATGTCCACCTGCCCGCGTGAGACGACGCGCGCGAACTGGACATTGGTGCGGTTGGGGAAGGCGGGATGGTGCTCGATGAGGGGGCCGAGCCGGCGCACCAGGGCCTCGTCGAGCGTGTCGGTGAAGACCACGCAATGCGGGTTGCCCACCGACACCGCGGTGACGATCAGGGTGCGGTCCGCCACCTGCAGCGGCACCTTCACCACCTCGCGCTCGGGCCCGTTCATGGGGATCTCGGGCGCGACGAAGGTGCACCGCCCCATCTCCACCGTGACCTCGTGCACCCGGCCGTCCGTCACGTGACACTGGCATTCCACGCGCCCGCCCATGGTGTCCACCGTGAAGGTGGGCCGGCGCGCGTGCCCATGGTCGTGGAGGTACTTGGCGAAGATGCGGAGCCTCGCTCCCGTCCGGATTGAAGATGCGCAGGCCGTAGTCCGCGCCGGCCCACGCTGGCACCAGGAGCAGGATGCCGTCGGATCCCACGCCCCAGTTCCGGTCGCAGATCTTCTCGATCTGGGCCGGAGTGAGCGGCGCCGGCAGGTCGGCGCCGTTGATGACGATGTAGTCGTTGCCGAGTCCGTGGCCCTTCGCGAACGGGATCATGTGGGCTCCATGGTGGGGATGTTCAGGGGCGCCGCAGCCGATCCGCGAGACGCTCGCGCAGCGGGCGCACGTCGGAGGGCAGCCGGTGCCGCCACTTGGCGGCGAAGCGGGCGAGGGCGGCCCGGCGCTCGGCAAGGTCCTGGGCGGGCCGGCGCGGGGCCCCCAGTCCGGTGCGGGTGCCGCCGCCCCGGTGAAGGAAGGGCGCCCGCACGACCACGCAGCGTTGCCCGGCCTCCCGCACCGCGAACGAGAGCTCGCGGTCGTAGCCGTGGAAGAAGCCGTAGCCCTCGTCGAAGCCGCCGACCTGATCCAGCAGGGCGCGGCGAAGGAAGAGGCACACGCCGTCCACCGCCGCCACTTCGGTGACCGGCGCGGGCAGCGGAGGCGCCCCCTCCAGGCTCGACACGATGGTACGACCCACGTACCGTCCGTCGGTGCGAAGTCGCCGCGCGCCGTAGAGGCCGGCCAGCCCCACGCCCTCGCCTTCCGCCACCGCGTCGCGGAGCCGCGCCAGCCACTCCCCCTCGCGCATCTCGGTGTCGTTGTGGAGGAAGCAGAGGAACTCGCCGCCGGCGACCCGCGCGCCCGCGTTGAGCGCGCGGATGAGGCCCACGTTCTCTGCGCTCCGCTCGTAGCGCAGCGGGTAGGAGAGGGGAAAGCGGCGGAAATACGCCTCGGTCCCGTCGCGGGAGGCGTTGTCCACCACGCAGAGCTCGAAGGGCACCGTGGTGGTGCGGAGGCTCTCGAGGCAGGCGCGGGTGAGCGAGAGCTGGTTGTAGACGACCAACACGACACTCAGGAGCACGGCGGTGCCTCCGTGCCCGGCCGCGCCGGGGGCGGCGTCCCGTCCCTACCGGTTCGCCAGCGGGACGTACTTCAGGTCGCGGGCGCCGGTGTACTCGCCCCGCGGCCGGATCAGCCGGTTGTTCCCGTGCTGCTCGAGCACGTGGGCAGCCCAACCCGCCACGCGGCTCATGGCGAAGATGGGCGTGAACTGGTCGGTGGGAATGCCCATGGAGGCATAGGCGGCGCCGGAGAAGAGGTCGACGTTGGGGAAGATGTGCTTCTCGGCGGAGACCACGCGGGCCATCGTCTCCAGGATCTCGACGTTCGCGGTGCTGCCCGCCTGGCGGCCCAGCTCCAGGGCGAGCCGGCGGAGGTGCTTGGCCCGCGGGTCCTCCACGCGGTAGACGCGGTGGCCGAAGCCCATGATCCGCATCTTGTCGGCGATGGCCTTGCGGATCCAGGCCTCCGCCTTGGCCGGGTCCTTGATCTTCTCGACCATGAGCATCACCTGCTCGTTGGCGCCGCCATGCAGCGGGCCCTTCAGCGCGCCGATGCCGGAGACCACCGCGGAGTGAACGTCGGACAGCGTGGCGGCGGTGACGCGGGCGGCGAAGGTGGAGGCATTGAACTCGTGGTCGGCGTGGGGGATGAGGGCGACGTCGAAGGTCTTGGTGGCAAGCTCGGTGGGCTTCTTCCCGCTCATCATGTAGAGGAAGTTGGGGGCCAGACCAGAGTCGGAAGCTGCGCGGTGAGCCGCATAGATTTTCTAAGAGTCGCGTCGTGCGAGTTGTCGGCGGCGTCGGGATCGAAGGCGGACAGGGCGGAGACGCCGGTGCGCAGCACCTCCATGGGGGTGGTCTTCTTCGGGAGCTGGCGGAGCATGGCGAGCAGCTTGGGGGGCAGCCGGCGGTTCGCGGTGGCGGACAGCGTCTTCTGGTTCGCCTCCAGCTCCTTGCGGTTCGGCAGCCGCCCGTGGAAGAGCAGGAACACCGTCTCCTCGAAGCTCGAGTGCGCCACGAGATCGTCCACGTCGTAGCCGCGATAGACAAGCCGGCCCTTGTGTCCGTCGATGAAGCAGATCTCGGTGGTGGAGACGACGACGTCCTCGAGACCGGCCTTCATGGGCGGTGCTCCCGCTTCGGCTCCGGCGTTTGTCATGGCTCCCTCGGCACTCCTTTGGGCGTGAATGGGGCGGATCGAAACCGCCTTCTTGTACCATACGGTAGGGGGCACTTCAACCCTTCCGCGGGGCGCGCGGGCGGGTAGAGTAAGGCGGTGACCGACCTCGGTCCGGGCGTCATCGATTTCTACGACCGCCATCCCATCAGCGCGCCCCAGGTGCTCGACGCGCTCCGTCGCCAGGGCAAGGTCGGCGCCCGGCTGGCGCCCGACGACCTCTACGCGCTGGACCAGGACCACTACGGCGGTCTCGCCGCGGTGGAGGCCCTCGCGCGCCGCGCCGGCATCGGACCCGGCCGCCGCGTCCTCGACGTCTGCGCGGGGCTCGCCGGCCCCGCGCGCTTCCTCGCCGCCGCCTGGTGGGCCTCGAGACACGCGTGCGGCCCGTCCGCGGCGACGCCCAGGTCCTGCCCTTTCGCGACGGCGCCTTCGACGCCGCCATCAGCCAGGAGGGCCTGCTCCACATCCCCGACAAGGGCGCGGTGCTGGCCGAATGCGCGCGCGTCCTGGCTCCCGCCGGGCGCCTCGCCTTCAGCGACTGGATCGCGACCTCCCGGCTGGGCGACGGCGAGCGGCGGCGCCTCACCGCCTGGATGGCGGCGGTGAACGTCCAGAGCATCGCGGCGTATGGCGCGCTCCTCACGCGCGCCGGCTTCTCGGGGGTCGAGGCGGAAGATCTCTCCGGCGAGTGGATCGGTATCCTGCGCGAGCGCTTCGCCATGTACCGCCGCCTGCGCGCCGACACGGTGGCGCGGCTGGGAGAGGCGCGCTACGAGGAATACTGTCAGCTCTACGGCTTCTTCGTGGGGCTGGTGGAGGCGGGCAAGCTGGGCGGCGCGCGCTTCAGCGCAAGAGCCGATCGAGCAGCTCTTTGACCGCGTCCCGGCCCCCCACGGTGACCCCGGTGGGCACCGCCACCAGCTTTCCCCCCACCGCCCCCGTCACCCGCGCCTTGATCTGGTTGCGGCCCTGGGTGAGGGTCACTGCCATCTCGGTACGGCCGTCGGCCAGGCCGCAGCTGCCCGCCGCGGACGCGCTCAGCCCTTGCCCCTGATAGTCGAGGTCCTTGGTGGTGACGACCCCGTTGACGATCCGGAACGACGCGGTCACGGAGTCGAAATCGAGCGGGCGCAGCGGCGCGGCGACCTTGCCGGGCTCGGCGAGCGCGCCGACCGCGCCCGCCACCGCCACGATGTCGCGCAGCAGGCCGAGCGCCTCGCTGCCGACCACCCGGCCCCGGCCGAGGCGCAGCCGGCCGGCCCCGTCGAGGGTCCGCATCGGCTCGCCCGCCTGGAAGGTGAAGTCGCCGGTGAGGTCGAGCGGGCCCGTCGCCGCGAAGCCCGAGCACAGATAGTCCACGAGGATGGGGCCCAGCTCCACCCCCTTGACCTCGACGTCCTTGAGCGTCACCGGTCGCGTCGCGCCGGCGAGCGCGGTGGACAGCCGCGCCGACACGCGACCGCTCGCCACCTGCGCCGTGAGCGGCGCGCTGTCGAGCTGGCTCAGCTTGAAGGCGATGGGCACGTGGATACCGTCCAGCTTCAGCTGCCGGTCGACCGGCGCGGGGCACCGGGGCTGCCGCTCGCTGAGCAGGAGCCGGGCGAAGGTGAGCTCGCCCTGCGCGGTCGGCTGCGTCAGCGTGCCGCCCAGCTGGAGCCGGCCCGCGACGGACCCGGCCACGCCGGGCGACGCGATGAAGCTGCGGGCCAGCGGACCCACGTCGCGACCGTCGAGGTCCACCACGCCGCGCAGGGGTGCCTCGCCGAGAGGGCGGCCGGCCCCGAGGGCCAGCGTGGCGTCACTCAGCTTGAGCCGCACCCCGCCCGGCGCCAGCTGGGCGGCGCCGGCCAGGGTCAGGGTCTCGCCCGACGGTCGGACGGTGAGGTCCACGCCCTCGAGGCGCAGGTCGGTGGCGGACGGCCCACGCCGCACGTAGTGGATCACGCCGTCCTTGATGCGCACCTGGGCGATGACGGCGGCGGCGCCGGCGGCGGGCGCGGCGGCGCCGGGGGCCCGCGGGGCCGGGCGGGCCCCGGGCGTCGACGCGCCGAGGCTCGCGATGTTGAGCCGTCCGCCGTCCTCGATCACCTCGAGCCGCAGCTTATCGAGGGTGAGGTCCGACAGCTCCACGTGGCCGGTGAGGAGCGGACGGAGCTTGAGGCCGACGCGGCCCTCCGCGACAGTGAGAAAGGGCTGGGTCCCGAAGCGCGGGTCCTCGGCGACTTGCAACCCCTTCAGACGCACCGAGGGCGCGGGAAACGCGCTCACCGAGAACGAGGCGAAGCGCACCGGCCGGCCCAGCACCTGGCTGGCGGCCTGCGCGACATAGGCCTGGACGCGTGGGGCGTCGACCAGCCAGGGCAGCGCGAGGAGCGCGCCCAGCACCAAGGCGACCAGGCCCGCGAGCGCGACGATCAGCCACTTCAGCGGCGCAGTTCCTCCGTGCCGCGGCACCCGGGCGCCGAGCGGTCGGCGGAGTGACGCGCCGACCGCTCGAGCAGGTGGGCAACGTTCATGCGGGTCCGGACACGCGCTACGGGATGAGGAGGACCTTGCCCGTCGTCTGGCGACCCTCCAGCGCGCGGTGCGCGTCGGGGGCCTTCTCGAGCGGGAAGGTCGTCTCCACCCGTAGGTTGATCTTCCCGTCGCGGATCCAGCCCAGCACGTCGCCTGAGCGCTGGAGGAGCTCCTCCCGGCTGGCGATGTGGTGATTGAGGCTGGGCCGCGTCACGAAGAGCGAGCCCCCCGCGTTGAGCCGCTGGAGGTCGAGCGGCCCCACCGGCCCGCTGGCCGCGCCGTAGAGCGCCATGAGCCCGCGCGGCCGCAGGCAGTTGAGGCCCTTGTCGAACGTGGTCGCGCCCACGCCGTCGTAGATCACGTCCACCCCGCGGCCGCCGGTGATGCGCTTCACCTCGGCCTCGAAATCCTGCTTGGAGTAGAGGATCACGTGGTCCGCGCCTGCCTGCTTGGCGAGGGCGGCCTTCTCCTCGGTGGACACGGTGCCGATGACGGTGGCCCCGAACATCTTCGCCATCTGGGTGAGGAGGAGGCCCATGCCGCCGGCGGCGGCGTGGACGAGCGCGGTGTCGCCCTTCTTCAGGGGATAGGTCGAGCGCGTGAGGTAGTGCGCGGTCATGCCCTGGAGCATGGCGGCGGCGCCGTCGCGGAAGGTCAGCTTGTCCGGCAGCTTGACGAGCCGGTCGGCGGGGCACACGTTCACCTGCGCGTAGGAGCCGGAGATGCCGGTATAGGCGACGCGGTCGCCGGGCTTGAGATCGGCGACGCCCGGCCCCACCGCGGTCACCGTCCCCGCGGCCTCGAGGCCGGGCGTGAACGGAAGGGGCGCCTTGTAGGCGCCGCTCCGGAAATTGACGGCGATGAAGTTGAGCCCGGCGGCCTCGATCTTCACCACCGCCTGCCCCGCCCCCGCGGTGGGCTCGGCGATCTCCTCCAGCTTCATCACCTCGGGACCGCCCGGTGCGTGGACGCGAATCGCCTTCATGGGATCGTCTCCTGGTTGGAAAATGGTTGCGGGGCCGCGCCCGGTGAAAGGCCTAGACCTTGAGGAGCCCGCGGATCTCCTTCACCACCCCGCTCCGCCAGTCCAGGTAACGCTCCCCGCGGAGGGCGCGACGGGTCTCCAGCATCTTCTTCTCGATCTCCTCGGTCTGGACGGGCGGGCGCTCGATGAAGCGCGCCACCTCGTTCATGTTCTCGTCGAAGAAGGCGAAGACGGGAATGGAGCGGTACAGGCCCTGGTTGAGGTACTGGTCCATCAGCTCCTTGTTCTTGTCGCGGAGGAAGATCCGCATCTCGACGTTGGGATTGCCCTCCACCATCTTGGCCAGCACCGGCACGTTGTAGAGCGCGTCCCCGCACCAGTCCTCGGTGATCACGAGCACGTTCAGCTTCTTGCCGTACTTGTCGAGCGCCCCCTTGTCGGCGGGGTCGATCTTGACGGTGTCGAGGAACTCGACGAACTTGTCCTTGTTCGTCCCCATCTGCGCGAGGTACTGCTCGATCGTCATGCCCTGCTTGAACTGCTCCTTGGTGACCATGAGACTCCTCCCCGCTCTCAGCGCATGGCCGAGAGGTCAACGGTGAACGTCGAGACTTCCTTCTCGTCGGGATTGCGCACCACCAGCGTGAAGCGGCCCGTGCCGCTGAGCCCGGCGGCGGGAAACACGTAGAGGCAGCGCGCGGCGTAGGCGCCATCCTCGGCCCGGAGCGCGGTGCGCTCGTTCTGGACGAACGACGGCTTGATCTCGGTCTTGCCGTCGAGGAGCAGCGGCGCGTAGAAGCGGGCGAAGTCGGGGGTGCCGCCCTTCAGCGTCACCCACACCGTCAGCTTGCCGCCGGTCTCCTTGACCGCGTTGTCGATGTCCTTGGGCTTGAGCGCCTCGCCCTTGAAGGCGGCGTTCCGGGCCGCGAGGGCCAGGCGATGAAAGGGCGTCATCACGATGAGCGTCTCGCCGGAGGCGTTCCGGGCCCGCCACGCTCCCCGGGGGTGAAGGACGCGGCGGCGGCGGGCTGGCCGATGGTGGGCCAGAGGATGATGCCGATACCGAGGAGGATGGCGTAGCGACGCATGGGTCGACCCAGGGAGAGTCATTGTAGCACGCGGCCGCGGGCCCGCCGGGACCCCGTCGCGCTAGTCCGTCTGCACGCGCGAGGGCAGCGCCGCCAGCACCGCCCGCGCCTCGCGAACGATCTCGCGCACCACCTCGCCGGCGCCGGGAAGATCGTGGATGAGCCCGACGCTCTGACCCGCGTGCATGGCATAGTACTCGCCGGTTTGCTGGCTCAGGGAGGCGGCGTAGACGTCCATGGCCGCGCGCGCCTGGACGAGCGCGGGCAGCACCGGCGCTCCCGACGCCGCGTATTCCACGTTGAACCGGTTCACCAGGGTCCGCGCGTAGAGACCGGTGAACACGTCGGTGACGGTGGTGGTATCGCTCCCGCGCTCCAGCAGCGCCTTCTTCCAGAACTCCGGGGCGCCCGACTCGCGCGTGGCGACGAAGCGCGTGCCGAGGAGCACGCCGGACGCGCCCAGCGCGAGCGCCGCCACCAGGCCGCGGCCGTCGGCGATGCCGCCCGCCGCGATCACCGGCATCCGCGCCACCTCCGCGATCTGCGGCACCAGCGCCATGGTGCCGATGCCGGCCGCCTCGCGGCTCTCGCGCTTCACCCACGTGGACCGGTGGCCGCCCGCCTCGCTGCCCTGCGCTACCACCGCGTCCACGCCCGCGTCGGCTACCACCCGCGCGTCATCCACCGTGGCGACCATGGCGATGACCTTGATGCCCCGCTCGTGGCACCGGCGGACGAGGGCGGCGCCGGGGTCGCCGAGGCCGATGCTCCAGACCGGCACCCGCTCCTCCAGGATCACCTCGATGGCGGCGTCCACGAGATCGGGCGGCCGGGTGAGCGGCGGCGGTGTCGCGGGGAGGCCGAGCTCCGCGCGGAACTGGTTGAGCGTCTCCTGCACCGCCCGCACGGTGGCTTCGGGGATCCGCGCGGGGTCGACGGGCGGACGGATGTCCTCGTGCAGCCAGAGGTTCACCCCGAAGGGACGCCGCGTGAGCGCGCGCACCTTGCGAATTCCCGCGCGCACGACGTCGACGGGCTGATTGAGCGCGGCGAGAATGCCGAGACCGCCCGCCTCGCACACCTCGGCGACGAGCTCGGGTCCCGCCACCGCTCCCATCCCGGACTGGACGATCGGATACTCGATCTCGAGCAACCCGCACAGCGCGGTCCGGAGCCGCTCCATCGGAGTACCTCCGTGTCGAGGGTGGCGCCCACGCCGATTCTAGCCCAAACGGTTGCGGGGGGTACGAGGCCGGGCTACGGTACGAGCATGGCGGCGCGACTCACGCTTCTCCTCGTCGGCCTGCTGCTGGCCGGCTGTGGCTCCGTCTTCCCGAAGGCCAGCCTGGTCGGCGTGAACCGCGCGCTCACCCTGGAGGAGCTGCGACGGGATCCCGACGCTCACCGCGGCGAGCGGGTGGTGCTGGGCGGCGAGATCCTCGCCACCACCCCCAAGGTCGGTCAGACCGAGATCGAGGTGCTTTCGCGCCCGCTCGGGGAGAGTGACGCGCCGAAGCGCACCGACCGCTCCGACGGTCGCTTCCTCGCGGTGACGCCCGATTTCCTCGACCCCGCGATCTATTCGCCCGGACGGCGCCTGACGGTGCTGGGAACGGTGGTGGGCGGTGAGGAGCGCAAGCTGGGCGAGCTGCCCTACCGGTATCCCCTGATCCGCGTCGAGCACATGTATCTCTGGGCGCAGGACGTGCTGCTGGGAGGCTACCCCTACTACGGCGACCCCTTCCTCTATGGGCCGCCCGGCTTCTACGTGGGCGGCTACTGGGGCCGCCGCTTCCCGGGGCCCCCCTACCCGTTCTGGTGGTAGCCCGTCACGGGCGCGGGCCGGTGACCATCACCGTCGAGAACGTGTCCGGGTCCAGGTAGAGCGCCGCCACGCGCCGCACGTCGGCGGCGGTGACCCGCGCGATGCGCTCGCGGTAGCGCTCCGGATAGTCGAGGCCGAGCCCCGCTTCTTCCAGGGAGATCAAGAGTCCGGCGACCTTGGAGGACGTGTCCACGCGAAGCGGATAGCTCCCGATGAGATAGGCTTTGGCGAGCTCCAGCTCCCGCGGCGTCGCGTCGGCCGCGCCGATCCGCCGCATCTCCTCCCGCACCAGCCGCACCGCCTCGGGCGCGGACTCGTTCCGCGTCTGGAGGGAAACGGTCTGCGACGCCCCGTGGCGCGCGGCGGAGAGGGTCGCGTCCACGCCGTAGACGAGGCCCCGCTCCTCGCGCACGCGGGAATAGAGCCGCGAGGCCGAGCCCCCGCCGAGGATGTAGTTCGCCACCACGAGGGCGGGATAGTCGGGCGAGTCCTGCCGGATGGCGGGACGGCCCAGCAGCACCGTGGTCTGGGTCAAGGGGCGAGTGAGGACGCGAGACTCGGCGGGCGCGATGGGCGGCGCGATCGGGATCACCGGCAGCGGCGTGGGCGGCGGCATCCACGCCCCGAGCCGGGCGGTGACCGCGGCCCGTACTTCCGCCGTGGTCACGTCCCCCACCACCGCGATCACCGTCGCGTCGGGGCGGTAGCGCTCGCGGTGGAACCGCGCCACCTGGTCGCGATCGAGCGTCGCCACCGACGTGAGCGTGCCGGACACGGGGCGCGCGTAGGGATGTCCCGGGTAGAGCAGCGGGGCGAGCGCGCGCCAGGCCACCGATCCCGGCTCCGTCTCCGCGTTCTGGAGCGCGGCGTGTATCTCCTCGACCTTCCGCTTGAGCTCGGGCTCGGGGAAAGCCGGCTGGGTCAGCACCTCGGCGAGCAGGTCCATCCCCAGCGCCAGATCTCGCTTGAGCACGCCCAGGGACACCGAGGCGCCGTCGCGTCCGCCGCCGCTGCCGAGCGATCCGCCCACGGACTCGATGGCCTGGTCGATCTCCGGACCCGAGCGGCGCGCGGTGCCGCGGGTGAGCAGCTCCGCGGTGAGATTGGCGAGCCCCAGGGAGGCGGGCGGGTCCAGCACCGCGCCCGCGCGGACGTAGGCGTTCATCGCCACGATGGGCAAGGCGTGCCGCTCGCTCACGAGGAGCACGATACCGTTGGGCAGGACCTCGTGATCCGCCAGCGGCGGCGCCGCCGAGGCCCTGGACACCAGAGCCAGGGACAGCAGCAGGAGGGACAGCCGGGCGGCGCGCATGCTCATGGCTCGAGAGTGAGCCGGAAGCCCCGCACCGTCAACCCCGGCGCCGGCTCGAAGTCCAGCTCGGGCACGTGCACGAACCCCAGCCGAGTATAGAGCCGCATCGCTGCGGCCATCATGGGCGTGGTGTGGAGGGTGAGCGCCCCCGCCCCCGTCGCGCGCGCGCGCTGGATACCTGCCTGCATCAGCGCGTCGCCCACCCCATGCCCGCGCGCGCCAGGATCCACGGCGAGCAAGCGAACTTCGGGCCAGCGCGCGGTCGCGGCGGCGCCATCGCGGCTGGGAAAGGCCGCGCCGGCCGGATAGAGCAGCACCGCGCCCACGATCAGGCCCGCGAGCTCGGCCACGAGCTGCGCGGCAGGTTTCACGTCCGCAAGCGTGCTCACGATATTGGCGCGATAGGCCTCCCAGAAAGGGGGCGGAAGCTGGGCCGAGTACTCCTGATAGGCGGCCAGGGTCACCGCCTCGATGGCGGGAGCGTCGGCCGGGCGGGCGTCACGGATCGCGAGCGAGCTCATGGCCGGGCGCCCGGGCTCTTGGTGCGATCCGCCGCCGGCCAGCGCTGCGTCGCGGCAGGCAGGACAGTCTGCTTGCCGGTCACGCGCTCGGGCGCGAGGGCATAGAGCGTGATCTGGTCCAGGCGCGGGTACGCACCTTGGCGTCCCGCTCCTCCACCACACGGATGCGGCCGAAGATCACCACGCTCCGGTATTCCACCGAGGTGTCGCACTCGAAGCGCCCGTAGGCGAAGACCTCGCCCGGCTCGTCCACCTCGAAGCAAACACGCGCCTCATGGTCCACGTTGACGCGCAGGTGGCCGCGGACCCCGGCATTGTGGATCCAGATCTCGCCGTCCCGGACGATGTAGAGAAGCGGCACGATATACGGCCAGCCGTCCGGGCCCACCGTGGCCAGGCGGCCGCAAAATCCGCGTTCGAGCACCTCGTGGGCGACGGCCTCCGGCATCACCTTGTCGGTGCGCCGGATCCCGGCGGAGGGCGCGTCCATGTCAGGCGCCGGCACGATCGGCCAGCGCGGCGATCAAGTCCGCCACCGCCTCCGCGTGGGTGGCGGTGAGCGCGTGGGTCGCCTTCTCCAGGGTGACCAGCGAGCCTTGTCCCGCATGCGCCGCGATACCCCGGCAAATCGCGGTCATGGCCTCCGGGCCGCGCGTCCCACACACCACCTGCACCGGCATGGGGAGCCGCCGGAGCACCTCGGTCGAGTATCGTTCACGAAGTGTCGCGCGCACGTCGCGGACATTGTGGGCGGTATGCGAGCTCAGGAACTCCTTCATCGGGGACGCCATGTGCTCGTAGGCGCCGGCGCCGAACCAGTAGTCCACCATGATGCGCACCGCGCCGCCGTCACCGCGGTCGAAGGCGGCGAGGTAACGGTCGAACACCGCTTTGCTCGCGGCAAAGATCTCGGCCTCGCCGAGCGCCTCGAGCAGGGGGACCGCCACCGGCTCGAAGAGCGCGAGCGCCCGCGGCGCCACCGCGCCGCCCAGCGCCACGCGGAGGGCGATCACCCCACCGTAGGAGTGCCCGGCGAGCACGCGCGGCGGGCCCACCTCCGCGAGCAATGCCTCGACCAGGCGCGTCGCGTACGCGTTGTCCGGGGGAGCCCCCGCGGGCGCCGCGCTCGTCTCGCCATAGCCCGGCAGGTTCGGCGCGATCACGTGATAGCGATCCGCCAGCCGCTCCGCTACTTTCGACCAGGCCTTGGACGTGCCGGGTGAGCCGTGGAGGAGCAAGACCAGGGGCCCGGCCCCGTACTCGTCATAGGTAATGACGTCCCCAAATCCGGCGGTGAGCGTCGGCATGGCCGCGACTACTTCCCGGCGGCGGGCGAGTCGGACTCGGGCAGCAGGATGCCGACGGTCTTCCGGTCGGGGGGGAAGTACGTGCGCGCCACGCGCTGGAGGTCGGCGGCGGTGACGGCGCGGATGAGCGGCACGAACTGGTCGAGGAGCCGCCACGAGCTCATGAGCTCGAAGCGGCCCAGGGCGGAGGCGCGGGAATAGATCGAGTCCTGACCCCAGACGAAGGACGCCTCGATCTGATTCTTGGCCCGCTCGAGCTCCTCGTCGGTCACCGGCTCCGTCTTCACGCGCTCGAGCTCCTCCAGCAGCGCGCGCTCCAGCGCCTCGACGCTCACCCCGCGGGCGGGCCGGCCGGACAGCCAGAAGAGGTTCGGATCGAGCGAGCCGTAGGAATAGTCGGCGTCCGCGTCCAGAGCCAGCCGCTGCTCCTGGACGAGCCGGCGGTGCAGCCGCGCCGCTCGGCCCCCCGAGAGCACGGTCTCGAGCACCTCGAGCGCGGGCGCGTCGGCCGACCGGTAGTTGGGCACCAGCCAGGTCAGCGCCAGTCCGGGAAGCGAGGCCG
>WNFK01241932.1_pt1 | contig 12897 bp, 14 predicted proteins | sample 5400281 | NCBI WGS metagenome assembly WNFK01 (sample SAMN13153350, study PRJNA577476) | soil metagenome | isolation source: 20 cm soil on Douglas fir-dominated hillslope | place: USA:California | collected 2013-09-17
CAGGAGCTGGCCGCGGAAACCGCGACCGGCCAGCCCCCGCTCGAAGTCGCCGAGGTAGCGGTCCATGATCGGCCGGATGTAGGCGTTCACCACCGTGGTGCTGGTGCGCTCGTACTCGCGCCACTCCTGGGTGATCCGGTGGGAGACCGACACCGACGCCCGCGGGAGCACCTCCGCGACCAGCTCGGCGGCGCGCCGCTCGTGCTCCGGGTTGCGGAACGAGAACACGAAGCACACCGCGACCGACTCGACCCCGTCCTCGCCCAGCCGGCGGGCCGCGTCGCGGACGGCCGCCTCGTCCAGCGGGATCAGCACCTCGCCCCGCGCGGTCACGCGCTCGCTCACCTCGAGGCGGCGGCCGCGCGGCACCAGGGCGGCGGGCCGGCGGTAGAGCACATCGTACATGCGCAGGAAGTTGCCCCGGCCGATCTCGAGCACGTCCCGGAACCCCTCGGTGGTGATGAGGCCGGTCAGCACGCCCTTGCGCTCGAGCAAGGCGTTGATCCCAATGGTGGTCCCGTGGATGACGAGGCGGCAGTCGGCCAGGCGCGTCCCCGCCTGGTCCACGCAGCGCCGGTCGCCTCGTCCAGCGCGACCAGGTCCGTGAAGGTGCCACCGATGTCGATGCCGATCCGGAGTGCCACGGGTGCGCGAAGTATACGGGCGCGTGGCCCCGCGTCGCAAGCCGGGCGCTCTCGATCCCCCGGGGTGTCGTGCTACCGTGATTCACGATGAGCGCGTGGCCTCGCGTGATCCTGGCCCTGGTTTTGCTCGTCGCGGCCACCGGCTGCGCGAAGCAGGTTCTCTCGCCGGATCTCCCCGCGGCCTCGAGCTCGCCCGGGGGATCCCCGTCGTCCCGCAATGCGACCGCCGCCCGCGAGGCGACCCGTTACCTCGGCGCGCCCTACGTGTGGGCCGGCTCGAGCCCCTCCGGCTTCGACTGCTCCGGGCTCGTCATGTACGCCTTCGGCAAGGTCGGCGTCGCCATGCCTCACAATGCCGCGCAGCAGTTCCGCCTCGGCACCCCGGTCGCTCGCGATCGGCTGGTGCCCGGCGACGTCGTGTTCTTCAACCAGCTCCGCCACAACGGGATCTACCTGGGTGACGGGCGCTTCGTCCACTCCACCAAGCCGGGCGGCGTGAAGATCGCGCGGCTGGACGACGAGTGGTTCCGCAGCCGCTGGGTCGGGGCGCGCCGCCTCTAGCCGATCCCCCGAGCCTCCCGCTTGACAGCCAGGATCGCGGCTAGTATTCTCCCATTCGCCGGTCGAGAATAGAGTAAATGGCAAAGGGGGCTTTATGAACAGGGTCTTGCGCCGTCCCATCGCGATCCTGGACGAGCATCCGGAGTGGTCGAGCCGCCTGATCGCCGAGCTGGAGGGCCGGCGACTGCCGTACGAGAAGGTCGACCACTCCAATCACGCGTACGATCCGCGCGACCGTGACCCCCGCTACTCCGTGATCGTGAACCGCACGAGTCCGTCGTCGGCCACCCGCGGGCACGGCGGCGTGCTCTTCTATGCCGAGGCGTTGCTCAACCACTACGCCTCGCTCGGGGTGCCGGTCATCAACCCGGTCCAGGCCTACCGGGGCGAGAAGTCGAAGGCGCTCCAGCTCGATCTGTTCGAGCGCGTGGGGGCTCGCTATCCACGCACGCTGGTGGTCAATCACCCGGACAAGATCCTGAAAGCCCTCGACCAGATCCCCTTCCCGCTCGTGGTCAAGCCGAACGTGGGCGGCTCGGGGGCGGGCATCGTCCGCTTCGACTCACGCGAAGACCTGCAGGCCGGCCTGCCTGGTCTCCACTTCGGCCCGGACGGGACGGTGCTCGTGCAGGAGTACCTCGAGTCGGAGGAGGGCGCGATCGTGCGGGTCGAGGTGATGGACGGCCGGTACGCGCCGGCCGCGCCGGCGGTCACCGGGCTCGAGGCCTGCCCGGCGGCGCCCACGCCCGGCCTCACCGTCACTCGCTTCGACGCGCCCCCGGAAGCCATCGACACCGTGCTCCGACTCACGCGCGCCGCCTCCATCGACATCGGCGGCGTGGAGTACCTGGTGGCCAAGCGGGACGGGCAGACCTACTACTACGACATCAACGCCACCTCGAACTTCGTGGCCAACGCCCCGGAGGTGCTCGGCTTCGACCCGACCGCCCGCTTCGTCGACTACATCACCCGGGTCGCCTCGACGCGCTAGGCCTCGTACTCCTGGACGACCTGGATCTCGACGTCGCCGGCGTCGTCGATCTCGAGCGTGATCAGGTTGGGGCGGCAGCACACCGTGCAGTCCTCGGTGAAGGTCTGGTGCCGGCCTCCGCTCGGATCCACGAAGACGTCGTTCTCCTCCCCGCAGAACACACAGTCGTAGGTCACCGCTCCATTCTACGCGCTGAGGTATGATCCCGCCCGGGAGGACGCCGTCATGCGATTCCAGGGCAAGGTCGCACTGATCTCCGCCGCCGGCGCCGGCATCGGCCGCGCCACCGCGATGATCATCGCGCGCGAGGGCGGCACCATCGTGGCGGTGGACGTGGAGCCGGCGGTGCTCGACCGGCTGACCGCCGACGTCGGCGCGGCGGGCGGCCGCGTGCTCGCCATCCGCGCCGACGCGCTGGACGCCGGGTCCGTCGACGGCGCGGTCCGGCAGGCCGTGGACGCCTACGGGCGCATCGACATCCTGGTCAACGGAGTGGGCGGCAGCACGGTGGTCACTTCAACCTGACCGGCACCTTCCTGTTCAGCCACGCGGTGATCCCGGTGATGAAGCGGCAGCGGAGCGGCAAGATCGTCAACCTCGCGTCCATCGCCGGCCGCGGGATCAGCCAGTCGAGCTCGAGCGCCTACGCCACCGCCAAGGGGGGCATCATCGCGCTCACCCGGAAGCTCGCCTTCGAGCTGGGCCCCCACGGGGTCACGGTCAACGCCATCGCGCCGAGCCTCACGCTCTCCGAGCGCATCCGGCCCCACTGGGAGCGCCGCTCGGCCGAGGGCCAGGCCGCGGAGATCCAGCGCACCCCGCTCGGCCGGGTGGCCACCCCCGAGGACCAGGCGCGGGTCATCTGCTTCCTGGCCTCGTCCGACGCCGACTTCGTGACCGGCGTCACCATCGACGTGACCGGCGGGCAGTAGCGGAAAAGCGGCCAATCGCGCGGATTTGACAAGCCCCGGGGAGGGGGACTAGGGTTGCCCAAGCGCTGGCACCCCGACGCGGAGGGATCCTCTCATGGGCGAGATTCTCGGCCTGGACGAGAACATGGCCGCGATCCTCCGCCGGGTCCAGCAGGACCCCGGTCTCCCCGCCCGGCTCCGCGATCCGGCGAGCTGGCCGGCCCCGATGCGCGCAGAGTACGGCGCCGACGGCGGCACCGCGAGCGCGGCCGGTCACCGCGACGCCCTGCTCCAGCACTTCCGCAAGGCCCGGCGTCTCCTCGACGACTTCCGCCCCGACGTGGTGATCGTCTGGGGCGACGACCAGCACGAGAACTTCACCGAGGACGTGATCCCGCCCTTCTGCGTGCTGGCCTACGACCAGATCGAGGCGCGCCCGTGGCAGCGCCCGGGCGTCGCCCCCAATGTCTGGAACGAGCCCGCGGACACCACCTTCCGGATCGCGGGGCACCGGCAGGCGGGCAAGTACCTCGCCACCGGGCTCCTCGAGCAGGGCGTGGACATGGCGTACGCCTACAAGCCGCTCCACTACCCCGGTCTCGCCCACGCGTTCCTGAACACGATCATGTTCCTCGACTACGATCGCGTCGGCTTCCCGTACCCGGTGATCCCGTTCCAGGTCAACTGCTACGGGCGCCGGGTGATCGCGCAGCGCGGCGGCCGCGCCAGCCTCGCCAACCCGCTCGCCGGCGCCGATCTCGATCCGCCGTCCCCGTCCCCGAAGCGCTGCATGGACGTGGGCGCCGCGACCGCGCGGGTCATGCGCGACAGTCCCTGGCGCGTCGCCCTGATCGCGTCGTCGAGCTGGTCGCACGCCTTCCTGACCGACAAGCACCACCAGCTCTACCCGGACATCGAGTCGGACCGGCGGCTCTACGAGGCGCTCCGCGTCGGCGACTATGAAACATGGCGCAAGACGCCGCTCGGGGCCATCGAGACGTCGGGCCAGCAGGAGATGCTCAACTGGTACATGCTGGCCGGCGCCATGGAAGCGCTCGGGCGCAAGCCGGACGAGTGCGACTTCATCGAGACCTGGTCGTTCAACTCGAACAAGTGCTTCGCCACGTTCATGCCCTGAGGCGCGAGAGGAGCTCGGCGTGCCCACCCCGACCCCCCAGTCCACGTCCCGTCTCCACGTCGCCGACGCGAGCAACGGCGTCCCCCGGCTCAGCGGCGACATCCGCCATCTGATCCCGAAGCTCGGCCTGCGCAACTACTGGTACCCGGCGATCGAGGACCGCACGGTCGGCCGGCGCAAGCCGGTGAAGGTCTCCCTGCTCGGCGAGGAGATCTGTCTCTTCCGTGGCGCCGCCGGGGATGTGGTCGCCATCCAGGACGTCTGCCCGCACCGCGGCGCGCGGCTGAGCGAAGGCGACTGCCACTACCAGGGCACGGTGGCCTGCCCCTACCACGGCTGGGTGTACGACGAGTCGGGCAAGAACGTGATGGTGCTCTCCGAGGGCCCGAATTCCGGAGTGTGCGGCAAGGCCGGGACCGAGGCGAAGGCCTACCCGACGCGCACGCTCAAGGGCCTCGTCTTCGTGTGGATCGGCGAGGGCCCGCCCGCCCCCATCGAGGAGGACGTGCCCGAGGAGTTCTTCGACGAGGAGACCCTCATCCTGATCGGCCAGGTGAACTGGCGGTGCAACTGGGAGGTCGCGCTGGAGAACTCGATGGACTCCCACGTCAACTACGTGCACCGCAACGCGATCGTGGTCGCCCGCACCGGGTTCATCGCGCGCGGGGCACAGGGCGAGCACCCGATCTTCGTGGGCAACGGGTTCGGCGGCGACGTGGCCGAGAGCAACTACATGCGCCAGAACCCGGCCCAGGACCTCTACGCCGACGGGCGGAAGTGGCCGAAGACCACGTACCGGCGCCTCTGGACCTGGCTGACCCGGCCGCTCGCGGAGCGCGCGCGCCGGCACATCCCCCCGCCCCGGTCCGCCCGGTGGTGCGGCGGCCACCACCTGCCCGGCATGTTCCGCGCCGAGTTCGGCTGGGATCTCTACACCCGCATGTGCGTGCCGGTCGAGGAGCATCTGACGCGGGTGTGGTACTACCACTGCCTCCGGCCCCGCACCGCGCTCGCCCGGCTCGCCGACCGCCTGGCCTACGCGGCGATCCACCGGTGGATCATCGAGTACAACTTCTCGCGCCAGGACGAGCGGGTGATGATCAACCAGCGCTACGACTCCCCGGAGAAGCTCTCGTCCACCGACGCCGAGGTGATCCAGTGGCGGCGGCTGGTGGTGACCAAGCACTTCGGCGGCCGCGACGCCGCGTTCGAGTACAAGAACCCCGACGGCCTGTCGCCCGACGCGGTGCCGCTCGAGCGCGTCTCGGTGCGGTACCTCCAGGAGCAGAGGCGGATGGCGGCCCGATGACGCTCACCCGGCGACGACTCCTCCAGGCCCTCGCGCTCGGCGGGGTCGCCGCGCTCACCCGTGCCAACCCGGCCCGCGCGGCCGCGACCCCGCCGGAGTGGCCGCAGGTCGTGGCCGCGGCCCGGAAGGAAGGCAAGGTCGTCGTCAACACGTTCCCGGGCGACGGCTACAAGCGCGCCCTCAAAGCATTCACCCAGGCGTACCCCGACATCAAGCTCGAGCACACCGGCCTGCACTCGCAGGACTTCGCCCCGCGCATCCTCCAGGAGCGCCAGGCGAGCCTCTTCACCTGGGACGTGGCCATGATCCCCACGAGCACCGCGCTCCAGGTCCTCCGCCCGGCCGGCGTGTGGGATCCGGTGCGGCCCGCGATCGTGCTGCCAGAGGCGCTGGACGACGCGGGCTGGGAGGGCGGCTTCGAGCGCGGCTTCGCGGCGGTCAAGGACCGCGCGCTCGCCTACGGCTTCTGCGCGGTCCGCGGCGCGGGCATCACGATCAACACCGACCTGGTGAAGGAAGACATCAAGGGCCTCACCGACCTGCTGAACCCCCGGTGGAAGGGCAAGCTGCTCCTGCCCGACGTGCGGACGATGGGCGATTCGTTCTGGTCCATGACGAGCGCCCGCCTGAACCTGGGGGACGACATCATCAAGAAGCTCTTCGTGGACCAGGAGCCCGCGCTGAGCCGCGACACCCGGCAGATCGCCGAGTTCATGGTGCGGGGCCGCTACCCGATCGCGCTCGGGGTCAACCCGCTGCTCCTCGGCCAGTTCCAGAAGCAGGGGCTCGGCAAGAACCTCAAGACCTTCCACTTCCCCGAGATGGACACGGTCAACTCCAGCAGCAGTGTGGTCTGGCTGATCAACCGGGCGCCGCATCCCGGCGCGGCCAAGGTCTTCGTCAACTGGCTGCTCACCAAGGACGCCCAGATCGTGTGGGCCCGCGAGGTCGAGACGAACAGCCGGCGGATCGGGGTGGAGCCGGGCAATCCGCAGATCGTGGTGCCCCGGGCCGCCAAGCTCCTGCAGGTGGACGCCGAGGAGAACCTGGCCGAGGTCGTCAAGACGCAGGACATCGGCAAGGCGGTCATCCTCGCGCTCGACCGCGTCAGCAAGCGGTTCAGCGCCGAGGCGGCGGCGGTGGACTCCGTCTCGCTGTCCATCCGGCGCGGCGAGGTCTTCACCCTCCTCGGCCCCAGCGGCTGCGGCAAGACCACCACCCTCCGGCTCGTGGCCGGCCTCGAGCGCCCGGACGCGGGCGAGATCACCCTGCGCGATCGGGTGGTCGCCTCCGCGGCGCGGCGCCTCTTCGTGGTCCCCAACCAGCGCAACCTCGGGATGGTGTTCCAGTCCTACGCGGTGTGGCCGCACATGACCGTGTTCGAGAACGTCGCCTACCCGCTCCGCCTCCGCGGCCTCGCCAAGACCGCGGTGCGCGACCGCGTGGCGCGCGTGCTCGACCTGGTGGGTCTGGGCGGCCTGGAGGCGCGCCCCGGCACGCTGCTGAGCGGGGGGCAGATGCAGCGCCTGGCCCTCTGCCGGGCGCTGGTCTACGAGCCGGACCTGCTCCTGCTCGACGAGCCCTTCAGCAACCTCGACGCGAAGCTGCGCGAGCAGATGCGGATGGAGGTCAAGCTGCTGCAGCGCCGCCTCGGCATCACGGTGCTGTTCGTCACCCACGACCAGGTCGAGGCGTTGAGCCTCTCCGATCGCATCGCGGTGATGCATGGGGGGCGCGTGGAGCAGGTCGGCTCGCCGCGCGCGCTCTACGAGCGGCCCGCCTCCGCCTTCGTGCGCGACTTCCTGGGCCAGACCGTGATCCTGAGCGGCCGCGTCACGACGCCCGCGTCCGATGAGGCCGCCGGGTGCGTCACGGTGGCGATGAACGGCGCGCTGGCCGGACACTCCCTGACCGGCCGCAACGCGTCGCCGGCCGCGCTCGCGCCGGGGGCGGCCGCGACCATCGCGATCCGCCCCGAGGACATCCGGGTGGAGCCCGACGACGCGGCGGCCCGCGAGGCCCACCACCTCCTCGGCACGATCGACGCCCTGTCCTTCGTGGGGGACCGCTACGAGGCCCGCGTGAGCCTCGGGGGCGAGCACGGCATCGTGCTGCTCCTGACCCGGGCGCGCGAGTGGCGCGAGGGCGATCGGGTACGGCTCGGCTTCCCGCCGGAGCTGGTGAGCGTGTGGCCGGCCTGACCGGCGCGCTCGCGGCGGCCCGGCCGCGGCGGCTCGAGCTGCAGGGCCTGCTGTGCACCGTCGTGCTCGGCGCGGTGGCCCTCTGCGTGGTGTTCCCGCTGCTCCTCGTCGCGCTCCAGAGCCTCCAGGTCGCCCCGCCGGGCCAACCGGCCCGCTACGGCCTCGACGGCTGGCGGGCCGCCCTCGGCGAGCCGGGCCTCCGGTCGGCGCTCGTCAACACGCTCACGGTCACGCTGGCGCGCCAGCTCATCTCGCTGCCGCTCGCGGTGCTGATCGCCTGGCTCATCGCCCGCACCGACCTGCCCGCCCGCGGCTGGATCGAGTTCGCGTTCTGGGCCGCATTCTTCCTGCCTCCGTTCACGGTGACGCTCAGCTGGATCCTGCTCCTCGATCCCGAGTACGGCCTGGTCAACACCTCGATCGCCGCCCTGCCGTTCGTGGGCGCGGGCCCCTTCAACATCTACTCGTTCTGGGGCATCGTCTGGGTCCACATCGTGACCGGCTCGCTCACCGTCAAGGTGATCCTCCTTACCCCCGCCTTCCGCAACATGAACGCGGCGTTCGAGGAGGCCTCGCGGGTGGCCGGGGCGGGCACGCTCCGCACCGCGCTCCGCATCACGGTGCCGGTCATGGCCCCCGCCATCCTGTCGGTGCTGCTGCTCGGGACGATGGTGTCGCTCCAGACCTTCGAGGTGGAGCAGGTGCTGGGTCTGCCCTTCCGCTTCTTCGTCTTCAGCACCACGATCTACGACCTGCTCGTCACCCGGGTGCCGCGCTACGACGCGGCCACCGCGCTCGCGGTCCTGATCCTGGCCGCCATGCTCCCGCTCGTCTTCGCCCAGCAGCGGCTGACCCGCGGCCGGCGCTACACCACCGTCACCGGCCAGTTCCAGAACCGGGTCCACGCGCTGGGTCGGTGGCGCGCGCCCGCGACCCTCTTCGTCCTGGCGCTGGTGGTGGTGGTGCTGGGCATCCCGGTGGTGTTCGCGCTCCTCGGCACCTTCATGAAGCTGTTCGGCTTCTTCCACGTGCCGGATCCGTGGACGCTCGCCAACTGGCAGACCGTGCTCGGTGACGAGCTGTTCCTCCGCTCGCTCCACAACACCCTGGTGCTCTCGATCGGCACCGCGGTGGTGGCGATCCTCGTGCACTCGCTGATCGCCTACATCGTCGTGCGCACGTCCTACGCGGGGCGGCGCCTGCTCGACTTCGTCTCCTGGCTGCCGTTCACGGTGCCCGGCATCATCCTGGGTCTGGCCCTGCTCTGGCTCTTCCTCGGCATCGGGTTCCTGCGCCCGCTCTACGGCACCACCGCGCTCCTGATCATCGCCGGCGTCATCGCGGGCATGCCGCTCGGCGTGCAGATCATCCGGAGCGGGCTCATGCAGCTCGGCGGCGAGCTCGAAGAGGCCTCCCGGATCGCGGGCGCGACCTGGTGGGCGACCTATCGCCGCATCATCCTGCGCCTGATGGCCCCGACCCTGCTCGCGGTCGGCATGATCACGTTCGTGGGGGCCGCCCGCAACATCGGCAACTTCGCGCTGCTCACCACCTCCGCCAATCGCCCTCTCTCGATCCTCCAGCTCGACTACGTCGCCCAGCGCAAGTTCGAGGAAGCGGTGGTGGTGGCCTGCATCATCATGTTCGTCTCGCTGGCCGGGGCCCTGCTCGCGCGCTTGCTCGGGCTGCGCGGCGGCGGCCTCGGCTGACCCCTCACCGTGCCCTCTCCGCAGGGGGGAGAGGGTGACAAGGGAGTGCCCGTGCGCCTAGCCAGGAAGATCGCGGTCGTGACCGGGACCAGCCCCAACATCGGCGGCGGCATCGCCGAAGGGCTCGCGGAGGAGGGCGCCATCGTCGCGTGCGTGGACGTGACGGAGGACAACGCGCGCCAGTGCGCGGAGGCGATCAAGCGGCGCGGCGGGGACGCCCTCGGGATCGCCTGCGACGTCACCGACGAGGCGCAGGTGGAGGCGATGGTGGCCCGGGTGCGGGACACCTATGGCGGCGTGGACATCCTCGTCAACAACGCGGGCATCCTGGGCGGCCTGAGCGTGCTCGAGATGCCGGTCGAGCGCTGGAACCGCCAGATCGCGGTCAACCTCACCGGGACGTTTCTCTGCACCAAGCACGTGGGCCGGCTCATGGTGGAGCAGAAGCGGCGCGGCAGCATCGTGGTGGTGGTCTCGACCGCGGGGCACCAGGGCCAGGCCGGCAACATCGCCTATTCCACGAGCAAGAGCGGGCTGCTCAACTTCACGCGGGCGGCCGCGATGGACCTGGCCCGCCACGGCATCCGGGTGAACAGCCTGACCCCGACCGCCACCGACCCCGACGAGGCCGCCGAGCGCGCGGTGGCCTGGGGACGCCCGCGGCCCGAGCCGCGCGCGCGGGGGCTCGATTTCCCGAAGATGGTGCCGATGGGCAAGCTGCCGAGCCCGCGTCACTACGCCCGCGCGGTCGTCTTCCTCGCCTCCGACGACGCCGAGATGGTCACCGGCACCGACCTCCGCGTGGACGCGGGCGCGATCGCGAAGTACTGGCCATGGATCCCGAATGCCTGAGGCCCGGGCCGTCGCCGGCGGCTGACGGTTTCCGACAGTCCCGGCTCAGCCGCTGCCACCCAACCGATTGATTTCAATCGGTTCGATTGGTGGCGTACCGATTGCAGATCCTCTGTCCTGCGCTGCTCAGACGAAGGATCTGCGAAAGGAGCACGACAATGGGCTTCTCCGGACTTCGCGCGGTGATCATGGTGGCGGTGCTGGTGGTTCTCGCGCTCGGCGTCACCCGGTACGACCTGCCCGGCTGGCTGCTTCCGGTGGGCCTCATCGGCACCGGCGTTCTCCTGAAGGCCTGGGAGAGCCGCGCCTCCTCCTGACCCGCCTCTAGCGCAGCACCGTGTCCGCGATGCGGGTCAGCTCGCTCACCATCGCCGCCTCCGTCCTCGACGTGGCCGGCCGGATGATGACGCGGGTGGCGCCCGCATCGAGGAGCCGGCGCACCAGGTCCCGATCGGCCGGCTGCCCGTGCACCGAGATCGTGAGGGCGGCCGGATCGCGGCCGTTCTCCTTGGCGAGCCGGTCGAGGGTGACGCGGCTCTCGCGCAGCTGATCCGGCGTCACCCGATTCGGCAGCCAGCCGTCTCCCCACGACGCCACGCGCTGGAGCACGTTCTTGGCGCCGCCACCCAGCAGCACCGGCGGGTGCGGTTTCTGGGCCGGCTTGGGATACGAGCGCACCGGCGGGAAGTCGTAGTACTTGCCGTGGAACTCGGCGTCGGTCTTCGTCCACAGCTCCTCTGGGTCTCCTCGCGCAGCCACCCGGCCCCGATCCCGAAGAGGAAGCGCCCGCCACTGAACAGATCGAGCGTGGAGACCTCCTTGGCCAGCACCAGCGGATGCCGCTCCGGCACCAGCACGATGCCGGTGGCGAGCTTGATGCGGCTGGTCGTCCCCGAGGCGCGCGCGAGCGCCACGAAGGGATCCACGAAGTGCGAGTACTCCTCGGGGATCACCCCGTCCGGCGAGCCCGGGAACCGGCTCTCCGTGTGCACCGGGATGAACGGGTGCTCGGCGCACCAGAAGGACTCGAAGCCCAGCTCCTCGGCCTTGCGGGCCATGGCGCCGACGTCCACGAGATAGGCAGGCAGGGGCACCGAGACGCCGATGTTCATGACGCGGTCTCCTTGGTCGGGCTCAGTCGAAGATGATGCCGCCGTCCACGTTGAAGGACTGGCCGGTGATGTTGCGCGCGGCCGGCGAGGCCAGGAAGACCGCGAGGCCGGCGAGGTCGTCCGGCTGGTTCGCCCGGCCGAGCGGGATCACCGAGTCGCGCCGGCGCCTCATCTCCTCGACGGTCACGCCCTCGTCCCGGGCGCGTGTCGCCACGTTGGCCTCCGAGAGCGCGGTAACCGTGATGCCGGGGCAGATCGCGTTGACGTTGATATCGTGCCGGGCGAGCTGGAGCGCGGCGGTGCGGGTCAGCGAGATCACGCTGCCCTTGCTCGCCGCGTAGATCGCGTTCGACGTCCCCGCGTAGCCCTTGCCCGCGATCGACGCGATGTTGATGATGGTCCCGCTCCGCCGCGGGATCATCTCGCGGGCCACCCGCTGCAGGCAGAAGAAGACCCCCTTGGCGTTGACCCGCATGATGCGGTCCCAGTCCTGCTCGGTCAGATCCATGATGTAGGCGCGCCGGGTGACCCCGGCATTGTTCACCAGCACGTCGATCCGGCCGAACGTCTCCATCACGCGCGTGGCCATCCGGTCGATCGCGGCCAGGTCGCCCACGTCGGTATCGAGCGCCAGGCTCCGGGGGCCCAGCGCCGCGGCGGCGTCCGCGGTCACCTTGGCGGTGCCCCCGTCCACGTCCACCGCGACCACCTGGGCCCCGGCCCGGGCCAGGGCCAGCGCGGTGGCCTTCCCGATGCCGGTGCCCGCGCCGGTCACGATCGCGACGCGGCCGTCGAGGCTCATCGGCGCGCTCAGCGATCGAGCCAGGCGGTGATGAGCCGCCCGCCGTAGTCGTAGCCGAGGTTGGGGCCGTAGTTCTTGAGGGCTCCGTCCCATACCGCGATGTAGGTCCCGGTCGGAGCGTGGACGTAGTACTGCTGCTTGGCGAGATGCCGCTGGATGTCGTTGATGATGTCGCGGCGGGCCTTCACGTCCATGGCGCGCCGCTGCCGCACGAGCAGGTCGTCGAGCGCGGGGTCCTTCACGTGGCTGCGGTTGCGGGGCTCGCCGGTGAAGTACTGGCCGAACAGGAAGTTGTCCGGCTCGAGGAACGGGGTCAGGGGCCCGAACACCAGCGAGTCGAACTTCCCGAGCCGGCAGCTCGCCTGGTACGCGCCGTACTCCTTCTGGTCCAGCTTCGCGTCGATGCCCACCGACTTGAGGTGCTTGATCACGAGCTGGACGGTGTCCACCAGCACGGTGGAGCCGTACGAGTTGAAGCAGATGCTGGCCGGGAAGCCGTTCGGGTAGCCGGCGGCGGCGAGCAGCCGCTTGCCCTCCGCGGGGTCGTGCCGGTAGTAGCGGGCGCCCTCGCCGAGCTGGTCGATGGGCAGCGCCCAGTCGGTGAGCGCGGCGGCCATCGGCCCATTGACGACACCCTCGCCCTCGAGGGTCGCCTCGATGATCTCGC
>WNFK01204445.1_pt1 | contig 12896 bp, 10 predicted proteins | sample 5400281 | NCBI WGS metagenome assembly WNFK01 (sample SAMN13153350, study PRJNA577476) | soil metagenome | isolation source: 20 cm soil on Douglas fir-dominated hillslope | place: USA:California | collected 2013-09-17
GAAACCGCAACCGATGCGCTGCGTGCTGACCACGAAATTGTCGAAGTAACGCTCCTGGGCCTGTGGCGCGCCGTCGTTCCAGTAGTTCTCGAGGTACACGACGTTGATCCCGTAGTCCCGGTAGCCGCCCATCCACCCGAGCCCGGTCTGACTCGCCTCGAGGCGGTCGTCGATCCACAACTGGAACGCCCCGTTCGACCAGCCCGGATCGTTCAGCTTCGCACGCGCCTTGATGCAATACCAGCGGCCGACCGCAGTGCGGTCGAAGAGTCGAGTCTTGCTCCACGACCACGGCAGCCATTCGATGTGGGGGAAGTCGTTGTACTCCTCGGTCCGGAGCCGACCGCGGAAGCCGATGCCGGAAGCCCCGACGATGGCCAGACGATCTGTCGGGTTCTCGACCGTGCTCCCGGACCACACGTGCGCGATCATGGCCTGGGCGTACTGTGGCGTGGTCAGGCTCTGCGCGCGGGACATCTTGTTGCCGCCGCCCCCGACCCACCCAGGGCCGTAGCGGACCAGGATACGCCAGTAGACGTCGCGATAGATCTCGGTGCCCGCGTCCACCGGGCGGAAGTTCGACGCCGGAACCTTACCGAAGGCCACGTGCAGGAACCCGGCGTCGACCTGGCGGGGGGCGGTCCACCGCGCGCGCATCCCCGCCGAGCCCCCGTAGCCCACACCCGGGGCGCGCTCGAAGAGGCCCTGCCGATTTCCCTGCTCGAAGTACCGGGGCAGGCGATCTTCTTCGAAGTCGTCGCACCAGATCCACCCGGGCCGCGGTGCCGCGCACTCGCCCACTGGCCCCCCGATGGCCCGCACCGTGACCGGGACGCTTACGCTCTTGCCTTCGCTCGACACCACCATCCGCGCCGTCCCGGGCGCGAGCGCCGTGACCACACCCTCCGGTGAGACGCTCGCGACCGCGGGATCGAGGCTCGAAGCCGATACCACACGCTCCGCGAGAACTCGCCCGCGATCGTCCTTCGGGTCCGCGAAGAGCTGCAGCGTCTCGCCGACTCGGAGCTCCCCGGACGCCGGCACGACGGCGAGTGTCGAGACCGGCGCGCTGGACCGGATCGGTTCGCCGGTTCCGCACGCGGCGAGCAGGAGCGCGACGCAGGCGACGATCCCGGCGCGTAACATGGCAGGCCAATCTTATAGCACCAGCGGTTGAGGCGTCCGGCCGCATTCGCCCCGCGGGAAGGGCACGCAGAATCTGCACACGCGACCTCCGAGCCTCGGCCTGAAAATCCACGCGTGCCGCCTTTACTCGCTCGTGGATTTCCATATACTAGCGGTCACTTTTGTCGTGATCCCACCAATTCTCGTATCCGTGATCCTTCCGACGGTGGCCGTGGCGAGTCGTGCTGCTTGCCTCGACCGCGCCCTGGAGAGTGTGCTGACGCAAGTCGGTATTCGCGTGGATCCCATCGTCATCGTCAACGGGCCAGATTGCGATCGGGACGTGATCGACGCGCTCCGGCGGCGGCGTGATATCCGGGTACTCCGGCGCCGGGAACCCGGTCTGGGCAAAGCAATCGCGGCGGGTCGCGAGATCGTCGAAGCGCCGTACTTCGCGGAGCTGGACGACGACGATTGGTTTCTGCCCGGCGCGTTGGCCGCTCGGGTGGCGCGCATGGAGGTGGATCCGACCATCGACGCGACAGTCACCAGCGGCTACCTGCGCACCGCCGGGGGCGACGTCCTGAACGTGCCGAAGATCTCGCGCTGCGCGCGGGACCCGCTGCGGGCGATCATCGATCGGATGTGGCTCACGCCGGGAGCTGGTCTCTATCGCACTGCCACGATTCCCGCGACCTATTTCTCCGGCATGCCGCCGCACCTCGAGTGGACGTACCTGGCGCTGCGGCTCGCGCTCGAGCGGCGGATCGCCTTTCTCGACGCCCCCACGTTCGTCTACAGCGCGGACACGCCCGACTCGCTGTCGAAGTCGAGCGAGCACGTCCTACGCCAGCCGGGTGCGCTGCAGGCGGTACTGCGCATGGAGCTCCCGCCGGACGTACGACGGGCACTGCGTCGCAAGTACGTCGCCGCCATGCACGGGGCGTCCGTGAAGGACCTCGAGCAGGGACGAAGGGTGGACGCGTGGAAGTGGCATCTCCGGACGCTACTCCATGTGTACGGCTGGCGTTACCTGACCTACACGCGGCACCTGTTCGCCTGAGCCGGAGGGCGACGCGTGACGTTTCCGACCGAGATCCTGTTGCTGGAGGTAGACGCGGGCGACAAGCGCCTCCTGCTCGAGTGGGCGCGGTCCGGGGTGCTGCCAAACTTCGCCGCGCTCCTCGATCGGGGCCTCGTGGGCCACACCATGGCCCCACGCGGGTTCTTCGTGGGCTCGACCTGGCCATCGTTCTACACTGGGGTCTCGCCCGCCCGACACGGCATTCACAGCCTCGCCATGCTGAGACCCGGGACGTACGAGGTGGCGCACCTGCCGACCGGCGAGCACGTCAAGCGCGAGCCGTTCTGGAACCACCTGAGCCGGGCCGGGAAGCGGGTGGCCGTCCTCGACATCCCGCTGTCGGGGATCAGCCAGGAGATCAACGGGATCCAGACGGTGGAGTGGGGCTCGCACGACGAGAACTACGGGTTCCAGGCGTGGCCGCCTTCACTGAAGGCGGAGATCAGGTCGAAGTTCGGGCCGCATCCCCTCGAGGGATCCTGCAACCGCGACCATCGGACCCCGGCCGAGTTCCGGGAGCTCCGGGACATTTTGGTCCGCGGGGTCCACACGAAGGCCGAGCTCACCCGCCACTACCTCCGGCAGGGCGGCTGGCAGTTCTTCGCGCAGGTCTTCACCGAGAGCCACTGCGTGGGCCATCAGTGCTGGCACCTCCACGCCCCCGACCATCCCGGGCACGAGGCCGAGGTCGCGAAGCTCACCGGGGATCCGATCAAGGACGTGTACGTGGCCATCGACGCGGCCATCGGTCGAATCCTGGCCGAGGTCGGATCCGACACGAAGGTGATCGTCCTCGCCGGGCACGGCATGGCGCACAAGCACGGCGCGCAGTTCCTCCTCCACGAGATCTTGATCCGTCTGAAGGTGGCCGAGCCCCGGACACCGGTCGGGGAGGTGGCGCCGCCGCCTCCGCGGCTTCGCGATCGGCTGGACGCGGTGCTGGCGTGGGGTTGGCGTCGCCTGCCGGATGCGGTCAAGGGATCGCTTAGATCCGCCCGCGGCCGGCTCCGTGGGTGGATCGACGGGCCGGACGGCATCCCGGCCCCGAAGCTCGATCATGCGCGCAGCCGGTGCTTCATCGTGGACAACGGGTTCGCGGTTGGTGGGATCCGATTCAACCTGGTGGGCCGCGAGCCGGCCGGCCTCGTGCGACGGGGCGAGGAGATGGACGCGCTCTGCGATCTGCTCGAGCGCGAGCTCCTGGAGATCCGTGACCTCGAGACGGGCAAGCCGGTGGTGGCGGCGGTCACGCGCACCCGCGACCTGTACGAGGGCGAGCACCTCGACCTGCTCCCCGACTTGCTGGTGGAGTGGAACCCCGAGCTGCCGCTCGGCTCCGCGAACGCGGGCAGGGCGGGCAGCGGTCGGATGCGCATCGGATCCGAGGCGATCGGGGTGATAGAGGGGGAGAATCGCTACTGCCGCACCGGCGAGCACCGGCCGGAAGGGCTGTTCGTGGCCGTGGGGGGCGGGATCAAGCCAGGAAAGGTAGAGCGAACCGTGTCGATCATGGATTTCGCCCCGACCTTCACGAGAATGCTGGGGGTCGACTTGCCGAACGTGGACGGAAACCCGGTCGAGGAACTGCTATGAATCGGCGACACTATGTCGGGATCCTGGTCATCTCTTTCGCCACCCTCCTCCTCGAGCTGGCGTTGACGCGCGTGCTCTCGGTGGCCCTCTGGTATCACTTCGGCTTCCTGGTCATCTCGACGGCGCTGCTCGGGTTCGGCGCCTCCGGGGTGGCGCTGGCGCTGTGGACCGGGCTCCGCGAGCGGGCCCCGTTGGATCGGACGCTCGCCCTGCTGGCCGGCGGGTTCGGGCTGGCCACCGTCGGCAGCTTCTGGGCCATGCAGCACATCCCGTTCGATCCGTTCAGCCAGCAGGGCGCCTTGGCCCACGACGCGGTGATGCTCCCCCTGTACTATCTCGCGCTGGCGTTTCCGTTCTTCTGGTCGGGGCTGGCCATCGCGCTGCTGCTCACGCGCGGCGCGCATCAGGTGAATCGGCTTTACGCGGCCGATCTGCTCGGCGCGGGCGCAGGGTGCGCCGCGCTGGCCGCCATCATGCCGCTCGTGGGCGGCTCCGGCACCGTGCTGCTCGCCTCCGCCTTCGCGTTCCTCGCGGCGGCCATCTTCGGCTTCCGCGAAGCCCGCTTGGTCACCACCACCGCGTTGGCCCTCGGGCTCGTGGCCCTGGCGCTGGCCCCCCTGGGCGACCGGATTCTCCCGATAACGGTGGCGGCGAGCAAGAGCCATCCCATCCTGCCCGCCCCGCCGCGGCCGGCACCGATCTACACCGCGTGGAATGCCATCTCGCGGGTGGACGTGTACGCGCTGGCGGCGGATCCGGACAAGGGCTGGCCAGGGCCCGGCATCGGGATCGTGATCGACGGCGGCACCGCCGCCACCGGGATGGGAGATCTGAGCGCGGGCCTCCAGCATTGGCTCAAGAGCGCTGACTACCATCCGCCCGGACTGGCGTACGTCGGCAAGGAGCGGCCCCGAGTGCTCATCCTGGGCTCAGGGGCTGGTCGGGAAGTGCTCGAGGCGCTGTACTACAAGGCGTCATCGGTCACCGCGGTGGAGATCAACCCGATCATCAACGACATCGTCTCCCGCCGGATGCGCGCCGCGCTCGGAGGCCTCTTCGACGACCCGGCGGTGCACCTCGTCACCGCGGAGGGCCGCAGCTTCGTCCGGCGCTCGACCGAGACCTACGACGCGATCCTTTCGGTCTATACCTTCAGCAACGCGGCGCTCACGGCCGGGTCCCTCGGGATGGCCGAAAACTACATGTTCACGCGAGAGGCGATCGCAGACTATCTGGACCGCCTGAGCCCCGACGGAGTCTTGCTGATCGCGCGCCCACCGTCCCAGGTCGCGAGGCTCTTCACGACGACGCGCGAGGTGTTCGAGCGGAGCGGACGGGGCAGTCCGGCCCCGCATTTGCTGGCGTTTCGGGGGCCGCTTATGCCGTGGGGCCCGCGGAACGACCACACGGTCTTCATGCTGAAGAAGTCACCCTGGACGCGGACCGAGGTGAGCAGCCTGGTGGAGCGGCTCAGCGCGGGGGATGGTCCATCGGGGGCCCGCTCGGCACCGGAGATCCTGTACTCGCCGTTTCACGCGAAAGCGGGCACGCGGTACTCGGATCTGTACTATGAGATCCTGAGTGCTCCCGATCTCGAGCGGTTCTACGCGGTCCAGCCGTTCGACATCTCTCCCTCGACAGATGATCGACCCTTCTTCAACCAGCAGGCCCGCTGGTCGCGTCTGGCATTCCGCGGGCTCAATCAGACGGGGACGAGCGCCGGCACAGAAAGCATGCTGATCCTGCTGCTGGTCCAGGCGGGTCGTACCTGGCTTACTTCGCGGGGTTGGGTCTGGGCTTCATCATGATCGAGATCGCCCTGCTGCAGCGCTTCACGCTCTTTCTCGGCGAGCCGATCTACGCCTTCGCCGCAGTGCTGGGCAGCCTCTTGGTCTTCACCGGCGCCGGGGCCTACCTCGGCGAGCGCCTGAGTCGACGAGCGGACGCGGGGATCGGGGTCGCGGTGACGGCGGTGCTCGTGTTCCTGGCGGTGACCGCGGTGGGCATGCCTCGCGTGTTCGACATGACCCTCGGTCTAGGACTACCCTGGCGGGTGATCATCTCGGCCGGCCTGGTGGCCCCGCTCGGACTGGTGCTGGGTATGCCGTTCCCGCTGGGCCTCGTCGCGGTCGGCGCGGGAGCGCCTGCGCTGGTGCCGTGGGCCTGGGGCGTGAACGGCTTCTTCACGGTGATCGGCTCGGTGATCGCGATGCTGCTGGGCATGATGTTCGGGTTCTCGACGGTGCTGATGGTGGCGGGGGCATGTTACGTGATGTGTTTCCTGACCGTCCGAGTGGGAGCCTGGCAGGTTGGCTGAGCTTCACGAGAGCTTCGTCCGCGAGGAAGACGTCCCGGCGGGGTCGGACCGGGCCTTCGGGCTCATACTCGGCGGGGCGCTTGGCGTGATCGGTCTCCTGCCGCTACTTCGTGGCCACGGGGCCCGCTGGTGGAGCCTCGCCCTGGCCGCCGCGTTCCTGCTGGCCGCTGCCGCCCGGCCGGCCCGCCTGGCCTTCCTGAACCGGCTCTGGCACCGGCTGGGGCTCCTGCTCCACGCCGCCGTCAGCCCGGTGGTCCTGGGCCTGCTCTTCTTCACCACCGTGACTCCGATCGGCCTGCTCATGCGCGCCCTGGGCAAGGATCTGCTCCGTCTACGGTTCGACCCCGACGCGACGACGTACTGGATCGAGCGGCGGCCGCCGGGCCCGTCACCCGATTCGATGCCCCGCCAGTTCTGAGAGAGATTATGCTCGAGTTCGTTCGAGAGCTCTGGTGGTTCGTTCGGGCTCGTAAGAAGTACTGGTTGCTGCCGATCGTCTTCATGCTGATCGTGTTCGGCGGCCTGCTCATCCTGGCCAAGGGAAGCGCGGTCGCTCCGTTCATCTACACCCTCTTCTAGGGCGTCCGATGCGGATTCTCGGGCTCTCGGCCTTCTATCACGACAGCGCGGCGGCCCTGCTCGAGGACGGACGCATCGTCGCCGCCGCCCAGGAGGAGCGCTTCACCCGCAGGAAGCACGACGCGCGCTTCCCCCGACATGCCATCGAGTACTGCCTGGAGGCCGCGGGAGTAGGCCTGGGCGCAGTCGATCACGTGGCCTTCTATGACAAGCCGTTCCTCAAGTTCGAGCGCCTCCTGGACACCTACCTGGCTTTCGCGCCACGGGGATTCCGCTCGTTCTCCATGGCGATCCCGGTGTGGCTCAAGGAGAAGCTCTTCCAGAAGGCGCTCCTCAAGAAGGAGTTGCGCGCGTACGCCCCGGGCTACGACTGGGAGCGCCTCCTCCTCTTCGCCGAACACCACCAGAGCCACGCGGCGAGCGCCTTCTTCGCGTCTCCCTTCGAAGAGGCCGCGGTGCTCACCATGGACGGGGTGGGGGAGTGGGCCACCACCTCGGTGGGCTTCGGCCGGGGCTCGACCCTGGAGATGCGCCGCGAGATCCACTTCCCCCATTCGTTGGGGCTGCTCTACTCCGCGTTCACCACCTACCTGGGCTTCAAGGTCAACTCGGGCGAGTACAAGGTCATGGGACTGGCGCCCTACGGCGAGCCGCGCTACACGCAGGCGATCCTCGACCACTTGATCGACGTGAAGAAGGACGGCTCGTTCCGCCTGGATCTCTCCTACTTCGACTACTGCACCGGCCTGCGGATGACCAACGACCGCTTCGCGGCACTCTTCGACGGTCCCGCCCGCCGCCCCGACGAGCGCCTCACTCAGCGCCACATGGATCTGGCCGCCTCGATCCAGGCGGTGACGGATGAGGTAGTTCTGCGCCTGACCAGCGCGCTAGCGCGCGAGACGGGGGCCGAGAACCTGTGCCTGGCCGGCGGGGTCGCGCTGAACTGCGTGGCCAACGGCAAGGTGCTCCGCGATGGCCGCTTCAAGCGCCTGTGGATCCAGCCCGCCGCGGGCGACGCGGGCGGCGCCTTGGGCGCGGCCTTCTGCGCCTACCACCTCTTCCGCGGTCAGCCGCGCAAGCCGATCGAGCCGGACGCCATGGCCGGGGCGTACCTCGGCCCGGCGTTCAGCCAGACCGACGTGGAGACGCGCCTCGCCGGGGTCGGGGCGCGCTTCTGCACGCTCGCCGACGACCGCCTGATCGAGACGACCGCGGAGGCGCTCGCCGCCGGCAAGGCCGTCGGCTGGTTCCAGGGCCGCATGGAGTTCGGCCCCCGCGCCCTCGGAGCCCGCTCGATCTTGGGCGATCCCCGGTCGCCCACGATGCAGTCCACGCTGAACCTCAAGGTGAAGTACCGCGAGTCGTTCCGCCCGTTTGCCCCCTCGGTGCTCCGCGAGGACGTGGCCGACTGGTTCGAGCTCGACCGCGACAGCCCCTACATGCTCCTAGTGGCGGCGGTGAGCAAGCAGCATCGTCGCGAGATGACCGCGGAGGAGCAGGCGCTCTGGGGCATCGAGAAGCTCAACGTGCCCCGCTCGAGCATACCCGCGGTGACGCACGTGGACTACTCGGCCCGGATTCAGACCGTGCACCGGGAGTCAAGTCCCCGCTATCACGCGCTCCTTTCCGCGTTCAAGGCGCGCACCGGCTGCCCGGTCCTGGTCAATACCAGCTTCAACGTCCGCGGAGAACCCATCGTGTGCACGCCCGAGGACGCGTTTCGCTGCTTCATGGGGACGGAGATCGACGTGCTGGCGATCGAGAACTGCTATCTCACACGGGAGCATCAGGACCCGACGTTACGATTGGATTACCGGAGCGCGTTTTCGCCGGACTAGCTTGAAGGCGGTCTCGACAATCTTCTTGACACTCCACCGCGGCGTTCTATCATCCGGTTGTTCGTCCTGCCCGGCCAATCGTTCGGCCTTTGGGGCACAGGAGGACCCAGGACGGGTTTCCGACCGCTTGATGGCCGCAACACGCGCGTAGTTCGGCACCATCTCGCGGAAGGGGGACCGACACCAACCCTCGTTGACGTTGCGGTACGCACGGAGTGCGGGTGATGGGCATACTCGAGCGAATCCATTGGGCGGTTGATCTGCTCGCCGACCTGCCGCGCGTCAAGCATCTCCGCATGCGGCGCTACGAAACCCACTTTGCGATGCACAACGGGCATAACATCTATCGCGGCGTCTATTCGAGCTATGCCCAAGCGCTCGACAGCGCGCCCACGTCGAAGCCGATCGGATACGACAATCCCGATTCGGCGACCCTCTATGTCGGCCGAACGGACCGCATCGTTCCCAGCGACTATCCGGCCCTGTTCTGGCTCCAGAAGCTCTGGTTGAACGGATGCACCGGTGTATTCGACTTGGGCGGCAACATCGGCGTCAGCTATCGCGCCTACCGAAGGCTGGCAACCTATCCTGCGGGGCTCCGTTGGGTGGTCCACGACGTTCCAACGATCGTCGAACTCGGACAGCAGTGGCTTCGCGAGAACGACACCCAGGGACACCTCTCGTTCACAGGCGACCCAGCGGAGGCGAGTGGCACGGACATCCTCCTGATCAATGGGGCCCTCCAATACCTTCCGTACGAACTTGACGAGCTGTTGGGCGAGCTGAACAAGCTCCCGACCCATCTCCTCGTGAACCGCTTACCCCTGCATCCAACCGAATCATTCTTTACTCTTCAAAGTACCGGCGTCGCCTTTTGCCCGTACCGGGTCCTATCGGAACCTCGCTTTGAGGCGTCTGTGACCGCTCTTGGATATTCCGTGGTCGATCGATGGCGAGTGCCCGAGTTGAGCTGCCACATCCCGTTCGCTCCGACGCGGTCCTTTGACGGCTACCAGGGTGTGATGTTCAGCCTCCGTTTGTAGCGATACGTACGTGAGAATCCCATGCAAACGACGAGGTGCTCGTGGAGGTCTCCACGGGTGGCATGGGCCGTTCTGCCTTGGCAGCCTTCCCACGCTCTGGTAGGCTCTGTTCCTCAGGGGGAGGAGCGAAGGTCCCGTGGGCTTTTACATACTACTTGCTCTTCTCGCGCTTCTCGCGACCGTCCTTCTCGGCGGGTTGCTTCTCGGGCGTTTGTGGCAGCAGTGGGAGGAACGCAGCATCGAGAAGAAGTGGCAGGAGCGAGAGCGCCTGCTGGACCGGCGTGGGCCGACGGCGGCTCCACGGCGGGAGATACTCCGGCGGCGCGTGCGATCTGCACGACGCGCCTCTCCGGCTCGAGGCCGTCGCTCCGGGTGGTGGTGAGCCATGATCCCACCGACCCGCGCATTCCGAGCTTAGATTAAGCCCACGCGGATCCACGCAATGGGGCGAATTCTTTACATAGTGGCGAAGGAGCAGCCCTTGCTGCGCGGATATCTGATGGCCACGGTGGGCGTCCGTTCGGCGGACCAAGCCCACGTGGAGATCAAGATAGACGAACGACGCGGCGAGCGCCGGCTGCAGTGGGAAGCGCGGGACCCCGAGCGACGCCAGAGCGAGCGCCGACGCGAGCCGAACCTCACCAGCGATTTCCGGTCCCGGGGCTTTGCGACTGTGATCCAGGCCGACGCCACCCCATCGCAGACAGAGCACCCCTTGCGCGAGCCGATCATGACCTGGCGGCCTCGATCGACCTGGTGGCATCGCGCGGCTCGAGCGCGTCGGCGGCGACGCGTGCGGTGGAGACGCTGGGGGTTGATTGCTTTGCTGGTCGCGCTCGTCGGCATGTCGATCGTCGCCGGCCGCTCCGTCTACCGGGCTGCCCATCTGCCCGGTCGGGCAGTCGGTTCCATTACGCCTGAGTCAGCTGGGGAGACTGCGGGCGCTCGCCCGCTTGCGCCCGCCTCACAGGCCGAACCGATCTCGCCTGCCGTGGGTCCGCTACCGCTACCGAGCCGGCCACCGGCGCGGGTCATCAGCACGCGGGCGTCCGGCACGGTGCTGTCCGTGGACCCAAGCGCCAGAACGCTCGTCCTGGAGGACATGGGCGCGGGCGCACAGATGTCGCGGCTTCGTGTCGAGCTAGCGCCCGACGCCCGCGTCGTGCTGTCCGAACGAGACGACCGAGCCAACGATCTTAGCCACCCGTTCAAGGACACGGCGATCAGCCTGTCCGACGTGCGGAAGGGCGATTTCGTCGTGGTGGAGATGCGGGGGCCGGAGGGGAAAGCGCGAGCGCGGTCGGTCGTGGTGACCTGGCGGCCACCCCCCTCCGGCTGACGAGCCCTGCCGCCAAAGAGCACCGCCAGACCTACGGATCGCGTTTTCGTCACCCTTTCTTGACATGGCCTAACCGGGTGGCGAGAATGCCAACGTTCGCGCGCTTCGAATGACCGCCGGCGCAAGAGAGCTCTGGGCGCTGTTCGAGCGCCGGCTGCGACACGCGCGATCGAGCGCCCGCTGACGCGCCAATGCCGGGAGAACCCGTGAAACAATACGACTCATTCAAGCCGGCGAAGCTGTCGGTTGTCATCCCGTGTTTCAACGAAGCGCAAACCCTCGCGGCATGCGTCGGTCGCGTCTTGGCGATCCAGGACACAGCGCTCTCTCTGGAAGTCATTGTCGTGGACGACGGCTCGACCGACCGAAGCACGGCAATCGCTGAGGACCTCGCCCACCAGTATCCGGAGGTCCGGCTGCTGCGTCACCGGAAGAATCAAGGGAAGGGCGCTGCGCTTCGAACCGGGTTCCATGAAGCGACCGGAGATTTTGTCGCCGTACAGGACGCCGATCTCGAATACGAGCCCATGGAGCTGAAGGAACTTCTCGGGCCGTTGCGCAGCGGCCGTGCCGACGTGGTGTTCGGCTCCCGGTTCCTCGGTGCGAGTCCCCATCGCGTTCTCTACTTCTGGCACTACCTCGGGAATCTGTTCCTCACCTTCCTCTCGAACATGTTCACGGACCTGAACCTGAGCGACATGGAGACCTGTTACAAGGTGTTCCGGCGAGAGATCATTCAGAGCATCGAGATCCGGGAGGACCGATTTGGCTTCGAGCCGGAAGTGACCGCCAAGATCGCGCAACAACGCCTCCGAATTTACGAGATGGGGATCTCCTACGCTGGCCGGACCTACGCCGAGGGAAAGAAGATCGCGTGGCGCGACGGGGTTCGCGCCCTCTATTGCATCTTTCGGTACAACGCGTACCAGCTGCCTCTCGCGATGCAGTTCTTGATCTATCTCTTCATCGGCTCCACGGCGGCCCTGATAAACCTCGCTGCGTTCCTGCTTCTCATGGCGGCCGGCGTGACGCTTACCATCTCGGCGCCGATCTCCTTCGTGGTCGCCGCGTTGACGAACTATATCCTCTGCGTGACGCTGCTCTTCCACCGGAAGGTTCGCTGGAACGCCACACTCGAGATTGTCGTCTATGGCGGGGTGGTGGTCGTCGGCGGCATCCTCGACCTGGGGATCACGAGCATGCTCCACGGAGCCGGCGTCTCCGCGTGGCTTGCGAAATCGGTCGCCTCACTGGTCGGACTCGTTTTCAATTTCGTTGGGCGACGGTTCTGGGTGTTTCCGGAAGGGGGGCTTGACTCGGCCCGGCAATAGCCGGCCGATGCACCCAGACGCGACCGGAGAGATAGACTCGGCGGCTCCGCCTCAAGGGCAGCATTGGTTGACAGGTCAAACTGGATCCGGTAGCCTTCGCTCCTCTTCATGACCACCCAGGAATTGCTCGCTGAGCTCCGATCATCGCCCACTGACTTGGCTCGGGTCGTCGAGGCGGTGTCGAGCAGAGAGCTCCTGTACGTGCTGGTTCCCCTGGCCGCCCTGAAGGGATGGCAGGAGCGGGATCCGGACGCCTGGCGGACGGTGGAGACCTGGCTGATCGCCCGCGGAACCATTGTCATGGAGGTGTAGCCGCCCCCGGGGATTCGGCAACCGCGGTCGGCATCAGGATCTCGATCAGCGGGCGCCCGCCGACCCGGAGGAGCGGCTTGGCCGTCTCCTCGGTGAGCGGCCGCAGCCGCGTGCCCATCCCGCCCGCCATGATCACCGCGGCGGCGGGCAGCGGCACCCGGGCGAGCACGTCGTCGAGGAACACCATGTGGGCCAGGCGCCCGGCCGCGTCGACCAGTGGCCGGTGCCGGATCTCGCGGGCCCCCATCAGCTCGGTGGCCGCGCCGCGTCCAAGCCCAACGCGGCCGGTAATCGGCGCCGTGTTCATGCCGTGTTCATGCGGTGGCCCACTG
>WNFK01175949.1_pt1 | contig 12891 bp, 11 predicted proteins | sample 5400281 | NCBI WGS metagenome assembly WNFK01 (sample SAMN13153350, study PRJNA577476) | soil metagenome | isolation source: 20 cm soil on Douglas fir-dominated hillslope | place: USA:California | collected 2013-09-17
GGATACGTCGCCGCCTCCACCGCCAGCACGGCGAGCAGCGCGGCGGCCAGCCGCCAGGTGACCGCGAGGCCGCCGGCCCCGCGCAGGGCTGCCACGAGCGCGGTCCCCGCGCCCGCCAGGGCGAGGGCGGCCACCAGCCAGCGCTGATAACCCGGCGCGGGCAGGTAGATGAGGTTGTGCCCGGGGCCCGTGAGATCGGGCAGTAGCAGCAGGCGCACGGAGGCCAGCACGGTGCCCGCCGCAAGGACGGCGGCCACGACGGCGAGCGCGCGGCGGCCGCGCGCGCCGAGCTTGGTGGGGGCGCGGACGAGGAACTCGGCGACGAGGAGCGCGAGCACGGGCAGCACGGGTAAGAAGTAGCGAGAGCGCTGGGTCCCGGAGGTGGCCACCGCCACCACGAACACCGCGCCCCACACGAGCAGGCGCCGACGGCCGCGGTCGGGGGCGGCGCGCCACCACCACACCGCCGGGACCAGGAACAGCGTCCAGGGGAGAAAGCCGCCGAGGTAATTGCCCAGCCCGACCAGCCGCGAGTCGCCGCCGGAGTGGAAATACCAGACGAGGTAATCGGTGACGAGGACGGAGTGGGCATAGCTCTTCTCCGTCTGGAAGACGTAGGGCAGGAGCCAGGGCAAGGTGGTGAGCCCGATGAGGCCGATTCCGGCGGGCAGTCGCAGGGCGCGCAGGCCGGCCCGGCCATCGGTGGCCAGCGTGGCCACCACGGCGGCGACGAGACCGAGCAGCGCCACCGGGCCCTTGCTGCCCAGCGCGCCCGCCACGCAGAGATAGAAGCCGAGCAGCGCGCCCGCGCCCCCGCCCGGCGCGGTGGCGCGCAGGTAGCAGTACAGCGCCCACGTGAGCCAGGCCGTCAGCATCATGTCGGTGAGGACCTGGTGCGCCATGAAGAAGTAGAAAGGCGCGGTGGCGAGAATCAGCGCCGCGGCGAAGCCGGCGGAAAAGCCCCACAGCCGGCGCCCGACCGCGAGCACGCCGAGCAGTCCCGCGAGGGCGGACACCACCGAGACCAGCGGGGCGGTGGTGTCCGAGACCGCGCCCGCGGGCAGCGAGACGAGGGCCACCGCCCAGAAGAACAGCGGCGGCTTGTTGAGGTAGACCTCGCCGCGCACGTGGGGCAGGATCCAGCGCGAGTGGTCCACCACGTCACGCGCGAGCATGGCATAGCGGACCTCGTCCTGGTTGAAGAGGGGCCGGCGACCCACCGGGAGGGCGAACACCACCGCGGCCGCCAGCACGAGGGCGACGACCGCGGCGGCGCGGCGTCCGGTCACTCAGATCACCCCGGCGTGGCGCGCGCGCTCCACGACTTTCCGCGCGCGCGTGAGGTGCGGCATGTCCATCATCTGCCCCTTCCAGGCGAAGGCCCCCGCGCCGCGGCGCGCGTGCTCCTCGAAGGCCGCGATCAGCGCCACTGCTTCCTCGGCGTCCGTCTTGGATGGTGTGAACACGGAGTTTATCACCTCGATCTGGCCGGGATGGATGGATATCTTCCCGGAAAAGCCCATCCCTACGCCCTCCTGGCACTCGCGGCGCAGGCCCTCGAGGTCGGCGATGTCGGTGTACACGGTGTCGAGCGCCTCCACCCCCGCCGCCGCCGCCGCCACCGCGCACATGACGCGCGCGTATCGCGGGATGTCGAGATAGCGGCCCTCCCCGTCGCGCGTGCGCGGCAAGCCCATGGCCGCGGACAGGTCCTCGATGCCCCAGGACACCGCGGCGATGCGTGGGCTCGCCGCCGCCACCTCGCGGATATTGAGCAGGCCTTCCGGCGTCTCGGTGGCGATGAGCACCAGCCGCGTCGAGCCCCACGGCAGCCGGTGGCGCTGCTCGAGGCGTTCCAGCACCGCCGCGATGCGGCGGATGTCGCCGGCGTGCCGCGGCTTGGGGACCACGTACCCGTGGGGCCGGCCGGCGATGGTCTCCTCCAGGTCGCCCTCGCCGTACTCGGAGTAGATCGGGTTCATGCGCACCCAGCGCTCGCGGGGCCCGAAGTCGCGGGTCTCCAGCCAGTGCCGCACGATGGGGCGGGTGGCCGCCTTCCGGTCGGGTGTCACCGCGTCTTCGAGGTCGAGGATGAGGCCGTCGGCGGGCAGCGTGAGCGCCTTGGCCAGCATCCGCTCATTGCCGCCCGGCACGAAGTGCAGCGAGCGCCGCATGGTCGGGGGCCTAGGCGTCCCGCCGCCGCATCATGGCCGCGCGGCGGCAGCGCATGACGAGGTCGCCATGCTGGTTCCGGGCCCGGTGCTCGAAGATCACGATGCCCCACGCCGGGCGCGACTTCGACTCGCGCTTCTCCACCACCTCGGTCTCCGAGTAGATGGTGTCGCCGTGGAACACCGGCTTGGGAAACTCCACCTTCTCGAAGCCGAGGTTGCCCACCGTGGTGCCCAGCGTGGTGTCGCCCACGCTCAGTCCCACCGCGACGCCGAGGGTGAAGAGGCTGTTGACCAGCGGCCGGCCGAACTCCGCCTGCTGCGCGGCGTGGAAGTCGACATGTAACGGCTGCGGGTTCATGGTGAGGCAGGAGAAGAAGACATTGTCCGCCTCGGTGACGGTGCGCCCGGGCTGGTGCTGGAACACCTGCCCCGGCGCGAGCTCCTCGAACAGCTTGCCGGCCATGGGATCCTCCCTGGTGTGTTCCGCCGAGCGCGGCGGATCAACTAGAAACCGGTCAGCGAGAAGAAGTGCGGGCGGGGGCGGCGACGAGCTCGGCGAGGACGTCGGCGCTCGACGCCACTCGCCCGAGCAGGCGCTGGAAGTTCTCGCAGGTGGCCTCGTGGAATCGGGCGCTGGCCGCCCCGCAGCCGTCCTCGACGAGCAGCGCCTGGAAGCCGCGATCGGCGGCGTCTCGCGCGGTGCCCTCCACGCACGAGTTGGTGGATACGCCGGTGAAGCAGAGCTGGGACACGTCCCAGGACCGCAACAGGCGCTCGAATCCCGAGGAGTGGAAGGCGCTCATGGTGGTCTTGTTGAGCACGGCCTCGCCGGGGCGCGGGGCCAGATCGTCGAGGATCTCGTGCTCGCGCCGGCCCTCCCGGTTGCCGATGCTCGTAGCAAAGGACCGCATGTGCGGAAGGAGATCGCTGAAGTCGGGGAGCGCCGAGCCCACGGTGAGATAGACCACGCGCAGCCCGCGCGCGCGGAAGCCGGCGAGCAGACGCTGGACCGTCGGCACCACCACGTTCTCGATCCGGTCGAAGCGGTACGCGCCCAGCGACTCCTGCCCGCGGTCCTTGAGGAGGCGGCCCAGCCCCTCATGGCGCGAGGCGCTGGCATACTGCATGTCCACTACCACCAGGGCCGACCGGGCGGGATCCAGTGTCCAGGGTGGGTTGAACTGATTCGCATAGTCCAGCGTGGTACCCATGGTCCCGATTCTAGTACGGAAGTTAGGGCCGGGTCCGGCCGGATTCGTCCGTGTTCGACATTGCGGCCCGCCCGCGGCTGGGCCACTCTCGGGGCATGGCCATCGAGATCGCCGAGCCGCCGTACCGGGCCGGCTTCCCCACGACGGCGCCGGCCCAGGTCGTGGCGCCCACGACCTGACCCCACGATCTGAGAAGGAGATCCCATGACCGACACTCCCGCGATCCAGCGCGTGGCGGTAGTGCTGTTCGACGGCTTCACCGTGCTCGACATGTATGGCCCCGTCCAGGCTTTCGGCGCCTGCCGCATCACCCGACCGGACGGGCCTCCGTTCCGCTTCTTCGAGGTCTTCACGATCGCGGAGCACCGGGGCCCCATCAAGAGCGGCGAGGGCCCGTCCACCCACGCCGACTACACCTTCGCGGAGGCGCCGCCCTACGACATCCTCCTCGTGCCGGGCGGCTTCGGCACCCGGGAGGCGGTGAAGAATGACACCTTCCTCGGCCGGCTCCGCGCGGCGAGCGAGAAGGCCGCCGTCACCGCCACCGTCTGCACGGGCTCCGCGCTCCTCGCGCGCACGGGGCTCATGGACGGCCGCCCCGCCACCAGCAACAAGATCGCCTGGGACTGGGTGGTCCAGCAGGGGCCCAAGGTGCTCTGGAAGCGCAAGGCGCGCTGGGTGGACGACGGCAATCTCATCACATCCTCGGGCGTATCGGCGGGCACCGACATGGCGCTGGCCCTCATCGCGCGCCTCCACGGCCGCGACATGGCCGTCAGCGCCGCGCGCAACATGGAATACCTCTGGCACGAGAAGGCGGACGACGACCCCTTCGCGTGAGAAGCCGGCGACCGGCTAGCAGGCCGGTCGGCCGAGCACGGACCCGTCGATCTTGCGGGTGAGGAGACGGCCGTCGCTGGTGGAGCCCAGAAGCTTGCCGCGCTCGGCGATGACCTTGCCGCGGAGCAAGGTCAGCACCGGCCAGCCGGTGATCGGCCAGCCCTCCCAGGGGCTGTAGTCCGCCACGTGGAAGTCGTCCTTCGTCAACGTCTTGCGAATAGTCGGATCCATGAGGACGATGTCGGCGTCGCTGCCGGGCGCAATCACGCCCTTCTTCGGGAAGAGCCCGAGGATGCGCGCGGCATTGGTGGCGGTGACCTCCGCGAAGCGCGTGAGCGACATCCCGCGCCGACCCACGCCTTCCGTCCACGCGATGCCCATGCGCGCCTCTGCGCCGAGATTGCCGCCGGTGACGTCCTCGATGGTCTTGCCCTTGAGCTTCAGCTCCAGGTTCGTCGGATACTCGTCGGTGGCCAGTGCGGAGATGCCGCCGTGCACGAGCCCGTCCCAGAGCGCCTGCTGGTCCTCGGGCAGCTTGAGGGACGGATAGGTGTGGGAGCAGAAGCCGCGCGGGGTCTTGTAGTACTCCGCGTTGAAGCACGCGTACTGATGCAGGGTCTCCGCGTAGATGGGCAGGCCCTGGCCGCGCGCCTCCGCCACCGCCTCCACGCCCTCCCGGGCGGAGGTGTGCACGAAGTAGACGGCGGCGCCCGAGGCCCGCGCCAAAGCAATAGTGCGCCGGAAGGCGAGCGACTCGGAGAGCTTGGTATGGACGAGGTGGAGGTTCGATCCCTCCATGCGCTTCTCCTCGCGCAAGCGCTCATAGTTGAACTGGACCAGGTCCTCGTCCTCGCCGTGGACCACCATGAGGCCCCCCGCCGGCGCCACCTTCTCCATCGCGTAGTGGATGCGGCCGAAGTCGATGCGGTTGCCCGCGCGCTTGGGATGCGGCGGCAGCACATTGGTGGTGAAGACCTTGAAGGAGGGGAAGCCGGCCGCGATGGCCTCCGGGATCTGCTCGAAGATCCGCAGCGGGAGCGCGCCCGCGAGGGTGATGTGGAAGGTGTAGTCCACGTAGGACTGGCCCTTCCACCGCGCCGCGCGCCGCTCGATCACGGGCTGGATGTCGCCCACGTCCGGCCGCACGTAGGCGAAATCCACGTGGGTGGTGGTGCCGCCGCAGGCCATGCCCTTGGTGTCCTCCTCGGGGCCCAGGGTCTCGGCGGGCTGCTCCGGATGCGACATGATCGAGTGCGCGAGATGCGCGTGCGGCTCCACGCCGCCGGGGGTGACGATCTTGCCGGTGGCGTCGATGACGCGGGCCGACGCCGTGGGCAAGGTCCCCGGCGCCGCCACCGCGACGATGCGCTCCCCCTCCACCCCGATGTCCCATCCCCCCACGCCGCCGGGGGTGATCACCTGTCCGCCGCGAATCACGAGATCGAGCATGACCGTCTCAAGGCGCGCCACTGAATGCGGCTGAGGTCGAGTTGGTCGGGCATCGCGCGCTCCTCCTGGCGAGATCGCGGGTTCCCGCACGGCAGCAGCGCCACGCGGATGAGAAAACCGCGGCCAGCCTAGCACCGGCTCCGAAGGAGTGTCAACGCGCGGGCGGGCCCAACGCGCGACGCCCACGAGGACGTCGAGTATCTCTGGCCCCGACGAGCTCGACGGGAAATTTCGCCGGGATGCGAGCGATCACGCGTGCTTGGCGGCGGAGCAGAAGCGGCCGGCTCGCCGACTCCCGCGCGCTGAGCGATAGTTCTCCGCGAAGCGGCATCACTGCCGACAAAGTGTCGCCCGTAGCCCGGGAGAACTCATCCCCAGGTTACCCACCGGTTGTGGATGAAACTTCGGCCGGCCCCAGGATATGGTGCACGATCCACCGGGCAAGTCAGAAACGCAAGTGTTGACAGGGGTTTAAGCTTCAGTTAGAGTTGTCCCGACCGCCGACCCCGCAGGGCAAGGTTGCCCCCACGCATTCAGGAGGGCTGAATGATCACGGTTCCCGCGCACCGGGTGAAGCAATTCGGGGTGGAGTTCTTCCAGGCCTCCTTCTCCGCCAAGGACATCGATCGGCTGGTGAAGTTCGAGGTCCTCGGCTATGCCGGCGCCGAGGTCCCCGCCACCAAGGCGAAGCGCGCCAACCGGGCCCGCGTGAACTGGGAAATGCTCGAGAAGCGGATCGGCGAGAGCGAGGCCGCCTACCAGCGCCCGGTGATCCGCCGGAAGATCGACGAGCTGGTCGCCTACTACCGCGACTGCAAGGAGGCGGGCACCATGGCGAGCCAGCACGACCTGGGGCTCCTCCAGATTCCCGAGGAGCACGGCGTGCTCCGCGTGCTGGACGGCCAGCACCGGCTCCTGGCGCTGCACGCGCTGACCCAGGCCGGCGAGAACCTCGGCATCGAGGTGCCCGCGGTGCTCTTCGACCGGCTCGACGCGCGCCAGATCGTCGAGCTCTTCGTCACCATCAACGCCAAGCACACCCGGCTGAACCCCTCGCACATCGTGAGCCTGGCCGGACGCAAGCTCTACCCCGATCCCAATCAGGCCCTCGCCCACGACGTGATCCGGTCGCTCAACGAGGACGAGACCTCGCCGCTGGTGGGCGAGATCAAGATGCTCGGCACCGGGCGCGGGCGCGTGTCGCAGGCGCCGCTGGCCGAGGAGATCGTGGACTTCCTCGAGACGGTGGAGAAGATCGGGGGCGGCGCGCGGATGAACGAGCTGCGGAACGGGGCCAAGCGCTTCTTCCTCAACTACATGAAGGCGGTGGCGGGCATCTTCCCCACCCGCGCCTTCATCCGCGTGGCGCCCGACGTGATGGCCCGCGCCCGCGAGCTGCGCAAGGACGCCTACGACTTCCACGCCATCCGCGACGCGGTGAAGCCCTGGGGCGATCGGCTGCGCGACCGCCGCTTCGAGACCGAGGGCGAGTGGAAGTCCAAGCTCGCCGGCGGCACCCGGGGCACCGTGGAGGCGCTTACCCGCGAGCTGCGCGAGGGACTGCGGCCCTAGTCCCCCGGCGGGCCGGCCAGGCGGTAACCCACCCCCGGCTCGGTCAGGAGATGGTGCGGCCGCGCGGGGTCGGACTCGATCTTCCGCCGCAGCTGGTTCATGAAGACGTGGAGATAGTGCGGCTGGTCGTCGTAGGGGCGCCCCCACACCTCCTTGAGCAGCTGCTTGTGGGTGAGCACCTTGCCCGCGTGCTTGATGAGGGTGGTGAGCAGCCGGTACTCGATGGGCGTGAGGTGCACGTCCTGCCCGCTCACGGTGACGCGACGGCGCGCCAGGTCCACCACGAGGTCGCCCGCCTTGTATGCCTGCTCCTCCACGTCTCGGACCGTTCGCTCGGCGTGGCGCAGCGAGACGCGCATTCGGGCGAGCAGCTCTCCCACCGCGAACGGCTTGCCCACGTAGTCGTCGGCGCCGGCGTCCAGCGCGGCGACCTTGTCGGCCTCCTGGCCCCGCGCCGAGAGCACCACGATCGGGACCGCCGTCCAGCCGCGCAGCCGGCGAATCACCTCGAGCCCGTCGATATCGGGCAATCCCAGGTCGAGGATGATGAGATCGGGCTGGCGTGTCTCCGCGGCCTGCAGTCCTTCCCGGCCGGTCTCCGCCTCCACCAGACGATAGCCATGCCCGATCAAGGTGGCCCGGAGAAAGCGCCGGATTTCCGGCGCGTCCTCGATCAGGACCACGACGGGGCCGGGCGTCGAGATCGTTTCGGGCGGCGCCGGCGGCTCAGCCATCGGAGAGCCCCGGCGGCGTGGAAGAACCTGCCAGCGGCAGCGTGAATCGGACCGTGGCCCCGCCCCCCGGTCGGTTCTCCGCGATGATGGTGCCGCCGTGGATCTCGACGATGGCCTGGCAGATCGCCAGACCGAGCCCGACCCCGCGCACTCGCGCGGAGTGTCCTCGGTAGAACTTCTCGAACGCCCGCTGCTCGTCGCCAGGCGCGAATCCCGCGCCGCGGTCGCTCACCTCGACGACAACCATGAGCCCCGCCACCTTGGCGGAGACGTCGATCGGGCTGCCCGCGGGGGAATACCGCGAGGCATTGTCCAGGAGGTTGAGAAAGACCTGCTCGATCAGCACCGCGTCGATGGGCACGAGCGGGAGATCGGCGGGGAATTCGACGCGCACCGGCCGGTCCCGCAGGAGGTCCTGGCGGATGGCCACCGCGCCGGACTCGAGCCGGGTCATCTCCAAGAGGCCATTCACCAGCCGGTCGAGATGGCTGGCTTCGCCGTGGATGGAGCGGACGAGATCGCGACGCGTGGCGGAATCGAGTCGCTCGGCGCCGTCGAGGAGGCCGCTGGAGGCCCCGATGATGGTCGCGAGCGGCGTTCGCAGGTCGTGGGACACCGAGCTCAAGAGCGAGTTCCGCATCCGCTCGGTCTCCACCCGGACCTCGGCGCGCCGCGCCTCGTCGGCGAGCTGAGCCCGCTCGATGGCCAGGGCCGTCTGGTTGGCGAAGGTCTCGAGCTGGTGGAGGGCTTCCGGGCTCTCGAAGGCGCGCGCGTCCCCGGGGACGATCGCGAGCACGCCCACCCCGCCTCGCGGACCGGCCAGCGGCACGCACAGCGCGCGGGCACCCGGCAAGGTGGCCGTGCCCAGCCCGGCGACCTCCCGGTGCTCGAACACCCACTGCGCCCCCCCCATCTCGGTCGCCCCCAAGGTCATGCCCTCGGGAGCGACGCGACGCGGAGCCAGCCGGCCGCTCTCGTCCGGAAGCAGCAGGGCGATCTGGCCGGAAAAGACCTCGCCCATGTGGCGCAAGGCGATCTCCAGGAGATCGTCGACCCCGCGCACGCTCGCCAACTTCCGGCTCATGCCATACAGCGCCGAAATCCGGCGCTCGCGCTGGCGCGCGGCCTCTACCTGGGCCCGGATGCGGACGGTGAGCCCGCTGGTCACCAGCGCCACCACGAGCATCACGAAGAAGGTGATGAGGTGCTCGGAGTCGGACACCGCGAACGAGAGGTAGGGGGGCACGAAGAAGAAGTCGAAGATGAGGACGCTGAGCACCGACGCCAGCACCGTGGGGCCGCGCGACGCGCGCGTGGCCACTCCGACCACGCCCAGCAGGTACACCATGATGAGATTGGACAGGCTCACGTGGGGGAACATCAGCCACGCGACCCCGGTGCACACCGCGACCATCGCGATGCAGGCGCCCTCGCCGCTGACGACGTGGATGTCGATCTCCCCGCTGCCCCGCACCAGCGCGTCCACGATGGACCCGAGCACGATGCGCCTCCAGAGGGAGCGCCCCGGCTTGCCGATCACGATCTTGCTGACGTTGCGCTCGCGCGCGTAGGCCAGGATCTCGTCGCTCATGGTCGGGCCGCTCAGGGTGACCGTCTCCGCGCCAAGGGACTCCGCGAGGCGGAGGGTCTGGGTGACGCGGTCCCGGTCCGCCGGCGCCAGCCGCGCGTGCGCGGGCGTCTCCACATAGGCGACGATCAACTCCGCGCCCAGCCGGTGGGCGAGCCGGTGGCCGGCGCGCACGAGCTGGGGCGAGAACGGGCTCGGGCTCACGCAGACCAGGATGCGCTCGGTGACCGGCCAGGTCTTCCCGATGGCGTGGTCGCGCATATAGTCCTGCATCTGCGCGTCCACTCGTTCCGCGGTGTGCCGGAGGGCGAGCTCGCGGAGCGCGATCAGGTTGCCCTTGCGGAAGAAGTTGTGGAGGGCCTCCTGCGCCTGCGCCGGGACATAGACCTTGCCCTCCTGGAGCCGCTCGAGGAGGTCGGCGGGGGGCAGGTCCACCAGCTCGATCTCGTCGGCGCGCTCGAGGGCGGAGTCGGGTACGGTCTCCCGCACCACCACGCCGGTGATCTTGGCCACCACGTCGTTGAGACTCTCCACGTGCTGGACGTTCAGCGTGGTGTAGACGCTGATGCCGGCATCGAGGAGCTCGAGGACATCCTGCCACCGCTTGCGATGCCGGGAGCCCTCGGCATTGGTGTGCGCGAGCTCGTCGACCAGGATCACCGCGGGCCGCCGCGCCAGCGCCGCGTCCAGGTCGAATTCCTGGAGCGTCGCGCCCCGGTACTCCACGAGACGTGGGGGGAGCACGGGCAGCCCTTCCGCCAGGGCCGCCGTCTCAGCGCGACCATGCGTCTCCACGATCCCCACGACCACGTCGACACCGTCGGCGCGGAGCGCGCGCGCAGCCTCCAGCATGGCGTAGGTCTTGCCCACGCCGGCGGCGGCGCCGAAGAAGAGCTTGAGGCGGCCCTGGGTCTTCCGCTCCTCCTCCTCCTTGGCGCGCGCGAGAAGGGCGTCGGGATCCGGCCGGTGCTGGCTCACGCGGCCGGCGCGCGCGGCATCCGGAGGCCCAGGATGGCCACCGCGATGAGCAGCGTGCGCCACTGGTCGAGGTCGAGGCCGCGGGGGTTACCCTCCCAGAGATCGAGCTCCATCGGGCCGCGATCCGTCTCGAGCCGCAGGCGACCTCCCCCCTCGGGAAGCCGAAGGCCTTCCGGCCCGAACCGGTGGTAGGTGGCGCCGGCCGGCAAAGCTGAGTCCAGTGAGATCTCGACGTCCGGCCGCACGCTGACGCCGGCCTCCGGTGGGGCTACCGCGATCACCCGCCCGCTCGGATCGCGGAGGGCCACCGCGCGGAAACCAAAGACTCGCGAGAGGTCCCCGAGCACCCGATCCAGCGGAGCCTGGCCGCGCACCTGATCCACGAGACGGCGCAGCGTGGTCAGCTCCTCATGGGCGCGCCGGGCCGCGCGTGACCACCGCTCGCGCCGGGCGCCGAAGGCCGCCGCGATCAGGCCACAGCCAGCCAGGGCCAGGAAGGCGATGAGGTCATCGGTCTTGCTGATAGCGAGCGTGAGATAAGGCTCGGTGAGAAAGAAGTTCAGGCTCATGGCCGAGACCAGGGCGGCCACCAGCGCCGAAAGCGCCCCGCCGAGCTCGGCCATGACGATGGTGAAGGCCATGAAGACGAAGGCCAGGTTCGAGGCCGATGTCGCTTCGCGCAGCGGGATCAGCGCGATGCCGATCGCCATCGCGCCCAGCGCGGCCAGCGGGGCCCAGACCTGCGTACGTTCCCATCGATCCATGTCAGCGCCTCCCGGGCCGCGTTCAGTATAGCGGGGCGGACCCTCAGCGGCCATCCAGGGCCAGGTTCAGAGCGAGAACGTTCACGCGCGGCTCGCCGAGAAGGCCGAACGTGCGCCCCTCGATGTGCCGCTCGACGAGCGCCCGTACCGTTTCGACGTCGAGCTTGCGCTCACGCGCCACTCGCGGCACCTGATAGAGAGCCGCCGCGGGGCTGATATGCGGGTCGAGCCCGCTTCCGGAAGCGGTGACGAGATCGACGGGAACCGGCGCGGCATTACCGGGATCGGCCGCGCGCAGGGCGTCCACCCGCCCCTGGACCGCCTGGGCGAGGGCGGGATTGAGCGGCCCCTGATTCGAGCCCGAGGAGGCGGCGGCATTGTCCGGGAACGGGCTGGTCGCCGACGGGCGCGGCCAGAAGTACTTGGGATCGTCGAAGGGCTGGCCGATGAGGGCAGACCCCACGGGCTGGCCGCTCTTGAAGATGAGGCTCCCGTTGGCCTGGGCGGGAAAGGTCACCTGCGCGATCCCCGTGATCACCAGCGGGTAGATCACGCCGGTGACGACGGTCAGCACCACGAGCAGGATGAGCGAGCTGCGAATGTGAGCCCACATGACGTTGTCCCCTCCTAGACCCAGCCGAGCGCGACGAGGAGCATGTCCACGAGCTTGATGCCCGGGAACGGGATGAGGACGCCGCCGACGCCATACACCCACAGGTGCCGGCGCAGCACCGCGGCCGCTCCCAGTGGCCGATAGCGCACCCCCTTCAAGGCCAGCGGGATCAAGGCGACGATGATGAGCGCGTTGAAGATGACCGCGGAGAGGATGGCGCTCTCCGGCGTGGCGAGATGCATGACGTTGAGCACGCTGAGCACCGGATAGGTGGACGCGAACGCCGCCGGGATGATGGCGAAGTACTTGGCGACGTCGTTGGCGATGCTGAAGGTGGTCAGCGCCCCGCGGGTCATCAGCATCTGCTTCCCCGTCTCCACCACCTCGAGCAGCTTGGTGGGGTTGGAGTCCAGATCCACCATGTTGCCCGCTTCCTTGGCCGCCTGAGTCCCGCTGTTCATCGCCACCGCCACGTCCGCCTGGGCCAGCGCGGGCGCGTCGTTGGTGCCGTCTCCCGTCATCGCCACCAGCCGCCCCTCGGCCTGCATGTCCCGGATGAGCTTGAGCTTGGTCTCCGGCGTCGCCTGGGCCAGGAAGTCGTCCACTCCCGCCTCCGCGCTGATCGCCGCCGCCGTCAGCGGGTTGTCCCCAGTGATCATGATGGTCTTGATGCCCATCCGGCGGAGCTGGGCGAAGCGCTCGCGGATCCCGCCCTTGACGATGTCCTTGAGCTGGATGGCGCCCAGCACCCGGGCGCCGTCGGCGACGACCAGCGGGGTGGCCCCCGCCTTGGCGATGCTGTCCACCGCGGCGCGGACCTCGTTGGGGACGGATCCGCCCAGGCTCCGCAGATGCGCCTCGATGGCGTCGGCGGCGCCCTTGCGCACCTGGCGACCGTTCAGGTTGACGCCGCTCATGCGGGTCTGCGCGGTGAAGGCGACGAAGGTGGCGCCTATTTTCTCGACCTC
>WNFK01152572.1_pt3 | contig 12889 bp, 17 predicted proteins | sample 5400281 | NCBI WGS metagenome assembly WNFK01 (sample SAMN13153350, study PRJNA577476) | soil metagenome | isolation source: 20 cm soil on Douglas fir-dominated hillslope | place: USA:California | collected 2013-09-17
TTGATAAACCCTTGCCGTTGCCGTTGATCAAAAAAATCATAAAGTTCAGGATTAAAGAAAATAAAGAGGGAACTATTAAATGGAGATCCTAAATAGGCTATTTGATCTTTTTAAACGCTACATTCCTTGCCCGTCCGGCAGATATTTTTAAATTAATTATCTTATTCCTGTTCCTTTCAAAATAAACTACCCCGGCTGCTGTTTCAAACCCATCTTTATAAGTAGGTGTCAGCTGAGGGTAGTGTCATGATGCACCTCACTTTACTAAATAGCTAAAAGCATTCAAGAAATGGATTATAATAAGTAGATGTTTCCACAGTAAATCTGTAACTTTACGTTGTGAATTATTCTGCCGGTATGGTTATTGACGTCAAATTTATGGCCCAAGGATCTCACCCAATATTCTTCTAAAGCCCCGCCTTGAAATAGAAAATTAAAGAACAAAATGTTTATGAGGGGATTTTTACTTTTTGTTACTGTCTTTTTTCTTGTATCCAACGTACACAGCCAGAAATTTTCTGCAAAAGATTTTCTTTTTGCCTCATCCCTCTCTTCTAAAAAATTTGAAAGCTATTTAAACAAAAGGAAATTTTTTCCTGCTGGCAGCAGGTCGGATAACGGTAGCCTTATAAACATTTATTGTTTAAGGCCTGCAAAAAACAAAAAAGATACACTGCATATCAAAAAAAGTATCGAAACAGTTCATACAAAAAGTAATTTCTCTTTCACTTATATCACTTCTTTAAAAAATGAGTTTACGGAGAGTCTGAAAGCATTAAAAGAATCAGGTTTTTTTTGCGGCAATGAGAACGATATTGATTCAATCTTATTTCAACGAAAAAGTATTTCAGTGCTTGCTAATATTATTAAAGAACCTGCAGGTGATACACTTTATTCATTATTATTTAATCAACAAGAATTACCATCACCTGAAAAGATCGTGTTTGCGGAAGACCTGTTGCAATTTTATTCTCATGAGTATCTTGTAAGTGTTTTCGGTGAGAAAAACGTGATAAAGGATGTTTATTATTTTTCTGAAAAAGAAATAGTGAAGTGTTCTGTTCTGTTTCCTAAAACCGGCAGGCAGGCGGTTTTTATATGGGAAGATGAAACGAATTTTTGCAAACCATCATACATTGTTGTAGGTGGAAACATGAATACAGGCAGCATTTCAAGTTATGATGGAGTGATCGACGAAAATGTGTGGAATTCGAAAGAAGGTATTTATTCAGGGATGAGTCTTAATAGCCTTCTCAGGCTTAATGGTAACAGTTTTAAATTTTATGGTAAGAATTCCAAATCTCCTTACATGATCGTTCCGGAAAATACGGGTGTATTAAATTTCAAATCGAATAGAGTTGTATTGGGTTGTCTGAACCCGACCGGCTCACGTTTATTGAATAATGCAACGATCAATGCAGACGAAATTCTTTCTGATAACCTCGGCATCTATGTTCATATGATGATGATCTTACCGACTGCAGTTAGTAAGCATTAAAATGATTCTTAGATTAATATCGTTACCCTGTCAAATAATCATATTTGCTTAACAGCTTTCTCAATGTTTATACCGTGGTTGTAGAAATAATTTTCTTTTAATATAAGTTGCACATTTAGTGTAACTAAGAAATTGAAGAAATCACAGGCACTATTCTTGTTTTACTGTTCATAGATAAAATCAATTGTTTAACCTTATTAAAATTATTATCTATGAAAAAAATATTTTGCGCAGCAATTATCCTTGCGGCTGCTTATACGGTTAGTGCGCAAGAAGTGGTGATGTATAAAACGACCACTAATGAATTTGATTATAGTTCACAAGTGCCAGCTTCTATTCGTGCAAATTTCCAGGCAAGTTATCCTGCGGCTACCACAGTAACATGGATGCCTATGACCAGTGATTGGTGGTATGCAACATACAAAACTGATAATAACAGGATCGTTCGTGTATATTATAACACGCAGCCATGGTATATGATGAGAGGCGAGAGTTTTAGAGCATCTTTACCAGTACTTAATACATATGTACCTACTGATGTGATCACAAATGCCATTAATACTTATGGCAACAATTTATATAGTATTACAAGAAGGCTGTCAAATGGAAATGAAGACGTTTATCATGTAACTATTATCAAAAATGGCAAATCGGAAATCTCCTTAATGAATGGCCAGGGTGTTGTTTATACAGATGTAAACAAAATACAGTCTTCACAACACTAACCAGTATAGCGCAGGATTCACGCAAATAAAAGACCCGGGAATGCCGGGTCTTTTATTTGTAGGTATCGTAATGCTGGCTTGGTTTTGGTTTGCCCTTTAAACAATAAAATTTATTCATTAACGCCATTGCTTTTTTATGTCATTGAATACACAGCTTTTTTATCTTTTTGTAATCGCCATTCCTGTTGCATGTATTTCGTGGACCATTACTCATGAAGAAATATTTAAAGAGCCAAGGGAATTTTGCGTACTGAATAGCAAAAGAAATAAATATTTTTTCTTAAGAAAATTATTTTACATGCTTACATGTGAATATTGTTTTAGTCATTATGTTACGATAGCAATTTTGATTATGACAAAATATTATTTATTGTTTGCTGACTGGCGTGGTTACCTGATAGCAGGGTTTTCCATAGTCTGGATAGCGAATATTTACATAAGCTTATTTTATCTTTTGCGACAGGGAATAAAAAAAGAGAAAATAACCATTGAAGAAATCAGGGAGGAGAATAAGCGGGTAAATTAAGTAAATTAGCTTATAACTATAATTAAAATGCAAATCTCTGTTGGACAAAAAGCTGCCCGAAGTATTACACTGACTGCCGATCATGTTAAAACATTCGCCGCCCTGAGCGGTGATTACAACCCTCTTCATTTTGATGAAACATTTGTTGCAAAAACGAAATTTAAGAAACTTGTTGTTCAAGGTGGGTTGACCACCGGATTGCTTCATGCCCTTGTTGCGATGGATATGCCAGGACCAGGCACGGTCTTTCTTAGTCAAAACTGGAAATTTATCGCGCCAGTTTTTATTGGAGATACCATAACTGCAGAAGCTGAAGTAATAAGTAAACATGAGACGAAACCTGTTACCCAACTAAAAATAAAAGTAATTCGTCAGGGTGGTGAAATTGTTCTGGAAGGAGAGGCATGGTGTTATACTTTTATTGCCGATAAGTAAAGTATTTTATTTTAGAACGATCCATAACCAAATTCAGGGAAAAGATTCCACATTCTCCATTTTTGTATTTTAAAACATAGCGGTGATTTACAGGCACGATTTTGTTTAGTAAACTCTATTCGATCATCTCAAATTTTTTTTTATGAAAACAATACAAGGGAAGAATGACCGCTCCGCAACTGATTTGACTGAAACAAAGAGGGATAAAAAGCTTTTAGAACCGGATGAGGCTATACTTGATCTGCCGGAAGTTAAAGATATACCTGGCCAGGAACATGTAAGGCCATTGCCGGCCAGGGAAATGGCTCCTGGATACTGATGAAGATATTTTATTAGATAAGACGGCGGATGTAACCAATCTTGAAAGAGAACTTTTGCAACGCAGCAGCGAGTCAATGGCAACAGCAGATGATGAGCAATTGAATATTGCCGACCTTGATAATGTTGATGACGATGGCACAACGCTTAATGAAAAAACGGACCGAAGTGGCAGCGATCTTGATGTGTCGGGAAGCGAAGATGATGCTGGCGAAGTAATAGGCGAAGAAGATGAAGAAAATAACTCTTATAGTTTACCTGATCCTGAGGACGAATAAATTTATTTGCCTTGCCTTTCTATTTGATATTGCTCTATCAATATCGAAGCAGTATCATAACCGCTTTGCAAAGCACTTTCCACTGTTCCCAGTGACTGGCACTGGCTAATAGCTTCACCGGCAAAGTAAATTATATTCTCAACGGGCGAGGATAATATTTTCTTTGCTTTTTCAGAGTGAAGTGTATTGTAACTATATCCGCCTTTTATATAAGGTTGATCCAGCCAGTTTATGATCTTACAATAATGAAGTTCTTCCTGAAGCATAGCCGGGGGTATCCGAAAAATAGAAGAAAGTGAAAGCAGCGCCATTTGCAACAAAGAAGACGCTGGCTCAAATATTTTTTCTGCTGCTTTGGGGCCGCCCAACCAACCAGTAAGCAGATTACTTTCGCCCGGTAATTGAGTCCACCATGTTGGTATCACTTCATCTGTTAAAAGGAAACCAGCATCATCATCATATTCTTTCCAAAAATTAGTTTTAAACTCCAATAAAAACTTTATTACAGTACCAAAGCCTAATCCTTGTATTGCAACCGCATGATCAGTCAATACCGGTTTAAATTGAATAGTTCCGGATTGGAGCACACCGGCAGAAGCTGTTATTATTAATTTACTTGCTTCAAATTTTTTATTGTCAGTTGTGCGTGCAACTACATTTTCCTTTTCATATTCTATTTTATTTACACAAGTATTAAAATAAAATTCTGTGTTTAATTGGCGACAACAGTTAACCAAATGATCTATGAGCTGAGTATGACCTCCTTTGATCCTATATTGCTTTTTATTAATATCCCTCCACTCGTTTTTAATTGACAAAATAGAAGCCCTGGAAATATCGGCCAGATCAAAGCCTTCTGCAAATTGATGTACAGCCTTTCTAAGCTGCATATATTCAGGACCAGAAAAATTTTCTTGTAAAAATTGAAGGATGGTTATATCTGTTTTTAGTTTTTGTAGTTGTTGCATGAATTCACCCCAATGATCATCAGGTTCCTCATTTTGCCACTCTCGATTCTGCACACCGGTCATTTTTCCTTCAGCAGCCTCGTAAGATAAACCAGCATCCTTTATTAATTTAAATGTAAGAGGTAGTTTTCCATGAATGAATTCAGCACCGGCTTCAACAGGACTTTCAAAACCTTGTTTAATTGTAGCAATTCTTCCACCGGCAATTTCAGCAGCTTCCAGCATGCAAACATGATGGCCGGCTTCCGCGAGGACCTTCATGGCTGATAAGCCTGCTGCGCCTGCACCAATGATAATAACATCATATTTCATTTCGAATTGCTTACATCGTCTTCCTTGTAATAAGCAAATTTACTTTTTTCCAGATAACTTACTGATCACAAATATGATCAATCCAATCACTGCTGCAACTGCCAGTATGCCTACCCATACTCCGGCTTTAAAAATGTCACCTGCCAGTTCGCAACTGGTTAACGAGATCGGGATCAGTAAAAAAAATAAGAAGGCATAAAGTGTATTTTTCATAATGCTTATTTACATGTTTAAAATATTCATTCTGCTGAATGCTTTATAATATTTCCAAATTGTGTACCACCATTAAGTGCGGCAGAAAATTCAAAAACGCATATGTTAAACTTAATAAACAATTTAAAAACAGGATTTTTTTCTACACTATCTCATTTTTCCTTCTTTATTATAGCGTATTGAAACTGTTTTCAAGATTTTAAAAAAAGTAAACAACTAAAATTTTCGGCGAACTTTTTGATTAAACCGATTTAATTTTGATCCTGATAGTACTGCTTGCTGTTATTGCAGGGTGGTATCGCGGGTTTATTTCCAGCACACTCGCTCTGCTTACATGGGCAGGCAGTTTTGCACTTGCTTATCTTTTTTATCCTTATGTAGCTAACTTTCTCGATAGATTATTTGATGCTGGTCCGTGGTTATTACCATTGGCTTTTTTATTGACGGCAATTATTGCAGGAACACTCTTAAGTATCCTTGCCGGGCTTATTTCACGGAGTCTTTCGGTAGAAGCGCATCAAAATATTATCAATAAGTTTATGGGAATTATTCCCGGCGCCCTTATAGGTTATTTATTTGCAGTGATACTTTCTGCGACATTTCTTGCCTTGCCCATACGACATTCGCTTACAGAAGAGATTCGAAACAGCAACCTGGGAGCTCAATTCGCTATGCAATCAGAATGGGCTAACAGGAAGTTGGCACCCGTATTTGATGAGGCCATTCGTCAGACGATCAACAGTCTTACGGTTAAACCCGGATCTGCGGAAAAGATCAATCTTACTTTCAAAGTAAATAATGCCATTGTACGACCAGATTATGAAGCGGAGATGCTTAAAATGATAAATGAAGAGAGAAGGAAACACGGGTTAAACCCATTGCGGGCCGATCCTGAAATGTTGCGGGTAGCGAGGGCTCATTCACAAGATATGTTTGTTAAAGGATATTTTGCTCATGATGATCCTGAAGGAAAAGACCCGTTTGACAGGATGACGGCGGCAAACATTCGTTTTGCAGCCGCAGGAGAAAACCTTGCGTTGGCGCAAACCGTCGAGATAGCACATGTAAACCTGATGAATTCTCCAGGGCACAGGGCAAATATTCTTAACCCTTCTTTTGGCCGGGTTGGCATAGGAATATTGGATGGCGGATTTTATGGTCTCATGATCAGCCAGGAATTCAGAGATTAATTCTTTCTGCAATTAGGTTGCCTGTTCATGTCATCGACCCTGAACGAAACATTGCAATTAATTCCATTAGAAACAGGCTTACCGTGTTTTACATGAACTTTAAAGTCTTTGATATACACGGAGTCGATATTGTGAATTGTTTTGCCCCTTCATCAACGCAATGTATCACTGCAACATCAAAGCTTTTCAAAAGGACGCAATTACCTCGATAACTTTTACAATTGCCATAATTTAAAATAAATAGCATCCTGTTTGTATTGCCGTTACTTCCCAGTGCTTTTCCTTAGATTTTTCCTTTCTTTCCTGTTATGAGTCATATTATCACCTTTCATTAATTGCTCTTCGCCCTCACGGCTGTCGATATCATCTTTGTTTTCAGGTCTGTGCTTGTTATTGTTCAGTTTCGTGTTATGATTCGGCGTTTGTTGTTTGTCCGAAAGGACTCCTTTGGAGATATTCTTCATAATTTTTTTTTTAAGTTAATAAGCTTCATTGTAACGCATGCTCAAAATACATGCCCTTGATCGTGGGTATAACATATAATCATGGCGTCCTTTTTGAGCACAACAATTTAAATGATGAAGCATGAGCCGGGAGCAACTTGACACACTGTTCAAACAATATGAAACAGCCTTCAATAACCTTGATCTGAAAACAATAGCAGATTATTATGCGGATACTTTTATTTCAGCGGGTACCAAAGGCACTATTACGGAAAGCAAAAAGGATTTTGTAGAAAAAGCAGGACAGGCTGCCGATTTTTATCGCAGTGTTGGTCAAACTTCAGCAAGAATAGTTTCAAAAAGAATTATGCCTATCTGCAATGAATACAGTATGGTGGTGATACGATGGGGAGTAACATTTGAGAAAACAGGTACAAAGCCCATTGAGTTTGATGTAAGTTATATCGTACAGGAAACGGGCAATGATCCTAAGATCATTTTATTCATTTCTCATGAAGATGAAGAAGCTGCCATGAAAAAATTAGGGCTGCAAAAGAAAATGGCATAAATGGAATTTTTAGCCTTGGACCTGATTCATGTTCCGACACAGACATAAATTTTCAAAAAGTTTTTTGGGGAAAAAAATCAACTTTTTCTAAAAGTATGATCATTCAGGTTTTCACAATAACAGGTTATCCACATTCTTATTGTAATTATAAAGGTTTAAAATTATTTAATACCCACCGCCCCGTTTTTTAATTAACATGAACGATTTTGGCACAAATGTTTCATAGTGGAACTAAATCTTATCATCATGAATAAACTGCTTCTGCCTATAAAATTCAGTACTGTAACTGAAAACATGCTTTCACTTCATGATTTTTTGAAGAATTCATATAACGAAAAAAAGGAATGGTTGGCTGAAAGCATTGCATTTTTTAAAGATTTTGCACAGATGGAAGAAGAGTTCCGCCAGGAACTTATGAATAAGAATGAATATTATATTAGTCTTGAGGGCGAAATGCTTTCTGAAAAAGATATTCTTTCAAGACCGATGGAAGAAAACTATTAATTCTTCTTTTTTACTCCGAAATTTTGGATCCACCAGTGCATGCCTTGAAACAATTCTTGTTTACAAGCGACATGTGTCCAGGCGGGATTAAGCAAATTATAACGATGTCCATAGCCGGGAATGCCACTATCAACCAGTAGTTGAATAACAATATCACGGGCCGTAACTATTTGTGCAGAATTACCTGCAATATTTTCATTTCCAAAGCTCATAGTTGGGGAAAATGAAATGATACGATCCCATGGATCGGAGCCATCGCTACCGGTATGCATCAATTTCCAATCATGTTCATTCTGATCTTTCGCATGTTTTTTTGCAGCATTATAAATACCACTGTCAGCTTTCAAAACAGCTAAAGACGTTGATTTTTTAAGATCATTTATAAGTGTTGTTAAAGCCTTTACTTTTTCCTCGTTTGTATAATGCCAGGTAGTGTCTGTAGTCTTAACAGGGTTTCCATTTTTAGTGGTAGTGGTAAAAGTCACACTATAGTTTTCATATCCTTTGCCAAAATCCTTTAGCGTCGCTTTTGCTTCATTCAACATTGGCTGCAGGTACAGAAGATATGATTTAGGATCACTTCTCAGCCTGTTTATCTCATAGACCATTTCTCTCTCAGTGGCTGTCATATAATAACAGTTTTTCGCTGTATTTAATGAGTCGATGACCTGGGATTTTGAAACAGTTGTAAATAAAAGAAGGATGGCTAAATGAAATGGTCGCATGAATGGTGGTTTGTTTCATAACGACGAGTCGTCATAAAAATTTTAAATTCATTTGCCTGGAAGCAAATTTGATATGAGTTTAACAAGACTAAAAAGCCTGTACAATGGGGTTGATTGGTTAAAAATGCCTGTTTAAAGTATAGCTAAAATCCAGATCGCCCACCAGTAAATTTCCATTTGCGTCAGTAAAGATCAGCACACCTTCATCTAATTTTAAAAGATATATAAAAGGATTTTCTTTTTCATCATTCAGCTGGTAAATAATTCTTCCATCTTTCCCTGTTATTATTTTCCAGTTACCTCTTTTACCACCTTCATCACGACGATAGGGAGTGCCTAATACCCTGTAAGTAGCTGGCTCTTTTTTTTCGTTGCTGTAAAGAACGAGATACCATTTTAATTTATAACATAATTTTCCGGCTGGAATAATACCGGGTACAGCACAGGGAGTTCTTCCTTCAAAAGCCATAGAATCTTTCAGGCGGGTTTGCTTTGCGATCATATTGACCTGGTTCGTCGAAGACGGCGCCATGTTATTCAGTGCATAGCTCCATCCGCCACCACCTATTAAAAGAGTATTGTCATTGTTAAGTATATGAAGCAGGTTCGCATTTAACTCTGCAAATTTGAGCATTTGATTACCATTTTGCAGTATATACTTATTATTATCTTTCTTTGCTATACCGCTAAATACAACTTTTTTTCCGCCATCATAAAAACCATTGGTATTTGGTTTGCCGATCCCATAATTACATTCTAAGGCATATTTGTTATCTGTGATAGATAATTTCCAACGGATAAAATCAATAGAGTCAGTTAAAGAGATGCCAAGAAAAATTCTTACTATTGGCGCTGCGGGTGTGCTTGCAGTATAATTTGTTTCTTTTGAACTGGCACAAGAAACAAAAAATATAAATGATAAAAGTGTGGCAATGATCTTCATATTACTTAGTTTATGCAAACTTCAGGTATAAAAATGACTCTAAAACCAACCCTACACCTCTTGTATTATTTTCTTGATGAAAAGCTTTTTTTAAAATTTGACCATCGTATATCCTTTTAGCTGGTAGGTAGTAATTGCCGTAAGTCCCGAGCTCGCCACCTTAGTTCCTGCTACAAGTTTCTTAGTATCTATATTCCTTTTTTGCATGGTTTGTCCGCATACATAAAACTCTACGCCGGCATCCATCAGTTCTTTTAATAGTTGCAGATTAGGGTTATCGCATTTGAACTTTTCCTTGTAAAGCTCATTGTCAAACACCGCATAAGTTGCCATTTTACGCAACACGACAACCATTTTAATATTCTCTTTTGGCACTCCTTCAGCCGCATGAAGATTTACTAATGTTGCTAAAGCTTCTATATATTCATTTAATGAATCAGGTTTTGAGCCATTTTCAGTAAGCTCAACAAGGATCTTATATTTTAGAGAAGGATCAGGTTTTTGATCCGCATTTGGAAGTTGGAAAACCGTTCCATATGATTTTATTACCGGGTTTACTTTTGTTTGTGCATTCAAAATAGAAAATGCCGGGACGATGAGGAGCAACAGGCCAAACTTTTTCATTGTTTATGTTTTAAAGCCTAATTTATGAATTGACAGAAACAATATATCACCGCTTATACCATTTGAAATAAAAGAGTTAATTTTTTTGATGAGAGGCAAATTAAAACCATCCTGATCTTCTGAAGAAATAATATAGAGTGATACAAATAAGAATCGTAACAAAAACAACTATATAATATCCATAGTGCCATTCCAGTTCAGGAATAAATTTAAAATTCATGCCATAGAAGCCTGCAACCATTGTAGGCACAGCAATAATTGCCGCCCATCCTGCAAATTTTTTTCCCACTTCACTTTGTGAAATTGAAATAAGTGAAAAATTTGCTTCCATGGCGCTATTTAATAACTCACGGGTATTGTCAACCATTTCATTTATGCGTACGGCATGATCGTATACGTCGCGAAAGTAGGGCCTGGTTTCTTCTGAAATACAACGGATATCAAATCGCATAAGACGATTGCAAATATCAACCAGCGGAGATACTGCCCGTTTCACTTCAAGCAATTCTCTTTTCAGGTCATAGATCTGCTCGGTGGTCTCACGGGTAGGCTTTTGTTTGAATATTTTTCTTTCTATTACTTCAAGCTCCTGTTCCAGGTCATGTACTACAGGAAAATACCGGTCAACGATAAAATCCATTACGGCATACAACACAAAGCCCTGGCCTTTTTTCATATGTTCTGGCGCAGCTTCGCATCTTGCTCTTACTTCTTTATAAGAAACTGAAGAACCATGCCTGACAATAACAATAAAATTATCACCAACAAAAAAATGAGTTTCTCCTAATTCAATATGATGTTCCAGATTCATTTGCGCTGTACGCAGCACCACGAAAATTGAATCGCCATATTGCTCCAGCTTAGGTCGCTGATGAGCAGAATGTGCATCTTCTACTGCCAGCTCATGTAAATTGAATTCTTGCTGAACGTTGCTTAATATTTCTTCCGATGGTTCATGCAAACCGATCCACACAAACTGATTTTTTTCTTTTAATACATTGTGTACATCGCTAAGATTTATATCCCCTATACGCTTACCTTCTGCATAAGCTGCACAGTTTACAATTTCTTTCATAAGAAATAATTGTGTTGATTGACTGGTTTAAATCTTGCTTAAGGTAATAAAAAAACTTAGCGTGGGAGTTTTTTGTTCGTTTGATCGAAATAAATGGCTATAATAAATAAATAAGACTTTCAAACCCCGGTTTCAAAAACCATATTATTTATTAATCGGTTAAAGGATCTATTGGCTCAGTTTGATCAAACCTATATCAGTTATTTGTCCATCTATTACAAGAATACTTTCCCTCTCAACATTTTTATATGGTAATACGGCTTCAACCACGAGCTTCCAGCTACCCGGCTTTACATCCATTATAAAGCTTCCGGGAGGAGGTATAATTGAAACAGTATCCTTGCCGCTAACAGCCCAAATTCTTTTTGCACCTTCTGGCGGATCAATGGTTCCTTGTATACCTGATCTATCCTTTGCAAAACCCAAGATCAAAACAACAGCTACTATTATTCCAATAAAGTTTTTCATAACATAGAATTAATTTTAGCAATGATTAACGCCTTTTAGTTAAAACAACTAACATGCCACCACAGAATTCTTTTCAATTTTCTAAGTATAATTTTTACAGCTTTTAAAGTTTGGACTTTGGCAGAATTGTCGGAAATACCCCATTAAACAGTCGCTTTTCCACCCTCACAATCAATTTTTTTCATCTCATCTTTATACCAGCAAAAAATTCCTGAACAAAAAATATTTTGAAATGAAAAAGATCCCGGCAACAGCAGCCTTAAGAAGTATAATTATTCTTACAATGATTTTTACATGTTTATTGACAAATAGTTTTGGCCAGGCTAAAACAGGTTATGCACCCGTGAATGGTTTAAAAATGTATTATGAAGTTCATGGTACAGGTAAGCCATTAGTTTTATTGCATGGCGCATTTAATACGATCAATATGGCTTTTGGGCAGCTGATACCTGAATTATCTAAAAACAGGCAGGTGATCGCAGTAGAATTGCAAGGCCATGGGCACACAGCGGATATTGATCGTCCGTTCTCATTTGAAAGCATGGCTGATGATGTTGACGCTTTATTAAAATACCTCAGGATCGTTAGCGCTGATATTTTGGGTTACAGCATGGGAGGTGGTGTTGCATGGCAGTTAGCAATTCGTCATCCGCAGGTAGTAAGAAAATTAATTATAGCGTCTTCAGTATATAAATATGAAGGATGGAGTCCGCAGACAAGATCAATTTTACCAATGCTAACTCCGCAAATGTTCGAGGGCACTCCTATAAAAACTCAATATGATAGTTTAGCGCCAGATCCTAAACATTGGACAGAGTTTATAAATAAGATGAAAAAATTTGTTACCACTCCCTATGATTTTACCGCAGCAAAAATTAAAGCCATCAAATCACCCACACTTATCATCGCTGGCGATGGTGATGGTGTAACTCCTGAACATGCAGTAGAAATGTATCGGCTTCGTGGTGGTGATTATATGGTTGATTTTGGTCCAGTGCATAAAGCACAGCTGGCAATTTTTCCAGGCTCGTCACATATAAGTACCATGATGCAAACCGATTGGCTCGCTTCAATGA
>WNFK01257231.1_pt1 | contig 12885 bp, 10 predicted proteins | sample 5400281 | NCBI WGS metagenome assembly WNFK01 (sample SAMN13153350, study PRJNA577476) | soil metagenome | isolation source: 20 cm soil on Douglas fir-dominated hillslope | place: USA:California | collected 2013-09-17
GACAGCTGCTTCATCTCGCCGGCGCCGGAATCCGGAGTGGCGATCTGTCGTCCGAGGGGCTCGATGTGAATGTTTACCTCAATGGGACCATCGCGCAGTTCGCGAATTCCCTCTTCAAGTTTGGTGGCCTGGCGGTGTGCATCGCGCAAACTGAGGTTCTCGTCCACTTCCAGATGCAGCTCGACAAAGAGCTGGCCTTGCTGTTGTAGAGCGCTTAGGTCGTGAATTCCGAGGCCCATACGCTGCGCCACGGCGCGAATGGCTTCAAACAAGTGTTCGCCTTGTGGGGCGCGCGGCTCGGCGTGAACCATGACATCCGAGGGAACTATTTCCCCAACTCGTTTCTCGATGGCGTCGCTTAGCTCGTGCACCTGTTCGAGGCTTGCTGTGCGCGCCACACTCACGGTGGCATCAACAAAATGGCGATTGCCAGCGCGGCGGACGCGCACGCGATCGACGTCCAGCACGCCATCCATTCGCGCAATGGTGCGGGCAATCTCCTGCTGCAGTCCCTCCGGCGCGGCGTCGAGCAATGCGTCCACCGTCCGACGCCCGAGCTGCGAGCCGACCCACAGGATCACCGCGGCCACGGCTAGACCGGCAAGCGCGTCGGCGTAGATCAGGTAGGGCATGTTCCAGGTTTCCCCGGCCCATACCAAGCCGATACCCGAAATGACGACGACCGTGCTCCATACATCGGTGGAGAAATGCAGGGCGTCGGCCTCCAACGCCTCGCTCGAAAATTTCTTCGCTACATGCGATAGGGCCCGGGCGCGCGTCACATCAATGGCGAGCGCAAACAACAGGATGACAATGGCGGTGATGCTGGGCGCAATGTGAACACTGCGGAAAAACAGGCGGGCAAATGCTTCGTAGATGATGTACAGCGCGGTGAGGAGCAGAAGGCCGGTTTCGACAAACGCTGAGAAATTCTCAAATTTGCCGTGGCCGTAAGGGTGCCGTTCGTCGGCGGGCGCATCGGAGACGCGCACGGACAAAAAAGTGATGATCGCGGCGACGAGATCGAGCCCGGAGTGCAGCGCTTCGGACAATACGCCCAAGCTGGCGGTGCGAAGGACCAGGAAAGTCTTGAGCGAGACCAGCACGAGCGCCGAAGCCACGCTAAGCAGCGCTGCGCGCTTCTTTTCTTTCACTTCCTCGACGGCGTAGGCAGCGATCACGGTCCGCCTAGACTACCGCACTCGGCCCACTTTCGCCGCGTTTCGGACTGTTGTTGAGGATGTGAAGCAATACCCGGAGCGTGTGACCGCCCAGGACGGCACACGATTATCTTGTGGCGGTCAGTGCGGTTAGCGCCGGGGCCGGCAGCAAGGGCAAACGCTTGGGCTCGCCACGTGCACCGCGCACTTCCAATTCTTCAAAGAGCAGTGAAGGCGACACGACGGAGGCGGGCAAACCGCCTTGCGCCGAGCCGAATGCACCGAGCGCCGTGCCGGAGAATCCGGCTATCGTGCTCTGCATGCATATAGTTGTATACGAAATTGTCGTTACCGATGCCGGCGAGATTGCGCAGGGAGCGCGTGTTCAAGCCGATGATCCGTGCCCCGCGAATCATTTCTTCGCGGCCATCTTGCGGATAAACTTTGTAGACGACCAGTGGCAGGCGGTCGCCGGTGCCCGCTCCCCCGCCGAAACTGGCCAGCAGCTCCGAAAAATCTTCCTGGTGCAAGAGGCTGAGCGTCGGATTGTCCATCTCTCGGACGATGATGCAGTAGTCCAATTTTTCCGAACGGCACTGGTCCATGAATTTCTTCTTTAGGTCCGCAGGGGAAACCGTTTCAGAGGCCTCAAAAAAGAGATTGCTCATGGTCGGTTTGGCGTCGGCCAAAAATCCTGAGCGCCCGTGTCCATTGGAGGTCTCGGAATCCGGGCCGGGGCGGCGCGACATCAGCAGTTCTTTCAAATTGCCTTTATCCACGACGGTAACTTTTTGCGCCCGGACGCCTTCATCGTCAACGGCGTAGCCGCCGAGCAGCGGCGTGCCATGGAAGTCTTTGGCGCTGGGATCATCGATCAGGCTGACGGTTGCCGGCAGCACGCGCGAACCGATGCGGCCGGCCCAGTCGCTTTTGCCACCGAGGCCGCTTAGCATTTGCTCGACTACAGGCTGAAAAGCGAGGGGCGGACGCGATCCATTCATCGCTGGACCGAAAATCTGCGCGATAAGCGGCGCCGCGGCACGGGCTTCAAACAACACTGGGCCGGTGTAATCCTCCGCGGGCTTCGCAACACGCAAAGCCATCAGTTCGCTGGCCGAAACGTTCAAGCCTTTGCGTACCGCATCGACATTCGGCAGATCAGCCGGTTTCGGCGCGTAGGAAGCGTAGAGGTGATTCAGCGGCATGCCATCACTGGCGAGCGTGTTGATGCCCGCTTCGACGGCTGCGTAGGAGCGATTTGTGCGGATCTCGGTGCCTTCGCTGGTCAGCAAGTATTCGGTGGCGTATACGAGGTAGTAGGTGACGCGCGATTCGTAAATATCCGGAAACAAACGGAGCGTCGCGGAAGACTGGCGTACCTCGTCTTCCCAATTGCGATTACCCCAATCGGGAGTGACGAGCGGCTCGATTTGCTGGATGGTCTGAGTCTTCGAAAAATCGTCGATATTCGACTGGCGCGCCAAGCTGCTGAGATAGGCTTGCTTGCGCGAGTATGTCTCGACGGCTTGCTTGAACGCCTGGTCGGTGGCGATCCACAGATCCTGGCGCAGTGAATCGTAATCGCGGTCGATGCCAACGGAGCCTTGCGAGCCAATGAATCCGCGAAAGCCTTCGTCACCGATGAAATTGGAGCTGTCCAGCTTGTAGCTGCCGACACGCGCCTCCACGTTCATGAAGCGATTGCGCCCGCGCGTGGTACTCACCAGGGTTCCGAATTCCCCGGTGATTTCGCGGACATCAAGATCGAGCAAACGATATTCGACGTAGTAAGGTCGCACGGGCTGCTGCGTGCCGGGAATCTTCAACTCCAAACGGGTCTTCGAGCGCGCCATTTCGTCGCGCATCGCGCGCAAGGTCTGATCATTGTCCTGTGGCGCTTGTGCGGCGCTTGCGGTCTGCGCGGACGCGATGCCGCTCAGCACTATAGCCACAACTGCAAATGCCTTGAACACCGGTGTGCGGCTCATTGTGGGCCTCCCGCTTTGAGAATATCGTGCGCGGGCGCCGGCAAAATCGGCGGGCGGTCGGTGGAACTTTCTTTCTTCTGCACCTCCAGCTCTGAAGTGAGGATTGCCGGAGATGCCGCGGAAACCGGCACCGAGCCGGATTCCGCACCACAATAACCGTTGAAGACTTCCTGCTTGTCGCCGGTCGCTACGATCTTCGTCAGCGCGGCTAGAGGTGTTCCCACAATATCGACTCCGCGAACAAGCTCATCGGGACGCCCGTCCGCATAGACTTTGTAAACGACGAGCGGCAGCACCTGGAATGCTTGCGGCTGTCCGCGTCCGGTGAATGTAAATCCGCCGGCGATGTCGTCGATCAGCAAGCCGAACGGTTTGTTCTGCTGCTTGATTAGCTCGATTAGTTTGGCGCGGAGCTGCGCGTCGGTAACCGTTTTGCTGCTTTCCACGATCAAGTTGCCCTGCCGTGAAACGGGCGAAGCACCGAGTTGGCGGCGTCCGTGCCCATTGGAATGTGGGAAGCCGACCAGGGGCGAACGCGACATCTCGAAATCCTTCAGCACGCCGTGATCCACCAGAACGACACGATGGGAGCGGACGCCTTCATCATCGTATTCGTAATATCCGAGGAGGTCGTCGTGGCCCAGTCTGGGCATCGTGCTGTCGTCAACGATGCTGAGGAACGGCGGCAGAATCGGCTCGCCGACTTTCTTGGCGAAGGTTTGCCCTTCCGCCACGTCTTTCTGGCGGTGGCCTTCGGCGCGATGACCGAAAACCTCATGAAAAAAGACGGCTGCGGCGCGTCCAGTGAGAAGCGCGGGGCCGACGGACGGTTCGTTGATGGGCGCAGCGACTAGCCCCTCCAATTCCTTGCGCATCGTCGCCTCTGCGGCATAAACGGCCTTGTCGTCCGGCGCATCGGCGGGCTTCACCCAATCAAAGTTGTAGTAACGGTTCAGGTCCATGCCGTCCGGCGCCTTGCCCTGAATGAAAAGCTCCAGACGATAGCGAATCTGGCCAAACTGGAGTTGCGTGCCCTCGCTGGTTACGTGGTACGCGTTCTGGGCCTGCGCACTAAACGTAACAATGGAATTGATCACCGCCGGCGAATCGCGAAACGCTTTCGTGTAGGCGCGAACTTTTTCTTCCCAAGGTTTGCGCTCAAGCACAAAGGAAGTTTCCGGGCCGATGGAGGTGTGTGGTTGCTCGTGCGTAAAGTCCGGTGCGCGCCCCTCGGCCGTTTCGACTTTAACCTCGCGGCCGGTTTTGATCTTGATCAGCCATTCGGCGGCGGATTTATACTGCTTGTCCGTTTCCAGCCAGATTTCGCGGCGCATGACTTCCTGATCATTGTCGATCGGCACGGCTGTTCCCGGCCCGCCATTCTGGGACTGACGTTCACCAATCTTGTGAGTGTTATCGAGATCGTAGTTGCCGGTGCGGACCCCAACTTCCAGCCAGCGATTGCGGTTCTCGCCGCTGGAAAGCAGCGCGCCGTTGGAGCCGGAAACCTCGGCGCGTTGCGTGTCCGTGATCGTGTAACCGATATAGTAAGCCGCGGGATCCTGGGTGCTTAGCGTCTTGAACGAGCGGTCCAGTTCGCCCTTCATAACGGCGAGCAGCGGAGAGGGCTTTGCCTGCGGGACATCCGGCGGGGTGGCAGGAGGGGTCGCCGCCGAGGCCGGGCTCTTCTGCGTTCCGACCAAGACCAGCGCGAACACGCCGACCGCTAGAAAATTAATGCGAGTACGAGCCAATGTCATCAAGGAATCCTCACTCCGAAACTAGACGGGGCTGCGAATTATTCAGTGTACGCCAGTCAGAAAGGCCGCACAAACGCCCTGAGTTTTTCGTTCCCAGGAATTGGACGGGAAAAACGGTGCAAGCGTTGCATTTGCCCGGGGATGCGACCAATCGAGCCGGCCCGCCGGGGAACGCAAGGGGCTATCCGGCGTTACCCCTTATTGAGCGTGGTTAGCAGACCATAGTGAAAAACCACCGCGGCCATGTCGTCATGTTGGTCCCGATGTTGCGTGAAAGTTTCTACAGCGGAAAATATGCGTCGAAGCAGCTCGAACGGAGGGATGCGCGTGGCATGCTCGCATAAAGCCTGCACGCGAGAAATGCCGAACGCCTCGTCTCGAATGTTAAAAGCGTCTGTGATTCCGTCTGTGCAAAACAACACGGAATCGCCCGGTTGCAGGTTCAGGGTTGTGGCATCGTATTGCGCTTCGGGAAACAGGCCGGGGGGAAGGCCGCCGATTTCCAGAACTCGGCAACCTTCGGCGGAGAGGTGAAACGGACCTGGCATTCCGGCGCTGGCGATCTGCATCTCAGCAGTGCGCGGGTTAAAAATTGCGTATTGCGCGGCGCTGTAACGGCGAGGTATCGCGCGAACGAGTAATCTGCGGTTTAGAGTTGAGAGGACGGTGGCAGGTGTTTGGTTTGTCTTATGCACACCTCGCAGAGTTCCCACGGCTAGAGCCGCGTACATTGCCGCCGCAAGGCCTTTTCCGGATACATCTCCAAGATAGAGTCCGATCGTTCCATCCGACAGTTCGAAATAGTCGAGGAAATCCCCACCGACGGCGGCTACCGGTTGAAAGGCGTGCGAGATCCTTACGGCGCCCGCGCGCAATGTTTCGGTAGGCAGCATCACGCTTTGAATCGCGCGTGCTTCCTCTAACTCCTCTTCGCGAAGCTTTTCTGGATTGAGTTCCAGCAGAGGCACAGTCATTTGACGACCCATGGAAAGCGGTAATTGCGCCGAGGAAGGGGGTTCGGAGGCTGGATTAAGTGTAGCAGATGCATCCGTGAGCATCTGCACAAAGCGCGCTGTTGTTTCCTTCCGCACGGTGCTGAACGCGACCATTGCAGCCGGCATTCATTGACCGCACAATTTGAGCATGAAGATTTTTGTCTCTCTTCTGGTCACCGCCAGCTTCCTGATGGGTGTCTATTTGCTTTATCTGAAGAAGATCCCCACGGCGGCGGAAGGTACGGTCGCGACGCAAGCGATCAGCATCACGGGCGTGCGCATGGACCTATTGCAGATCGCCAAGACCGAGCGGAACAGCATCGGCGTCGACGGGCACTGCATGACGATGGACGAACTGCTGGCGTCGGGCTCGATGAGCATGTCGCGGCCCGAGCGGGACGGTTACACCTACTCTGTCGAGTGCTCCGGCAATGATTTCACCGCAACGGCACACCACGCTCCCGCTCCCGCGGGCTCGGCGTTCCGTTATCCGACTATGGTGATCGACCAATCGATGCAGGTGCGCGAACTGCCGTAAACCGCTCGATTCTGGTCGCGCCTCGAAATTGGCCTTCCGCTTGACTCCGTGGTCTGGGGAACTTTCTCGAGCCGCGCCGCGTACCTAATATCGGCGGCAGTTCCTGCCACGTCCCCGGCGCAAAGCGCGCCCAAGGAGCTAAAGGAGCGGGCAATGGACGGTACAATTATCGGCTTGGTTGCAGTGATTATGAGCTTGGGCATTCCCCTGGGCGCGATGTACACGTATTACCGCGTGCGTAAGCTACGCACGGAAGAGCGGCTTGCGGCTATCGCTCGCGGTGTCAGCGTGCCTATGGAACCGGAGCTTACGCAAGCGGCGCGATCGCGGCGGTGGGGCATCTTGTTTGTGTGCGGCGGCCTTGGTTTCCTGATCGCGCTAGGGTTGATCGCTCAGATTGAGCACGAACCGGGCACCTGGAGCGCCGCGGTGCTTGGCATTATTCCCTTCGCCATCGGCATCGGCTATTTCCTGGATTTCACGCTGATCCACCGCGACTTGCAGGCCTCATAGCAGCGCCCCGCAAATCTAGGTCTTGGGAGTAAGCAGGCGCGTCTTTCAAGGCGCGCCTTTGCTTTTATGGATTTCGTTTCTGGTCAGCGACGAGCACGCCGGCTTCCGCATAGTTCGTCGGAGCCACGTCGTGGAATGCCACGTGAATATTCTCGCGCTTCGCTCGACCGTCTTCGATCAGTACTTCGGTTATACGCTGGGCGATTTTGCGCTTCTGCTCCGGAGTGCGTCCCTCCACCCAAGTAATCTGCACATGCGGCATCGCTCTGCCTCCAATAATTTGACCATCGGCATTCTATCGCAAACGCTCTACAAGGCTTCGATGGGTGCCTGCTTTTTAGGAGCGATTATTTAAGAGCAGTGGTAACCGCGGGAGACGACGCGGCATTTTGGCGTTGCGGGGAGATAGCACTCGGCCAGATGACTTCCAGCGCTGTTTCGTGGCGAACGAGCATTTTGGGGCGCTTGCTAACGCGAATCGTTAGCGTATTGTCCGCGCCAGCGTGAAGCTCGCCTAATCCTTCTTTCTCGGTCTGCAGGCTTTTGTCGGCGCGATAAAGGGCCACGCGGAGTTGGTGTGGTCCGGCGGGCAATAGCCGCTCGAGGCGCATCGGGTCAAGGGCAGCGTGCTCGCGCAGGCCGGTGGTCAGCAGCAGGTCGTGGTCGGCACAAATGGCGAGGGTGCCGTCACCCAACGTCGTATCAATCTTGATCCGAAGGGCGGCACGTTCGATAGCCACGGGACCAGGTGCGGCGGCAGGCGTGGGTAACGCCAGAGAAGGCACAGTCACATCCGAATGAGCCTGGGTTGGTGGCAGTATGGCGCGGGCCAATTCGCTATTGCTATGGGTTTGGCGTGGCGCGGTGCGAATTCTCTTCGGCGGAAGGAGGCTGTTGGGCGGGACGGCAACCGCCGAAACCGCTGGGACGGACTCCTCAGCGGCGTAACCTAGCAGGTCTTCCGGCGCTTTGGGAACATTGAAGGAGGTGATCGGCGCAGGCGTGGGTGGCATGTGGAAGTGCGAAACCACGGCGCGGCCCGCCGGGACGCTGGCCCCCGCCAGCAAAATGACCGAGGCAAAGGCCCAAACATCGCGCGCCTGCAGGGGGCGCGACCACCAGGAAATGTTCGTAGTGGGTACGGAAATGGGAGCGTGGCGCCCGAGGGGGTACAGTGAGGCCGCCAACGCATCCCCGGAGGGATAGCGGTCTTCCACCTTCTTTGCGAGGCAGCGCATAACAATATGGTCAAGTCCGACTGGCAGAGCGGGGTTGCGCTTCGAGGGAGGAACTGGATCTGTCGTCAGAATTTGTGCGCAAACAGCCGCGACCGAAGTTCCGTCAAAAGCGGGTACTCCGGTCAGCATCTGATAGAGGACGATTCCGAGAGAGAAGAGGTCGGAGCGGGTGCTGTGGGGCTCGCCCATGATTTGCTCAGGCGACAGGTAAGCTGGGGTACCCATAATGCGCCCGGAACCAGAAACTTGCGTGGCGAAGCGCGCGATACCGAAGTCGCTGAGCTTCACCTCGCCTTCTTCAGTAATCATGATGTTGGCGGGCTTAACGTCGCCGTGAATGATACCGGCATGGTGGGCGCGGCCCAGCGCCGTGGCAAGGTCAGCAGCCCAGGAGCAGGCGCGCGGCCAAGGAATGGGCGATTCGGACAGCACTTGCTGCAAAGTCCGCCCGTTCACATACTCCATAACCAGATAGGCGATGCCGGTTTCTTCGACGCCAACGTCGAACAGGTTGACAATCGCGGGGTGCGAGAGCTGGCCGACAATTTGCGCTTCACGCAAAAATTGTTTTTGTTGTGGAGCGGCGCCGAATGAATGAACGAGGGTTTTGATGGCTACGGTTCGGCCAATGATCTTGTCGCGCGCTTTGTCCACGCGACTGGTGGCGCCGAAACCCAGGGGGCCAAGGATCTCGTAACGATCTTTTTGCATGGTTGAGGGCAAACCCGCCATCCGGTTTTAACACCGGGGTTAATCGGAATACTGGGGCAAAAACCGTGCAAAGGGAATGGGACAGGAGGTCAGGTCAGAACCGGTCTTTGGTACTACGTCCCAAGGGCTAAGGTGTTTAATGTAGGGAGGCGACTCACCTGTAAACAATTGATATTAAACACTCTATGGCGAATCCAAAAAGGGAATAACGCGCCCAGCGTCTGGGTACGTTCCAAGAGAGCACCCGTCATTAGCATCGTCCAAATCTTTTTCCCGCCCTGAACTCTAGCGCAAAAGCTGGCCCACCCGATCGCGCAGCGAGGAGGTCGGTGTCTGTGTTTGCGTTCCCATGCTGCGTCGCGCCAAAGGGTGAAGCCGCTCTGCAAGAATTTCCGCAGAAGCGCAGCGCTGGTTTGGATCCTTGGTCATACAGAACGCAATCAATTCGTTCAACGCTACCGGCACCGACGGATTGGCGTGCGACGGTGGCAGCGGCGTGGAGGAGAGAATCCGTGAACAAATGCCTTGCAAGGACTCGGCATCGAACGGCCGGCGGCCGGTGACCAGTTCATACAGGACCACTCCGAGCGAGAAGATGTCCGAGCGAGCGTCCTGGGGCTTGCCCACAATCTGTTCCGGGCACCAATAAGCCGGCGAGCCAAGCAGCGGCGTGTCTTTGGAATCGCGGCTGGCCAGTCGCGCCATGCCGAAGTCGGTCAGCTTTACGCGCTCGTCGTCGGTGATAAGGATGTTCGCCGGTTTGACATCGCCGTGAATGACGCCTTTCCGGTGGGCAACGGCCAGGGCCGTGGCAACCTCCGCGACCCAGGCACAGGCCTTCGGAAACGGAACGCTCCCTCTTTCGAGCAGCTTCTCTAATGATTGGCCTTGAACATATTCCATAACGAGGTATGGAGTCTGCGAGGGCTCATCGACACCCATATCGTGGAGAGCAATTACGGCGGGGTGCGAGATTTGACCTACCACGCGGGCTTCTTGCACGAAGCGGTTGCGAGCCTCACCGCGAGCGAGCTCCGCAGGAAAGAGCTTAATGGCGACGATGCGCGCGATCAGCGGGTCGAAGGCGCGAGCAACTCGGCTGTTGGCACCGACTCCGATAATTTCCAAGATTTCGTAACGGCCGACCTTCCGAAGGTCCGAACGAGCTTGCACGGGGACTTCCTTCCAGGAAACTCTTGCTTACTAGGATAGAGGATAGAAGGGGCGACGGCGCAATGGATGAAGCGGAAGTTTCCAAAAGAGAAGTACGCGCGTACTAGCCAAAGTTTGGGAAAAGTTCAGCGCGGCGCCGATGAGGCGGGACGGAGAGGAGCGAATGTAGTGTCAGCGCCGAACGTGATGGGGAATCTGCGAACGTAAGACTTCATCGCCGGGTACAAGTGATAGTGGAAACCGAAAGAATCCATTTCCGCGACGGCCTGGTCCGGCGTCCAGTGCTGTTGCGCCATGCGGTAGGCGGCTACCATGACACCGGTTCGATCGCGACCGTAGTAACAGTGAACGAAAACTTTTTGCGTTGGGTCCTGTTGAAATAGTTTCAGGAATTCAGCGACCTGCGCGTTGCTGGGCGGAGACCAACCGCTCACCGGGATATCAATGAAACGCATGCCGAGCGATTCGGCTTGCTCACGCTCTCGATTTACGGGACCGCGATTGCCGCGCAGATCAACGATCGTAGTCACACCCATTTTTTTCAGCTCTACGAGACCTTGCGGAGAAGGCTGCGCGCCGCGAAAGAGAACATCGCTGATTTTTCCGGCGTTGGGCACGCCGGCGATTTTCAACTTTTCTGCGGGTGCCCCGAAGGAAGCGTTGGCAATGGATGGCTGCGTCGGAGCGTTGACACTAATTTGCGCAAATGAAATGCAAGGACTCGCGGCGAAGCAGCCAACCGCTAGCAGAGTTTTGCACAAGCGGAGGAAAAGTGATCTGTTCACCATGGCTTCGATGCTTTAGTGTACTCCGCTGGTTGGACAAATGCGGGCTCCGGGATGGAAGTGTGACCACGCAACATGACCACTACAAATAGACATGGTACGAAAACGTCAACGACATTTAGCGTTTTTCCCTTGACAGGAATTTAGCAGAAGTTGATACTGCGCTTCGCTGACTGTGGGGAGACGTGGTAGCGCCCGAGCTGGTTGGATTCTGATTCTGGGGGAATGACCAGCTTAGAAACCACGTAGCCACCGAGCACCAAACAAAAAAACGTGACACCTGCGGTGCCGAGATGCGCCGTCGAGGAACTGCCGTGAAGCCTCCGACAGGAGGAGGCTAAGCTCGGCTTTTTGCATTTTGCGATTAGGAAACGCGCTGACTCGCGATTTTCGATTCGTAAGGAGGCTTCACTTTTACCAAAGTGTAGCCTCCTTACGGCTCTGAGAGACGAGCCGGCAGGAACCCAGCAAGGACCAAGCAGCGGTAGTAAAATAGAAGGGTCGCCTCTGTGTCGAGGGCACCCAAGAGCGGAGGGACGGATGGCTACAGTGAAGTCCGCACTACACGGCAAAGCAATGGAGACGGCAACGCGAACGGACCAGTCCAATGCAGGAAAGGGACTGGTGTTCGAACGCCGCTTCACGGACGGCAAGACCTCCGCATTCGACATGGTGGAGTGGGAGAAGCGCACCGCGCTAATCGGAAACGAAAAGGGCACGACGATCTTCCGTCAGGAAGGCGTCGAGGTGCCGAAGGGCTGGTCGCAAACAGCGACGAATATCGTCACTAGCAAGTATTTCCATGGCAAGCCCGGCACGAGCGAGCGGGAAAATTCCGTGCGGCAGCTCATCAGCCGCGTAGCCGATACTATCGTGCGCTGGGGCGACGAGGGCGGCTATTTTGCGAACGCCGAATCTCGCGACGCTTTCCGCGACGAACTGACGCACTTGCTCGTCGAGCAGAAGATGGCCTTCAACTCGCCGGTGTGGTTCAACGTCGGCGTGCAGCCCAAACCGCAATGCTCGGCATGCTTCATCAATTCCGTGCAAGACAACATGGAATCGGCACGGGCACGAATTTCTCGACGTTGCGCGGCAGCAAGGAAACCCTGTCAGGCGGCGGCATTGCGTCCGGCCCGGTGAGCTTCATGAAGGGCTTCGACGCCTTCGCCGGAGTCATCAAGAGCGGCGGAAAAACGCGGCGCGCCGCGAAGATGGTGATCCTGAATATCGATCACCCGGACATCGTCGAATTCATCGAATGCAAGATGAAGGAAGAGCGCAAGGCGCACGTGCTGATCGGGCAGGGCTACGATTCTGGAATCGACGGCGATGCGTATAGCTCGATTTTCTTCCAGAACGCGAATCACTCCGTGCGCGTGACCGACGAATTCATGCGTGCCGCGGAAGAAGACCGCGATTGGTGGACCCGCAATATCACCGACGGCCAGCCGAACGAGAAGCTGCGCGCGCGCGATTTGCTTGCGAAGGTCGCGGATTCCACTTGGCACTGCGGCGATCCGGGCATGCAGTACGACACGACCGTAAATCGCTGGCACACCTGCAAGAACACAGCGCGCATCAACGCTTCGAATCCGTGCAGCGAATACATGTTCCTGGACGATACAGCGTGCAATCTGGCTTCGCTGAACCTGATGAAGTATCGAACCTCGAACGGCCAGTTCGATGTCGAAGGGTTCCGGCACGCGGTGGATGTGACCATTACGGCCCAGGAAATTCTGGTCGATAACGCCAGCTATCCCACACCGAAGATTGCCGAGAATTCGCATGCCTTCCGGCCGCTTGGTCTGGGTTATGCAAATTTGGGCGAGCTACTGATGTCGATGGCCTTGCCGTACGACTCCGATGAGGGCCGCGATGTTGCCGGCGCGATTACCGCGCTCATGTGCGGTGAAGCCTATGCGCAGTCCTCGCGCATTGCGGAGCGCATGGGTCCGTTCCCCGGTTATGAGGCAAACCGCGAACCGATGCTGGACGTGATCCGCATGCATCGCGACGCCATA
>WNFK01190391.1_pt1 | contig 12883 bp, 13 predicted proteins | sample 5400281 | NCBI WGS metagenome assembly WNFK01 (sample SAMN13153350, study PRJNA577476) | soil metagenome | isolation source: 20 cm soil on Douglas fir-dominated hillslope | place: USA:California | collected 2013-09-17
CTGCTGATCGAGGACGACCGTAAGGCCGCCAAGCTCCTCGCCAAGGGGCTCCAGGAGGAAGGCTTCGTGGTCGACGTCGCGGCGACCGGCGAGCTGGGCGAAGAGCATGCCGGGGTGAACGAGTACGACGTGATCGTGCTCGACTGGCTCTTGCCCGGGAAGGACGGGATCGCCGTCTGCCGTTCGCTCCGGGCGCGTGATCTCTCGACCCCGATCCTGATGCTGACCGCGCGGGATAGTCTCGCCGACCGGGTCAGCGGACTCAGCACGGGCGCCGACGACTACCTCACCAAGCCGTTCGCCTTCGCCGAGCTCCTGGCGCGGATCAGGGCCCTGCTCCGCCGGTCGCGCACCGCACGGCCGGCCGTGCTCCGCGTCGCTGATCTGACCCTCGACCCCGCGAGCCGCCGCGTGACCCGTGCCGGCGCCTCGGTCGAGCTGACCTCGAAGGAATTTGCGATCCTCGAGGTGCTGATGCGAAGCGCCGGCGAGATCGTGAGCCGAACGCGTCTCATCGAACGCGTGTGGGACGAGGCATCGGAGATCCTCGACAACCTCGTCGACGTGCACCTGAGCCATCTCCGAAAGAAGATCGATCGCGGCGAGAGCTCGACGCTGATCCACACCGTCCGTGGCTTTGGCTACCGGTTGGGGCCCTTTCAGTCGCCCGACGCATGAGGCCCCTCAGCTTCAAGACCCGCCTCTGGCTGGGGCACGTGGCGGTGCTCGCGGTCATGCTGGCGCTTGCGGCGCTCGGCGCGGACTGGGCCCTCCGCCGAGCGGTGCTCGGGAATGTCATCGACGACGCGATCCTCTGGCTCGCGTCGACGGAAGCGGCCGCGCTCCAGGCGGATCCCGCCAAGCCCGTCCGCGTCCACGACATCGCGCCGGGAGCGGACCAGCCGTCGTTCGCGCGGCTCGACAAGCTCGTGCAGATCACGGACCTGGACGGCCGCGTCCGCGCGCGCAGCGCGACGCTCGGCACGTCTCGCCTGCCGACGCCGCCGGGCCTCCTCATGCGCCTGCGCGCCGGCGAGACGGTGTTTGGAACCGTCACCGACTTTGCCGAGGAGCCGATCCGGATGGTGTCGCTGCCGGTGGAGGTCGGCCAGGCGCGTTACGCCATCCAGGTGGCCATGTCGCTGGACGACGCGTACGCGGTGACGCGGGCCGGACGGTGGCTCTTCCTCAGCATGTCCGTCATCATCCTGGCCGGGATCGGCGTGACCAGCGCGTTGCTGGCGCGAAAAGCCCTTGGCCCGATCGACCAGATGGTGAGGCGCGCGCGCCACATCGGCGAAGCGAACCTCTCCGATCGCCTGCCGCATCCGGGGACGGCCGACGAGATCGGCCGCAGCGGCGGTTCACCGCCGACGCCTCGCACGAGCTTCGCTCGCCGCTCTCTCGCTTGCGGGCGGAGCTCGAGGTGACGCTTCGCCGCCCGCGCACGGCCGAGGAGTACGGGGAGACGCTACGCTCGTGCCTCGACGAGGTCGAGCGCCTTCAGACGCTGACCGACGAGCTGCTCAGGCTCGCGCGCATCGATGCCCGCGAGGAGTCCGAGCTTCCTCAAGCCATTCCGGTGCGGGAAATCGTGCAGGCCGCCCTCGACGTCGTCCGGCCAGAAGCCGAGAGCCGGAGCGTCGCGCTCGAGGTGAGCCTGCCGGGTGAGGTCCTGGTCAATGCCGCACCGGGCGCCGCGAAGCTCGCGCTCGCCAACATCCTCCAGAACGCCGTGAAGTTCTCGCCGGCGGGCGGTCTGGTCAGGACCGTGGTCACCGTGGCCCCGGGCGAGGCGGTCGTGGCCGTCTCCGACACCGGACCCGGAGTGGCGCCCGACGAGCTTTCGCGGCTCTTCCAGCGCTTCTACCGCGGCCACGCGGCCCGTTCGACCGACGCCTCGGGCGTCGGGCTCGGTCTGGCCATCGCCCGAGCACTCGTCGAGCGCCAGGGTGGTCGGATCGCGGTGGAGACGGCCACGGAGAAGGGAGCCACGTTCAGCGTCCATCTACGCCGCGCCTGACCGTCTGCTGGACTGTTCGCGCTGCCGGCGATCTACGTGCTGGCGCACTCGCTCCCGGGCCGGCGAGCGGGCTGACGCGGCCTCCGCCGCCCCGTCAGCGGTTCAGGAACTTCCTGACGCTCGCGACGATCCCGGCCGGGTCGAGGCCGTGCTTGGCGTAGAGGCCCTTGGCGTCGCCGGATTCGCCGAACCCCTGGACGCCGAGACGCTTCACCGGCGTCGGCATCACCTCGCCCAGCGCCTCGGCGACCGCGCCGCCGAGCCCGCCCACGATCGAGTGATCCTCGACCGTCACGACGTGGCCCGTCTTGCCGGCGGAGCGCAGCAGGAGCTCCTCGTCGAGCGGCTTGATGCAGGCGGCGTTGATGACCTCGGCGGAGATCCCGTCGGCCTCCAGGAGCTTGGCCGCCTCGAGACAGTTGAACAGGGGACCGCCCGAGCCGACGAGCGTCACGTGGTGGCCCGGACGCAGCAGAAGCCAGCGGCCGTACCGGAAGCGATAGTCGGGCGGGCACACCGGCTCGAGATTCTGGCGGGTGAGCCTCAGATAGAGTGGACCCGCGTGCTCGACCGCGTAGGCGATGACCTGCTTGGTCTCGAGCTCGTCGCCCGGCTGGATGATGCCGATGTTGGGGAGCGCGCGGATGCAGGCGACGTCCTCGACACCCATCTGGCTGTAGCCGTCCTCGCCGATCGCGATGCCGGAGTGGGTGCCGACGATCTTCACGTTGGCGTTGGTGTAGGCCACCGAGATGCGGATCGTCTCGAAGCGGCCCACCACGAAGCACGCGAATGAGCAGGCGAACGGGATCCGGCCGGTGAGCGCGAGCCCGGCGCCGACGCCGAGCATGTTCGACTCGGCGATGCCCAGGTTGAACGCGCGCCCCGGATACCTCGTCCCGCGCGCCGAGGTCGAGGAGCGCCTCACCGAACGCCGCGCGGCTGGCCTTGGCCGGCATCACTTCTTCTCGAGCGCCGAGAGCTCGTCCACGATGGCCCGTGTCGCGGCATCGGTCTTCAGGTAGTCCTCCCAGGCGCCGGCAGCAACGCCGAGCACCTCGCGAATGGCGGCGATCGCCTCGGCCGGCTTGGGCGCCTTGCCGTGCCACTCCGGATCGTTCTCCATGAAGGACACGCCCTTGCCCTTCACGGTGTGCGCCACCACGAAGGTGGGCTTGCCTCGCGTGGCCTCTGCCTGGTCGAGCGCCTTCGCGATCTGGCCGATGTCGTGGCCGTCGATCTCGATCACCGGCCAGCCGAAGGCCTGCCACTTCGTGATGACCGGCTCGATGTCGAGCACCTTCTTCACGAAGTTGTCGAGCTGGATCTGGTTCCCGTCGAGAAAGACCACGAGGTTGTCGAGGGACACCTGGCCTTCCTGGATCTCGCCGTCGCCCAGGATGCAGTAGACCCGCGCGGCGGAGCCGGCCAGCTTGAGCCCGAGCGCCAGACCGAGCGAGATCGACAGCCCCTGGCCGAGCGAGCCGGTCGCGGCTTCGATGCCGGGCAGCGCGGTCCGATCGGGATGCCCCTGGAGCGGCGAGCCGAGCTTGCGAAGCGTGATGAGCGACTTCTCCGGGAAATAGCCGGCCTTCGCCAGCACGGTGTAGAGCGCGGGGACCGCGTGACCCTTCGAGAGCACGACGCGGTCCCGGTCCGCCCAGTCCGGACGCCGGGGATCGTGCCGGAGACGTCCGAAGAAGAGCGTCACGAGGATGTCGATCACCGAGAGCGAGCCGCCGGGATGCCCGGAGCCCGCGTGGGCGAGCATGCGGAGGATCTGAACACGACACTCGCGCGCGATCGACTCGAGACGTACTTCAGCCATCAGTCGAGCTCCTCCATGAATCCCGCGATTTCGTCGACGACCTCGTCCGCGGCCCAGACGATCGTGCCCTTCACGTCCCGGGTGATGCCGGCGATGTTGTTCAGGAACGTAGCGATGTTGTCGTTGATCCGGACCGCGTTGGCCTTGAGCGGCGCCGCGATCCGCCCGTCGCGGATGATATAGGAGTCGGCCACGACGGTACAGGTGAAGTCACCGGCGCGCAGCCCGTTGATGGGGTACGTGTACCAGATGCGGCCGACGTAGAGCCCGTTGCCCACCCGGCGCAGCAGCTCCTCGAGCGTCACCGGCTCGGCGCCCTCGAACACCACGTTGGAGGCGGCGACGCCGGGCGCGGTGTCGAATTGCCGTCCCCCGCCGGCGCCGAAACGAAAACCGTTGCGCGGGACGAGCGCCGTCGCCGCGGCGGGCCCGCGGGCGCCGAGCTTCTCCTCGAGGGCCGGGTCGCGCAGCAGGCGCTGCGTCTCGTACCAGTTCGAGAGGCAGCCGACGAGCACGCCGTTCTTGATGAGCTCGGTCCGCCCGGTCGGCAGGCCCTCGCACGTGATGCCCTTCGAGCCCATCAGGCCGGGCCGGGCGCCGTCGTCGAAGACGCTCAGGAGCGGGGAGGCGACCGACCGGCCGAGCTTGCCGAGGAACGGCGTGCTGGACGAGTAAAAGGAGCTGGCAGTGCACGCCGGGATCACGATGTTGTTCAGCAGGTCGGCCACGGGCTGGCGGCCGAAGACGACCGTGTAGGCGCCCGACGGCACGCGCTCGCCGCCGATGGCGTTGATCGCGTTCTGCGCGGCTTCGACGCCGGCCTCGTCGGTGAAGTGGTCGAGCCGGGTGCCGGTGGCGGCGCCCGAGCCCTTGGCGCTCCGCGACTCCACCATGGCGGTGGCGAACGCGGTGATCAGCGAGGTCTCGTCGGTCTGGACGCGGGGCATCGCGGTCGACGCGATCGCCATGCGCTCTCGCAGGATGGTGACGTCGCCGCCGAGGATGAGGCCGAGCCGCCGGAGCGCCTCGTCGTCCCCCGCCAGGTCGGCCAGCCGGCTCGAGGCGGTGAACGTGCGGAGCGCGCCGCCCGTGATCTTCCAGCCCGCTTCCACCAGGCTCGCGTCGTCGAGGTCCATGAGTCGCGGGTCGTGATAGTTCGTGAGGGATCGCGGAGCGGTAGCCGCCGCCGGGAGCGACACGAACTCGGGATCGGCGACCGCGGCCTTGCGCGCCTTGGCGAGCGCGCGCTCGGCGCCGGCGGCCGTGAGATCGCTCGGCTCGCTGCCGAAGCCGATGCGGCGGCCGTCGGGCGCATCGAAGACCGCCTGGATTCCCAGCCCGTAGGATTCGGACGACTTGGGCTCCTCGACGCCGTTGCAGGGAATGTGGGAGGTGTAGTTCAGCCGGGTGAGCAGGGCGGAATTCGAGGCGGCGAAGACCTCCGCCTCGACGACGGCCGGCTGGCGCGCGACGAGCGCCAGCGCTTCTTCCGCGGCCTTCGCCAGCTCGCCGACGGTCCTCATCTCAGTGGGCGGGCGGGGCCCCGGGATTCCGGCCCTCGACGGGATAGCCCTTGGCCATCCACCCGGGCAGCCCTTCGTCGAGCACGCGATGGTTGCGCCATCCCATCGAGTAGAGAATGTCGCTGGCCCCACGGGACAGCGCGTGCGGGCACGTTCAATAGAAGACCGCGAGCGAGGTCTTCGAGATCTCCTTGGCCCGCTCGGCCACCGTGCGCAGCGGCATGGAGCGGGCGCCCTGGATGTGGCTCTCGGCATAGGAGGTCCAGTGCCGGACGTCGATGACGTCGGCCTTCGTGCCCAGATCGAGCAGCACCTTCAGCTCGTCCACCTTGATGAAGCTGACCGGATATTCGGGCGGCGCGGCCGGCGCCGCGCCGGCCAGCAGGACCCCAGCCGCGACGACCGCGATCAGCGCCCGTCGCATCCCACTCAGCCCCCGACCACGCGCGCGCGGCTCCGCATCGTCGGCCCGCCGTTGCCGAGTCGCTTGGTCTGCATCGGCTGGCCCTTGCCGCAGTTCGGGATCGGGAACAGCTGAAAGTCGGAGCCGACGGCGTCCACGTTCATGAGGTAGTCGCGCGAGTCGGCGGCGATGCCGCCGTCGCGGTAGAGACGGCCCAGCTCGCCGTTCCGGATCTCGTAGACCCGCCGCGCCGAGATGCGGAAGTTCTCGCGGCTCTCGGCGATCGAGGGCGTCCGATGGGCGGCGATGTAGTAGCCGTGGTCGACCTCTTTCACGATGTCCTCGGCCGCGCGCGAGCCGGCGTCGAAGACGGTGTTCGACATGCGGATGAGGGGGACCAGCGAGGCGTCGGTCGCCTTCCAGTGGCCGTTGGGCTCGCCGCCGAAGATCGCCGCGGTCTGCCGGCTGTTCATGAAGCCCCGGAAGATGCCGCGGTCGATGTGGACCACGCGCCGCGCGGGCGTGCCCTCGTGGTCGTACTTGTAGTGCCCGTACCCGGGTAGTGACGGATCCGAATAGGTCGTCACGAGCGGCGACGCCACCCGGCGGCCGATCTGATGCTCCTTGAGCCCGCCGAGGAGCCAGGAGCGGCCGGCGTACGCGGTCTCCATCTTGAGCGCGCGGTCGAGCTCGACCGGATGGCCGATGATCTCGTGGGAGACGAGCGTGTTGTAGTGGGGGTCGGTCACCACCACCACCTCGCCATCCGACGTCGGCAGCGCCGGCGCCGCGGCGAGCGCCACGCCCTCGCGCGCCAGCCCGAGCGCGAAGTCGCGGAAGGTCGGAAAGCGCAGGAGCGGCTCGTCGACGCCGTCTTCCAGGATTTCCCAGCCCCGCTGGTGGCCGAGCGCATCGTAGAGATCCTGGCTCACCTCGCCCCTGGCCGTGACGATCGAGCACGTGCCCTGGGTCAGCGCGAATGACTGGTCGATGCGCGCGCCCTCGCTCGAGACGAAGAGCTCGCGCGACAGCTCGGTCAGGGTCCCGACGTAGTTGTACTTGACGGTGCCGTCGAGCGCGCCAACCTGGCGGGAGACGTCGGTGGCGTAGCGCACCATCTCGGCCAGCACCATCGCGCGCGGATCGACGCGATAGACGGCGGCCACCGTGTCCTGCCGCACGTCGATCGGATGCAGGCGCGTGTCGGCGAGGGCCTCGCCGAGCGCGCCGAACTTCTCGCGCGCGTCGGCCTTCATCTCGGCGTTGACCATGGCCCGCCGGTACGCCTGCTCGAGCGCCTCGCCCACGATCCGCGCGAGGTTCGGGACGTCCGCCACCCCGAGCGTGAGGCCGACGTAGCCGGGGGCGCTCATGCGGTCGCCGGCCAGCACGCGGATGCCGAGCGCGAGGGTCTGATCGTCGCCGGAGAACTTGGGCGTGCCGTTCTCCGCCCCGGCCCCCTTCGCCTCGGTGACCTCGAGCCGGAGGTCGGCGTACCGGAGATGCGGCAGTCGCCGCGCGGCCTCGTGCACGCGCTCCTCCATGAGCGGCGTGACGGTGTCGACGAGATCGACGGAGATTCGCGTCATCTCAGAATGGCTCCACCAGCACGGTCTCGCCGGCGGCGACGTCACCGCGCTCCTCTTCGAGGACGATCAAGCAGTTGCCGGCGGCCATCGAGGAGAGGATGCCCGAGCCCTGAGGCCCGGTGGTCCGCGCCTCCCAGCGGCCGTTGCGCCACTCGACGATGCCGCGCTTGAACTCGCGCCGGCCCTTCCGCTTGCTGATCGGCTCGAGGGCGGTCGCCTCGGCGGTGTCGGGGAAGAGGCGGCGCCGGCCGGCCAGCTTGAAGATCGCCGGGCGCAGGAAGAGCATGGACGCCAGCATCGAGGCGACCGGATTGCCCGGTAGCCCGAAGAAGTGGGCCGACTTGATCCGGCCGAACGCCAGCGGCCGCCCGGGCTGCATCGCCACCTGCCAGAAGTCGATCGCGCCGATCTCGCCGAGCACCTCCTTCACGAGATCCAGCACGCCTACCGAGACGCCGCCCGACGTGACTACGATGTCCCCGACGTCGGCCGCCGCCAGGAGCCGCGCCCGCAGCTCGTCGCGCACGTCCGGCACGATACCGAGGTCGAGCACCTCGCCGCCGCACTGCTCGATCGACCCGCGCAGGGTGAAGCGGTTGGCGTCGTAGATCTGACCGGCCTTTCGTGGCGTGCCGGGCTCGACGACCTCGTCGCCGGTCGACAGCAGGGCCACGCGCGGCCGGCGATGCACGAGGATCTGCCAGAGGCCCAGCGACGCGATGAGGCCGAGCTCCTGCGGGCGCAGCACGGTGCCTCGCTCGATGGCGACCGTGCCGGCCTGGACGTCCTCGCCCCGCATCCTGACGTTTGCGCCCTTCTTGAGGGGGCCGACGCGCACACGACCATCGTGGCGCTCGACGATCTCCTGGGGGTACACCGTGTCGGCGCCACGCGGCATCGATGCGCCGGTCATGATGCGGACGGCCTGCCCCGCGGTCAGGACGCCGTCGAGCACGGCGCCGGCCGGAAGCTCGGCGACCACGTCGAGATCGCGCGTGCCGGAGGCCGGCACGTCGCCGCTCGCGACGGCGTAGCCGTCGACGGCCGAGTTGTCCGAGGGCGGCACGTCGAAGGGCGCGCGGAGATCGTCGGCGAGGACGCGCTCGCGCGCGCGGGTGACGGCCAGGAGCTCGGGAGGTGCCGGCGCGCTGATCTGGGCGAGGATCTGATTTTGGCCGTCACGCACCGAAATCATGGCGATATTATACGCGTCATGATTTCGACTCGCCCCGCCGGCTTCTGGATCCGCGCGGTCGCGGCGCTGATCGATTTCGCCGTGATCGGTCTCGTCCACCTCTCCTTCAAGCTCATCGGCGCGAAGATCGTCGGCCCGGACGTGGAGAGCTTCGCCGCCTTCAGGACCTTCTTCACGCTCGTGTTCGCGGGGGCCTACACGACCGTGCTGCACGCCTTCGGCGGCCAGACGATCGGCAAGGTGATCGTCGGCGTTCGCGTGGTCGTCGGGGACGGCGATCTGCCGCCCCTCGGAACGGCATTTCTTCGCCACCTCGCGTACTTCGCCTCCGCCGCGATCTTCGCCCTCGGCTTCGCGATGGCCGCGCTCCGTGCCGACAAGCGCGCCCTTCACGATCTGATCGCCGGCACGCGCGTCGAGCGGCAGCCGAAGCCCGCCGCCGAGTCCGCCCCGCCACCCCTTCCGGCCGCGGCCCCGACGGGCTTGGGCGCTCCGTGATCCCGACGGCGCCACTTCGGGTCCGCAATCGTCTCGCCGAGATCATCCTGGCCGCGCTGGAAGACACCGGGGCGCGCCGCGAGCTGCGGGAGCTGGCACGGGCCGACGCCGACCCGCCGGGCTGGCTGGAGAAGGACGAGCGCGACTACGTGCACCTCGCGCGGGAGCGGGCGCAGAGCGCGACCAGGGCGCTCGCCGACCGGCCGGCCGCGCGCATCCGCTCGCGCGCCGACGCCCTCGACGCGGCGGCGGCCCTCTTCGACGCGCATCTCTACTTCGAGGTCCACGAGCTTCTCGAGCCCTACTGGCGCGACGCGCAGGGAGTCGATCGCGAGACCTTGCAGGGATTCATCCAGGCGGCGGTGGGCTATCAGCATCTGGCCAACGGTAACCTCGCCGGCGCGCGGGCGCTGCTCGAGGAAGGGCGGGCGCGTCTCATCGGGCGGAGCCTCGACGGCCTCGACCTCGGCGCCTTCACGACCGGCGTGGCGCGATCCCTCGATCGGCTCGTGCCGTTCGACTGGCGGCTGGTGCCCGCCTTTCCGACCCGGACGCCGGCGGCAGAGTCGACAACCGAAAGGAGATCTCGTGAATCTTGAGCTGACCGGTAAGACGGCGCTGGTGACGGGCGGAAGCCAGGGAATCGGGCGGGCCATCGCGTTCGGTCTCGGCGCGGAGGGTGTCCGCGTCGCGATCTGCGCGCGCGACAAGGCACGGCTCGAGCAGACTGCGGGGGAGATCAAGGCCAGAACGAATGCCGAGGTCTTCGTCGTGCCCGGCGATCTGAGCCGGCTCGACGAGGTCAATCGCGTCGCCACGACGGTGCGGGAGCGCTTCGGCCGTCTCGATATTCTCGTGAACAACGCGGGCGCCATCCGGGGCGGCGACTTCATGAAGATCCCCGACGAGCAGTGGGCGGGCGACTGGAGCCTGAAGATTCTCGGCTACGTCCGGATGGCGCGGGCGGTCTTCCCGATCATGCAGGCGCAGGGCGGCGGGCGCATCGTGAACGTCGTCGGCGCCGCTGCGCGCAATCCGACGCCCGGCTATCTGACCGGCGGCATCGCGAACTCGGGGCTCATAAACTTCTCGAAGGGACTCGCCGATCTCGGCGCGCCGTCGAACATTCTCGTCACCGCGGTGTCGCCGGCCGCGACGGCGACCGCGCGCTGGGAGAGTCTCATCGCCCAACAAGCTGCATCAACGGGTAAGACAGTGGAGGAGCAGCGCGCCGAAGCGGCAAGCCAGTATCCGCTCAAGCGGATCGCGACCCCAGAGGACATCGCCGATCTCGTGTGCTTCCTCGTATCGGCGCGCGCCTCGTTCATCACCGGCGTCTGCATCACCGTTGACGGCGGCGCGACGCGCGGAGTTTATCTGTAATCCCGACGCAGTTCGACTCCTTGACATGCGTCGCAATTTGACTCCTTGACATGCGTCAATCGTTGTCATATATCCTTGCGCCAGCATCGGGACTTCGGCAGTAGTGCCCTATTTTCCGCCGCTTTCGCTAGGGCTAGGAGGTCGTGCGATGGCCGCAAAGTTGTTCGTCGGGAACCTCTCCTTCCAGGCCACCGAGGAGGACCTTCGCGAGCTCTTCCAGCAGTCCGGAACCGTGGAGACGGTCCGTATCATCACGGACCAGTTCACGGGACGGCCGCGCGGATTCGGGTTCGTCGAGATGGCGTCTAAGGAGGAGGCCAGCAAGGCGATCGAGATGCTCAACGGTCGGCTTTTCCGGGATCGAAACCTCGTGGTCGACGAGGCTCGGCCGCAGCCCCAGCGCACCGGCGCCGGCGGCCCGCGCGGCGACCGTGGACCACGCCCGGCTGGGGGAGGAGGCGGCGGAAGCTGGCGGCGCTAGCCTTCCACTAGCTGCATAGCCGACCCGGGGATCCGGACAGGTCCCCGGGTTTTTCTGTCACTCGAAAGGCTCAACATATGATGACCAAGAAGACGAGGCCGGGAGTCCCGGCGCCGGGAATGGCGACACGGCTCGGGCCCACGATCGATGAGCGCCGGGGCGTTGAATATCACGAGCTTCGATCCAAGGACCTCTTGACCAGGCTCAACGCGAGCCCGATGCCCTTCGGCTGGACCGTGAATCCGTATCGGGGCTGCGAGATGGGCTGTCACTACTGCTTCGCCCGCTACACCCACGAGTTTCTCGGGCTGGATGACCCGGACGCGTTCGAGCGCACGATCTACGTGAAGGAGATCGACAGGGGTCGCCTCGTGACGGAGTTCAGGAGGGCGCGCAGGAGCGGCCAGACCGTGGCCCTCGGCACGGCGACGGATCCGTATCAGCCCGCGGAGGGACGCTTCGACGTGACCCGCCGCATTCTCGAGGCGGCGCGAGAGGTGCCGGGGCTGCATCTGTCGATCACGACGAAGTCGACCCTCGTCACGCGCGACGCCGGTCTCCTCCGGACGATTGCCGACGCCTCGGAGGTCACGGTGAACCTGTCGATCACCACCGACGACCCGGCGCTGGCCCGGCGACTCGAGCCGCGCGCGCCGCGGCCCGATCTGCGATTCGGCGCCATGAGGACGCTGGCCGACGCGGGCGTCGCCACCCGGCTCTTCATCATGCCGATCCTGCCGGGTCTGACCGACCACGAGGCGAATCTAAGAACGCTCCTGGCCTCGGCCCGCGACGCGGGAGCCGGGGAGGCCGAGTCGAACGTGCTCTTTCTGAGACCGGGCACTCGCGGGACATTCATGAGATTTCTCGCGATCGAGTTCCCGCGGCTCGTTCCCGAATACGAGCGACTCTACCGGGGCTCGGCATACGCGCGGCCCGACTACGTGCGCGAGGTGGAGCAGCGTGTGCGGCGCCTCGCGGCCGAGGCCGGGCTGAGCGCCCGGCGCCGCGCCGATCGGCCGGACCAGGGGGCGCCACGGCAGCTCAGCCTGGTCTGGTAACGACTCAGAAGAGCGTGAGCTGCGTGCTCGATTCCACGTCGGGGGCGGGAGGTCGCAGGCCGTCGAACTCGGCGAAGGCGCGGAAGCGATCCCAGATCTCACGCACCTTCGTCTGGTAGTACTCGACGTTCTCGTCCGGGTGCGCCGGGTCCCACAGGCTCGCGAGCTTGGCGTACTCGTTGACGGCGACGCCGGCGCCGCGACCGACGACGTAATAGGAGACCTGGTCCCCGGGCTGCATCACGCGCCCGGAGGCGCCCGCCAGCTCGTAGGCCGCTGACGCCGGGCGAGCGCCGGCGCGGACCTTTTCGCGATAGAGCTCGATCGACTCCTGGAGCGTCTCGGTCCGCGCGAAGGCGCGCAGCTCGACCCGGTGCGCGGCAAAGTCGCCGAGCCAGCGGTCGATGATCGCCCGGACCTCGGCGCGGCGCCCGAGCACCAGGCAGCGAACGATCTCGCCGATGATCTGCCGCTGGAAGGGCTCCAGCCCGCGCGAGCGAAACGCCGAGCCCTTGAGGCTCAGGCGTCCGAGCTCGTCGAGGAGCGCGTAGGTCTTCATCTTGTAGCTGAACATCGCCGCGAACCGGCCGTCGAGCTCGAGCTGGATTCCGTCCGGCAAGCCGGCCGCGATCCGCTCGAGCAGCGCGTCGTCGTCCGGCGGCGCGTGGCCCTTCGGCGGCACGAAGTAGACGCCGTCGGTGTCCGCCTCGACCGGGATCGCGCCCAGGGCCTCGAGCGCTGCCAGGACGGCGATGACGACGGCCCGCCCCTCGGCGGTCACGCGGTCGGCGGCGTCGAAGTCGTTCCAGTGGCCCCCGCTGAACGCGAGATAGCCGTAGAAGGCGTTGATCAGGATCTTGAATGATTGCTGCAGCGCCCCCAGATGGGCGCGCTCGGCC
>WNFK01226989.1_pt1 | contig 12883 bp, 12 predicted proteins | sample 5400281 | NCBI WGS metagenome assembly WNFK01 (sample SAMN13153350, study PRJNA577476) | soil metagenome | isolation source: 20 cm soil on Douglas fir-dominated hillslope | place: USA:California | collected 2013-09-17
CGCGGTCGGGGCGGGCTGATGATCGATGGTCTTGGGGTCGATCTTGGCCGGCTCGGTCTCGGCTTTCTCTTCTTCGGTCAGGCCCTTTTTGAAGGACTTGATACCCTTGGCAAAATCGCCCATCAGCTCGGAGATTTTGCCGCGTCCCCCGAACAGCAGAAGCGCAACGCCCAAGACCAGAATCCAATGCCAAACGCTCATTGAACCCATGCACATCCTCCGCATCGACGAGACCGCCGTCTCGTCTCTCGGCTCTGCCCTGGAAGCTAGGCTCCGCGCCGAGCAAAAACAAGGACTCGGGCCTGCTCGCATGGCTCTCGCACAGGCGCCGTTGCGCCCGCGGGACCTTGGAACCGCCGCGTTGAGCGGCCTTTCGCCGCATTAACCTCGATTGTGTCGCGCGGCGCGGCGTCGCGCACCTTTTCAGGTGCGCGCGGCGCGCGACTATTCCTCGCCGCGGCGCTCCGGCGGCGGTGCAAGGCCAAGATCAAGATCGCCCGGTTCCAGCGGATCCTCGTCTTCACGCAAGGCCGGATCGTCGGACGGCATCGGCACCGAGAAGCTCGGCGGCAGGCGACCGTCGAGCAAGCCCGAGCCTTTGAGTTCCTCGAGCCCCGGCAGGTCGCTCACCGCATCGAGCCCGAAATGCGACAGGAACGTTTCGCTGGTGCCGTAGGTCACCGGTCGCCCGGGCGATTTGCGCCGTCCGCGCGGACGGATCCAGCCGGTCTCGAGCAGCACATCGACCGAGCCCTTGGAGGTGGTCACGCCGCGAATTTCCTCGATTTCCGCCCGCGTCACAGGCTGATGATAGGCGATGATGGCCAGCGTTTCGATGGCCGCGCGAGAGAGCTTGCGGGTCTCGACCGTTTCCTTGCTCAAGAGCCAGGAGAGATCGCTCGCCGTGCGGAAGGTCCATTTCCCGCCGATGCGCACGAGATTGACGCCGCGCGTGGCATAGTCCTCCTGTAGCCGCAGAAGCGCTGCGTGCACGTCGACGTCCTGCGGCAGCCGCTCCGCCAGCGACTTCTCGTCGAGCGGCTCAGCCGACGCGAACAGCATCGCTTCCAAGAGCCGAAGCTCCTCCGCTCTCACCTCGCCCGCCGGTTCCTCGTCCGGCACGACCACTTTCAACTTCGGCATTGCTGGCCTCCTCTAACCCTTGCCCTCCGTCGGCGGCGCCGCCACGCCGCCATCGGCCGCCTCTTGTCCAGGCTGTTGACGCTTACGCACGTAGAGCGGCGCAAACGCCCCCTGCTGGTGCACCTCCATGACGCCCTCGCGCACCATTTCGAGCGTGGAGGCGAAGCTCGATGCGAACACCGTCGGCACAAGCGACGGCTCGACGACATAGGACAACAGGAATTGACCGAGCCGCGTCCAATCGGACGCGTGACCGATCAGCCGCTCGAGCGCTTCACGCGCCTCGGCCAGTGACCAGACCGTTCGCTTGGCCAACCGCACATGCGCGAGCGCCGACTTTTGCCGTTGCTGTGCGTAGGCCGACAGCAGGTCGTAGAGTGTGGCGCTATATTGCGGATGTTTGATATGCGCGATCGGCTCGGGCTGGCCGCGGCGAAAAATGTCGCGATCGAGCTGCGGGCGGCCGAACAGGCGCTGGGCCACGTCGCGAATGGCCTCGAGACGCTTGAGCCGCAGAGCGAGCGCAATCGCCATGTCCTCGGCGCTCTGCCCTTCGACCGCGTTCGCTTCCGGCAGCAACAGGCGCGATTTCAGATAGGCGAGCCATGCCGCCATCACCAGATAATCAGCCGCGAGCTCGAGCCTGAGCTTGCGCGCCTCCTCGATGAAAGCGAGATACTGGTCGGCCAACGCCAAGATGGAGATTTTGGCGAGATCGACCTTCTGCTGGCGGGCGAGCGCGAGCAAAAGATCGAGCGGGCCTTCGAATCCCTCGACGTCAACCACGAGCGCCGGTTCACCGGTTGCCCGCTCGGCCACAAGGTCAGCCTCTAATTGGACTTCATCCGGATTCATGAGATCGCCCTCCGGGCGACTGCCGCCGCAAGATCATCCTTGACCACCTGCCCGCGCCAGCCGAGCGCCGCATCCGCGCGGGCTGCCGCCTTCCCGGTGAGCACTGGCACCGCGGATGCGATCGCCTGCATTTCAGCAAGCTCGCCGCTGCAATGCAGCACCACGTCGCAGCCGGCCGCAATGGCGGCGCGGGCGCGCGCCTCGACCGAGCCGGACAAGGCTCCCATGGAGATATCGTCGCTCATCAGCAGGCCATCAAACCCCAGCCACCCGCGAATCACATCCCGGATCAGAGTGACCGAAGTGGTGGCGGGGGCAATAGGATCGATGGCCGTGTACACGACGTGGGCGGTCATTCCCAGCGGGAGATCACGCAACGCCCGAAAGACGGCAAAGTCGGTCTTCCTCAGCGTTGCGTGGTCGGTCTCGACCACGGGCAGCGCCCGGTGACTGTCTGCGGTGGCACGGCCGTGTCCGGGAATATGCTTGAGGACCGGCAGAACCCCGCCGGCAAGCAGGCCGTCGGCCACCGCGCGCGCCAGTACTGCGACCTTCTGTGCGGTTTCGCCATACGCGCGGTCGCCAATGACGGGATCGGCCCCGCTCGCCGGCACATCCGCGATCGGCAGGCAATCCACATCGATGCCCACGGCGGCGAGATCGGCGGCAATGAGCCGGGCGCCGAGATATGCCGCTCTCATCCCTTGCGCAGCGTCGTCGTCGTAAAGGCGGCCATAGGCAGCGCCCGGCGGATAGGCCGGCCAATGCGGCGGGCCGAGACGCTGGACGCGCCCGCCTTCCTGGTCGACGAGCACAGGGGCCTCGCGGCCCACCGCGTCGCGGACCGAGGTGATCAGACGGCTCAACTGCGCCGGGGTGTCGATGTTGCGGCTGAAGAGGATGAATCCCCACGGCTCGCGCTCGCGCAGAAACGCGCGCTCGACACCCGTTAAGGTCGTGCTGGCAAGTCCGGTGATGAAAGCGCGTACCGCCATTGGCGCGGATCACCCGCGCCTGACGCAAGCGTCAAGCGCAGCTCAGTTGTTCGGAACGACGCATTGGCCGCCGGCGGCCTTGTAGTTGGCGCAGAACTGGCTGGCCTCTTGCACCGATGCAAAAGGTCCGACCATGGTTCGGTAAAACACGCCCTTGCTGCCGAGATCCGCGCGGCGAATGGCCGGCTGCAGCCCGCTAAGCTCGTTCGGGAATCTTGCCTGAAGGCTGCGGAAGGAGGACTGCGCTTCGGCTTCGGTCTTTTGCGACGACAGCTGCACCATGAAGCCATCGGACGTGCTCTCCGTCGCATCCGGCGCGGCGCGCGTTGAAGCCGGCGGTGCCGCCGCCGTGCGGGTGCGACTTGCTGGCGCCGCGGCCTGCTCGCTCTGCGGATCGAGTGAGATCGGACCGTTGGTGCGCGCGGGCGCTGCCTTCGGCGCGGCCGGCGTCGCGCTCGGACGCGGCGCGGCGTTCGCGGCCGGCGCGGCCTGGCCCGTCATCGGCCTACCGCTCGTGTCGCCGCCGTCCGGGCGAACAGCCACGGTGCGCACTTTTTTCGGCTCGTTCGATGCTCCCGATGACGGCGCGGCACCCTGTGCCGGTGCGACCGGTGCCGGCAGCACGACGCGCGGCGCGGCTTGGTTTGCGAGCTCCTTCAGCGCGACCGGCTCCTCCTGGTTTGAAACGATCTGTTCCTTGTCAGCGCTCGCGAGGCGATCCTGGCCCGCCCTGCCCGATTGCGGATCGCTCGTCGGAACGATCTTCGTCGGGCTTGAAGTGTCGGCAGTAATGACCGGGGGCAACTGCGGCGCGCCGCCATTGCCGTAATAGGTGCGAAACCCGTAGGCACCTGCGGTACCCATTACGGCGCACGCAATGAGCGCGAGCGCGGTGGGGAGCGCGCTGCCCCGCCGGACGCGCGGGGGGTCGTCATAGTACGCCTCGTCCTGCGGCTCAAGCGCACCATCGTCCTGGTCGTAGTACTCGCCCTCGTGCTGGTCCTGCTGGTGCTCTTGCCCACCCTCATCGGCATATGCGCCGTACGGCTCGGCGTTCACCTGCGGCTCGTCATAGTAACGGCTGTCGGCGGGCCGGCTCTGCGGTGCCGGTGCGTAATCCTGCTGCGAAGGAGGAGCCCAACGGCTCCTCGAATCGCCGGCGGCGACATCACGCGCCGGAGCTGCCTGCCAGTTGGCCGGCGCAGTCGGCGGCGCGTCATGCGCCTGTCGCGGCGCCCGGTTGCTGCGTCCCAATTCGGCAAATGGATCACTCTGCCCCAGCAACCGGGCAAGCTCGGCCAAGGGATCGCGAGCGTTTGCCTCCTCGCTCGGCGGTGCCGGCTCGGCCGCGCGCCGATAGGGGTCATTAGAGCGATAGGATCGTAGCCTGCTGTCGTCCGCCATACTCATCCCCGTTTCCCGGTACTGGCGCTCGCACTCGGCTTCTTGCGCAACGGATCGATCAAGAGCCCGTCTGCCCTGCGCACCGAGCGGGACTAACGCATCTCGTCGGGGGCCTCGACGCCGAGCAGCCCGAGCCCCGACGCGAGAACGGTCACGACGCCCAGCACCAGCGCAAGGCGCGCCATAGTGATTAGTGGATCATTCTGGATAATGAAGCGTAAATGTGACGCATCTTTCCCGCGGTTCCACTGCGCGTGGAAATCGCTTGCAAGATCATAGAGATAGAAGGCGATGCGGTGCGGCTCATGGGCAAGCGCGGCCGCTTCGATCAGGCGGGGATAAAGTGCAAGCCGCCGCATGAGCGCGAGCTCCCCGGCATCTTCGAGCCGCTCGAGCGGCGCGCCAGCCAAAAGCGAAGACGGGGTTGTCGCGGGACTGCTCGATGACTTTGGCCAGGTCGAAATCGAGCGGCGCGTCATTCTTGCGGTAGAGCATCATGAAGCGCACCGGATCTTTGCCGACCTCGTCCACGACTTCGCGTAGCGTCACGAACTCGCCGGCGCGCTTCGACATTTTCACCGGCGCGCCGCCGCGCAACAGCTTCACCAGTTGCACGATCTTGACGTCGAGATCGGCGGTCGGCGCATTGGTGATCGCCCGCACGGCGCTGACCGCGGCCTGAACGCGTTTGACGTAGCCACCATGATCGGCGCCCCACACGTCGATCATGCTGCGGAAGCCGCGGTCCACTTTGTTCTTGTGATAGGCGATGTCGGACGCGAAATACGTATAGCTGCCGTCCGATTTCATCAGCGGCCGGTCGACGTCGTCGCCGAAGGCGGTCGCACGAAACAGCGTCTGCTCGCGATCCTCCCAATCCTCGACCGGCGCCCCCTTCGGAGGCGGCAGGCGCCCCTCGTAGACGTAGCCGGCGTGCCGCAACGCGGCGATGGTCTCGCTCACCTGATCGCGAGGCCCCTCGAGGAGCGAACGCTCGGAGAAAAACACGTCTTGCACGACTTTGAGCGAGAGCAGATCGTTACGGATCTGGCCCATCATCATGTCGATGGCGCGATGGCGCACCAAGGGTAGCCATTCCGCCTCGGGCTTGTCCTTCAACGCCGCGCCATACTCGGCCGCGAGCTCCGCCCCGACCGGCTTGAGGTAATCGCCGGGATAGAGGCCTTCCGGAATGGGCCCGATATTCTCGCCTAGCGCCTCGCGATAGCGCAAGAACGCCGAGCGTGCGAGCGCATCGACCTGGGCGCCGGCGTCATTGATGTAGTACTCGCGCGTGACCGCGAACCCGGTAAAGGCAAGCAGGTTGGCGAGTGCGTCGCCGAACACGGCGCCGCGGCAATGACCCACGTGCATGGGGCCGGTCGGGTTGGCGGAGACGTATTCGACGTTGACGGCGCTGCCGCCGCCTACGTTGCTGCGCCCATAGTTTGTGCCTGCGGCCAGGATCGAGCGCAGCGCGCCGATCCAAGCCTCGGGTTTGAGCGTGAGATTGATGAAGCCCGGCCCTGCGACTTCTGCCTTCGCCACCAGATCGTCGCCGCGCAGCTTTGCCGCGATCGCTTCGGCCAATACGCGCGGCTTCGCCCCGGCGTCCTTGGCCAGCACCATGGCCGCATTCGTCGCCATGTCGCCATGCGCACTCTCGCGCGGCGGCTCGACCACGATGCGGGACTGGTCGATCCCTGGCGGCAGCGCACCATCCTCAACCAGTGCGACATTGGCAGCGCGGATTTTGTCGAGGACTGCGGCAAAGATGTTCTGATCGCTCATGGCTTGCGTCGAGTGGCGCCGCCTAACGCAATTCGGGAATCGTGTCAAAAAGCCGCGCATGCTCGCCCAACGCGTACCGGTCGGTCATGCCGGCGATGAAATCTGCGATATGGCGCAACCGCGCGGCCTCATCACCCTCCTCCGGGATCTGTGCCCATTCCGCGGGCATATCGCGAGGGCGTTCGACATAGCGGGCGAACAGGGCGCAGACCACGCGCTCCGCCTCGCCCATGATCCGCATGATGCGGTGATGCCGATACATCCGCGGGTACAGAAAGCCTTTGATGGCGCGGTCGGCCTGCGCCATTGCCGGCGAGAAGCCGCCGACCGGCCCCTTGGCATGGCGCACCTCATCGGCCGAGCGCGGTGCTAAAGCCCGCAAGCGTTCATGGGTTTCGGCGATGACATCCTCGATCATCTGCGTGATCAGACGACGCACCAGCTCATGCACCACCCGGGAAGCCTCCAGGCCGGGATGTTGCTTGCGGATCTCTCTGAGAATGTCGCCGATCAACGGCACGCCTGCGAGCTCTTCGATCGAAAAAAGCCCGGCGCGCGAGCCGTCGTCGATGTCGTGGGCGTCGTAGGCGATATCATCGGCAATCGCGGCAAGCTGCGCCTCGGCGCTGGGGAAGCTCCACAGCTCGAGATCCCGCATCCTGCTATGCAGCGCGATGGCATGCGGCAGCCCGCGCTCGCGATATGCCTCGCATGGGCTGCCGTCGCGCAGCGTCAGGGGACCATTATGCTTGACGAGCCCCTCGAGCGTCTCCCAGGAGAGATTCAATCCATCGAAGGCGGGGTAACGCCGTTCGAGCACGGTCACCACCCGCAGCGTCTGCGCGTTGTGATCGAAGCCGCCGCAGGCCGCAAGACAGCGATCGAGCGCGCGCTCGCCGGCATGACCGAAAGGCGGATGGCCGAGATCATGGGCGAGCGCCAGCGCCTCGGCCAAGTCTTCATCGAGCCCGAGCGCGCGGGCCAGCGAGCGCGCGATCTGGGCAACCTCGAGCGTATGGGTCAAGCGGGTGCGGAAATGGTCGCCCTCGTGAAACACGAAGACCTGGGTCTTGTACGCGAGCCGCCGGAATGCGGTTGCATGGATGATGCGGTCGCAGTCGCGGCGGAAGGGGTTGCGCGTTGCGCTCACCGGCTCCGGATGAAGCCGGCCGCGGCTCCTGCCGGGAGCGGACGCGTAGGGCGCGCGCGCGCGGGCCGCTTCAACCGCCATGCCGAACCGCCCAATTGACCAAAGCCCTGGGCGCACTTAACTATCGGTTAGGCCGACTGGCAATCACTGGTACGCGGATGGACCATATTACGCTCACCGAACGGGCCGCGCAGCGGATCGGCGAAATTCTGCGCCGCGAGCCGCCGGGCAGCATGCTTCGCGTCAGCGTGGAGGGCGGGGGCTGCTCCGGTTTCCAGTACAAGTTCGACATCGACCGCGCTCAGGCAGCCGAGGACCTCGTGATCCGGCGCGACGGCGCGACCGTTCTAGTCGATCAAGTCTCGGTCGGCTATCTGGCCGGCTCCGAGATCGATTTCGTCGATGATTTGATCGGCGCGTCGTTCCGCATCAACAACCCGCAGGCCACGGCATCCTGCGGCTGCGGAACGAGCTTCTCGCTCTGATCACTGATTCGCGCCTAGTCCGGCGGCCTTGGCGAGCAGGCCGGTCGAGGCTATTTCCGAGCGCACTTGGGCGTCGAACTCCGCTGGCATCAGCGGCGTCGGATTCATGCCCAGCGTTTGCAAACGCTCTTTGACGTTCGGAAATTGCATCGTCTTGATCGCCTCGCGATGGAATTGATCGACGATGTCTCGCGGCGTCTTCGCCGGCATGAAAACGCCGATCCAGAACGCGTAATCGGAATTGGGGAATAGCTCGACGACGCTCGGCACGTCGGGCAACAGCGCCGCTCGTTTTGGGCTGCTCACCGCAAGCGCGAGCAGCTTGCCCTCGCGGACCTGCGGCAGCGCCGTACCAAGCGGACAGAAATAGAAGTCGGCCCGTCCCGCTAGAACCTCCGTGATCGCCTCGGCGCCGCCCCGAAACGGAATGTGCACGGCCTCAAACCCAGCAGCCATGCGAAACCGCTCCGCGCTCAAATGAGTGGCGCTGCCCACACCGGCGGAGGCGAAGTTGAAAGAGCCGGGCCTAGCCTTGGCCGCGGCGACGAGGTCCTGCGCCGTCTTAAAGTCCTTCGCCGGCGACACCACCAGCACGTTCGGGCTGCTTCCGAGCGAGACCACCGCCGCGAAATCGGCGGCGGTGTCGTAGGGCGCGCTCGGATAGACCGTGGGAACCAGAGTATGGGCCGAGGATGTGGCGAGCAGGGTGTAGCCGTCCGCCTCCGCCTTGGCGACGATGGCGGCGCCGATTGTCGTTCCCGCGCCGCCGCGGTTCTCGACCACGATCGGTTGGCCGAGCTGCGCCGACAACGGCTCGAACACGACGCGCGGGGTAACATCGGTCGCGCTGCCGGCGGCAAAAGGGATGATCGCGCGGATCGGCTTGCTCGGCCAAGTCTGCGCGAGCGCATCCCCGCGGCAAAAGAGGAGGACAACCAAGCTCACGAGCAACGCGCGCGGCATACCGCAATCCTCCTCGGCTTGTGTATGGCAGATCGAAGAAAGGTCCTGGCGCTGCAGCCGTCACTCGGCGGCGACGGCGGTCGGGCGCTCGACAGGCTCTGGCAGCTCGCGCAGTTGCGGCTCCAGCCGATACTTGACCATGCGGTCGATACGGTCGAGATAGATGTAGATCACCGGCGTGATGTAGAGCGTCAAAAGCTGCGACAGCAGGAGCCCGCCGACCACCGCGATGCCGAGCGGCTGACGCAGTTCGGCGCCTGCGCCGGTGCCGATCGCGATCGGCAGCGTGCCGAAGATGGCGGCAAAGGTCGTCATCATGATCGGACGGAAGCGCAGCAGGGCCGCCTCGCGGATGGCACTCTGCGCGCCCATGCCCACGCGCCGGCGCTCGATCGCGAAGTCGATCATCATGATCGCGTTCTTCTTCACGATGCCGACCAGCATGACGATGCCGATCATGGCGATGACCGACAGATCCATGTTGAACATCATCAGCACGAGCAGCGCGCCGACGCCGGCGGACGGCAAGCCGGAAATGATCGTGATCGGATGAATGAAGCTCTCATAGAGCACGCCGAGCACCACGTAGGCGGCAAAGATGGCGGCCAAGATCAGCACGCCTTGCCCTTTGAGCGAGTCCTGGAACACCTGGGCCGAGCCCTGAAAGCCGGTGCTGACCGTGATCGGTAGATGGAATTCGCGCTCGATCTCCTTGATGGCATCGACCGCCTGCCCGAGCGAATAGCCGGGCGCGAGGTTGAACGAGATGGTCACCGCGGGCTGGTTGCCCTGGTGATTGACTTGCAATGGGCCCACCGTGGGCACGATGCGGGTGACCGCCGAGAGCGGGATCGCGGTCCCGGACGGGATGCCGTTTCCGTTGACGCCGGAGCCCGCGCGCAGTTGCGAGGGATCAGCCTGAAACTGCGGCTGACTCTCGAGAATGACCTGATAATCGTTGGTCGGCGTGTAGATGCTCGCCACTTGGCGTGCGCCGAAGGCGTTGAACAGCTCCTGGCGGATCTGATCGATGGTGACGCCGTAGACCGCCGCCGTTTCGCGGTCGATCTCGACCGTCATCTGCGGATTCTTGATGTAGAGGTCGGTGGTGACGTCGCGCAGGCCCTCGATCTCGGCGATCCTGTCGCGCAATTTCGGCGCAATGTCGTAGAGGAGCTGGTTGTCGCTGGACTGCAGCGTGTACTGGTACTCGCTCTTGGAAATACGGCCGGTGATGTTGATGTTCTGAACGTTCTGGAAATAGACCGCCATGCCGGGAACGGTATTGGCGCTGTTGCGCAGGCGCTGGATGACAGCGGTGGAATTTTCGTGGCGCTCGCTGCGCGGCTTGAGCGCGATGAAAAGGCGGCCGATGTTGAGGGTCGGGTTCGGCCCGCCCGCTCCCACCGTCGAATTGACGTAGTCGACCGCTGGATCGGAGCGGATGATTTCCGCGACCTGACGCTGCAGGTCGAAAGCCCTTCGGAATGATGATGTAGAGCCAAACCGAGAGGCCGAGCGACGCCAACGTCACCGCGAGCGTGACGGCTTTGTAGCGCAGCACCCGATCGAGCGACCATTCGTAGGCGCGCAGGCAGCTCTTGAACAACGCCTCAAAAATGCGCAGCACGATGTTCTGTTTGTCGCCCTCGCGATGCGAATGCAGGACGCGCGCACACAGCATCGGCGTGAGCGTCAGCGAAACGAAGCCCGACACGATGATCGCGACCGCGACCGTCACCGCGAACTCGCGAAATACCCGGCCGACCATGCCGCCCATCAGCAGCACCGGAATGAACACCGCGATGAGCGAGAACGTGATCGAAATGATGGTGAAGCCGATCTCGCGCGCGCCCTTGAGGGCCGCCTCGAACGGCCGCATCCCGCCCTCCACATGGCGCACGATGTTTTCCAGCATCACGATCGCGTCGTCGACCACGAAACCGACCGACAGCGTCAGCGCCAGCAGGGTCATGTTGTTGATCGAGAACCCGAACACGTACATCGCCGCGCAGGTACCGATCAGCGACACCGGGAGCGCGAGTGCGGGAATGACGGTGGCCGAGATCGAGCGCAGGAAAAGGAAGATCACCAGAATGACCAGGAAGCAGGCGATGATGAGCGACTCCTGCACGTTCATCACCGAATCGCGGATCGAGATCGAGCGATCCATCAGCACTTGCATGCGGATCGACGGCGGTATCGACGCCTCATACTGCGGCAGATGCGAACGAACCGCATCGACCACCGCGACCGTATTTGCGTCGGGTTGGCGCTGAATGGCCAGCACGATCGCGCGCTCGTTGTTGAACCAGCTCGCGATCTTGTCGTTCTCGACGCTGTCGATGACGCGCGCGACCTGATCGAGGTAAACCGGGGCTCCGTTGCGATAGGCGACGACGACCTTGCGGTACTCCTCCGCCTTGTTCATCGCGGCCGACGCGGTCAGCGTCACGCTCTGCTTGGGACCGTTGAGCGTTCCGACCGGGGTGTTGGAATTGGTCTTGGCAACCACGGTGCGGATGTCGTCGAGCGAAATGTTGCGCGCGGCGGCAGCCACCGGATCGACTTGCACCCGCACGGCGAATTTCTGCGCGCCGAACACCAGCACCTGAGCGACGCCGGTGAGCTGCGAAATCTGTTGCGCCAGCGTGATCTCGCCGAATTCGTCGACAACCGACAAAGGCAAGGTTGCCGAGACCAAACTGATATACATGATCGGGAAGTCGCCCGGATTCACCTTGCGAAAGCTTGGCGGGATCGTCATTTCCACCGGCAGTTTTCGAGCGGCCACGGTCAGCGCCGTCTGCACGTCGAGCGCGGCGCCGTCGATGTTGCGGTTGAGATCGAATTGGATCGTGATCGACGTGATGCCGAGCGAGGAGGAGGAGGTGAGCGAGGTGATGCCGGCGATGGTGGAAAGCTGGCGCTCGATCGGCGCCGCCACCGACGCCGCCATGGTTTCCGCGCTCGCGCCCGGCAGTTGTCCCTGGATGCTGATGGTCGGAAAGTCGACGGCCGGGAGCGCCGCAACGGCAAGCAGCCGGTACGCGAAGATGCCCAACACGATGATCGACGCGGTGACCAGCGTGGTCAGCACCGGACGGCGGATGCAGGTTTCTGAGATCTGCATAGGTTATGACCCGACCTTCGGCGTGCGCACGGCAACCTTTGACCCGCTGGAAAGCAAGAGCTGACCGTTGACGACGACCGTTTCGCCGCCCTCGAGTCCGCTTGCGAGAACCGACTCGCTGCCGAGAACGCGTGCGATTCGAACCGGCTGGACGGTTGCAACGTCGCCTGTGACGACGAAGACATAGGACCCGGTCTGGCTCATCTGGACGGCGGTCGACGGCACCGTGACCGCCGCTTCCTCGCGGAACGTCAACTGCACCGTCACCAACGTGCCCGGCCACAGCAATTCGTCGGGGTTCGGCATGGTGGCACGAACGGGGACCGTGCCCGTCGGCGCGTCCACGCTGTTCTCGATCATCGTGACCTGGCCGCTGGCTCGGCGCGGGTCGCCGGGGATGATAGCCTCGATCGCGGCGCTCTCATTGGCGAGCGCTTGGCGCAGATCCGGCAAGTAGCCCTGGGCAAGAGCGAATGTAACGTAGACCGGCGCGGTTTGGATGATGGTCGCAAGTGCGGAGTCCCCCGCGCGCACAAAGTTGCCGACCTTGACCGCCGCCATGCTGGCCCGGCCGGTAATCGGCGCCCGAATAGTGCAGTAGCTGAGTTGGACGTTGAGATTCTCGAGTTGCGCCGTATTGGAATCGACCGAGGACCGCCAGATATTGGTCTGGGTTCGCGCGTTTAGCAGCGTGACCAACGTGGTCGCGTTCTTGGCGAGCAGCTCGGTATAGCGCGCGACATCGCGTTCGGCCTGCTCGAGATTTGCCTTGGCGCCGGCCAGCAAGCCTTCCACCTGCCTGACCTGCGCTTCGATCGTGCGGCCGTCGAGCGTGAACAGGAGATCGCCTTGGCGCACCAGGGCGCCGTCGCGGAAGTGCACGCCGGTGATCTCGCTGTCCACGCGCGACTTGATCGTGACGTTGGCGATCGGAGTGACGGTTCCAAGCACCTCGATGCGGACC
>WNFK01137128.1_pt1 | contig 12882 bp, 14 predicted proteins | sample 5400281 | NCBI WGS metagenome assembly WNFK01 (sample SAMN13153350, study PRJNA577476) | soil metagenome | isolation source: 20 cm soil on Douglas fir-dominated hillslope | place: USA:California | collected 2013-09-17
CCGGATCGTGACCGATGCGGGCGCCAACTTTGTCGACGGCGGCATTATCGGCGCGCCGGTGCAACGATCCGGGACCACCCGCCTGTATCTTTCCGGACCACGCGCGCCGGAAATCGCCGCGCTTTTTACCGGCAGCATGCTTGATGCGCGAGCCATTGGTGACGCACCCGGAGCGGCTTCAGCTTTGAAAGTCGCTTACGCGGCGTGGACAAAATGCACCGACGCCTTGGTTCTGGCAATCCGTGCCTTGGCCGCCCATGAAGGCGTTGATCAGGCGCTGCTCGAAGAATGGTCGATTTCTCAGCCGGCGCTCGAAAAGAAATGCGAACGGGCCGCGGCGGTCGCCGTGCCCAAGGCATGGCGCTACGTCGGCGAAATGCGCGAGATCGCCGAGGCCTTCGAGGCCGCCGGCCTGCCGACGGGTTTTCACCTCGCCGCCGCTGAAATTTGCGAGCGGCTTGCCTGCTTTAAAGATCAAACCGAGCCCGCCCTTACCGTCGCCAAAGTGGTTCAAGCGCTGCGCGATTGATCCGCGCTCGCGCGGCGCCGGGGCTTGACGACCAAAAATAACCTGCGCTACTTCAAGCCACCGATATTTTTTGCCAGAATAAAATTACCAAGCCGCATCCCACCGCGTCGGCAATTCCAGCGGACTGAGGCTTTGACTTGCGTTTCACGCTCTTATAGTACGTTCAGCGGAGCGTAGTGCTGAAAATATGCTTCAAGGAGATGCTCTCGAAGAGCGCACCAGTCACATGCTCATGGAAAAAATGGGATACATCCTGTCCGAAGCGCCGGTTCTTTTGTTCGTGATCTGGTTCACGATCAGACTGATTCAGTTTCGCCGCTGGCGCAAAAAACAACCGATCTTTTCTGAAACCGACCGCTGGCTTCTTTTTGGCAACCCCAAGCGCCGTTCAGAAACCATAAAATTTTATCTCAAGCTCAGCCTCGCCATCGTTGTCGCGGCCGCAGTCACCGTCATCGAATTCATCACCCTGGCTCCGCTCGGCGCGGCGATTATCACCGGCGCGCTCCTTCTCACCAGCGCCATGATCCTACACAAGCTTCTACCACTGGACGAATGAGAGCTACGTCAACGACTTAAATTTCTTGCTGGCCGGACCGCCCATCTGGTAAAATTCACCTATGGCGCACCGGAAGCTTCGAATACGTCGTGACTGGCAATTCCCAGCTCATGCCCGCTTCTATTTGTGTCTGTTAGGGTTTTTTCTAAGCGCGGCTTGCGCCCAAACAACGGTTAGGCCGATCGTGCGCACCGCGGATAAGAATCTGCCGCGGCCGGCGCGCATTCTGATCTACGACTTCGCCATCACCGACACAAACATAAACGAATACCAAGGAATCCTGCGCCAGCAACCATCGAACAAAAATGCGCGGGAGCGTCAGCGCGAGATCGGTTGGCTTGCTAGTGAAGCATTGACCGCCAACCTCGCGCAAGCATTGCGCCCGCTCGGCTTTGCCGTCGAGCGCGTGACTCGCGACACGATCGTGAAAGAAACCGATCTAAGCATCGACGGACGAATCGTCAGCGTCGATGAAGGCAGTCCGCTACGACGCCTGCTGATAGGCCTTGGCTCAGGCGCATCGACTATGACTGCTAGGGTGCAAGTTTTTCGCCCCGCCCAGCGTCAAATGCTTTTGGAGTTCACGATCCATGCCGATAGCGGCCGGATGCCGGGCGCCGCCGCGACCGTCCCGGTTAGCGCTGCGGTGCCCTTTGGCGTCGGTTTAGGTATGAGCGCCGGCGGAGCCGTCGCTACGGGATTAAACGCCAACGGCTCCACCGTCGGTCACATGGCTGCATCGAGCGCCGATCAAGCAGTCCGCTTTCTTTCCGAGTTTTTCGCCAGACAAGGCTGGATCGCCGAGAATCAAGTCAAGGGCGCGCGGATTGCCTATTGATCGAAACGTAAGCGGATCACGCCAGTCAAAGTTCAGTGCCCGGCAGCGATTGAGTCGGCAAGACGATCCAATGATCGCCGCGCCGCCTATTCTTTCACTTGCACCGTAACTTCGGTTTCTACCGGTGAATCCTGGCTGAGCGCCGCCACGCCCACTGCAGCTCGCGTGTGTTGACCCCGCTCGCCCCAAAGCTGCACCAGCAGATCCGACTCGCCGTTCACAACCTTCGGCATCTCGGTGAATCCTGGCGCGACATTGACATAGCCGAGCACTTTGACGATCCGCTCGACTTTATCGAGGTCGCCGAGCGCCGCTTTTATGAGCGCGAGATGGTTGAGCGCGCAATTGCGCGCAGCCTCGTAGGCCTGCTCCAAGGTCACCGCGCCGCCGACTTTGCCCCGATATTTAAGCGCGCCGTTGATGCGTCCGATGTTACCGCCGACGAACAATAGATTGCCCACCCGCACCGAGCCGATGTAGTTCGCCGCCGGCACCGGCGTATTGGGGAGGTCAAACCCCAGGCTTTTCAGTTTTTTTTCGAGCTCCATTATTCTCTCCCTCCGGAAATCAATCTGCCGGCACAGAGTCTAATGGACCAGCGAATGCGGATGCAAGCCCAAAGACAAACCGCATTAGCACTCGATCAAATTGTCGATATTTCGGCTGCAACAGCTTTGAAAACAAAATGAATTCTGACATAAAACCATTCTCGCGATGGCTTCTCCAACTACCATTTCGTTAGGAGCGGGGAAGCTTGGTAAACTTTTCCATCGGGCCTTCGTCTAACAAGAGAATCCAGAAACTCTTAAGGAGAGGCTATGAAAAAGATTCGCAAGTTTATGTTAGCTAGCGCATTTGCGGTTTTAGCGATCGGAGCTCTAGTCACCGCCCCACTGGCGGCGGCCCCGGAAACAACTCAGCCGACTAAAAGGCCGTTTGCTCGCGGTGACCGCATGGTTGGACCGTTTGGCGGAGCGCCGCTGATCACGATCGCTCTTAACCACAAGAGCGAGCTCAATTTGACGACTGACCAGGTCGCCAATTTGGAAAAAATCAAGAGCCATTATCAGGCTCAAGTTACCCCACTAAGCCAACAACTGCAGGCGATCGAAAAAGATATCGCCGGTCTGATGCAGCAGACACCGGCTAATTTGATTCAGGTCAAAGCCAAGATTCAAGAAACCGAAAAGTACCGTTCCGAACTGCGCTACTTGCGCCTCGAAGCTCTGGAGAACGGCCGTTCCGTGCTGTCAGCTCAGCAGCAAGATCAGCTAAAGACCCTGGTTCGCTCCCGTCACGGTAATTTCCACGGCTCGCAAGGCCAGCCGTCGTAAATCACTGAACCCCAAATCAACTAAGAAGGCCCCGGCTCGTAAGAGCCTGGGCCTTTTTTTATTGGGTCCTCTTAGGGACCTCGATGGCTCTGTCCCCGCGCGGATGAAAACCGGTCAAAATTACAGTAGAATTAGCTTTGCGAACACCTATGATCAGCACGGTTATATTCGATCTGGACGGCCTCCTGGCAGACACTGAACGGTTACATTGCCGCGCCTATCAAATGACGCTTTTGGAACACGGTGTCGAGCTCGACGAGACGGACTACTGCGAGCACTGGGTGCGCTTCGGGAAGGGCATCGCCGACTGGGTCATCCTGCAGAAGCTCGATCTGGATCCTCACTCGCTTCGCCTGCGCAAAGCCGAGCATTATTTGAATCTCTTGATCTCATCGCTACGCCCGATGGAAGGCGCGCTCGATCTGCTCGAAAACATTCACGGTAAAATGCATCTCGCGCTCGCATCCTCGTCGTACCGGGACGCGATTGACGGCGTCTTGGCCGGGCTCAATATCGCCCATTATTTCGACGTGATCGTCAGTGGACTGGATGTGGCACAGGTGAAACCGGCGCCGGACATTTTCCTCAAAGCCGCTCAGGAACTCGGCGTCGCGCCGGAGCAATGTTTGGTTCTGGAAGACGCCGAGAAAGGAATCCTGGCCGCCGATCTTGCCGGCATGCTTTCCATCGCCGTGCCGAACGACTACACGCGCCATCATGATTTTTCCAAGGCGACGAAGATTTGTGCGTCGCTAAAAGAAATCACGCCGGAGTTGCTGCAAGCGCTGGGCGCCGGCCGGGGCGAAGCAGATCTCGGGCGGACTCTGACGTGATCGGATTTTTCAAAAAGTACTATGCCATCGGTTGATTAGCGCGGCCACTGTAAAAGACGCACTCTTGCAGTGACCGGCAGCGTGACATAGGTTGAATCCACAAATTTTCGAAATTAAAGGAGAGCCACGACCCCATGGCTGCAGAGTTAATCGTCGACGTTCACCACCATTTCATGCCCCCGACGTTGTTCGACCGCTTAGCCCGACAAGCGGGCGGCAAGCGTATCGTCACGAATGAGATCAGCTTGACCCTCCATCCGTCGCGCAAAGATCTCGAAGCGCACATCCAATGCATGGACGAAGCCGGTATCACGGTTTCAATTTTGACGGACCAGGTGCAGGTGATGGGCGCCGAAGTCGCGCGTGCGCTCAACGACGGCATCGCCGAAGTCGAAAAAAAACATCCGTCGCGCTTTCGCGGCTGCATTCACCTGCCGGTGCATGAGCCCGAAGCCGCAAAACGGGAGCTTGAGCGCGGCATGAATGCGGTCGCGCTGCTTGCCTGTCATCTCGACGTCCAACTCGACAATCCGGTCATGAACCCGCTCTTCGAGACCATTCAGAAAAGCAATCTACCGATCGTTATTCATCCCCAGTCAAAACCGACCGGGTCGGACACCCTTTACAATTTAGACCGCTGCGTATTCCGGCCCTTGGAAACCACGCAGGCGATCGTGCGCGTCATGAACAGCGTCTTGCCGCGCTATCCGGAGCTGCGCTTCATCATGCCGCATCTGGGCGGCGGCACCTCTTCGCTTAAAGGGCGCATGATGGCTTTTTTCGAAACCGATGATGCCGACATTCCCGCCGACATGAAAGGTTACCTAAAAACCCAGGCGGAGCAAAAAAGATTCGGCCTCACCGAGCGCTTCGAAAAACTTTTTCAGCGCCTCTATTTCGATACCGCCGGCACCGGTGCGTGGTTGCCGGCGATGGCAGCGGCGTTCAATATCACAACCGCCGATCGCATCATGTTCGGCAGCGATTACCCGCTGGAATGCAAGACCGCGGCAAATCTGACCGAGTCGCTTAATATGGTTCGCCAAGCGTCCTGCTCCGACGCCGACAAGACCGCGATCCTCGGTCAAACTGCCGCCGGTTTGTTCAAGCTATAAAACCATTGCTGGGCTCGATCACCATGAAAACGTTTTGGACGATCATCGCCGTCATTAGTTTCAATATCGCCATCGCCGGCGCAGCGGAAACTGCAAAAGCAGACCGCGCGCGCCTCGATCAGATCCAGAAACTCTTGAGTCCTGACGTGCCGCGGATATTGTGCCTGGACGAAAACTTCGCCACCGGAGCACAACCCACCGGCGACGCCTACGTCAAAGCCGCCGCCAGCGGCTTTCATGCGGTCTTGAGCTTGCGGACTGCTGGTGAAGGCATCGATTTGGCGCGCGAACGCGCGCAGGTCGAAAGCAAGAAGATGCGCTATTTCAATATCCCGGTGAACGGCGCATCGCCTCGCGCCGAGCAAGCCGACGAGTTCCTGCGCCTTACCCGCGATAAATCGAACCACCCGATGCTAATTAACTGCGCCAGCGCCAATCGGGTTGGCGCATTCATGATGATCTTGCGTGTTGTGGACCAGGGATGGAGCGAAGATAAAGCGTTGGATGAAGCGATCAAGATCGGCCTGAGCAGCGAGGGGCTGAAAAGATTCGCCAAAGATTATATTGCCAGTCAAAAACTGCGATCCCGATAGCGCTGACCCCACTGTTCTGTGAAAAATATAAAACGAATTTTAGCTAGCGTAGCGCTGCTCTTGGCGCCCGCGCGAGCAAGTTCGGGCGAGCAACCGCTCTCGAGCCAATTCGAGCGCTCGGCAAAGGTCGAAGCGCCGATCGTGCTCTGCATCGACGACAAACCTGCCGTGGGCGGCCAGCCGACGCACTCTGCTTACGCAAAGGCCGCCGCCAACGGTTTTCGTTCTGTATTGACGCTTCGATCGGCTAAAGACGGCGTCGATCCGATGCGCGAGCGCTTTATCGTCGAGCAAAACAAGCTGAGCTATTTCAACATCCCGGCCCCCGTGAAACTGCCGCGCTACAGCCAAGTGGACGAGTTTCTAAAGCTTGTTGGTGAACCGGCCAATCACCCCATGCTGATCAACTGCGCCTTCGCCGAGCGTGTCGCGCCGTTCATGATGATTTTTCGCATCGTCGAACAAGGATGGAGCGAAGACAAGGCCGTGGAAGAAGCCAGTCGGAGCGGACTCAAAAGCGTTCAGCTCAAAAAGTTCACGCAGGAATACTTGGCAAGCCAAAAGAAAACGCGGCCGAAACCGGCATCAACGACTCGGGCGGCGGGTCCTTAAAGCGCCGCCAGTGAAGAAGCGAAAGCGTCTACACAGCGCGTTACAAGTTTCACTGGATCGCGGTCGAAGAATACGGCTCCAGCGCTCGGTTTCTTGCAGAACTCGATGATCTCGTTGAGATGATCGGCAACACCACCGCTGCCTTCGAGCACGCCGATAATCTTTCCTTCGTCGTAGGCGATGGTGAACTCGTTGAGCGTGCCGGTGGCACCACCGATAATCAACACAATGTCCGCCGAGCGGACGTTGATGACGTTGCGCCCTTTGTAGCCGAAGCCGGTATAAATAATCACGTCAGCACCGTCGTCGGGCAACCCATAGCGCCCGACGTGCTCATTGCGATTCTCCGCCGGCGAGACTCCGAGAGCAAAACCGCCATGACCGCGACAAGCTCGAGCGACTAAGTCCGGCAATCCTGTGGTCGCGCCGGTGATTAGAATACAGTCCGCGCGCGCGATCGCCGCGCCGAGACCTTCGGCGAGGGCTTGGACGCGATGCGCCTCTGCCGCGCTGAGCGCATCGTTTGCGGATGCGCCCATGACGCCAACGATTACCTTGCGCGCAGATGACTTTATCACTTCGGTCGCCGATCCAGTCTCACGCCGCCGGCAGTGAGTTAAATGACCTTCTCTCTCTTCAAGGATTCGATGGCTTCTCCGCTGTAACCCAACTCGCTCAGGATGTTCTCACTGTCTTCGCCCAATGCGGGAATGCGGTCATAGCGCGCATCGCTGCGCGACATCTTGAGCGCATTGGCAATCACCGGAACTTTACCCACCGGCGACTCGGCTTCGCGAATCAGTTTGCGTGCCGCGACTTGCGGATGGGCGAGCACTTGCGCGATGCCGCGCACGATGCCGTGCGGCAGCTCGGCTTTCTTGAGCTGATCGAGCCAGTGCTTATGATCTTTTTCCAGAAAAATGTTTTCAATGGTTTCTTCTAAGAGTCCCCGATTTTTCCGCCGGCCCTCGACACTGGCAAAACGCGGATCTCCGAGTAGCTCCGGCTTCTCGATGACTTTTTTGCAAAACACTTCCCAGTCCGACGCGCTCGCGACGGCAAGATTCACATACTCGCCGTCGCCGGCAAGATACGGACCATAAGGCGTGACGTAGTGATGGCGCATGCCCACCCGCGCGGGTTCTTCCCCGGCATGCCAATAGTGATGAGGAAAATAACCTAGCCAGGAGACAATCGAGTCGAGCATCGAAATGTCGATGAGCTGTCCCTCGCCGGTCTTTTCTCTCTGGTAAAGCGCGAGAAGAATACCGATGGCCGCATACATACCGGATGCAATGTCCGCGATCGCGATACCCGCGCGCGCCGGTTTGTCGGGATAACCCGTTGTAGCAATGATGCCGCCTTCGCCTTGGATCAGTAAATCGTACGCTTTAACGTCGCGATACGGTCCATCTTGGCCGTAGCCCGAGAGCGAACAGTAAATCAGTCGTGAATTAAGTTCGCTCAGTTTTTCGTAGCCAAGTCCCAAACGTCCGGCGACGCCGGGCGCATAGTTTTCAAAAAATATATCCGATCGCTTCGCCAACCTCTGGAGAATCTCGCGGCCCTGCTCTTTTTTAACGTCGACGGTCAAGCTTCGCTTGTTGCGATTGAGCCAAACGTATCCGGAAGACAATCCCTTAACGACCGAATCCCAAGAACGGATCACGTCGCCGACACCGGGCCGCTCGACCTTAATGACCTCCGCGCCCATGTCGGCGAGTAAACAAGTAGCAAACGGTCCCGACAACACCTGCTCGAAGGCTAAAATCTTGACCCCATCCAACGCGCGCGAAGGTTTTGAATCGCCTGCCACTTTCACCTCTTGGTTCTAACGATTTGAACGGCTTGAACTGTTTGAACGATTTGAACGCTTTTATTTTTTATCTTCTTTAACTTCAGGAAATAAATCGTTCTTCGGCGCATGCGCCTTCTTCCACACCATCACGCTGCGCGCATAATCAATGACGACTCTGCCGTCTTGTTGAATGCCGCGCGTGCGCACTTTGATGATACCCCATTGCGGCTTGGACTTGGACTCGCGCTTCTCCAGAACTTCCGATTCCGAATAGAGCGTATCGCCGGCGAAGAGCGGATTGGGCAGCTTGATCTCGTCCCAGCCCAGCGCAAAGCCATTTTCGCTGACATCGGCCACGCCCATGCCCGCCACGATCGCCAAAGTCAGTGCGCTGTTGATCAGACACTTGCCGAATTCCGTCCGTTTGCCGTACTCGTTGTTGAAATGAATTTGATTGGTGTTGTTCGTGAGCAAAGTGAACCAAATGTTATCGGCCTCGGTGACCGTCCGCCCCAAACGGCAGCGATAGACATCGCCAATTTCGAAGTCTTCAAAAAATCGGCCTTCCCAGCCGGGTTTTACCGCCATGACGTTTCTCCTCTTGGCAACGAAAACTTTACTCTATAGTCTACGGCTAATTATAGGAGGAAGTAATGGATTTCAACCTGACCGTCGAGCAGCAGCAGATTCGCGACGAGATCAAAAAAGTCTGCAAAGAGTTTCCCGACGCGTACTGGCGCGAGATCGACAGCAAAAAGGAATATCCGGAGAGTTTCGTGCGCAAACTTTCCGAGCTCGGTTGGCTCGCGGCGTTGATCCCGGAGGAATTCGGCGGCACCGGTCTCGGCATCACCGAAGCGAGCATCATCCTCGAAGAGATCAATCACTCCGGCGGCGTTGCCACAGCGTGCCACGCGCAGATGTACACCATGGGCACGCTGCTGCGTCATGGCAACGCGGAGCAGAAAAAACGCTATCTGCCGAAGATCGCCACCGGCGAGCTGCGCTTGCAAGCCTTCGGCGTCACCGAGCCCAATGCCGGCTCCGAGAGCACGCGCATTCAAACGACCGCGACCCGCAAGGGCGATAAGTATTTTATCAACGGTCAGAAGATTTTCATTTCACGAGTCCTGCAGTCCGATCTCATGCTGCTGCTTGCCCGCACCACGCCTTATGATGAACTGAAAGATAAAACCCGCGGCCTTTCAGTTTTCATTGTCGACCTGCGCGATGCTAAAGGAAAACTTGAAGTCAAACCGCTCGACTTGATGATCAACCATCATACTAACGCGCTTTTTTTCGACAATGTTGAAGTGCCGGCTGAGAATTTGATCGGGGCCGAAGGCGAAGGTTTTCGTTACATCATCGACGGCTGGAATGCCGAGCGCATCCTCGTCGCCGCCGAAGCTATCGGCGATGGCCGGTGGTTCGTCGAGCGCGCTGCGAAATACGCGAGCGAGCGCAACGTCTTCGGCCGAGCGATCGGTTCGAATCAGGGCGTGCAGTTTCCCATCGCCAAAGCCTACGCGAATATTGAAGCGGCAGATTTAGTTCGCTTCCAAGCGGCGACGAAGTTCGACCGCAACGAAAAATGCGGCGCGGAAGCGAACCTGGCGAAGTATCTGGCCTCGGAAGCAGCGTGGGAAGCCGCCAACGCCTGCCTCACGACGCACGGCGGCTATGGCTTCGCCACAGAATACGACGTGGAAAGAAAGTTCAGAGAAACACGATTGCTGACTATCGCGCCCGTGAGCAACAACTTGGTGCTGGCGTATCTCGGCCAGCATGTTCTGGGAATGCCGAAGTCGTACTAAATCCTGGTCTAGCCTCTAGGGTCCGGCGTCTGGCGTTTAAGAACTCAGACCCTAGACGCTAAACTTTCCGTCGGTTCCACTCGCTTCAGCCGCCGCACCAAGAATACACCAATAAAAAACAGCGCCGTCGATCCCAACGAGCCCACCACAAAGACGCTCGCAATCCCGGTTGCCTGCGCGATCAGGCCGCCGATCGAGGGACCCAAAATATTTCCCAAATCGCCCGCCGCGTTGTACACACCGGACGCCAACCCGCGGCGCACGCGCGACTCCGGTACATCTTGCACCAAGCCCACGGCGTTAGCGACGATCACGATGGCGCGGAGAAAGCCGGAACAGACGTAAACAAAGAGAATCGTCCCGAAACCGCTGAACAGCGGCACCAGCATGAGAATCAGCGATTGCAGAGGAAGACCAAAATAGGACAATCCTTTGTGGCCCAGCTTATTGACCACATGACCGCTGATCGGACGGGTCACCGCGTTGCAGCCGGCATAAGCAGCGCGAATGATGCCGATCTGTGTCAAGCTCATGCCCACGCCCAAGCCGTAGAGGGAGATAAACACACCGCCCATTTGGTGCAGCAGATTTAGAAACATCGCAACGATGACGACGATCGCGAGCTCAGGCTCAACCAGTGCTTTGAGCGACTCAGACCAAGTTAATTTACCGCTTGGCTTCAATCCTTTTACTTGGGCGTCCGTGCTGCCCGCCCCGTGCAATAACCAGAGCAAGCCAACGGAGACTAGCGAGAGAAACGCGCCGAGTTGAAAAGTCAGCGCGTAACCCCAATGATCCGCAATCAGTCCGCCAAAAAAATTTCCCGTCGAATAACCCATCGCCAAGCTGCCGACGTAATATCCCATAGCGTGATTGCGGTTTTCATCCGGCGCGAGCGAGTCGACGTAAAATGCCATGTAAAGCGTCGTCACCGCGCCATAGGCCAAACCGTTCAACGATTGGACCAGAGCAAAACTGAAACTATCCGTGGCAAAACTGTAGAGATAGTTCGTCGCGCCCATGGCGAGGATCGCGATGGACACCAGGAGTCTCGCGCGCTGATGATTGTACGCCATCCCGACCGGCAGCCGTGACGCGAGCGCAAGCACCGGACCCAGGGAGATCAGGGTTCCGATGAGAGCCACGGGAATGCGCATGTGATCGAGATACGGCGGGATCACGGTCGATGCGGAGTTGCTCTGAATCGTAACGGCAACGATCGGTACCAGGAGTTTGAACGTGCTGAATTTCATATCCCTTCACTTATTCTCTAAAAACCGCGCCGGTTCAACTAAGCCGGCAACAGATCTCTCACGTTGTTCGAGATCCGAATCTGTCATTTCGAGCGCAGCGAGCAATCTTTCTTCCCGTCGTCTTCCAATCCTGTAAAAAGGCCACCCCTCATACCACAACGATGTTAGACATTTGCCCGGCCTTCAGGTAATGAAAACGGCGAGGAGATTTTCGCTATGGAATTGATCCGTTCATGGATGTTCGTGCCAGGCCACCGGCAAAAAATGATCGACAAGGCGCTCGGTCTGAACACTGACGCGATCATGCTCGACATCGAGGACGGCGTCGCGCCCAATGAAAAGGACGCAGCGCGCAAAAATATTGCGGACTCGCTGGGTCGCGAGAAAGCGCCGGGAACGCCGGCTCGTTATGTGCGCATCAATTCCATCGGCCACCCGCGCATGGACGCGGATCTGGAAGCGGTGGTGCGTCCCGGGCTCGAAGGGATCGTTTGTCCGAAAGTCGATACGGTCGACGAAGTTCGCAAGATCGACGCGATTCTCAATGACAAAGAAGCAAAGAACAAACTTGGCAAAGGCAGCGTCAAGTTGTTGATTGCGATCGAGAGTCCGAAAGGACTGCTGAACGCGCCAGCGATCGCCGCCGCTTCGGCGCGCATCGTCGGAATTATTTTCGGCGCCGAGGATTTCGGCCGAGAGATTGGATTACCCACCGTGCGCGAGGGTGAAGCGCGCGATTTGATCTACGCTCGCTCATCGATCGTCGTCGCCGCAGCGGCTGCCCATGTGCAAGCCGTGGACGGAGTTTGGGTCGACCTGAACGACAGCGCCGGTTTGTTCGGCTTCGCCAAACAAGCGGAGGAGATCGATTATTGCCAAAAGGTCTTGCAAGCCTTCGAAGAAGCCAATGCGCGAGGCGACGGCTCCATCGCTTTCGGCGGTCAATTGATCGACAGGCCGATCATCGAGCGCGCGCGCCGCACCATGGACATGGCGAAGTCGCTGGGCATGATCCAATAAACCGCTGCAGACACCAAAGGAACTTCAACGATGAACACAAGACTCGCAGTGCTGTTGGGATTGGTTTGGCTTTTGAACACCGGCGCTGCCGCGCCGGTGCGCATGACCCCGGTGAAGATTGCCGATGGTGTTTACATGCTGCAGCACTCCCAGGGCTCCGGCAATTCCACGGTGGTTTTCACCAACGACGGCGTGTTGGTGTTCGACTTTCACATCGATAATGCCGATCAGACGCTGGCTTTCATTCGCAAGACCACCGACAAGAAGGTCAAGTATCTGATTACCTCGCACAGCGCCGGCGACCATGCGTCCGGCGCATGGCATTTCCGTGAAGACGCGCCGGCGTGGATCGCTACCAAAAATCAGGCGCACGACCTGCAAATGCAGGAACGCGAAGAATTTTTCGAGCGAAAAAAATCCGACGATCCGCGCAACGCCGCTTACAAAAAAGGCGAGCCGATGCAGCCCACCATCGCCATCGACGGTCCGACGACCCTCTATTTTGGCGGTCTGACTTTTCAGATTACGCCCGAGGGTCGAGGCCACAGCACCGGCGATCTTACCGTGTACATTCCGCAGAAACG